>WLWD01000196.1_pt1 | contig 373148 bp, 265 predicted proteins | sample 6712731 | NCBI WGS metagenome assembly WLWD01 (sample SAMN12718690, study PRJNA576275) | sponge metagenome | isolation source: marine sponge | host: Mycale hentscheli | place: New Zealand: South Island, Marlborough, Capsize Point | collected 2014-11-01 | reverse complement strand
TAGGAGTCACTGTTGTTGATGGTGATTGCGTGCTAAATGCACTAGTAGTAGGAGTCACTGTTGTTGATGGTGACTGTGTGCTAAATGCACTAGTAGTAGGAGTCACTATTGTTGATGGTGACTGTGTGCTAAGTGCACTAGTAGTAGGAGTCACTGTTGTTGATGGTGACTGTGTGCTAAATGCACTAGTAGTAGGAGTCACTGTTGTTGATGGTGACTGTGTGCTAAATGCACTAGTAGTAGGAGTCACTATTGTTGATTGTGACTGTGTGCTAAATGTACTAGCAGTAGGAGTCACTGTTGTTGATGGTGACTGTGTGCTAAATGCACTAGTAGGAGTCACTGTTGTTGATGGTGACTGTGTGCTAAATGCACTAGTAGGAGTCACTGTTGTTGATGGTGACTGTGTGCTAAATGCACTAGTAGTAGGAGCCACTGTTATTGATGGTGACTGTGTGCTAAATGCTCTAGTAGTAGGAGTCACTGTTGTTGATGGTGACTGTGTGCTAAATGCACTAGTAGTAGGAGTCACTGTTGTTGATGGTGACTGTGTGCTAAATGCACTAGTAGTAGGAGTCACTGGTGTTGATGGTGACTGTGTGCTAAATGCACTAGTAGTATGAGTCACTGGTGTTGATGGTGACTGTGTGCTAAATGCACTAGTAGTAGGAGCCACTATTGTTGTTTGGGAACATAACTAAGTGAAGTTATTAGTTAGCATAGACTTACCTTGAAGAATTACAGTAATAATTAGCAGCGAGCCCAGAAGAAAGTTCACCCTCATTGTCTTAGGCAGATGTTGTGCAGACAGTCACTATACGGGCGATGATGCGCAAACTATTTTGCAACTTACTTACACACTGGTAGCTTACCTAATCACAAAGGCAAAGCAGGAAAAGGTACAAAAATAAATAAAAATAAAAGGGGCTACACCACCCCATGTCGGGAAGGATGGAGGGTGGGGAACCGGTGTCACGGAAATATGGGGACCCCACAAATCGGGGACCCCCGTCCCCATAGTTGGCGGAAATATGGGGACCCCCGTCCCCATAGTTCCTGGAAATATGGGGACCCCTTTGTAAATATAGGGACCCCTATATGCGAGAGTGAAATAACTTTACTAACTAACCCCTACTATTTTTTTTGCTGGCTGGCAACGGTTAACTCAATCTGATTAGCCCTATAGTTTAATAAGGACAGCTAAAAATAAATATAACTTTTAATGAAATCCTGTGTCAATATTTCATTCATTAATAGGCTGCTTGATCTTTAATAGAAAGTGTGTATTTTGTCAGTTATTGTACTAACATAAATCTAATTCACTTTAGTAAATAAAACATAATTAGAGCTAGAAATATAATGTAGATGTTTGCTGCATTGTTGATACAAACAATGAAAAAAATTTAGTTCCTGGAAATATGGGGACCCCTTTGTAAATATAGGGACCCCTATATGCGAGAGTGAAATAACTTTACTAACTAACCCCTACTATTTTTTTTGCTGGCTGGCACCGGTTAACTCAATCTGATTAGCCCTATAGTTTAATAAGGACAGCTGCATTGTTGATACAAACAATGAAAAAATTTAGATTTCTTGATGTTGTTTTTTCATATCTAACTAATCTGTAAAACATTCTAATGTATGGATTTAATTGGTTGAAACAATCTCTAATAAAGTTTGCTTTGCTTTTCATTGTCACTCTTTGCTAAACCTATCAGCGCAATTTACCCTGTGCATACTGTATATAGATAGACAGTAGTAATCATTTGTAACAAACTATTAGATGACAAAATGTTATTTGATTTAAACACTCAAAGGATTAGCTATATAAGTCCAAAATTTTGGTGCTGTGCCCACACAGCCTGTTTGGTAAGGGGGACTAGGGCTCTCTGAGACTCCACATTCAGCGACCTATGTATAAATTAAGAACAAAGTTATATTGTATCTGCATAATGTGAAAAAGGTATTAATAGATAGTAATGTGTTTTACTTTATTCAGCACAAACTGACAAATCAACGTAATTATAGAAAACGGCAGTGATATGATGCATTATTCGTTGTTGCTGTCGTAGTATTTGTATGTTTATGAACAGAAAGAACAGATCCAGTTAATTTCTTCAATGCGATCGGGAATTTTGATACAACTGTCGTGATACCATTCCAGGCAATTGTCGCACTGAGCCATCTTCCCACTTTCTGGTTTTCTGCACGTACAGTATATAGGAATAATTTCTGGTGAAGTCTGCTTTGCTTTTCGTTGTGAACGAGAGCTGGGAAAAAGTGATAGGTTATTGTTCTGGATGCAGTCGTAGAGGTGCTTGCGTAGCTTTGACTGGTCATAGTTCACTTTTGATGGAGATAAACCTGTGCACAAAGTAGTTGCATAAGCAATCGAAAATAAGCCACAGTCATTGCCACCTTTCTGCTTCTGAATATTGGGAAAGTTGAGAATAATCTGTCTTGCAGGTGAACACAGAATTGCACATATTTCATTTACAGTTTTGGTGTCCGTTGCAGAGTAAGGCATACTGTCAAAAACATTGACATGGTTCTCTTGGCATCCAATATTTGAGATAGTAATCCAATGGCTTTGCCTAGTGTGCAAGATTTGCACAAATTTCCCCCTTTCCGACTTAAAAGAATCTGTGAGTCCAAGAGTTGTCATTTGTAATCCACAAACTGTTGGGTAGGATTGCTGGAGCAACACTTGAGCACAATTGATTAAAGCATCCGACAACCAATTACCTCTCAGTAGAGCTTGGAGATCAGATGTGAATAAGCCATATTCTTTTCTCCAATATAGTTGTTGTTCGCCATACTTTTCTGGAGAAGTAGCTGTTAAGTTAATGGTTAGGGCTGCAGCAAATAAGGGAATGTTATTTTACATTTTTTATTATGAAATTACCGTACCAGTTTGATGCTTTTTCTTGAGATTTTCATACATAATCCAATTCAAAGAATCTATTTATCATATAGTTATGAATCATAGATATTGCAAGAGAAATATTCATGTATACGTCTATACACACATCATCCATATATATATAGCACACTTTAAAATATTATAAATTATCAAAATTCAGTCAGAAATATTGGCATCAGGGCTGCGGGCATGAGTTTTAATGTTTAGATCAGATGATGTGACATTTTTTTATTCCCAATAATAGGTATATATATATATATATACATGCATGTATGCATGCATATGTATTTACATATACACATATATATACATACATACATACATACATACATAAATACATACATACATACATACATACATAAATACATACATACATACATACATACATACGTAAACATTTGCATGTATGCAAGCATATGTATTTACATATACACATACTATATACATACATACGTAAATATTTGCATAGTATATTCATATAGATATATGTATATGTAATGTGTATAGAAATAATATATGCATTACCTTTTCTAGTAGAAGTATCATTTTGTTCAGTTTCTTTTATTGGTGGCATAATCATGACAGTCTGGGCCTGTCAATACAAAGAATAGCATACAAACAATAAACATGAAATACAAATATAAATGATGATTAGGTGGAATAATATAACTAAAGCCTAACATTGCACTTAAAAATATTTGTTACAACAAACAAGTGGATTATAAAGCTTGAATTGTTCAAGCTATTTTGTCAACTAGGTTTATTTGCTGAATAAGTTTACTATGTATTGACTAAGGTCACATGCTTTAAAACAATACTCATCTATTTTTACCAATTTTTATGACCATCCAACATCTCACCCCAATCTGAGATGAATGGCTGCATTATTACTCATAATCAATATCCAAGGACATAAAAAAAAAACTATTTATAATTTACAAAGCTAAGTTGGACACTTGGCCATGCACCTCATTTCAAATGGTCTGGCTACAGGTCTCACTCTATTTTCTTTAGTTCATGTCGTATGTTGTCTTGTAGTTACCTGTTCTTGAGTGAGATCAAATGAGCTACAGATAACAAGAAGCAAAACGTTAGGTAGCATAACATCCAGAACATAGGAGACAAGCTGAAATTAAATTATTCAATATGTAAACGATTGTAAAATTTTCATCATAATAATATTATGCATACCTCAAGTGTATGATCCTTATGAATGTATTTAGAGTACAAAAACTCTAAGATGTCACTAAATTGTGCACTAGATATACAACTGATATTATTCGTCAGATTCTGCATCTTCTCTATATTATTATATCAGAAAGTTCAATTAATTACTTTTAAATTAAATGGTTCTCACTCACTTCTTTTACCACATCCAAGTTTAGAAAACTCCATCAAGCTTATGCAGCCATTCACCTATTACATTTTAAATACTATGAGGAAAACTGAATTTGCCATGACATTTTTCTTTGCTAACCTATTCACAAATTCATCCAATGAAAGATTCAAGGAGGATATTTTGTAGATAAAGTGATCTGAGTCATAATTCTTTATTTCAGTAACAGCTTTTTCTAACTGACTCTGCTTAGTTAGCTCTGTGTCCTGTATAGAATTTATTGAACTTCCATCCTGACAAGCATCATTTTCTACATCATCCTGTTCATGCTGAGAGAGTTGTTGGATATTATCGAACTATAGTATGTAAATTAAAAAATGTATTAGCACTACATATCAGCGCAAATGCAGTAAACAAGGTTGTAAAAATTGCAATTTTCGAGGTATAGTTGTACAATTACCTTAGCTTTCTTTGTGTCTGTTTCATTTCTAGAACAATCGATTTCCCCACGCTTTCGGCAGACTTTCAGTCTCTTAATATTGATCTTATTTTTAAGAATTTTTCCATCATCATTTTTTAATCTGTATAATCCTTTTCCTAAATTTTCTGATATAGTATAGTTGCCACGAAATAATTCTTGTAATTTTCCACCTTTTCTTCCCTTTTGGGCCGAATTTTCAAGTAAAACACTAGTACCTACTGAAAGCTCTTCAGTAACATGCTTCCTGTCATATGTCTCCTTCTGTTGAATTTGGGAATCTTTGATTTTTTCTGTTGCTTTTTTAAAAACAGATTCACGATATACTAGTAACTCACTGACCAATTCATCACAATTTTTTCCTGATGTATGAATGGGAGGGGAAATCTCAGAATCAATTGGAAGCCTCATTTCTTTTTGAAATAATAAATAATACGGTGAATATCCAGTAGAACTTTGAAAAGATGCTCGATATCCCATAAGAACTGTGTTTATTTTCAGATCCCAATCATTTTGGTCTTCATTAATGAGTTTAGCCAAAGATCTTGTAAGTGTTTGGTTGAATCTTTCAGTGAGTCCATTGGTCTACAACATTCAAGCACACTAATGTAATTTTCATAAACTATTATAACTTACTTGTGGGTGGTATGCACTTGTAACACGATGATTAGTATTTGTCATATTATAGAGAGCAGATGAGAGCTCATTAACAAATTCCCTTCCCTGATCAGTGATTACGACTTCAGGACAGCCAAATCTACAAATGCACTATTATATACCAAAATAATTAGTTAAGATCATAAATAATAGAATTTACAATTTGCCTTGACTACACAATGCTTAATAAACGTTTCACATTCACTCTTGATGCAATTAGATATATAGCATGTTATCTCGGGCAGTGTCTCTCATGCAAGCTGCATTAATGTAGCACTTCTGACTTTCCTTGATTCATTTCCTTTCAAATAATAATAGTCCAATATAAAACACAAAAACAACTTATCAAAGTCTGTTTCAGTAATGGCCATATAATCTTTGAAATTTTCTTGTTTAAAGATTGCCAAGCTATGCAAGGCAGAAGACCTGCATGTGTATAGACTTTATCAGAGATATATCAATTTCAATAGCATAAATTCTTGGCCTTGTGGGCCTTCCAGTGCAAGTGATGTGAATGACAGTAGAGGAGGTAGTGAATATATACACACATTACAGTACAGGAAATATAGATGAAAGAGTCCAAAGTGTGAAAATTAAAACTGATAGGTGTTGATAGACTGTGTATAGTTGAAGGAATTGCCCCGTTATGATTCTATTAAAAAGGTAAGGAACAAAGAGGTAAATAAAAAACTAGTACAATAATTAATATCAGGGAGGAAGAACCTGAAATAGGAAGAGGGATAACTTATAATCACATAACAATTTAACTTAAAGAGTAACTTAAAGAGCAAGTCTTAGGCAAGGTGCCCAGCGAGTGGGTCATTTTCGGCCTCCGATTCCCCACTCGCTTCATTATACTTCATAAATTATATAGTGAAAAAATTAATATTGTGACTCACACTGTATACAAAGTAAGCAACCTGTTCTGCAGATTTATTAGGTAGAGCAGCTGCTTCTGGCCACTTTGAAAAATAATCAGTTAATGTTGCTATATATTTGTTGCCTCGAGAAGTTATGGGCAATGGCCCTATTAAATCCATTCCTACTTGACACCACAATTTTGACTTCACTGGAATTGGGTGCAGGCAACCTGTTTGTTTCACCAACTTCTTGTTGTGTTGTTGGCATTTTATACATGATTGAACCTGTTAATGAAAGTTAGGTGTGAATAAGAAAATAACTTGCTCTTAAACTTGCAACATCTTGAAACAAACCTGGCCAATAATATTTAGCCGACACCATATGATTAGTTCTATGAACCCCAGATGACTGCTGTCATGAACTGAAGCTAGAATTCTCTTGCGCTTATCCACATCATCAACAACTAGTCTAAGAGAGCCACCTTAAAAATCAAATTTTAATGATTTATAGCTTAGCATAAAGTACATCATTCTAACCTTTACCACCAACATAATGCAAAGACCCTTCAACAATTTGGAAATACTTTGCTCTCTTTCGTAGAGCAAGCTTGTCTTGTTTTTGATAATTCTCTGGATATATACCTTCCTCAATGTAGTTGTATTATATGTCTTTATACAAAAATCTTCCTTCTTGAGCCATTTCAAAATTTAGCCACAGAGAAAAGAAGGAAGGACCCGCGCGGCACGAGGGGTCCCTATATTTACAAAGGGATCCCCATATTTCCCGTAAATATGGGGACGGGGGTCCCCGTTTTTTGGGGGGTCCCCATATTTCCGTGACACCGGAACCGCTATACGCGGGGGAAAGGGTCTGGTGTTAGAAGCGGTGTAGTTTTAACGGTTTACGTGGGCGTTGCACATATTTCGCGTGTGAATTTTGAGAGTCAGTCTTAGCCTTGCTGCATTCCGATCCGGTCCCTATACACTTAGCTGCCACGCCTAAAAGAATGGTGGCAAGTCCTTTTTCGATACACTCAGATATTGAAGTTACTATTTCTGGAGCTGCTGATTCTTTGCCACGTTCTGAAAAGTGAGCAGGAACAGTGTTTGAAAAACTTTGTAGCTGGTAAAGAGATCTTTGTCTCTTTGCCTACTAGTTTTGGTAAGTCTCTCTGCTAAATACTGTTACCTCGTATTTTTGACCTCATCAGACAAGTGGAAGGAAAGTCTTTTGGTAGTTTCACCATTGAATGCAAGGTCAAGTTGCAACAATATCTGCACTTGGAATGACAAAAAGAGTTCTGGTTCAGAAGTGAGACTCACAGTAAACAAAGGTGTATATCAAATAATTTTTATCAGCCTGGAAGCCCTTTTTATCTACGGTGGAGGAACATGTTAACAACTGCTACATATCATGAAGCCTGCTGCATTATGATTGCATGAATAACTAGTGGTGTGCTTGAGCACAAATGGCGAGCGAGCCTTAAACTACACTATTGTTCAGTGATTGATTTTAACGACTAACACTCAAGCTACTAAAATAAAGTCGAGTTTAAATTACGTATGCGGTAAAGGGGATTCAATGCCATAGTAACCGCTCCCCGCAAGTGTTCGAATTGAAAAAGAAGCAACAAAATCAAGTCACGTTATTTAAAGTTTTCTTTGTGATATTCTACTTTCACACAACTGAACATACCTACGCAAGACTTACCTTCGTGGTTCGTCTAGTGGACAATGAATTTTCAAGTAAATGCTGTTGAGTAGGGTTTATAACTGTGACAAATAGCGTATTAACTTACCACCACCACTAACTCGAATAGAAACGGAGCTCCCATAAGTTTTTGAGTCTTAACTGCACCCACAAAACAATTCAAAGCCGTAAACAATTCAATTTCTAAGGTGATACGGGTAATGGTCACTAAACCAGAGGATTCCGTTTAGTGAAATTTGGGACGGGGTCGAACGTGGAGCGAACACAAAAATATAGAGGGTCAAAGTACAAAATGACATACGTACGTCCAAACAAACATCCCCGATTTTCAATTGTGTTATCTAACAGTAGTGTGATGCGTACTAGTGATGATGTGCTTGAGCACAAATGGCGAGCGAGCCTAAAACTACACTATTGTTAAACGATTAATTTTAACTTCAACAATCAAGCTACTAAGAAAAAGTCAAGTTTAAATTACGTGTATAAGGTAAAGGGGATTCAATGCCATAGTAAGCACTCCCTGCAACAGTTATTGAAAAAAAAAAAAGCAACAAAAACAAGTAGCATTATTTACGTTTGGTACAATACTTTCACACAACTTACACAAGACTCTAGTGGTGGACAAAGAATTTTCAAGCAAATACAGCTTAGTAGGGCTTATAACTGTGACAGATTACGGGTAATGATCGCTAAACCTGAGGATTCCGTTTAGTGAAGTTTGGGACAGGGTCGAACAACGAGCTAACACAAAAATATGAAAAGGTCAAAGTACAAAATGACATTCGTACGTCCAAACAAACATCCCCGATTTTCAATTGTGTTACCCCTGTAAGTGTCTCGCTCGCTACGCTCGCTCGCCAATTAGTTTATCTATTTTCATTTTGCCTTCAAGTTTTTGATAATTCACTTCTGTAGTGTGCTGGCTCAAGCATCTAGGGTACTCTAGAAGATACCAGCAGTTTAAACTACTTTCCTAAATGATTGCAGCTGCACCCATGTTTAAACAACTGGAGCTCGCTCTCTACGCTGGCTCGCCAATTAGGGAAGGGTAGTCTGCATGACAGGTGCTTATTTAAACATTATTTCATTTTCTACCATCTCCATGGTGTTTTATAACTTAGTTTTATTAGATAACCCTTTGCTTAATTGCACTTGATTTCAAGACAAAATGTAACATTCAACTGCTACTCTGCCAACTCATAAATTCACAATGAATAGTTTGAGTATGCAAGAGCCTGGGTTGTTTACATCTCACCTGCCAGAGATAATATTCCGTATGCCATGGCTGATAAACCTAAAGAAGGTGTGGGAGATTTAAGCAGCAACTGGGAGAGTATTTTACAGAGCCTAAAAGCTATCTATCCAACAAACAATGTCATATATAGAATAGTGAATGTATATACACATTGCAAGAATGATAATGTGAAGAAGAAGATCATGTTACAATTCACTAAAGAATCTCCATTAAGAGTAGTTATCGCTACCATTGCATTTGGGATGGGGATCAACTAGTGTTGTTTTGGTTTAGCAATTCCAGACTTTCTTAGTTTTAGTTATTTATACTAAAAAAATATCTTGAATGCTTAGATTTAGTTTTTTTCCCCAAATTCTCCCTGAAGATTTAGTTAGTTTTTAGTTTTTCTTCAATACCATGTAGAAGAAGATTTAGTTAGTTATACTATCAATTGTCTTAGTTTTAGTTAATTTATGTTGCCTCTCAAATTCTGCAATAATGAGACTCCTTAAAGAAAGTTGTTCATGTAGTTTTTCCAAAGAACTTCAAAAATGGCATATTTCTGTGAAAACTTGGGTATTATTAATAAAGTATGGTATTTGTTATGTAGTTTAGAGAATAATTACTTGATGGGAATTTATATTTTCATTTAATAATGACATAATTCGAGGTGAATTGTATACAATAAAATTGGTTAGTTTTAGTTTTTGTCATCCACTCTACTGGTAGTTTTAGTTATTATTGAGAATTTACTGTCTTCTAAAATAATTAGTTTTAGTTTTTTCATATTCTCTACAGCTTAGTTTTAGTTATTCTTACCAAAAGTAAAATACCCCAAAACTAAGGGGTTTTGGTTTTAGTTTTAGTTAACTAAAACAACACTAGGATCAACTGTCCTTACTGATTTCCGCTGACATATATTTCCCTATCGAACTTTTGTAATGTTTGGATTTCTGAGTCTTATTTTCCCCTAGGCCTTCAATAGCAGTTTTAATGATGATGTGATTCATGTACTCCATATGGAAATCACAGCTGATGTTTCAACCTGGTGAGCCATATGTTAACAAAGTGACTCCATTTCAACTGCTCAGCTAGATTAGGTGGCAATGTTACAAAGTACTGACTAAGCAATGTGAGAGCTTCCAGTGCATACTTTTTGTGCCCAGTTGCTTTAAAAAATGGCTTCCAGTCTCTCACGACTCTATCCCGATCTCCTTCTCATAAGGCATCTTTGAAGTCCAAGAAACGCAATCCTAGGCCGACTAACTCGCAGCTATAATCATACACAGTCCCAGTTGTTCTTGGCTCAGGTTGACTAGATGATGGCATGCGAAATTTAGTAGCAAGATCTGTGTGACTCTCAACAACCGATGATGCTAGAGTCAATAGAATTGACTGTCTGGTGGAGTCATCCTCCATCCAAACATCTGGAGACACAACAGAAGAAATTGATGTATCCTGAAGATTCAACATGCCTAGTTGAATTAAAACTGCCGTCAGAATGTAGCTAGTTACCACAACTTAAAAAAAATCTTCATCTGCATTGATATCACTTTTAGGTTGTGTGGTCGCTTTCCGGCGGTTCAACTGATTCTGAAGTAAATACAAAGTGCCCATTTCCATTCCAAACTTTGTGTCATACAAACACTGCCAAATAACTTACAAATTTAAATAATAATTTATGCATATCTGACACTAATATTTTACCTCCATTCCTGTTACAGCTTCAAGTTTTAATTGTTGACTCAGAATGCATTAGGTAATGTAGTAGATCACATCTCAGGAAAATTTTGTCACTTCTTAGCAATTTGCTTGGGCTTACAAGGCCATACCCCTGCTGGGGCCTCCTCCTGGATGTGCTTTTCTGAAAGTTATTGAAAGGCTTACAATGTATCTATTTATTACCCAGCCCTTACTTTACATTATAAAGAATGAAAGTAGTCCTTGTAAATAAATCCTTGTGGGACCTAAGACCACAAGGGGTGATTGTCTAAATCCAAATCAACATAACTGAATATAATATGATAGCCAAAATGAGACAAATTTAAAGGGGGAAAAGTCATACCTGCATAATAAATATAGCACTCATTTTCCACAGGCACAGAGGTACTGTTAAACCCAAGAACATAAACTCAGCAACTATTACTTTCTTGCAATTATAACTTATGATTTGGAATGAAATTGTGTGGACTTCCTGAGCACCTTATATAGCTTAAATCAATACTGGTACATGGGACCAGCACTTTGTATAGAAAATGAAGAATGTAAATTTTTGGTTGAGTGAAAGTATACAACAACTATGGGTATGGTTATGTTCCTGTAACAAGCATAGTTTCGCCTTTTTTTGTATAAGCCAGACACATTTTTTAATTTGACAAAGCTATTGAAAAGCTTTCACATGTATCTATTCATCACCCAACAACAAGCTTGTCTCCGAATTACGTATAAAAACTTCTAATTGATTGGATAATTGTGTTTCCTATGGCCCTGGCACAATCTATAGATAATTCCTGAGTGTCTTTATATCTTATGCTGTGGAAAGAATCTTCAAGAATCAACTTTTTTTTGTCTTTTTCAAATTCTTCACATTCAGTTTCTGATAGATAGCTCATTCAACTAGTTGTATTATCGTACTATATTTATTCTAGTTCCTTAAATCTTTTTTGAGCATATTTACTCTCAAAGATCATGCAGTCTTTTGATAATCAGTTAGAAGAATGCATTTGATTTCAGCATGTAATTATAAGAAGTAGTTATAGCTACTTGTAGTTTTTTCTTGCAGTTCATTGAGGTCATCTTTTATTTAACAATGAGTGACTGAAAAAGAATGCATAGATAACAAGCAACAAGAGATACAGGAAAAATTATAATAGAATTCATTTTAGCATGCAATTTGGGACTAATTCATTTTAGCATGCAATTTGGGACTAGTTATAGCTAAAGGATGTTAATGTATAAAATGACCATAAACCACAAAATTTCTACAATTACAATTAATTAATTACATTGTCATAAATGAGGAGTATTGATTTTACTGTGAATAATAAATCACACCATCATGGAAACAAATAGCTAATTTGTAATTTTAGCTATTATTGCTAGGTCATATATTTCTTTTGAAGGTCTGAGTGAAGGTCTTCTGCTTCTAATAGAGCAGCTCCACACACTCCTACTGCAGATGAGAGACTGTCATCACTGGGAGACCAGTACAGCAACTTCTCTGGAGACTCATTCAATCTCTGGCATATGGTAGTGAAACTAGGTCTCTGCTGGTGCTCAGGATTCCTAGAAAAATTGATTCTTTTAATGTAATATCACTCTGAATGTGGATTTTGTAATTATTATGACTAGCAGGCACCCTGCTATACAGTAGTGCTTAACTATTGCAAATTAGAAGTATATTTGTTTATTCTACTCTTTTCTAGACCCATGTATTCATGAATGCACATACGAGTGACAACACTTTACCAACCTGCCTCAACTAATGAATTATTCATGAATTCACACACAACCATTGCAGTGACACGTTACTAATCAGACTCAGCCACATTCAAGTCCCGGCAAACAGTCATTGTACACACTAGACACACACACACACACACACACACCATTGTCATTGGTACTGACAATGCTTGACCAACTTGGCTATTCTAATGAATTATTCATGAATTAACACACCACCATCGCAGTGATACTTTACCAACCTGACTCATCTTCATTTATGAAGCCGCAAGTTCTCACCAACAGTGGCGTATGAGGTACTAACTTTGAATGCAGTAGCACAAGACCTATTTATCTATTCTAATTATTATCTCTTAACTTGATTTAGTTACACAAATTTCCCCTCCTCATGCTCTTTTTATTCCTGAGTCATCTTATCTCTTCTCATCCTCCTTCTTTCCTCTGTTCTGATCTTTCTTCTTGAGTCATGGATTCCCTTCTCTTCCTTTGCCTATATTTCCTGCTTCTCAGGCTCTGCGTCCTTATTGTGAACTTAGGCTTTGTGGAGCTATCTTTTATTCCTTGTCTATTTTACCTGCTCTAGTCAATCGTTTTAATCGCCTTTATTTCTTAGTTGCATTCTACTGAATGTGATGACACTTAACACATTCAGTTTGAGGCTACGCTTTAACTGAGCTCAGCTCATGAATAATTCATGAATACCCACACTGTCGTTGTTATTACTAACACACAAGCGTAATATTATATAAATGATACACATCACACAATTTAACTATTCAACTTTTCTTATTCTTGCTTTTCCAACTATTATAGAAGAATAAATGAAGTAAACAAAAGTGGGTGTGGTTATCTTGTGTATTTCGAGATCCAAACTCCCCTATACAAATTTCCGGTTATCGGCCTGATTCAATACCTAGGTGACTACACTTCTTGTGGTCAAGCACCTAGAATATAAATATGATATAGCTAGTCCCTATTATTCCCCTACGACATTGTAAGGGGAAAAGCTGATATAGTTCATAACAACAACCGTTACACTAATGGAAAAATTCATATTGTGAAACGACCATAACAAAATCTGTAAACTGTACTAATAATTAGGGTTGACAAAAAATTTACAAGGCTGCTAAGAGCAGTTTCTCTGCGTAAAAAGCTATGATGTTTAAAGTCCATAATTGAATAATTTTACTTTCTTACCAGCAGTTCACCATAAGTTGATAAATAGCATGAGGACATCCTGGGGGAGGAGCTTGGCAGAATCCACTTTGTATAAGTTCAAGTGTTTGATTGTTATTAAGACAAGAAAATGGCTTCCTTCCCACAGACCAGATCTCAAACAGCACCATACCATAGCTCCACACATCACTGTCAGTGGAATACTTCTTGTATAACAGAGCCTTAAACAAATATAGTATTGTTGTAAAGTCACCAAATGTGGCATTTCTAACTTATTAAAATATTAGTTATTTATAGATCAAACAACAATTTTTGTAATGTGTATTAATTAGACACTTATCAAATACGTCTGACCAAACAGTAGCAGCTGATCTGCCATGCATGGGACATGTTCTGTAAAGTATAATTTCTTGAGGCTTATTCTTGGTGATTGTCGAACTTTTTTGCTTAGATATTATTGTTTACATTAATTGTTTTTGTTAATTTTCCATTTTATTGTTAGAATAAAGATGTACATTGCATTGACTTATATCATTAACTGGGAAAAGATAACTAATTCTGTGCTCATGTAATATAACAGAGCTGATCCTTTGACTCGTACTACGTCTTTACTTATCCTTGCTTTGTGTGAGTCATGCCCCAAACAACATTTGTATATGGTATGTACACTAATGAAATAATATAGTAGAAATTAGCTACAAGTGAAATTTTATATATAATGATGTGTGTTTTCATTGAAATTATAATGAAATTATTAGTTTGTTATAGGAGTTGCAATAAATGTCTACTTTTGTAATAAAAATTGCACTGCTATTATAACTCACTTCAGGAGCTGTCCACTTCACGGGTATCTTCCCTCCACTAGAAGTGTAGTAGTCATCGTCCATTAAGTTTCTGGCCATGCCAAAGTCAGAAACCTTTAATTATATTAGTCAAAATACATAAAATCATTCATGTATACAATAATTAAAATACCTTGCAAGTGAGATACTTGTTTATAAGTATATTTCTGGCTGCTAAATCTCTATGTACAAAGGATTTTTTTGAGAGATACTCCATGCCTGCTGCAATGTCCTTTGCAAATTTCAAAAACTTTAGTTGTAATTCCACAAAATCATCATATTTACTTCCACTAATAAAAGAAAAAAATTAGATATTTGAAAATATTTTAATTAGATTGAAAGAATTGTGCATTGGTGAGCTTACTTGGGATTATATTTTAGCAGATATTCATGCAAATCTCCATTTTCCAGAATCTCCAGACATATGAGTATCTATGTACCATTCATAAGTTAGTCTATTGCATTTATTTACACTTATAAGAATAAATAGTACACAGAGAAACTTTCTAATGAAATTTTTGTATTTGTAGGCAGAAAAATCCTTTCCTTTATTATAAACTCTAAACAAGCATGGCAGCATTTTTACAACGAAGGATGGTAGTTAGAAATTGTTTACTTACAGGTTCTCCTAAGGTAACAACTCCATACATCTTTATGACATTCTTGTGCCTGAACTGTCCCATGATGGCTGCTTCTTGTAGAAATTTGATCTCATCATTCTCTGATGCTCCAGACTTCAAGGTTTTAACTGCTAGGTCTAGCTTGTGATCATCTACAGTCCATGTGGCCTTGTATACCTCACCAAATTCACCAGAGCCAAGAATATGCTCTAGCCTACACAGGGCAAATGAAAAGAAAGAGAACAAGAAAAAAAAATTAATTGCTGTGAAATTTATTGTAATAGTACACACAATTGTCAAAGAAGGAGAACTCAATCGGTCATTATAGTGGAATAAATGCAATATCTATAAAATAATTAAACATTTATTTGAATAAGAGCAAACAATTTCATGTAACACTTGTGCATTATGTCCAGAATTTGTTAATACACATGTCTACTAATGTATAATACACAGGTAGGAGCAAGTTGAACATCCGGAAAGTGAACTAAAAAAATGCCAGTTTCTCTACTGACCCCTTTCCTTCAACACTTGTGGAAATTACTTTCCTTTGCGATGAACTTCTTCAAATTCAATCAAACATTTTTTTCTTACTAAGCCAAAGGCTACACTCATGCTATGATATTCTAGTGATGTGCTTCAGCATAAATGGCGAGCATTGTGCACAATTAATTTACACAAAGGTAGAACGTAACAAAAGTTGATCGCAAAATCTGTAAACAAAAATAACAAGGTACATTCATTTAGTTTGCCTGAGGTTAATGTCTTAGATCCTGTTCACCAAGTTTTGGAAGGCATTATTTAGTCTATTTTGTCCTAAAAGTAGCTACTAGTAGCTATGTAACCCTTGATAGCTGATTAGACGTGCTCGGAGTGAACAGTAATTGAGAGGTAGGCACAGGAAAACGCACTGTGAAGTCAACCCAACCTAGCTAAGTGCTCAACTACAGTCACCCACTAATCAAAAAGGAATTAAGTTTAAGCACTATAATTAAAGACATGCAAGTAGTAGTAAGTAGAACAGCAATTAGTAACAGCAACTGAACTGAGGGCCCTAACCTGACCCTTTCATAGGCCACGCTATGGGCCCAGGTATGAATAAGTGTTTAGTCTGATAGTCAATGAGTGTGAAGTGATATAAAAAGGGGTGACAAAAACAAAGGGAGGGGCAGACAAATCAGAATAGTCATAACCAGAGTTATCACACATTCAGGGTATAACCTGAACAATAGCTTCAGTAGTCCACACATATATACAAACAAATATCCCCGATTTTCAATTTGACACCACTATATAGTGTCTCGCTCGCCAAAAGTGGGTGGTTGAGTGCTCCCATTGTCAAAAAGGGGGGGGGGGGGGGGGGGGGGGGGGAAGCAGTAGACTTTCTGTCTCCTTTCTCCTATCCCCCATGATAAATCCAAAGTGCATTGATTTTTATGTGTAGAAATAACTAAAGGATGTATTTTGTAATTTAAAATGGTGACTGTTCCCCTTAAAGCTATAAAATAATCTATTTCAGTGGCCTTATCCTGATATGCAAGAGTTAGATATTTAATTGTGTGATATCAAACAATTACTAGTAATTGTATTCATAGCATGTATTTAATGGCACTGCTTTTCTGGTTATGGCCACTATGAATTTGTACAAATCCAATTGGCCATAACCAGATAGACTTAACCTTAAATGATTTGTACAAATCCAATTGGCCATAACCAGATAGACTTAACCTTAAAAGAATTTGTACAAATGCAACTGACAACTGCCATGAAGATGCTACCTTACAACTCATACTATAATTACAAATACTAAATTCAATCTATGCGACACATAGGTACAGATAAGGCAATCAATCAACTTATAAGACATCCTAAATTTAAAGAATTAATGTAGCATTTTTGCATAGTGCTACACGCAATATGCATGAACACAACATATGGCAAAATATGTGACCGTCTGCAGGAAAACCGGGCACAACGTGGCGTGTGTAAATATCGAGAAAAGATCGATCGATTTCTTAAAAATGTATTGTTTCAAGCCGACGGAAGGGAACGGTTAGGTCTATTATAGTGGGAATGACTTAAGCTACGACGATAAAACTTGGAGAGCTCAATATCTGGACGCCAACAACTCTGTAAGTGCAAAAAATTTTTTTCGAAGGGTGCCGCGTTGTGCCCAGTTTTCCTGTAGACGGTCACATATGTGATGATGCTAATCTTGTATTTGTTATCTTGTACTATATAATATATGAAAAAATGCTTCTAATAAGTCAATTATTATGTTCTGAGTAAAATTCATTATTAAAGTTTTCTGTATAGAATTGTAGCTGGTCTCCGAATTAGATGTAATACCTTCTAATTGATTGGATAATTGTGATTCTCTTACAGTAAATGTTGCTTGAAATATGCTACACAAATTATTATTTCTATTTACTTAGGTATATTTTCTTTGTTAGCTAACACTAAAAAAATGTTTAAGTGCCTTGGGTCCACTAAGATTAAAAAGTTGAAATTGTAAACTAGCATAAAAATCATGCCATAACACAATGCTTTGCAATTCATCAAATCTCCAAATGAATTAGATCTCGGTGCAGAATGAATTATTGTAATCACAATTGGTAAAAATAATAATTTCATGCTTAATTCATGTATTAACCTGATCTGATCTCTTTGTAATTCGCGATACTTCTTTGTGGCCAACTGAGAATAGAGTTCAGAAGTTGTTGAAGCTGGGGACCAGTATGTCGGATCTTTGGTGAAGAATTTCAAGTCAGCAGCCGTGTTGGTCTAAAACAGATTGCATTGAACTACTAGAATGAACACAACACTTGTACAACTGTGAATACTAAACTCACCGTGTTGGTGGGATTTAAATGTTCTAATGTTTGATGTCGTTGCTCCTAATAAATTACACACGCATTACTTTTCATTCAGATTACTACTTGTGATGTAACTAAATTATGCATACTCACTGACAGTAAAATGTGGTATAGTTTTTTAATAGAGGATAAAAGCCTTAATTAGCACACAGTTCATACCTCAGTCAGCACATAGTTTCCGACTGTGTCAAAGACATTCCTATGTCTAACAGATTCTTGTGCCTATAAGAAGAATCATTATGTTTACTTGACTCAACAAAATATAATAAAAAATTACCTCAAGTGTAGAGGGGAGTAGTGGCACCTCATAAACATCAGGTCCATCAGCAATACTTTCTTTCACCAGATTTGTACTTCTGCTGTTTCTATGAAGCGAATTTCTTACTGGAAGTGGTGGATCTTGTCTAGGCCCAGCATCAGGACCCTCCTCATGATACAATTCATTGTCTTCATCGCCCACAAACAAAGATTCCTTGACCGTTGTGCTTGTGAATGCTGCATAGGTATAGTCGAATGGCTCAGGGTGGGAGTAATCCAAGGCTACATTATCTAGTATCTCATAATCATCTGCTTGAGTAGCCATTAATAAATATGTTCCCTTGCTTCCTTTGTCAGAATTACTAGCAGAAGCTGTTAATCAAATATTATGCAGTAATTATTATTAATGTGATAATAGGTAGTGATTATTATAAACATTAAACTCTTTCTGTTTGTCATATGTGCAATGGTCGTTTTACATATCTTACCTAAACTGTAGTTAGGATTTGACAGGTCTGTAACATTCCTATTAAGCTTAATTGATTTTACTGAAACTCTTCTTCTCAGGAACACTACAGTGACTGTCACAACAGCAAAAGCTGAGATAACTATAAACAAAACAACAATGACAATCACTGCAGGAATCACAGCATTTGTTCCTCTCCCACTTGGACCAAGGTCAATGGGAGAGGTTGAGGAGGTAATTACGCTGGAGGAGATTTCAGGATTGCTTGTAGAGGAATCTAGAAAAAATGTGCGAGATGGAGATACGAGCTCAAGGTTGCTCGTGAAATAAGACAGTGCAGCAGAAGAAGAGAGCTCAATGCTGCTTGCCGGAACACTGGTAGCATAATATATTTCACTTGTTAATGTCTCTCCTTGAATTAGAGATGATGTTTCATAATTCATAGAAGAAGGTAAAAGTGGAGTTGTAGACACTAACACAGGCAGAGTAGAAGATATCAAAGGATCAGGTTCAGTAGATGAAGGCAGAGGAGGAGAAGATAAAGAACATGCAACTGTAGCTGGAGACCACACAAAAGAACACGATGTTATAAATTATTAATACCGTATCAACTTACTAGAGCTTATTTTGAGCATTGGAGCTGCTCCAGTTGCACTAGACAAGAGTCTCCCAGGTCCAATAGGATAAGGGCAAGCATTGTCTCCACTCGATATTAGTGAACCTGCCAGACTGAAATACCAGATCATATTTTCAGTATAATCACTATTTCTTTCCAGTTGTATTCCATTATTTGGACCTTGCCGATTATTGGTGTAATATCCCACTACATCTCCAGACTGCGCTGTTATGATGGAGTTACTGGGTGGAGTAGGAGTGAGTTGGACAAATCCTCCATCAGGGAAGGTGAATCTAGAGAAGTCATTCTCTCCTACCAGACTGTAGCAACCATCATTATCAACTGTGGGAGAAGGTCTCCACACCTGGAATGTTATATCATACCCTTTAGACCTAGAATAACTCGAGTCTCCTCGTTCAAGATAAGTCTCCCATGAAGTTATATTAACACAGTCACAGTAGAACCTGTAGGTAGTGATGATAGCTTGGACAGCATCAATGGCTGGCAGGGGGGAGTTATCGTCATCGTTAAAAGGTGGGTCACTTGGATCTGAATCTCTTTTAGATACTCTTAAGCAATTTTGACCAGCAGCTATAACATTCACACAAACTACTTGAAAGGTTACAGCGTGGCATTTAAAAGACCTGACCGACCTTGGAGTATTACAATAAAACTCAGCAGTAAGCCCAAAATAAAGCTTCTTCCCATTATCTTGGGCGTCGCGATACAGGTGTACTAACGTCAGACAACGAGGTTGCATCGGCAGCGCACAATTTTTTTGCGACGTATAGCTACGTAATACTTGCGTCCGAGCTGTTTTGGTTTTGGTCCGGTGTCGGAGTGAATACTGTCCCCCCGTGAATAGTGTCCCCCCGGACAGTATTCACTAGTGAATAACGTCCGTGGGGGGACATTATTCACTAGTGAATAATGTCCCCCCCAGTGAATAATGTCCCCCCTCCCTTTTCCCCTTAATCTTGTTCACGAGACTCAAACTTCCGCACTTACAACGTGGCAAGTCTTCCTCTGGCTGAATCATGGCCGATTTGTATGGCTTCATTTTTTACTACCTCACTACTGGGGCTTATCCTTCTGGGTATACAAAGAATGAGAAGAAAATCCTGCGTAGGAAGGCTCTGGCAAATTATAAGGTAAGAGGTGAAGCCTGTTGAAGGTGAACTAAGTATTAATTCGATTCAACTGGATGTTATGAGTTGCATATAATTTTAGACCATATTCAGGAATTATTAGACTTATTAGACTTAAATAAGTGAGGGGAACAATGATAGAAAAAATTGTGGTTGGCCAAAAATTATGAAAACAAGAAACATTAATTCTACCTGTCATGATTGGTCAACAAAATAAGGCAAAGAGAAAAGTCATGTAAATCATGATGATTTTACGTCCCTAAATCACTGCATTGGTATGTGAAATAACATTATGTTTATATTTTGTATATGTAATCATGTTTAAGGAATTGCTAAAGAGGCAGTGCTTTATGGACAACCCTGAATCCTTTTTTTTTTTTTTAATTAAGTTTATTCGTAATGCTTGTTGTTTAGATTATTAATTGTGCTTTTCTTATTCAGTAGAAATATTAGTGTTTGTATTTCCTGTAGGTGGAGAGAGGTGTACTCTACTACTCCAGAAACAAGGCAAAGGAGTGCGGTTGGAGACAAGTAGTGAGGACTCCTTCAGAAGTTGACCAAGTTCTTCAAAGCTGCCATTCATCCCTTGAAGGTGAAACATTAATATTGTATTAGACTATACTTTACCTGTGACTACAAATGTAAATCTAATAATTTTGCTGCAGCTTTTTCAAAAACTGGCACTGAAGATATTGTAGATAAAAGTAGTTGTATAAGGTGTTGCCATTAATTTAAATATGAACTAAAATTTGAATAAATTGTGCTTGAGCATCAACTCAGACACAAGGAAACTGGAAAGTAAATACTGGTTTAGAGTACATATGAGCAGAATTTCATAGAGAGGAGGGGGTAGACCTGGAATTTCCTCCACCTGGGGGGGGTGGGGGGGGGGGTGAAGGAAATTCCAGGTCAAAAAAAAAAAAAATAATAAAAAATAAAAATAAAATAAATAAATAAAAAATAAAAATTCGAGTTGAACAACTAAATAAAACTAGTGATGTGCTTGAGCACAAATTGCGAGCGAGCCTAAAGACTATACTATTTTGATATGAATGATTTTGACTTCTAACACTGAAGCTACTGAAAATAAGGTCCAGTTTTTAAATTTCGCATACACGGTAAAGGGATTTCAGTACCATAGTAACAACTCTCTGCAACTGCTTGAATTGAAGGAAAAAACAACAACAAAACAATACACGTTATTTAAAAGTTTTCTTTGTGATATTCTTTAGCTAAGTAGTGGTTGTAACACACAATGCTTTGACACAACTGGAGATGCACCTACACAGACTTACTTTCGGGGTGGTCTAGTGGACAATGTATTTTCAAGTAAATACTGTTGTGCACGGCTTATAACCATGACAAAGAGCGCATTGACTTACCACCGCCACTAACTCGGATAGAAATGGAAGTCCCTTAAGTTTTCAAGTTTTAACTGCACCCGCAAAAGAATTCAAAATGGTAAGGATTCTGTTGAGTGCAATTTGGGACGGGGTCGACCACATAGCTAACACAAAAACGCGAGGGTCAAAGTACAAAAATGCCTTACGTACGTCCATACATATATACAAATAAATAAACAAACATCCCCGATTTTCAATTGTGTTACCCCTGTAAGTGTCTCGCTCGCTACGCTCGCTCGCCAATAAATAAGTATTGTGAAAATTCTGTAATAAATGCAAGGCCAATTTACTCTGAGAATGCAAGTTTGAGGAGCAACAATCCTTTCTTATTCTAACAACCACCTTATACTTTTATGTATTTCGGCGTTATAAATGAAGCTCTATATAATTGACTCACATCACATAAAATGTCAGCAATTGCAAATGAAATGAGTTCGGCTATTGTAAAATAAATATAATAGGTGGACACCTGGGAAGAGACAAACCCTGGAAAAAAGTTTCTCGACGCTTTTATTGGAAGACATTGTGGATTGATGTGAAAAATTATGTCGTGCAATGTGAGGTTTGCCAACGCACCAATGACGTCAAGTTTCAGAAATCATCAGCCCCTTTACACCCAATTCCGGTGAAACCAAAAGTGTGGAATATGGTAAGAAATAATGTTAGTGCATTTGTGTAAAAACATGTTGGTGGGATGTGTTTTTATAGGTTGGAATTTACCTAATTGGTCCACTGCCAAGAACTGAAAGGGGAAATAAATATATAGTTACTTTAGTCGATTATTTTTCGAAGTGGTCTGAGGCTGAAGCTCTTCCTGATAAGAGTGCAAATTCAGTAGCACAATTTTTGTATAAGATGATGTGCAGGTATGATGCTATGTATATGTCCTTATTTAATATTACTGATTCAAATTATATTGTAGACATGGTTGTAGTGATGTTGTAATTTCTGATCAAGGCAAAGAGTTTGTGAACAAAGTGAGCGACAAGCTATTCTCCAGCTCACAAATGGAAGAATCCGCATGTCCTTTAGAGTCTGATCTATCTGTTGGAGTGCTGGCAAAGATCAGAAGTTTAAAGATTGTGTTGTGACATTTCAAGCGATCAGCACAGAAAGGCTAATTTTGCAAATTTCAGTGTTCATTCCTACTCTTGAAAAAATTAAAAATGGAGAAGTAAGTAGAAATATATTGTTTTACAATTTTACTATTAAAATATTTTATGCATTCCATTTGAATGCTACTTATTTAACTCTATTTAAACCAAGAAGTAATTGTTGAAAACGTTAGGTTCACTATTTATATTCTCACTCACATTATATCAAACTCTGACTTGTTATTAATACAGCTGCAGGAATATGAGTGCCCAAGTTATACGGATTTCATCAAAAGTTCATGTAGGAAACTTCGTATGTTTGCTGTAATTATGAATTTTATCTTAAAATGATTTAATATTTTATTTATTCGTAGAGATATTGAAAAACAGAAGCCTTTCTATAACGTGTATGAATGTATCTCAATTTGAGAAAATTGTGAGTTCATGATCTCCATATTCTGTTGTAATGACAAGTCCAGCTCGGTAATTCAGTCAATAAGCTATCATTTGTCAACTGTAAAAATAGTTATGATATTCTGTACATCTAGATTTTTTCATATACAATGGACGTCTTACTTCCAGAAGTTTTAAGTTTCATTATTATGGATATGTTTGGTGTTGGCAAAAATGAGGCATATATAGTTGTATTTACACAGCTATTTGGGTCCATAATCATTCTGCTTCTCACTTTTATTAGGCCAAAACTATTATGTTCACTTATGTGAACAAGAGCCACAGAGTACCTGAACAGGGTGAGACTGCATCATCAGGTTAGTTAAAGTTAAATTATGCATAATCCTTTTTAGTATTATGGAATAATTGTTTGTTATAGTTTTGTTTTGAGTCCAGAAAGCTGGAAACTTGATGAAGAGCTGAAGAAGAAATTTGATTGTATGTTAATTCCTAATTTCACTACTGTATTGCAAATACTGATGTTTTCATTTATTGCAGCAAAGAAAATAGAAGTAAATGACACTAAAGGTAAGGAATTTAGTAATAAATAATCTAAATTAGATGCAATAACAAAAATGAATAGTAAGACTACTTGATTAAGTACCACAATACTTTGATTAAAGTTAGAAGCCATCGGTCTGAGTTTGAGCTCAACTTGGATGGATGAAGGGAGGACTGGTATGAAGTGGGTTAGATCAAATCCCTCAATGAACCTTGCTTCAACCACACAGATAGCTTATAGCTAGAATTTTAAGAACCCCTTATTCATTATTTAAAACAACATATTTTCTCCCTCCAGCATCACCTTTGTCATCTTCAGCCTCGCCCTTGCCATCTTCAGTCCCACCCCTACCATCTTCAGCCCCACCCCTGCCATCTTCAGTCCCACCCCTGCCATCTTCAGTCCCACCCCTGCCATCTTCAGCACCATCCTTGCCATCTTCAGCCCCACTCCTGCCATCTTCAGCCTCACCCCTGCCATCTTCAGTCCCACCCCTGCCATCTTCAGCCGCACCCCTTACTGCATCCAGCCTCACCTTCGTCTTCATTACAGCAAGAATCATCCATGACATCACCCAAAAAACAAAAGCGAGCTAATATGGACAGTACTGTGCATTCCGACATTATTGAGGTTGAAGAATATGTTGTGAAGACAAACCAGAATTTTCAATATTGGCTTCCTGACCTTAAGCTGACAGAAGCAGACAAGAAGTTGTTAGTTAATCCATTAGCTTGGCTAAATGACAATATTATCAATGCTGCTCAACAGCTGCTGAAGCAAAGTTGTCCTGAAATTTCAGGCTTCCAAGATGTGACATGTGGAGTGGCTTTGTCATTTAATGTGGAGCATGATGAGTTTGTACAAATTTTGAACAATTGCAATGGTCACTGGCTAACAGTGACTACTATTGGCTGCCCACACCCAATAGTGTCAGTCTATGATAGCGTATATCGCTCCGCAGGAAAACATGTAAAAAACCAGGTAGCTTCTTTGCTTTACAGTAATGCTCCTAAAATTCGTCTAAATTTCATGGATTCACAAGTTTAGGCAGGAGGATCTGATTGTGGGCTTTTTGCAATAGCCAATGCGACCGCTCTTTCTTTTAAAAAAGATCCAGGAAAATTCTTTTATGATCAAAAGAAAATGAGGAGTCATTTGTATCGATGTCTTGAAGAAGGAAAGATGGCACTCTTTCCATTAAAGAAAGAGAGACGTGCCCTTTCTAAAATAGTTGCTGTTGACTTCATTGAAGTGCACTGTATTTGCCGACTTCCAGAGGGAATTCATTCATTGGAGGAATGGGGGAGGTGCACCAAGTGTTTAACATGGTATCACACCAATCAGTATTTAAGAGTTTCAAAGGCTGATCTGCAAGGAAAGTGGCTTTGCCCAAATTTGTGCTTAATTATGTGTTCTACAACATTTTTTGTTATACAACAATGGCATCTGTTGCAGCATAAATTGAATAGTTGTACAGTTACTGCTAGTAAAATGTCTTAAATTAGACATTATTCATTAAAGAGGTGACATGAAGGAGGGGGAACATCATTCCCTGCATGGCTGTAGACAGGAGGGGCTGGGGGGGGGGGGCTTCAGCCCCCCTAATTTTGACAATATATAATAAATATTAGGTAGAATACTTGCATTCATAAAATGTCTAATTGGCTTAAATTAGCAAATCTTAAAGTTTAATATGATTAAATAAACTATCTAGCTACCATGAATAAGCAATTCATACTGCACAATGCAGCAATTTTTTTTAAAAGTCTTGTATTTTTCCTGCCAATAGCTAATAATTATAGTCCCTTATATCTTCTACTATCCAATTTGTTTTTTGGATGTATTCTCTAATACTGTTACTTATAAAGGCAGTCAGCGTGAAACAAATTTGAGCCACTTTCAAGAATCTGGGTTACTATTGCAAGTACAGGGGCTGCTATTTCTGCACAATGAAAATACTTGGAGCTCTGATATTTTGCATAGTGCCAATATAGATTTTTCTATATTAACAATGATTGATGGGGTTTGTGGATTAACATTGTATTTTTCAAACTATCTTCGATTGAATAATTTTTACAAATAATTTGAAAATTTAAATGCTAATTGACAAACCTCACATCAAACATTATTTAGAAAAAAAAGCTTTATTTGCATGCATCATGTAAAATGTTAGAGGTCCAAGCATTTTAATTATGCATCAAAATAGTGATTCTTGTACTGACAATAGTGATCTCGTTTCTTGAAAGTGATTTGCAGATACTTTCCAAAGTGTATGTGAGAGTGGTCCTCACTTGCACATTTTTAATGGCTATGGTGTTTTTTTACCTCTGGGCAAACTTGTCATTACAGAGATATTTGCAAAAATGTGATTTTAATTAAATAATATGGGCAGATGTGTCCCAGCATCCTAAGTCCCCTTTACCTACAATACTTGTCTACGTCTAAAGCATAATTGACAAGTCACATATTGAACAGCTTATTTTGATATAGCTAGCTAGCTATTAGGTTCCTCATTGATATTCACCCAAGGATGGCTACATAGTGTTGCTTTGGTTAACTAATACTAAAATTAATTTTAGTTAGGTTATTAGCTACTTAACTATAATTATAACTAAACTAAACTTCATGGGTACTATAATAACCAAAACTAAAACTAATATTCATACATGTATACAGTTGAATTTAACTAAACTAAGACTAAAATTATCATTGGAAACAAAAACCAAAACTACTGAATGAAGTGAATAAGCCAAAATAAAGTGAGGCCAATGCTAAACTAAACAAATAACATTCCAGTAAAATATACCAGGACTAAAATCATTAGCTAAATACTGTAATAGCTATTTATACCTACAAGCCAATAACCAAAACTAAAATTGCCATTTTTAAAAAACCAGAAGTAAAAAATTCAAATAACTAAGCACTGTTGAAAAACCAAAACTAAAATTGAAGCCAAGTGGGCAGCTAATTTATTACTGACGGAAGATAGTACTGGAAATGGAGTGAAAACTTATGTAAAGGGATCATTTTAGCTATTAGGGAGCTGGAAGCACCGACACTAAGGTTAAGAGGCTGCTCTGTTGGATCGTGGTAGCTAATGCTCATTTGTTTAAGTATTTGAGAGAGGGGAGGGGGGGGGGGTGACATTATTCACTGAAGGGGGACAGTATTCACTAGTGAATATTGTCCGGGGTGACACTTTAGAGGGGGGACAAAATTCACTATGACACGGGAACCAATGGCAAGTGAGTAGATTTATTTAGGAGAAGAATTGTATCAGTTGTGATATGTTGTGTTAGAATGGAAGACAGAATAAATTAATGAAGAGAAGACTAAGCAAGTTGCTCAGCCAATAAAAAAAAATTTAAACAATAAAGTGAGTAGATATATAGTATTAAAATTCTCATAATTTACTTCATTTTAATACAGAAAAAAAGAAGAAGAAAAAGAAATATGTAGGTAAGTCATTATGGTTTAACCTGCGTAGCCGTTATGATATGATGCACTTTTTTTTGTAGACAGCAATACCAGAGGAGCAAATATGTTATAGTATTTAAATAACTTATTTTTCTTAACTGTCTGTATTAACTTATCTATCTTTAACTGTCCATATTAACCACTTATAAATATATATTTGAACCACTTATAAACATATATAATAATATATGCTTTAAAATGTGTACTCTTTGTATTATCATGAAGAGTTATGTAATGGCTATCTAGCTAGCTCAAAACTCAGAAGTTTGTGGTTATGGGCATAGCACCCTCCATGGTTTAAAAAGTGGCCACACCTTGAACAAGTCTACAATTGTTCTCTTCAATATAGGACCAAATGTGAAGATACTTAACTCACTCATTCTTCATGCAATTAGGGTTGTCTTTCAATTAACTAAAAACCAACACCGGTAATACTCTTTAAGTTCTAAGCTTTATGAAAAGGTATGTAACTCCACTTTGTTTAGCTCCACTTTGTTTATTTCTACTTTGTTTACCTCCACTTTGTTTACCTCCACTTTGTTTACCTCCACTTTGTTTGCTTGTGACCTGGATCACATTCTTCATACGCTCTCCATGACACTGATACATAATGTGCTTATGAGGTCTATGTTTGCAAAGGAGAATAATCTGATAATTCAAAATTGAATGTATTGAAACTCAAGCATGCTGAAATTATGAAAACCTAAAGTCTAAACAAGTATTATGGGGATTGGTTATTGCAGATATTTCACCAAGTATCAGTTTCCATGAATTGAACAGAACTTTGGAATCAGCTGGTTTATTGTTGTTTTGTTCATGGTTATGCCTCATAGATTTTTGCAACTTGCACCTCTTTTCACTTTCTAACAAACCAATTATCACCTATTTACTTTGCTGTGTAACACTATGAGCCTTGTTTTTGGATAAATATTTCAGTCAGTTTTAAAGTGAGAACTGGGAAGTTGCTATTAGATTCTCTCAGTTAGGGTAGCTAGAGCTAGCTAACTGCTGGTACCTGTCCCTCAGTACTCCCAAGAGTTCACAATTTGATGCCATCTATAATATAATCATCCCTGTCTTGTTTTCACTGATTAATAGATGAATAATAATAGTGTTAAGACTATTTTTTAAGCTACATAATGCATATTAATGTGTAAAATGAAGCAGTAAAGCAGCAAATTCTTAGCCACTTAAGTGCTGGAGGAACCTAGCAGTTTAGCGCTACTAACAAAGAAACTAAGAGAATTCACTGCCCCAAACACCTCTAACTATGAAACACATGTTTTATTCACAATGATGTTGAGTGAATTGTTAAAAAAGTGAAATGACAGAGACATGACTAGTCAAAAATCGGTATGGATTGCTATATCATTTCATATGCACCTTTTATTTGTAGTGCTGAATCTCACTCATCATACTTATTATTTTGAACTGTATGACCTCCATTTGAGGGACACTCCTTGTTTATCTATTTGTGTCAACTGCTTACAATTGATAAAACATCTAACCTTAAAGCCCCAAATTAATCTCAATCATAAGTTTATTTTTTTAAAACAAACCATTGACATGTTAGCAGGTTAGTTTTGTGCGAGTTATCACTTGTAATTAGTTGTGATGATCTCTAATAAGTGAGGGTGTTCGACATCAAGCAAGAGCCATTATACTGTATGCTGATTGGTAGTGCACAAAATGTGTGTGCATGTGCATGTGTGTATGTGCGTATGTGTGTGTGTGTGCATTGTAAGCAAAGGAGGGTGTGAATTGCATGTAGCTTCCAAACTTGCTTAACACAATCTTGAGTCATTCATGGTGGTGTGTGAGTATTCCTGACAAAATATGAATATCTGTAACATGACTCTCTTTCATTGCATGTTCTGCAACAGCTGAAAAATGATATGGCGAAGTTAGAGCTTGTTTATGTTCTTAATCTATGTGTTATTGTTCGTCCAGTTTGCCCAATATAAGAGATGTGACAAGTTCCACATGATACCTGGTATATCACTCCTGTTTGTGACTCAACTGGAATGGGATCTTTTGAACCAGAAGCTGCCTGAGGGTAGTGTGTGGCTTGAAGCAAGTTTTGATATCCAATGGTAACAGAATTATCTTTGTGTATTCTGACACATTCTTTATCGGATATTGGTATCTTTTGATGTGGTTTCACTCTTCACTACTATTCCTACAAAAAAAGCCATTGATGTTGCCAGACAGCGTCTGAGTGTTGATATCTGCTTTGAAGATGAAAGTCTACCCTTCAGGTGTCATCTCAAAAGCCATGCGAGCGGGACCAGCATCTAGTAGCAAGGTGATGATGAAACCCATGGCAACAGTCTTACCTTACATAAAGAATGTGTCAGAATGCATAAAGATAATTCTGTTACCATTGGATATCAGAACTTGCTTTAAGCCACACACTAACCTCAGGCAGCTTCTAGTTCATCCAAAAGATCCCATTCCAGTTGAGTCACAAACAGGAGTGATATACCAGGTATCATGTGGAACTTGTCACATCTCTTATATTGGGCAAAATGGACGAACAATAACACATAGATTAAAAGAGTATAAGCAAAGCTCTAACTTCACCTTATCTAATTTCAGCTGTTGCAGAACATGCAATGAAAGAGAGTCATGTTATTGATTGGAAGAGTGGTAAAGTGATTGACATCTGCCATCAGTTATACCCTCGTTGTTATTTGGAATCATGGTACATTAAAACTGAAGGGAGCAAGATCAACAGAGATGAAGGATTGTTGCCTCAAGTTTATAGTAGCCTAGTGAAACACACAAACAAAATCAAATAGCTAACCCTCAGGACTCATGGTTACCACCAAGTGCTTTAACATGTACCACCCTTAGGCTTTCACCTGTCATAGTAACTATTTATTTATTTTTGAATCATTACCACTGATGAAGGCTACAGTCCGTAGCTGAAACGTTTTGGTGTTTTAACTTTTTGTGTTTTTTGGTGTGATTCTCTCTAAATATAATATATAAAATATGAATATCTGTTTATACATGCTAGTACTACCAAACTACATAGGAGCACAAACGAAAATTCTAAATATAGTTAATGTGATGTAGTATTATATTGACATATTCACTGACATTTGTTCCTTTTTGAAAAATTAGAAAATTTTGACACTTGTACTGTAGGTGACTTGATTTTAAGTGTAGTAATAATCAAAGTCCTGAACAACAACAAAAAAAGAAAAATAATCGCAACATAAAATATCTAAGCTAATAAAATATTAGTACCAAATTCAGATGTTTTTACCTCAACATTTCTCTCTTTATGGACAGCATATGCTTCATTTTGTGTCATGGCGATTTCTTTACAACCCATACACTTAGTTGGAGAATATTCATGAGACTCTTGTGAAATATTAGATCTATCAATAACTGTACCACTTTTACCACTCAGTTCATTCAGTGCGCAGTCTGTTTCTCCTGGGGCATTTTTATGTTCCTTCAACTTCTTGGCCAATATTAGAAGTGTCAGCAGTAAGACTCCTGATATAATAACAAGGAATACAACTGCTGGTATACTTATAGCAATTGTAAGGTGAGATCTAGATCTAATGAAAGGCGGAGATTCAGATCCAACATTTGAAGTGGTATCATCCATCACCGGGGATGTAGTGACTAATCCTAAACAAGATTTCACATATTCAAACAAGAAGTCTAATTGTTAGAATTTACTTGAACTTCTTTTGAGCATTGAAGCTGATACAGTTGTAGTAGGAGCCAATAGTATTGATGGTGAAGGTGAGTGTGTGTTTGGTGCACCAGAAGAATAATATAATTCAGTTGTTGACATCTGTCCTTGAACTGTAGATGATGTTTCATAACTCACAGAAGACAAAAATGGCACATTAAATGCTGTGGACACAACTACTGGAATAGTAGATGACACCAAAAGATAGGGTACATGTACACTAGATGAAGGCGATGGAGGACATGTTACTGTGGCTAGAAATTACAAAAGACCAAGGTGTTATAACTTTAAGATACCATATCAACTTACTAGAGCTTATTTTGAGCATAGGAGCAGCTCCAGTTGAACTAGACAAGTATCTCCCAGCTCCAATGGGATAGGGACAAGCGTTATCTCCATTGGATGTTAGTGAACCATCTTCCAGACTGAGATACCAGATCATATTTTGATTGTAATCCTGATCTCTTTCTAGTTGTATTCCATTATTTGGACCTTGCCGACTATTAGTGTAATATCCCACTACATCTCCAGACTGTGCTGTTATGATGGAGTTACTGGGTGGAGTAGGAGTCAATTGGACAAATCCTCCTTCAGAGAAGGTGAAGCTAGTGAAGACATTCTCTCCTACCAGACTGTAGCAGCCATCACTATTAACTGTGGGAGAAGGTCTCCACACCTGGAATGTTATATGATATCCTAGAGCCCTATAAAAGTTTCTGCCTCCAGGTTGGACATAAGTCTCCCATAAAGTTATATTAACACAGTCACAGTTGAACCTGTAGGTAGTGATGATAGCTTGGACAGCATCAATGGCTGGCAGGGGGGAGTTATTGTCATCATTAAAAGGAGGGTCACTTTGATCTGAGCGTCCTTCACTTTGATCTGAGCGTCCTTCACTTTGATCTGAGCGTCCTTCACTTGGATTTGAATCTCTTTTAGATACTCCTAAGCAATTTTGACCAGCAGCTATAACATTCACACAAAACTACTTGAAAGGTTACAGCGTGGCATTTAAAAGACCTGACCGACCTTGGAGTATTACACAAAAACTCAGCAGTAAGCCCAAAATAAAACTTCTTCCCATTATCTTGGGCCTCGATACAGGGTACCTCAGACAACGAGGTTGCATCGGCAGCGCACACTTTTTTGCGACATATAGCTACGTAATACTTGCGTCCGAGCTGTTTTGGTTTTGGTCCGACCAAAACCAAAACAGCTCGGACCACAAAGGAATTACGACAAATTCCATTAATCCTATATAGGATTAATGGAATTTGTCGTAATTCATTGTGGCGAATGATTGAATTGAGCGAGGTAGCTTTTTAGGTGAATGCCTACAAGTGATGAAGCCTTTAACCTTAAAGTTTTCATATTAATATAAAATAAACTTTTTATTTTAATCATGCATTTATTTATTTTTTACCATAATTATACCCTTTATAGCTGATGTATTAGCAGGTGATTATGTCAGCTATCACGCATAATTAATTGTTATCTCTAATACAATGAGATTGTTCACTTTCAAGAAAGAGCCATTTTCCATGTGCGGATTGTACAAGTGCTTAAAATGTGTGTGTATGTGTGCATGTGTGTGTGTGTGGCTGTAAGCAAGGCTACTAGCTACAATTAGCTTCGTACTTGCTGAAAACACTTTTGAGTCATTAAGCATGAATTCTGTTTAAGATGATTCAGTCATTCTTGGCTGAACTAGTTACAATAATAGCAAATTACAGCCAATATTATGTTAATTAAAACTTAACCCGATTTTTTTACTTCTTGCCAAAGTCCTCTTCAGGGGTCAACAGAGGTAGAACTCTCTGTGGTGATATAGTAGACACAATTTAAATAGCAAAATTACTGGAGGGTACGTTTACTTTAATTAACAAAATATTGGCTGTTAGAGCAAGAAAATTTGCTATTATTATGAATATGTTATAATAGTACTACCATACTTCAATAGTAACATATAGAAGGAATTCTATGTATAGTTAATGTGATGTAGCATTACATTGACACATTTTATTGATCTCACCAGACAATGATATGTTTTTAACCATCTCAGGATTCTCAAGACTTTATTTTATGTGTTTCATAACCAATTCACCCTACTCTGATATATTATGTCCAACTTACTGAAGAAATCCACCCTATAATACAGATATATACACTTGACACTCTATCAGAATCCACAACCATGGGTGTAGTATACTGTAATTAGTAACACTCAATGGTAATGCAAATGTGTCCTCTTGTGATTTTGCAGTTTGGTTCACAGGTGAGGGCAGGGGATATGGGTATGAATGAATGGAGAATAACGGGTATGGATGAATGGAGAATGGAACTTTTCTACAGAGGGACTCCAAAAAGCTACACGACTCTCAACAACAGTAAATATGAATGGAACAAAATGATTATCCACCATAGTATATAACCTCTGGAAGCAACCAAAACTCTCTACTAGGGTCAAATTAAGGTTGCCTAGAATTGATTTTTATGTATGTATTTTGGAATTGAAACCCTGTTTTTTAAGCTAAATCAATAATTTTTGAGTGAAGTTCCTTGTAGAGAGGTTGAAATCACATATGGGGATGCTAACATGTTAGCAGTAGGACAACTATGTCATTGGGAATAATGTCGTCATTGTATTGGCAAGATTTAAGATTTTTATGTGTACAGTGGAATCTCTGATGAGAAAACTACCTCTGTTTAGTGAACTTTCCATTTGCCCCCTTTTTATAACAGGCAATGTATTGCTCGTCACCTCATAAAGCAAACAGCCTCTTAGCTATTAGTAAACTGACAGTCCTCCTAGTCCTAAATTATTTTCAGTTGTTCTATTGTACATGTATAATTCTAAGAGTGATTTCGACAGAACATGGTGAATAGAGTTGTCAGCATGTAAGTGGGTCTGGGAGTATATTATATGCAAACTGATGCTTTTATTATTCATCTCCCACCACCCCTCCCCTAATTACAACTCTCTATGCAATGATTCCGTATCTTGGTTTCTTTTGCTTTTAAGAAAGTTTTGAAAACAGTTCGAGAAAATATTCTAGCCTATTACATGAAGCTGTACTAGATGAATATGAATAATAAAATATTTGAATCAAATTCATTGTATGACTGAATTCACAGAATTGTCAATCTTTGAATTGTTTAATTATGTTATAGTTTCAGGTGGACTAGCTATCACATGTGGCTGGACACTGGACAATGAATTACTCAGTGAGCATTGACAAGAATGCGAAGTACTTTCTCAGCTCTCTTCATTGTACGAATGGAATGGATAAAGAGGAACATAACAGCCACATACACACACTAGTGCAAACACAAGGGTGCACACATATACACAGCTACAATAATGAAATAAATGAAAAAGAAAAGTTATTTATATGGTATACATGATAGTTGTGCTGTTGTCACATAGCGGCTGGTGTCATGTGTTTCCACTATGGTTCTGTGATTTAATATCTGGACCAAATCATTCCACTTCTCCCAATACATTCACATGAAACAATTAATAGTGAACTTACAATGATACTGAGTTTTTTTTTGTTTTTTTAAAAACATCTTGAAATACTCAACTCTCCACCTTCTCTGATGAATTTTTAAAAAAGAAAAGAAGACAACAAACTTACCCTCATCGAAATCCTGACTAATAAATTTGTGTTCTCTTTCTTCTGATTTGAGATAACCCAATAATGCTAGTCAATTTTCATTTGGTGAGATTGGCTGCTGTTTCTCTTCATCAGTTTCAACTGAATACAGAAATTGATCAGCACATGACCTCCTCACTACATCCAACACAAAATTTAAACTTATCCTGTCATACGCACACATATATGCACCCTCACTGCACAAAAATATGCTCTGTTAAAACTCCTTCAGAGTGCAATAGTGATGTACATTATTGAGAAGTTTGTTAGATATGCTGCTGATGTTTCCTCTGACATGCTGCAAATACAACCAAGATATAATCTCTATAATATGCTTTCTCCATCCACAAGGCCCATTACTCTCAATCTATATACATATACGTAAGCATGTCAGTTCATAGGCATACTACAAAATTGGACAACGAGATATTGGCAGTTCTTAGTGTGTTTTTTCATAAAATAGCAAAAAAAAAAAGAAAAAAATGATGTACATGTACATGAATTTAATTTTAATGTACAAGCACTTCTATCTTCCCATGAGCCACACTAGCTTACAACCAATGTCATACAGGCTGTACGGTATGTAGTAAAATATTGTTTATTATTGCTGACAGTATATAATCAGAATACTAGCCCACGCAATAGTGCTATTATTCTTAAAAGTTTTGTGACTTATCATCTTTTTTTATTCTCTAGCAGTCTCAATACAATTCTGTTCTGTACAGCAAATTTTCTTTACTAAAGACAGTAGGGACTGAAATAGAATGAATATATAGCTAACTCCGACAAACTACAATAGATAAATAGCGTAATTAATTCTTTTCAGTAAATAAGTTAGAAATATAGGGTGCTTTAAAGTATATTATGACCATAGCTATATAGCTAATCCACATTTTCCTCAATTTTATTACAATTCTGCATTGCCACAAATAAGGAGTGTGTAACTGCAATCACAATAGCATAATGTCGTGGGAACAAATTTTAGTGCTGTAATAAAAGTGTTAAGTCATGTATTTCTTTTGAAGGTCTGAGTGAAGGTCTTCTGCTTCTAGTAGAGGAGCTCCACACACTCCTACTGCAGATGAGAGACTGTCATCACTGGGAGACCAGTACAGCAACTTCTCTGGAGACTCATTCAACCTCTGACATATGGTAGTGAAATTAGGTCTCTGCTGGTGCTTGGGGTTCCTGGAGTATTGATATTAACAATTTTAACAATCAATTTAACAATTTTACATTTCATTAAAAATGTAGATAACAACATTACTCTGAAGATTATTATTATGCATTAACATGATTATATAATTTAAACATTAAAAATCATGTATTTTTAAACATAATCTTTACCTCTAACACACACTTAAGCTACCTATTAGCTATAGACTGGTAGTTGTCCTTGATTATTCCGGGACTAATATCGACTGCATAGTATGGACATTCACAGAAAAATCCTACGACTGACGTAGCTTACACAGATTTTCACGAAAGCACACACCATAGTGATGCAGAGCTTGTGAATATGTAATGGTTTCTGTTATTTTCTTTACCAAGATGGAAAGAAGTGGCTGTATTGTGCTTGTTGACCGGTGGGTATCTGAACGATGCTTGGAAGAGAATTATCCTAGATGAGTAAGGTCAAAAGAGACTTTGTCCAAACTATACAAAAACAAATTCTACCCTATATTTTTTCTTATAATTGCATGATAAATACCTTTAATATGCAAATAAGGCTATGATTAGATCTGAAATTGTACCAATTCTTGTTGTATTTTTAACTTAAAATCATAATATGTTAGATAATAGAATTCTATTATCTCAGATGTAGCTGTTTATGCAAAGAGTTCTGCCACTCAAATGAAAAATTCAAACTAGCTTTGGTAGTAATTCTATCATTGGGCGACATGTGGGGTAGCTATAATCACGTGTAAATGTTTTGGTCGATAATTGGCTACCAATGCTATACACACACACACACACACTCAGAATGCAAATCCAAATGCATATTCTCTTGCTGCCGCTAGATGGTCACGCGCACCTGGCAGAGCCAGGATACTTGTGCACTAAGCAGGCACTCTGAGCCTTGCAAGCAAAGCTCCTGGAGCCAGGCATGAACTCGCAGTAGAACAGGCCTTTCCTCACAGCAAGTGGTGTGGGCACCCGAAGTCCCACCTGGATTAATGCTGTTCCATGAGAAAAGGCCTTGAATTTGCACCCTAGCAAATGCCAGGTCCCCAATCACAGTGGGTGGACTGGTGGGGTTGGTGGGAGGCAGATGGAAAATCAGATGGAAAAATTGCCTGTGGGGCTTAAACTCGGCACCTCCCTGAGCCAAGGACACAACCACTACACCACACAGCCACACACACACACACACACACATATTCTCTCTCTCTCACAAACACACACACATGCTCTCGTGCTGCTTATAGAGCTGTGCTAGATGTGTGGATGACCTGTAGTTGCAGCTCCCAGTTGTTCTAGGTGCTGCTTATAGAGCTGTGCTAGATGTGTGGATGACCTGTAGTTGCAGCCACACCCACACATGCTCACACACACACATAGCAACCCCCCCCTATACCCATTACAAGCACCATGTTGTGGTCATGCCTATAATGTATTTCCTTAATTAGGAAGAATTGTTTTTAATCCATATAATAATAATAATAACAATAATAGAAGGCCTACATATACATAGCTAATAGCTATTTTTTCTGAAAAACAAGGTTCTCCCCAATCAAGGAGGAATTGTATTACCACATTACACATGTGAGCAAGTGCAGATTGAATTGTTAAAAGCAGTTTATAAAATTTATAATTTAATAACATAGCTTTGCATTCTTACCAGCAGTCCACCATTAGAGCATAAATAACACGAGGACATCCTGGGGGAGGAGCTTGGCAGAATCCCTTTTGAATGAGTGTAAGTGTCTGACTGTTAATAAGACAAGAAAATGGCTTCCTTCCCACAGACCAGATCTCAAACAGCCCATAGCTCCACACATCACTGTCAGTGGAATACTTCTTGCATAATAGAGCCTTAAACAAATATAGTATTGTTGAACGGCTACCCTTCACGTGTCATCTCAAAAGCCATGCGAGCGAGACCAGCATCTAGTAGCAAGGTGATGATGAAACCCAAGGCAACAGTAGTCTTACCTTACATAAAGAATGTGTCAGAATGCATAAAGAGAATTATGTTACCATTGGATATCAGAACTTGCTTCAAGCCACACACTACCCTCAGGCAGCTTCTAGTTCACCCAAAAGATCCCATTCCAGTTGAGTCACAAACAGGAGTGATATACCAGGTATCATGTGGAACTTGTCACATCTCTTATATTGGGCAAACTGGACGAACCGTAACACATAGATTAAAAGAACATAAGCAAGCTCTAACTTCACCTTATCATTTTTCAGCTGTTGCAGAACATGCAATGAAAGAGAGTCATGTTATTGATTGGAAGAGTGGTAAAGTGATTGACATCTGCCATCAGTTAAACCCTCGTTGTTATTTGGAATCATGGTACATTAAAACTGAAGGGAGCAAGATCAACAGAGATGAAAGATTGTTGCCCCAAGTTTATAGTAGCCTAGTGAAACATACAAACAAAACCAAATAGCTAACCCTCAGGACTCATGGTTACCACCAAGTGCTTTAACATGTACCACCCTTAGGCTTTCACCTGTCATAGTAACTATTTATTTATTTTTGAATCATTACCACTGATGAAGGCTACAGTCTTAGCTGAAACGTTTGGTGTTTTAACTTTTTGTGATTTTTTGGTCAGTGATTCTCTCTAAATATAATATATAAAATATGAGTATCTGTTTATACTTGCTAGTACTACCAAACTGCATAGGAGCACAAACACAAAAATTCTAAATGTAGCTAATGTGATGTATAGTATTACATTGACATAGTCACTGAAATTTGCTCCTTTTTGAAAAATTAGAAAATTTTGACACTTGTACTGTAGGTGACTTGATTTTAAGTGTAGTAATAATCAGAATCCTGAACAACAACAAAAAAAGAAAAATAATCGCAACATAAAATATCTAAGCTAATAAAATATTAGTACCAAATTCAGATGTTTTTACCTCAACATTTCTCTCTTTATGGACAGCATATGCTTCATTTTGTGTCATGGCGATTTCTTTACAATCCATACACTTAGTTGGAGAATATTCATGAGACTCTTGCGAAATATTAGGTCTATCAATAACTTCATATGTACCACTTTGACCACTCAGTTCATTCAGTGCGCAGTCTGTTTCTCCTGGGGCATTTTTATGTTCCTTCAACTTCTTGGCCAATATTAGAAGTGTCAGCAGTAAGACTCCTGATATAATAACAAGGACTACAACTGCTGGTATACTTATAGCAATTGTAAGGTGAGACCTAGATCTAATGAAAGGCGGAGATTCAGATCCAATATTTGAAGTAGTATCATCCATCACCGGGGTCGATGTAGTGACTAATCCTAAACAAGATTTCACATATTCAAACAAGAAGTCTAATTGTTAGAATTTACTTGAACTTATTTTGTGCATTGAAGCTGATACAGTTGAAGTAGTAGGAGCCAATAGTATTGATGGTGAAGGTGAGTGTGTGTTTGGTGCACCAGAAGAATAATATAATTCAGTTGTTGACATCTGTCCTTGAACTGTAGATGATGTTTCATAACTCACAGAAGACAAAAATGGCACATTAAATGCTGTGGACACAACTACTGGAATAGTAGATGACGACACCAAAAGATAGGGTACATGTACACTAGATGAAGGCGATGGAGGACATGTTACTGTGGCTAGAAATTACAAAAGACCAAGGTGTTATAACTTTAAGATACCATATCAACTTACTAGAGCTTATTTTGAGCATAGGAGCAGCTCCAGTTGAACTAGACAAGTATCTCCCAGCTCCAATGGGATAGGGACAAGCATTATTTCCATTGGATGTTAGTGAACCATCTTCCAGACTGAGATACCAGATCATATTTTGATTGTAATCCTGATCTCTTTCTAGTTGTATTCCATTATTTGGACCTTGCCGACTATTAGTGTAATATCCCACTACATCTCCAGACTGCGCTGTTATGATGGAGTTACTGGGTGGAGTAGGAGTCAATTGGACAAATCCTCCTTCAGAGAAGGTGAAGCTAGTGAAGACATTCTCTCCTACCAGACTGTAGCATCCATCACTATTAACTGTGGGAGAAGGTCTCCACACCTGGAATGTTATATGATATCCTAGAGCCTTATAAAAGTTTCTGCCTCCAGGTTGGACATAAGTCTCCCATGAAGTTATATTAACACAGTCACATTTGAACTTGTAGGTAGTGATGATAGCTTGGACAGCATCAATGGCTGGCAGGGGGGAGTTACTGTCATCATTAAAAGGAGGGTCACTTGGATCTGAGCGTCCTTCACTTGGATCTGAATCTCTTTTAGATACTCCTAAGCAATTTTGACCAGCAGCTATAACATTCACACAAAACTACTTGAAAGGTTACAGCTGACATTTAAAAGACCTGACCGACCTTGGAGTATTACACAAAAACTCAGCAGTAAGCCCAAAACAAAGCTTCTTCCCATTATCTTGGGCCTCGCGATACAAGGTGTACTAACGTCAGACAACGAAGTTGCATCGGCAGCGCACAATTTTTTGCGACATCTTGCGTCCGATCTGTTTTGGTTTTGGTCCGGTACGAACAGCAGTGGAATAGGATTAATGGAATTTGTCGTAATTCATTTATGGCGAATGATTGAATGGCGCGAGGCAGCTTTTTAGGTGAATGCCTACAAGTGATGAAGCCTTTAACCTTAAAGTTTTCATAATTAATATAAAATAAACTTTTTATTTCAATCATGCATTTATTAATTTTTTTACCAAAATTAAACCCTTTATAGCTAATGTATTAGCAGGTTATTATGTCAGCTATCACGCATAATTAATTGTTATCTCTAATACAATGAGATTGTTTACTTTCAAGCAAGAGCCATTTTTCTGTGTGCAGATTGTACAAGTGCACAAAATGTGTGTGTATGTGTGCATGTGTGTGTGTGGCTGTAAGCAAGGCTACTAGCTACAATTAGCTTGTGCATGTGTGTGTGTGGCTGTAAGCAAGGCTACTAACTACAATTAGCTTCCATACTTGCTGAAAACACTTTTGAGTCATTAAGCATGCATTCTGTTAAAGATGATTCAGTCATTCTTGGCTGAACTAGTTACAATAATAGCAAATTTTCTCATTCTAACAGCCAATATTATGTTAATTAAAACTTAACCCGATTTTTTTACTTCTTGCCAAAGTCCTCTTCAGGGGTCAACAGAGGTTGAACTCTCTGTGGTGATATAGCAGACACAATTTAAATAGCAAGATTACTGGAGGGTACGTTTACTTTAATTAACAAAATATTGGCTGTTAGAGCGAGAAAATTTGCTATTATTATGAATATGTTATAATAGTACTCTACCATACTTCAATAGTAACATATAGAAGGAATTCTATGTATAGTTAATGTGATGTAGCATTACATTGACACATTTTATTGATCTCACCAGACAATGATATGTTTTTAACCATCTCAGGATTCTCAAGACTTTATTTTATGTGTTTCATAACCAATTCACCCTACTCTGATATATTATGTCCAACTTACTGAAGAAATCCACCCTATCACGGAGTGCGCTAGCACTCCCTACATAGGAATGACGCGGCCGTCCCATTGACCTAATACAACACATTGGCCGGCATATCTCACACCCCGGGTGGCCGAAGGCCACCAAATTTGGTTCAGATAAACTTCAACGCAACTAGAAGGCTGTTTCAAAATTTCAAGTCTCTACCTCGAAAAACCACGGAAATATGGTAGTTTGAAAAAGAGCCATTTTCATCAGGACGTTCCTAATTCAGCGAGCGAGCGAAGCGAGCGAAGCTGACTCTCAGTCGTGTTTAATTGAGATTTCAGATATATATATAACTAGTGATGTGCTTGAGCACAAATGGCGAGCGAGCCTAAAGACTATAATATTTTTATATGAATGATTTTGAATTCTAACACTAAAGCTACTGAAAATACGGTCCAGTTTGTTTATTTAGCATACAGGGTAAAGGGATTTCAGTACCATAGTAACAACTCGTTGCAACTGTTTGAATTGAAGGAAAACAACAACAACAAAACAATACACGCTATTTAAACGTTTTCTTTTGTGGTTACGCCGGCTGAGGTGGCGAATAGGCTTCCACTGTCGACGTAAACCGGAATGGTACACTGCCACCAGAATCCTGCAGTTGGCGCTGGTGGTCACGGAGTCCGCCAGTCCCTTTATGCGGAGGGTCGCTGGGGCTCGTCCGACGTACAGGCGCGAGGTTCAAAGAATAGATTCTACTCTAAACTGAATTATTAACAGGACTGAGGAACACGTGGGCACAGGGTCGTTAAATACTCAGCTCCCACGATGAAATGATGCATACATCCGGACACGCCCGGGGCACAACTCATACAAACACACAAATCACTCACGGCAAATACACGACACACCTACATTAACTGAGTGACACAAAATAACAGACATGCACAATAATAACAACAGTTCAGTTCAGTTCTTGGTCCTCTTCTTTCTTCCTTCTTCCTTGTCTTCTCTTTCTTCCTCCCGTCTTTCCTTTCCGGAGACCAGACCCACATCTTTGTGATATTCTTTAGCTAAATAGTGGCTGTAAAACACAATGCTTTGACACAACTGGACATACACCTACACAAGACTTACTGTACCTTCGCGGTTAGTCTAGTGGACAATGCATTTCCAAGTAAATACTGTTGCGTATGGCTTATAACCATGCCAAATAGCGCATTGACTTACCACCGCCACTAACTCGAATAGAAATGGAAGTCCCGTAAGTTTTCACGTTTTAACTGCACCCGTAAAAGAATTCAAAATGGTAAACAATTCAATTTCTAGGGTGATACGGGTACTGATCGATAAACAGAGGATTCTGTTTAGTGAAGTTTGGGACGGGGTCGACCACCGAACTAACACAAAAACGCGAGGGTCAAAGTACAAAAATGCCTTACGTACGTCCAAACATATATGTGACCGGTTTTGGGAAAATTGGCCTAAACACTGCAAACAATTTTTTTCAGTATCCCCGGGTAAAGCCTTATGGGTTGATTTTTTTAGAAAACATTTTTATGGCAGAAATGGATAGACACCAGTTAGCTCTAGCTTATGACGCAGTTGTAAGCTTTGGCGTGCTCTAGAACTCACACTAGGAGGCTAGAAACACTAGCCGGTTGGACTCGTGTACGGATAGTTGCTAAGAAATTATTGGCGGGCTTTTCACTAACAGCGGGGAAAAAACTGTAGCTAACTAATTCACTAACTATTCTACATAATTCACGTACTCACGCAATTCTCGCCATCATAGTTTCTTAAGGAGCCCTGCATTAAGCCGTTTAGACTTCTTTCAATCCGCCTGTAACCGGTTTATTCCATAGTGTCCCGGAGACATGCAGCAATAGTATACGGACCCAAGGCACACCCCCTGACCTTAGAAACGCCTTTACCCGGCGTTTTTTCGATATCAGCAATAATAAGTTTAGCAAAAATACAGACGTGTTGTAGTGCGTAGGGCGAAGACGGCTTATGCTACAGCTTCCAAATTAGGCGGACGGCATCCCAAGGCCCCGTGCAGCCTACTGGTAGAATAAATTAGAAAACTTTAGATGCCGCGTTTAGGCCGATTTTCCCAAAACCGGTCACATATATAAACAAACAAACATCCCCGATTTTCGATTGTGTTACCCCTGTAAGTGTCTCGCTCGCTACGCTCGCTCACCAATTAGGTCAAGTGAAGTCTTGATAATCTATGAATATTAATAATTGAAAGGTGGTTCACCAAGACCCCCTGAAACCTAATCCATGCGTACGCCTTTGAAAATAGTGCCGTCTACTTCATTACTAGTGATGTGCTTGAGCACAAATGGCGAGCGAGCCTAAAGACTATACTATTTTTATATGAATAATTTTGACTTCCAACACTGAAGCTACTGAAAATAAGGTCCAGTTTTTTAATTAGGCATACACTGTAAAGGGATTTCAGTACCATAGTAACAACTCGCTGCAACTGTTTGAATTGAAGGAAAACAACAACAACAAAACAATACACGCTATTTAAACGTTTTCTTTGTGATATTCTTTAGCTAAATAGTGGCTGTAAAGCACAATGCTTTGACACAACTGGACACACCTATACAACAAGACTTACCTTCGGGGTTAGTCTAGTGGACAATGCATTTTCAAGTAAATAATGTTGCGTAGGCTTATAACCATGCCAAAGGGCGCATTGACTTACCACTGCCACTAACTCGAATAGAAATGGAAGTCCCGTAAGTTTTCACGTTTTAACTGCACCCGTAAAAGAATTCAAAACAGTGAACAATTCAATTTCTAGGGTGATACGGGTACTGATCGATAAACGGAGGATTCTGTTTAGTGAAGTTTGGGACCGGGCCGACCACCGAACTTACACAAAAACGCGAGGGTCAAAGTACAAAAATGCCTTACGTACGTCCAAACATATATATAAACAAATAAACATCCCCGATTTTCAATTGTGTTACCCCTGTAAGTGTCTCGCTCGCTACGCTCGCTCGCCAATTATAGGTATGTATGCTTACGTCAAAAATTTAGCCCGCGCTTCTAATTACGTAAGTTAGGTAAAGCGTTCACAGTTCCAGTATTTTTCAATTAACGAGAATGGAGAATCCTGCTGCAATGCCTTACCCAACTTTGTTTCAACAAAAACGTTTATAGCTACTCTCTTCTTGAAACAATTGTGAAGTCTTTGTCAAGCTGCGCTTCTTTTCCACTGCTTTCTAAGTTTATTCAGGTAATTCTGTTATTGTTAACTCTTCATGCCTAATCATTGCTATTAATTAGCTATTTCCTTCACAAATCATCTTTACCTATACATACTCATATATTTACTCGCTAGCCATGCATTTGCGCTATTCGAGCGCACCACTAGTAATTCAGTGAGAGAGCGAAGCGAGCGAAGCTGACTCTCAGTCGTGTTCAATTGTGATTTCAGATAATTGGCGAGCGAGCGTAGCGAGCGAGACACTTACAGGGGTAACACAATCGAAAATCGGGGATGTTTGTTTATTTATTTATTTATTTATTTATATATATGGACGTACGTATGTCATTTCGTACTTTGACCCTCGCGTTTTTGTGTTAGTTATGTGGTCGACCCCGTCCCAAATTGCACTAAACAGAATCCTCTGGTTTATCGATCAGTACCCGTATCACCCTAGAAATTGAATTGTTTACCTTTTGAATTCTTTTGCGGGTGCAGTTTTTCTATTCGAGTTAGTGGCGGTGGTAAGTCAATGCGCTCTTTGTCATGGTTATAAGCCGTGCGCAACAATATTTACTTGAAAATACATAGTCCACTAGACTACTGCGAAGGTAAGTCTGTGTAGGTGCATGTCCAGTTGTGTCAAAGCATTGTGTGTTACAACCACTACTTAGCTAAAGAATATCACAATGAAAACTTTGAAATAACGTGTATTGTTTTGTTGTTTTTTCCCCCCTTCAATTCAAGCAGTTGCAGAGAGTTGTAACTATGGCACTGAAATCCCTTTACCCTGTATGCTAAATTAAAAAAAACTGGACCTTATCAGTAGCTTCAGTGTTAGAAGTCAAAATCATTCATATAAAAATAGTATAGTCTTTAGGCTCGCTCGCCATTTGTGCTCAAGCACACCACTAGTATATATACATGTATGTATACGTACGTCAAAATATTTCGCCCGCGCTTCTAATTACGTAAGATAGGTAAAGCGTTCACAGTTCCAGTATTTTTCAATTAACTGGCGCGGAGAATCCTGCTGCAACTTTGTTTCAACCAAAAAGTTTATAGCTACTCTCTTCTTGAAACAATTGTGAAGTCTTTGTCAAGTTTCGCTTCTTTGCCACTGCTTTCGAAGTTTATTCAGGTAATTCTGTTAGTTTAGTCTGGGATCAGAGACTTTAGATTCTCTGATGATGGAAAGGGTTACACTGTGCACTACAGTTAGATGTAATTTCTGTCATATTTTTCTGTAAAAAGAGTCTGTTCGGTCGCCATGCACTTGCGCTATTCGAGCGCACCACTAGTTCAGCGAGTGAGCGAAGCGAGCGAAGCTGACTCACAGTCGTGTTCAATTGAGATTTCAGATAAGTATGTATACGTACGTCAAAATATTTCGCCCGCGCTTCTAATTACGTAAGTTAGGTAAAGCGTTCACAGTTCCAGTATTTTTCAATTAACTAGCGCGGAGAATCCTGCCGCACTGCCTTATGCAACGTTTCAACCAAAAAGTTTATAGCTACTCTCTTCTTGAAACAATTGTGAAGTCTTTGTCAAGCTGCGCTTCTTTGCCACTGCTTTCTAAGTTTATTCAGGTAATTCTGTTATTGTTACTACACATGGGTCCCACTTCCTTAGTCTGGGATCAGAGACTTTAGATTCTCTGATGCTAACTGAGAATGGAAAGGGTTACACTAGTTAGATGTAATTTCTGTCCTATTTTCCTGTAAAAAAAGTCTGCTCGCTCGCCATGCATTTGCGCTATTCGAGCGCACCACTAGTAATAATCATAATTTTCATCATCTTCTTCTTCAGATATTTTTGTTGCAGCGCGTAACTCCGAAACCGTTAGAGATATGAACGTGGAACTTGTACCAACGCGTTCCTTTTCATGGTCTCCAGCGCATCGGCATAGTTACATTCAGTGTTGGTGTGAATTTCACGCCCCAGGGAGCCTCGAAGTCAGTGAAAAATATGCCCAATTTTCACATTTTACCAGATCCAATATATGAGACTACGCCACATTTTGGTGGACTTCTTGGTATCATTCTCTTTGTCTAGTCATTTCGACTACAACCGTCAAAGCCGCCAGAGGTCAAAGGTCAGCATTCACGGCTTACTTCACCAACAATTTTTACACCGCAGCGAATATTTTTGTACCAAAATTAGTATGTGGCATTGCTACATCGTACTTAAGCGTGTGTGAAAATTTCAAGTCTGCACTTTGACCTTTGACTCCTAGAGGGTTCATTGCATATTTCCAGAATGGTAAGGGGTGTGAACCTTGTCAAAGCATCATTGTGTTTTATTCATTGTTCTGCACCACACCCTATAACAATATAACTTAAAGTTCGTTGGAACAAAAAAAACACAAAAAATGACATTGTGCAAGTTGACAACATATACAGCACCTGGCTGTGATTGCATGTCAAAATATAAGGCAAACAAGTGAGGGCAAAAAAATCTGTACCAGATAAAAAGAGGGACGTAGGAATGGAGGGTTCTATAAACGTCAATCTCACACCTACGTTATTGCTAGTGGACTTTGATAACAACCAGTTGAGGCAATAACGTAGGTATGAGATTGACGTTTATAGAACCCCTCCATTCCTACGTCCCTCTTTTTATCTGGTACAGATTTTTTTGCCCTCACTTGTATATCATATACAGTTGACACTCTATCAGAATCCACAACCATGGGTGTAGTATACTGTAGTTAGTAACACTCAATGGTAATGCAAATGTGTCCTCTTGTGATTTTGCAGTTTGGTTCACAGGTGAGGGCAGGGGATATGGGTATGAATGAATGGAGAATACGGGTATGGATGAATGGAGAATGGAACTTCTCAGCAGAGGGACTCCAAAAAGCTACACGACTCTCAAAAGCAGTAAATATGAATGGAACAAAATGATTATTCACCATAGTATATAACCTCTGAAACTAACCAAAACTCTCTACTAGGGTCAAATTAAGGTTGCCTAGAATTGATTTTTATGTATATTTTGGAATTGAAACCCTGTTTTTTAAGCTAAATCAATAATTTTTGGGTGAAGTTCCTTGTAGAGAGGTTTGAAATCACATATGGGGATGCTCACATGTTAGCAGTAGGACAACTATATCATTGGGAATAATGTCGTCATTGTATTGGCAAGATTTAAGATTTTTATGTGTACAGTGGAATCTCTGATGAGAAAACTACCACCTCTGTTTAGTGAACTTTCCATTTGCCCCCTTTTTATAACAGGTAATGCATTGCTCGTCACCTCATAAAGCAAACAGCCTCTTAGCTATTAGTAAACTGACAGTCCTCCTAGTCCATGTACCATTCTAAGAATGAGTTTGCCAGATTACAGTGACTAAAGTTGTCAGCATGTAAATGAGTCTGGGAGTATATTATATGCAAACTGATGCTTTTATTATTCATCTCCCACCACCCCTCCCTCCCCTAATTACAACTAGCTAACCAATGATTCCATATCTTGTTTTATTTTGCTTTTAAGAAAGTTTTGAAAACAGTTCGAGAAAATATTCTAGCCATTACATGAAGTTGTACTAGATGAATATGAATAATAAAATATTTGAATCATATTCATTGTATGACTGAATTCACAGAATTGTTATCAATCTTTGAATTGTTTAATTCTGTTATAGTTTCAGGTGGACTAGCTATCACATGTGGCTGGACACTGGACAATGGATAACTTCAGTGAGCATTGACAAGAATGCGAAGTACTTTCTCAGCTCTCTTTATTGTACGAATGGAATGGATAAAGAGGAACATAACAGCCACATACACACACTAGTGCACACACAAGGGTGCACACATATACACAGCTACAATAATGAAATTAATGAAAAAGAAAAGTTATTTATGAAAAAAAAAAGTTATTTATATAGTGGAAACACATGACAGTTATTAATATGGTATACATGATAGTTGGGCTGTTGTCACATAGCGGCTGGTGTCACGAGTTTCCACTATGGTTCTGTGATTTAATATCTGGACCAAATCATTCCATTTCTCCCAATACATTCACATGAAACAATTAATAGTGAACTTACAATGATACTAAGTTTTTTGTTTGTTTTTAAACATCTTGAAATACTCAACTCTCCACCTTCTCCGATGAATTAAAAAAAAGAAAAAAAGAAGACAACAAACTTACCCTCATCGAAATCCTGACTAATGAATTTGTGTTCTCTTTCTTCTGATTTGAGATAACCCAATAATGCTAGTCAATCTTCATTTAGTGAGATTGGCTGCTGTTTCTCTTCATCAGTTTCAACTGAATGCAGAAATCGATCAGCACATGACCTCCTCACTACATCCAACACAAAATTTAAACTTATCCTGTCATGCCCACACACACGCACCCTCACTACACAAAAATATGCTGTGTTAAAACTCCTTCAGAGTGCAATAGTGATGTACATTATTGAGAAGTTTGTTTGATATGCTGCTGTTTCCTCAGACATGCTACAAATACAACCAAGATAAGCTCTTTATGCTTTCTCCGTCCACAAGGCCCATTACTCTCAATCTATATACATATACTTAAGCATGTCAGTTCATAGGCATACTACAAAATTGGGCACTGATGCAATGAACACATCAACGAGATATTGGCAATTCTCAGTGTATGCTTTCATAAAATAGCAAAAAAAATGTACATGTACGTGAATTTAGTTCAGCGAGCGAGCGAAGCTGACTATCAGTCGTGTTCAATTGAGATTTCAGATATATACAGTGCTTCCAGCTTAAAGAGTGGATTTTTTAGCTTTTTGGTTAAGGTTGCTAATTCTGCTATAATTTCTCAAGTATGTGTAATAGAAAGCTAAAAATTTGTATTATTATACATTAATGTCATATTAACATACAAACAAAACAATTTTGTGGGTTTGTGGTTATTTTTGTGGTAATAGGTGATGGAACTGGGAGCTTCAAGACAGTGAATTTGGAAGTGTTTAAGCTGAAAAAAGAGAAATTATTTGTCCTTATCTCTATAACTTGGTATACTGATACTTTAATACCTGAAGTTTCATATGAGCCTAATTTTGTGGGCACACGAAATTTGAATCTCGAAATATTTAAAATTTTAAGAAAAAAAGTGTTTAAGCCAGGATTTTTGAATTTATTGAGTTATATCTCTAAAATTTTGACACATGATGTAAAATTGCCTTAAAATTATTATGTATAACTTTGGTAGCTATACCTTGAAAATTAAGTGAGTTGTGGCTGTTTTTCACCAAAAAAAAATTATGCACGGTAAGGGTCATCAAATGATGACGTTTACAGCGGATTGTGGGCCTATATAGTACACGTAAACGCGACGTCACAAAACAGCGCATGCGTATTTGTGCAAGGGCGCCAGTATACCGCTAATTGTTGCACGGGTATGGCTGATTTAGCTACGGTTGTTGTATCTCAGGCCCTAGCAGGTATCAAGTTTTACGGCGTTACTGCATATTGCGGCCAGCGTTTTAGCTTCCGTCTGGAGCTGCACAACCCGTAGGACTCCAACTACATCGCCCTGATGTTGTCAGAATACCGAATGCTGGGAGCCTTGGCAGTATTAAACTCCTTCAGCTTTTCTTCAGCTCTTGAAAAAGATGACCTCTTGGATAGGCTTGGCTCATATACCAGCCAACAATTGTGTGACTGATTTCGACTTTGTTTACTGCTGCTAGTAGAACGATGAGAATCCATACAGCCGATTGCAGTTAGGGAAAGTCCCGTCTTACCGCTCAGGGAAATAACCGTTCGACCTTAGCTCGTTAACTAGTTACGTTTAATGACGAATTACCGCAAAATCTTGACGTCAAAAAAAATGGCGTAAAATGTATTAGAGTGAATGAGAAAAGTTCTGTTCTCCGTTTTCCATTCTCTAAACAGGCAGTTTTACTATTGTAAACATTATTGGATGATGAAGAAAAGGTATGTGTATGTTAAATGACTGTAGTGAGGGTCTATACAGTAGTTTAAAAAAATCCACTCTTTAAGTTGGAAGCACTGTATATTACTAGTGGTGTGCTTGAGCACAAATGGCGAGCGAGCCTAAAGACTATACTATTTTTATTGACTTCTAACACTGAAGCTACTGAAAATAAGGTCCAGTTTTTTAATTTAGCATACAGGGTAAAGGGATTTCAGTGCCATAGTAACAACTCTCTGCAACTGCTTGAATTGAAGGAAAAAACAACAACAACAAAACAATACGCGTTATTTAAAAGTTTTCTTTGTGATATTCTTTAGCTAAGTAGTGGTTGTAACACACAATGCTTTGACACAGCTGGACATGCACCTACACAGACTTACCTTGGCAGTAGTCTAGTGGACAATGTATTTTCAGGTAAATACTGTGCGCACGGCTTATAACCATACAAAGAGCGCATTGACTTACCACCCCCACTAACTCGAATAGAAATGGAAGTCCCTTAAGTTTTCAAGTATTAACTGCACCCGCAAAAGAATTCAAAACGGTAAACAATTCAATTTCTAGGGTGATACGGGTACTGATCGATAAACCTGAGGATTCTGTTTAGTGCAATTTGGGACGGGGTCGAACAAATAACTAACACAAAAACGCGAGGGTCAAAGTACAAAATGACATACGTACGTCCAAACATATATACAAATAAACTAGTGGTGTGCTTCAGCACAAATGGCGAGCGAGCCTGATAGTTAGGTAACATAAAATGTTACTATTTTTAGCTTACTTCATGCAAACACTATAATAGCAGTTATGACATTTGATTTCAGCAAACAAATACAAAATCATACTATTTTTATATGAATGATTTAGCACTGAAGCTACTAAAAATAAGGTCCAGTTTTTAAATTTCGCATACAAGGTAAAGGGATTTCAGTGCCATAGTAACAACTCTCAATTGAAGGAAAAAAACAACAACAAAACAATACACGTTATTTAAAAGTTTCCTTTGTAATATTCTTTAGCTAATAGTGGTTGTAACACACAATGCGTTGACACAACTGGACATGCACCTACACAGACTTACCTTCCAGTAGTCTAGTGGACAATGTATTTTCAAGTAAATACTGTTGCGCACGGCTTATAACCATGACAAAGAGCGCATTGACTTACCACCGCCACTAACTCGAATAGAAATGGAAGTCCCTTAAGTTTTCAAGTTGTAACTGCACCCGCAAAAGAATTCAAAACGGTAGACAATTCAATTTCTAGGGTGATACGGGTACTGATCGATAAACCAGAGGATTCTGTTTAGTGCAATTTGGGACGGGGTCGAACACATAACTAACACAAAAACGCGAGGGTCAAAGTACAAAATGACATACGTACGTCCAAACATATATACAAATAAACTAGTGATGTGCTTGAGCACAAATGGCGAGCGAGCCTAAAGACTATACTATTTTTATATGAATGATTTTGACTTCTAACACTGAAGCTACTGAAAATAAGGTCCAGTTTTTTTTATTTCGCATACACGGTGAAGGGATTTCAGTGCCATAGTAACAACTCTCTGCAACTGCTTGAATTGAAGGGAAAAAACAACAAAACAATACAGGTTATTTAAAAGTTTTCTTTGTGATATTCTTTAGCTAAGTAGTGGTTGTAACACACAATGCTTTGACACAACTGGACATGCACCTACACAGACTTACCTTCGTGGTAGTCTAGTGGACAATGTATTTTCAAGTAAGTACTGTTGCGCACGGCTTATAACCATGACAAAGAGCGCATTGACTTACCACAGCCACTAACTGAATAGAAATGGAAGTCCCTTAAGTTTTCAAGTTTTAACTGCACCCGCAAAAGAATTCAAAACGGTAAACAATTCAATTTCTAGGGTGATACGGGTACTGATCGATAAACCAGAGGATTCTGTTTAGTGCAATTTGGGATGGGGTCGACAACCGAACTAACACAAAAACCGAGGGTCAAAGTACAAAAATGCCTTACGTACGTCCATACATATATACAAATAACTAGTGGTGTGCTTGAGCACAAATGGCGAGCGAGCCTAAAGACTATACTATTTTTATTGACTTCTAACACTGAAGCTACTGAAAATAAGGTCCAGTTTTTTAATTTAGCATACAGGGTAAAGGGATTTCAGTGCCATAGTAACAACTCTCTGCAACTGCTTGAATTGAAGGAAAAAACAACAACAACAAAACAATACACGTTATTTAAAAATTTTCTTAGTGATATTCTTTAGCTAAGTAGTGGTTGTAGCACACAATGCTTTGACACAGCTGGACATGCACCTACACAGACTTACCTTGGCAGTAGTCTAGTGGACAATGTATTTTCAGGTAAATACTGTGCGCACGGCTTATAACCATGACAAAGAGCGCATTGACTTACCACCGCCACTAACTCGAATAGAAATGGAAGTCCCTTAAGTTGTCAAGTTTGAACTGCACCCGCAAAAGAATTCAAAACGGTAAACAATTCAATTTCTAGGGTGATACGGGTACTGATCGATAAACCAGAGGATTCTGTTTAGTGCAATTATGACGGAGTCGACAACCGAACTAACACAAAAACGCGAGGGTCAAAGTACAAAAATGCCTTACGTACGTCCATACATATATACAAATAAACTAGTGGTGTGCTTGAGCACAAATGGCAAGCGAGCCTTAAACTACACTATTGTTAAATGATTGATTTTATCAACTAACACTCAAGCTACTAAAATAAAGTTGAGTTTTTAAATTAAGTTTATGTAAAGGGGTTTCAATGCCATAGTAACCGCTCCCCTCAACTGTTTGAATTGAAAAAGAAGCAACAAAATCAAGTCACGTTATTTAAATTTTTCTTTGTGATATTCTTAATAGTAGTTGTAACGCACAATACTTTCACACAACTGAACATACCTACGCAAGACTTACCTTCGTGGTTCGTCTAGTGGACAATGAATTTCAAGTAAATACTGTTGAGTAGGGCTTATAACTGTGACAAATAGTGTATTAACTTACCACCACCACTAACTCGAATAGAAATGGAGCTCCCATAAGTTTTTGCGTTTTAACTGCACCCGCAAAACAATTCAAAGCAGTAAACAATTCAATTTCTAAGGTGATGCGGGTAATGGTCGCTAAACCAGAGGATTCTGTTTAGTGGAGTTTGGGACGGGGTCGAACGCCGAGCGAACACAAAAATACGGAGGGTCAAAGTACAAAATGACATACATACGTCCAAACATGTATATAAATGTGACAGTCTATGGGAAAAGGGGGAACTTCACTTAAACAAAAAAAAAAGAGTTTTTTATGCTAATAAAAAGCTACAATTTATCTCAACTTAGTGCTGAAATACTGGAGGGTAAAACCTTCGACGCGCAGAGAAACTGGCAGTTGAACTGGGCTGTATTCAGCAAAGCAATTGAACTAGAAATCGAGAAAACATAAATTGAATTTCCACTTCCGGTATTATTAATGTTTCCGTATACTTAACGGCGTACTCCGCATACGCAATTAAATCGTACAGCCGCTTTTTAACGGCGACTAACCAAGTTTGCGTACAGTTCTTTTTAGCTTTCAGAGCGTCTCACAGCCTGTCTTGTCGGAATCCTTGGCTACTCTACTCCATGTAGTGGTAAACTTTCAACCAGAGGTAAGCTGTAGATTGCATGCACTATTCTCAAAGCTATGCCGTTTATTTTAGCTGCTTGTTCGAAACTCCGCCCATTCCCCGTTTATTGTACTTCTAGAACGAGAGAGAATAAAAAGTAGCTTGTCTTTCCACGGCACGCTTGGGGTCTTTTAAGTTGTTTCGGCATTTGAAATTTGGCGTAGACTTAGAGTAAAGGTCACTAAGACTAATTCTGCAAAAAACAAAAATAGGAGAAAGAAAGAATTTTTCCTATGACTTACTTCTGGAGCCTATATCTCAATTTCAATTTTTGCGTGAAGTGCCCCCTTTTCCCGTAGACTGTCACAAATAAACAAACATCCCCGATTTTCGATTGTGTTACCCCTGTAAGTGTCTCGTTCGCTACGCTCGCTCGCCAAATAAACAAACATCCCCGATTTTCGATTGTGTTACCCCTGTACTCTCGCTACGCTCGCTCGCCAATAAACATCCCCGATTTTTTCATTTTTACCCCTGTAAGTGTCTCGCTAGCTACGCTCGCTCGCCAATAATGTATGTATACGTACGTCAAAATTTTTCGCCCCGGCTTCTAATTACGTAAGTTAGGTAAAGCGTTCACAGTTCCAGTATTTTTCAATTAACGACGGGGAGAATCCTTGCACTGCCTTACTTAACTTTGTTTCAACCAAAATGCTTATAGCTACTCTCTTCTTGAAACAATTGTGAAGTCTTTGTCAAGCTGCGCTTCTTTGCCACTGCTTTCTAAGTTTATTCAGGTAATTCTGTTATTGTTACTACAATGCATGGGTCCACTTCCGTAGTCTGGGATCAGAGACTTTAGATTTTCTGATGCTAACTGAGAATGGATAGGGTTACACTGTGCACTACAGTTACATGTAATTTCTGTCCTATTTTTCTGTAAAGAGAGTCTTCTCGCTCGCCATGCATTTGCGCTATTCGAGCGCACCACTAGTTTTAATGTACAAGCACTTCTATCTTCCCATGAGCCACACTAGCTTACAACCAATGTCATACAGGTTGTACGGTATGTGGTAAAATATGTGACAGTGCCTAGGAAAAGGGACCTTTTACGTAACATCAAAAATGTACAGTAGAGCCTAAACACCGACAAAAAATTTTTTTTTTGGTTTTCCCCACAGGTATCTCCTACCCTTTAGCTACACTGACACCAAATTTGAGTGGCTGAAACCGTTGTTAAAGGTCCGAGCGCCCTGTTTAAACACAGTTACCTTTTACTCTCTATTTTGACCTTCCGTGCGTGCACGGAAATCCAACCCGCGAGTAATTGAAAATCGTGGGCGAATTCAATTTGTTGCCCAGCAACAAATTACCCCTACCTCGGATAATCGCGGGTAAATATTCTTATAAGTTTTTGTTAGCATTGCAGCAACAGAATAGAAATAGTAAATGTGAATAATCAAGCTATATAGGTTGATGTTGCTATTTATGGAGTCTTGTAGTTGGAGCTTCGAAATAACTCTGAATAGTAGCAGTGTGCAGAGCTGTATCTCCGTCCCAGGCGGGTCTTCATTCTTCAAATTTGGCTTGCTGGAGTCCTCTATTGGTGCTCATTCCACCTGTAACAACAAAGTAAGCCCACAGTACACAGAAAAAGAAATATAAAGACATAGCAAAAACAGTCAATTTGCGGTTACGCGCCTCGGTTTCCGGTGGCAGGGCACCCTTAAATAAGGGAAGTTCCCGAATAGGAGCTGCCGTGTGTGAGGGCGCGGCTCAAGTTATATACGAGTTGTGACGTAGGACGGACGAATTTGTGACGTCAAAAAAATGGCGCTTAATGTATGGAATGTCTATGGAGATAGCGTAGTTCTTATACTTATGCTGTTTTATATGACTTAGTTTCGAGTGGATTGGGATCTAACAACACAAAAAAGGTATGGCTAAGCTTATTGTGATTGCAACTAGTCTAAGTTTTGAGATCTGTACTTTCTACTCTTTAAGCTGGACGAACTGTATAGTCAGCATACTAGCCCACGCAATAGTGCTAATATTCTTAAAAGTTTTGTGACTTATCATTTTTTATTCTCTAGCAGTCTCAATACAATTCTGTTCTGTGCAGCAAAATTTCTTTACTAAAGACAGTAGGGACTGAAATAGAATGAATATAGCTAACTCCGACAAACTATAATAGATAAATAGCGTGATTAATTCTTTTCAGTAAATAAGTTAGAAATATAGGGTGCTTTAAAGAATATTATGACCATATATAGCTAATCCAAATTTTCCTCAATTTTATTACAATTCTGCATTGCCACAAATAAGGAGTGTGTAACTGCAATCACAATAGCATAATGTCGTGGGAGCAAATATTAGTGCTGTAATAAAAGTGTTAAGTCATGTATTTCTTTTGAAGGTCAGAGTGAAGATTTTCTGCTTCTAATAGAGGAGCACCACACACTCCTACTGCAGATGAGAGACTGTCATCACTGGGAGACCAGTCCAACAACTTCTCTGGAGACTCATTCAACCTCTGACATATGGTAGTGAAATTAGGTCTCTGCTGGTGCTTGGGGTTCCTGGAATATTGATATTAACAATTTTAACAATTTAACAATTTTACATTTCATTAAAAATGTAGATAACAACATTACTCTGAAGATTATTATTATGCATTAACATGATTATATAATTTAAACATTAAAAATCATGTATTTTTAAACATAATCTTTACCTCTAACACACACTTAAGCTACCTATTAGCTATAGACTGGTAGTTGTCCTTGATTATTCCGGGACTAATATCGACTGCATAGTGTATGGACATTCACAGAAAAATCCTACAACTGACGTAGCTTACACGGATTTTCACAAAAGCACACACCATAGTAATGCAGAGCTTGTGAATATGTAATGGTTTCTGTTATTTTCTTTACCAAGATGGAAAGAAGTGGCTGTATTGTGCTTGTTGACCGGTGGGTATCTGAACAATGCTTGGAAGAGAATTATCCTAGATGAGTAAGGTCAAAAGAGACTTTGTCCAAACTATACAAAAACAAATTCTACCCTATATTTTTTTCTTATATTGCATGATAAATACCTTTAACATTCAAATAAGGCTATGATTAGATCTGAAATTGTACCAATTCTTGTTGTATTTTTAACTTAAAATCATAATATGTTAGATAATAGAATTCGAAATAGTCCAGTACAAAAGCTATTATCTCAGATGTAGCTGTTTATGCAAAGAGTTCTGCCACTCAAATGAAAAATTCAAAGTCCAAGACTAGCTTTGGTAGTAATTCTATCATTGGGCGACATGTGGGCAAGTAGTTAGCTATATCACGTCTAAATGTTTTGGTCGATAATTGGCTACCAATGCTATACACACACACTCAGAATACAAATCCAAATGCATATTCTCTTGTTGCCGCTAGATGGTCACGCGCACCTGGCAGAGCCAGGATACTTGTGCACTAAGCAGGCACTCTGAGCCTTGCAAGCAAAGCTCCTGGAGCCGGGCAGGAACTCGCAGGAGAACAGGCCTTTCCTCACAGCAAGTGGTGTGGGCACCCGAAGTCCCACCTAGACCAATGCTGTTCCATGAGAAAAGGCCTTGAATTTGCACCCCAGCAAATGCCAGGTCCCCAATCACAGCTGGGTGGACTGGTGGGGTTGGTGGGAGGCAGATGGAAAATCAGATGGAAAAATTGCCTGAGTGGGACTTAAACTCGGGATCTCCCTGAGCCAGGACACAACCACTACACCACACAGCCAGCCACACACACACACACACATACTCTCTCTCTCTCACTAACACACACACATGCTCTCACACCCACACATGCTCTCACACCCACACATGCTCACACACACACATAGCAATCCCCCCATCCCCCTATACCCATTACAAGCACCCTGTTGTGGTCATGCCTATAATGTATTTCCTTAATTAGGAAGAATGATTTTTAATTCATGAGCGAGCCTAAAGACTATACTATTTTTATATGAATGATTTTGACTTCTAACACTGAAGCTACTGAATATAAGGTCCAGTTTTTAAATTTCGCATACACGGTAAAGGGATTTCAGTGCCATAGTAACAACTCTCTGCCTATAATGTATTTCCTTAATTAGGAAGAATGATTTTTAATTCATATAATAACTAGTGTGCTTGAGCACAAATGGCGAGCGAGCCTAAAGACTATACTATTTTTATATGAATGATTTTGACTTCTAACACTGAAGCTACTGAATATAAGGTCCAGTTTTTAAATTTCGCATACACGGTAAAGGGATTTCAGTGCCATAGTAACAACTCTCTGCAACTGCTTGAATTGAAGGGGAAAAACAACAACAAAACAATACACGTTATTTAAAAGTTTTCTTTGTGATATTCTTTAGCTAAGTAGTGGTTGTAACACACAATGCTTTGACACAACTGGACATGCACCTACACAGACTTACCTTTGCGATAGTCTAGTGGACAATGTATTTTCAAGTAAATACTGTTGCACACAGCTTATAACCATGACAAAGAGAGCATTGAGTTACCACCGCCACTAACTCGAATAGAAATGGAAGTCCCTTAAGTTTTCAAGTTTTAACTGCACCCGCAAAAGAATTCAAAACAGTAAACAATTCAATTTCTAGGGTGATACGGGTACTGATCGATAAACCAGAGTTCTGTTTAGTGCAATTTGGGACGGGGTCGACCACATAACTAACACAAAAACGCGAGGGTCAACGTACAAAATGACATACGTACGTTCAATCATATATACAAATAAATAAACAAACATCCCCGACTTTCAATTGTGTTACCCCTGTAAGTGTCTCGCTCGCTACGCTCGCTCGCCAATAATAATAATAATAGAAGGCCTACATAATACATAATAGCTATTTATTTCTGAAAAACAAGGTTCTCCCCAATCAAGGAGGAATTGTATTACCACATTACACATGTGAGCAAATGCAGATTGAATTGTTAAAAGCAGTATATAAATTTTATAATTATAATAACATAGCTTTGCATTCTTACCAGCAGTCCACCATTAGAGCATAAATAGCACGAGGACATCCTGGGGGAGGAGCTTGGCAGAATCCCTTTTGAATGAGTGTAAGTGTCTGACTGTTATTAAGACAAGAAAATGGCTTCCTTCCCACAGACCAGATCTCAAACAGCACCATACCATAGCTCCACACATCACTGTCAGTGGAATACTTCTTGTATAATAGAGCCTTAAACAAATATAGTATTGTTGTAAAACCACAAAATATTTTCATTTGTCCCGAAGTTGTGCAAGAGTACGATAAAAACATACAATAATGAAGTATAGTAACTATGGCAATCTAAAGCATATATAATTTTCAAGTGAAGCATTGTATTTTTTTTTTGTAATAAACAAACTGCCTCACTAAATAATACAAATTTAACTCACTTCAGGTGCTGTCCACTTCACGGGTATCTTCCCCCCACTAGAGGTGTAGTAGTCATCATCCATTAAGTTTCTAGCCATGCCAAAGTCAGCAACCTTCAGATTGGTTAACACAATAATACCCATCTACAAAATAGTCAATATGAGTCCAATACCTTGCACGTGAGGTACTTGTTTATAAGTATATTTCTGGCTGCTAAGTCTCTATGTACGAAACATTTTTTAGAGAGATACGCCATGCCTGCTGCTATGTCCTTTGCAAACTTCAGAAACTTTAAATGTAATTCCACAAAATCTTCAAATTTACTTCCACTGATAAAAGAAATGATATATCACCATCACACTAGGCTGAGTTAGAATGTTTACATCCTGGATTGATGTGCTCACCTTGGAGTAAAGGACAATAGATATTCACGCAAATCTCCATTATCCAGAATTTCCAGACATATGAGTATCTATAGTCAATCCATAAAAAAAATTTAGGTACATATTATTTAGCTATCAGTTATTTCATTGCAGAAATAAAATTCATACGGAACTTTCAAGTGAAATATATTATTATACCATACAAGTGATAATGAAGAAGAATGAGGAAATTAAGTAAGAATTACATATGTGGCAGTTGTCAAAACTTTGTCTAAGATTATATCACACTCAACAATAACCAGTAAATAACGTTTCCCCTTTATGATGAACACCAAACATGCCTGTTTCTTCGGATGAAAGATTACACTAATTATTAACTTACAGGTTCTCCTATGGTAACTACTCCATACATCTTGATAACATTGTCATGTCTGAACTGGCCCATGATGGCTGCCTCTTGTAGAAATTTGATCTCATCATCCTCTGGTGCTTCAGACTTCAAGGTTTTAACTGCTATGTCCAGCTTGTGATCATCTACAGTCCATGTGGCCTTGTACACTTCTCCAAATTGACCAGAGCCAAGAATATGCTCTAGCCTATGAAAATATTTAATTTGCTGTGAAAGTAGTGGTAAAAATACATTATACAAAAGTAATGGAAGATTTAATATTCATTACAGCTTGACATACATGATGCTTTGAAATATAAAGGAGTACTTTTAGATAAAAAAAAACATTACTTTGTAAACATGCTACCAATTTAGGCAGAACTATTGAGTATCAAATCCAGAATTTTTTAAAACTAGGTGTGTTTACATGCATATAGGTTTGCGGTGTTTGGAACTACAGGCTGTACTTTGGTTATCTGAAATGGGAACTGTTCCCATTGCAGTAATAAATTGTTCTATTTCAAGTGGTATGCATAGTCTATTATGCCTTGTTATTCTGAGTCAGATGGTATGATCACCAGGAAAATTGCTAACTATATGAAGCGTGTGAACACTCAGCACTATTAAAAAACGACTTAGTTATCTCCTTCCAAAAGAATAAGCAATCTGTAAACAATTTTAATGAGGCATCAAAATAGCTCGAGCAATCAAAATGGTACATGGAAACGCCATTTTCATAACAGAAGAAGCTAAACTAGCCAGAAACATTCATTGATATACATTTTCAACTTGAAACTTCACTTCTTTCGACTCCATTAACTTCCCTGAGCATAAAGCGAATTACACCGCTGGCTGCAAGAAATTATTTGCTCACATGATTATGACGTGGTGCTAGGGAACGTTGCCCATAAAAGCTGCTACCAACACTTCGAAGTTTCTCAATAATTAGCCCGAAATAAAAAAAATAGCACAATAAAAGGTCTAAAATCTTCGTCCTGACTACCTAAATCAACTGTTAATTGTCAGTAGTCTCTAAAATCAGAGCGTGACAGACAGACAGACAGACAAACAGACAGACAAACAGACAGGACAACTACTATAACCCTCTCGCGCATGTGTGCAGAGGATTAAATATCTATATGGGGAATCCTTTAGTTGGTAGTTGCACAAATAATGGCAGACTATATTACAGCATGCATTATCACTAGGACTTGCACAATCGATATCCACATATTTTTCTATGCTTACGATGCCAATCATGAACTATCAATTATGAACAACCTATTTGTTGCTTTAGTTTGCTGATAACAAACACCATTATAAAAGAACTTACCGGGATTGGAAATGCCCAGTTGCCAATACAAAATGGGCGCTGTAACAATATGCGCTTATCTAATTTTTTTTCCAGCTTCCTCAATTTTTTTTCTGCTGAGTTTAAAAGCTAGTGACACAGAGACCATAATATATGCAGTACGCACCATTAAGACCTGAATGAGGTAGTTGAACTCAGTAATTAGTCTTTTACTAATCTTCTAGAAGTATATCCAATAGAAAGCACATGAAATTGTTCAATAGCCTTTGCAGTAAGTAATTGTGAATTATTCATAGATGATCACAAATGTAATTGAGTAATTAATGTTACGGTTGCTCAGTTGCATTATTACAGTACACATGAACAAGTTTAAAAGGATCTGTTACGCTGATTAAAGCTTTATTAATGTAAACTTTCTAGGCATAGCCAAGGTATCAATTCATTTTATATTTTCATGCTAATTAATTTAATACTACCTGATCTGATCTCTTGGTAATTCTCGATATTTTTTTGTGGCCAACTGAGAGTAGAGTTCAGAAGTTGTTGAAGCTGGGGACCAGTATGTCGGATCTTCAGTGAAGAATTTCAAGTCAGCAAGAGAATTGATCTAATACAGATTGCATTAAACTATTAGAATACAAAATTGTACAACAGCTAATACTAAACTCACCGATTTGTGTTCTAATTTTTTATACCTTTGCTCCTAATAAAACATATATACACTCCCATTACTGAAGTTGCAATAGTACTTTTCTATTTAGTTTAATGCTTGTGATGTATAAATGTTTGTAACAAATATTATAATTTAAACTATAATTGTCATATATCATGCATTTAAAACTAATTATTCACACTCATTGACAGTAAAATGTGGTATTTTAGTGTATTCATAATAAACAAAGGAAGAAAGTCTTTATTAGCACATAGTTTATACCTCAGTCAGCACATAGTTTCCGATTGTGTCAAAGACTCAGGATGGGAGAAATCCAAGGCTACATCATCTAGTATTTCATAATCATCAGCTCGAGCAGCATTTGATAGATGTATTCCCTTACTTCCTTTGCCATAAGTACTTCCAGAAACTGTTTAATCAAAATCATATTGTACAATGCAATGAAAGCTAGTAATTATATTGTATCAACATTAATCAGATCAAACATTGTTTTCTCTTATGCAATGTCTATTTTCATAGCTTACCTGGATCATAGTTAGGATTTGACAAGACTGTAGCATTTTTATTAAGTTTTATTGATTTTACTGAAATTCTTCTTCTCAGTATTATAGCAACGGTCACAACTGTCAACGTTGAGATAACTATAAATAAAACAACAATGACAATAACTGCAGGAATCACAGAATTTATTCCTCTTCTGCTAGGATCAAGGTCAATAGGAGAGGTTGTTGGAGAAGACAGATCAGTGGGAGAAACATTCACGTTAGCAGGTGAAGAGGCTGAGATGATCGTTGATGTCATTGGTGTGCTTGAGATTATTTTATCTGCAACCGTGAAGGAACTTTGACTATAGACCAATGGAGTTGCACTATTCAATGAGTAAGAAATTATACTGGAGGAGATTCCAAAACGACTGCTTGTAAAATCAGATAGAGCAGCAGTAGAAGAAAACTCAATGCTGCTTGTAAGGAAAGAGCCACTTGTGCTGTCCAAAAAGTCAATCCTGCTGGTGGAATCAGATGTTAACATAGTGGAAGGGAGCTCTGTGGTACTTGTAGAATACATAGACATGGAATCAGTGGACGACATTTCTTCACTAATTTGTTCGGTGGTCATATATGTAGACAAATCTTGTGATGCTGGAACAGGAATCGACTTGATTCTGAGAGGAGAAGTACGAATTTCTGCCATGGATGTTATCAGCAATGAGTTAATAGTATTTATTTGTGACGTTTCGTCTGTCGACGATGAACTTGCAGGAGAAGTTGAAGTGACAGGTTTAGTAGAAGATGGAATCAATGCAGGGGCCATTGTTGTCGTCAGTAAAAAAGATAAGTGTGTGTTTAGTATACTGGTAGAAGATGATGATAAATAAAGAGAGTAGTTTGTGCTAGCTACATTTGTAGTAGGAGCCATATGCATTATTGTTGAGAGCAAAGGTGAGTGTGTATTGGGTGGACTAGTAGTATAATATGATTCAGTCATTAATGTTTCTGTAGATGATGTTTCATAATTTACAGGAGATAGAGATGGCACATTAAGAGTTGTTGACACTAACGCTGGTAGAGTAGAAGATACCAAAATATCAGGAACTGTAGATGAAGGCAATGGAGGAGGAGACGGAGGACATGTGACTGTAGCTAGAGTTCACAAAAGAGAATATTTATTATAGTTATAAAATGCCATATCAACTTACTTGAGCTTATTTTGAGTACAGGAGCTGCTCCAGTTGAACTAGACAAGTATCTCCCAGCTCCAATGGGATAGGGACAAGCATTGTCCCCACTGGATGTTAGTGAACCATCTGCCAGACTGAGATACCAGATCATATTTCGATTGTAATCCTGATCTCTTTCTATTTGTATTCCATTATTTGGACCTTGCCGACTATTAGTGTAATATCCCACTACATCTCCAGACTGTGCTGTTATGATGGAGTTACTGGGTGGAGTAGGAGTGAGTTGGACAAATCCTCCATCAGAGAAGGTGAAGCTAGTGAAGACATTCTCTCCTACCAGACTGTAGCAGCCATCACTATTAACTGTGGGAGAAGGTCTCCACACTTGGAATGTTATATCATATCCTCGAGCCCTACGATTATTGCTTCCTTCAACATAAGTCTCCCATGAAGTTATATTAACACAGTCACAGTTGAACCTGTAGGTAGTGATGATAGCTTGGACAGCATTGCCTGCTGGTAGGGGATCATAATCGTCATCATTAAAAGGAGGGTCACTTGGATCTGAGCGTCCTTTAACTGCTATTAAACAACCTTGATTGGCAGCTAGGTTTTAAAAATTGTATCATTTTCAACATCACTGAGTGGAATGTGTTTTAGTTATCAAGACTTGACTTACCTTGAAGAATTACGCTAATAATTAGCAGCAAGCCCAGAATAAGGTTTACACTCATTGTTTTAGGGGACGTTGTACAGACTCTCACGACTCTGGTTACGCTGCAAAAATATTTATTTTGCAACTTACATACGCAAAGTTTTAGTGGGTGGGGCTAAACTGATTCGGTTATTATCGTTACTACTGCCCAATCCCCATGCGATGAATATGATTATAATTGATCGCGTGTGGGAAGCGAGTTTGGCGTCGCCTACCCTTTCCCTTGCAGTTATGTATATGCAGTGGAGGGTCGAGCGAGATCCATAACGAAAAAGGTATGTTACTCCACTTTCTTTACCTCCATTTTGTTTACCTCCACTTTGTTTACCTCCACTTTGTTTACCTCCACTTTGTTTACCTCCACCTTGTTTACCTCCACTTTGTTTACCTCCACCTTGTTTACCTCCACTTTGTTTACCTCCACCTTGTTTACCTCCACTTTGTTACCTCTACCTTGTCTACCCCAAACACCTCTTAGCTATATAACACATGTTTTATTCACAATGATGATATTGAGTGAATTGTCAATTATTAAAAAAGTGAAATGACAGAGACATGACTAGTCAAAAATTGGTATTGTGATTGCTATATCATTTCATATACACCTTTTATTATTTACAAGTGATGAAACATCTAACCCAGCTGAGCCATTATACTGTATGCTGATTGGTAGTGCACAAAATGTGTGTGTATAATTACCGGTATGTGCATGTGTGTATGTACGCATATGTGTGTGTGTGCATGTGTGTGTGTGTGTATGTGCGCATGTGTGTGTGCATTGTAAGCAAAGGAGGGTGGGAATTGCATGTAGCTTCCAAACTTGCTTAACACAATCTTGAGTCATCCATGGTGGCGTGTGAGCATTCCTGACAAAATATGAATATCTGTTTATACCAGCTAGTACTACCAAACTACATAGTAACTCAACTATTGGTGTACATTGAAGCATTTACAAGCTGGTCAATTTGGTTAACATACATACAAGTCAAGTGCTCCTTGTATCTTTATTATCTTATTAAAGCCATAACTATTATTGTCCTAATTGATTGATGCATTCCCATCAAAGCTACTGCTAGCTGCTTCTGGTTGTGGGATGTTTATAACTTTACTTCTCATTAATTCTTTTGAGCATTATGTACTATATATATTTGTTATAGTCAGAGAAAACAAGACAGGATGATAGATGGCATAAGGGGTAACCAGGAAGATGAACCACCCCCATACCCTGCCCTGCCTCTTCATCCATGCCCCACCTCACACTGCCCCTTCACCCGGGCACATGCCCAGTGCAGAGACCACACCACACACACGTCTGACCCGTTACAAGGTTGTAATGATATGTTGGGAATTATCAATAAATCATGAATTGAAATTAAAGGGCATGACTGTAGGCATAGTTCGTAAACATTGGTAATGGTGGGTTGAAAAAATAAGCATGTACCCAGCTGAAAAAATAAATATACAGTGACATAAAAGGAAATTCTAAGATTAGTTAATGTAATGTGGCAAGACGTAATCACTAAAATTTGTTCTTACTTTGCGCTACATATTTTTTGACACTTTTATGACTTGATTTTATGTATAATAATATTCAGATTCCTGAACAAAAGTAATAACAAACAACATATAACAGCCAGTCCAACATAATTAAGATTTATTCTTTACCTCAACATTTCTCTCTTTATGGACAGCATATGCTTCATTTTGCGTCAATGTAATTTCTTTATTATCCTTGTACTTAGTTATAGAATATTCGTAAGACTCTTGTGAGATATTAGGGCTATCAATAACCTCATATATACCACTTTGAGCACTCAGTTTATTCAGTGCATAGTCTGCTTCTTCTTGGGCATTTTTATGTTCCTTCAATTTCTTGGCCATTTTTAGAAATGTCAGCAGTAAGGCTCCTGATATAATAACAAGGACTACAACTGCTGGTATACTTATAGCAATTGTAAGGTGAGATCTAGATCTAATGAAAGGCGGAGATTCAGATCCAATATTTGAAGTAGTATCATCCATCACCGGGGATGTAGTGACTACTCCTAAACAAGATTTCACATATTCAAACAAGAAGTCTAATTGTTAGAATGTACTTGAACTTATTCTGAGCATTGGAGCTGATACAGTTGAAGTAGTAGTAGGAACCAATGTTGATTGTGAAGGTGAGTGTGTGCTTGATACACCAGAAGAATAATAAAATTCAGTCGTAATTGATACCAAAGGATCAGATTCTGTAGATGAAGGCAATGGAGGAGGAGATGGAGGACATGTGACTGTAGCTAGAGTTCACAAAAGACAACATGAAAGTGTTATAGCTTTAAGATACCATATCAACTTACTAGAGCTGATTTTAAGCATTGGAGCTGCTCCAGTTGAACTAGACAAGTATCGCTCATCTCCAATTGGATATGGACAAGCATTGTCCCCACTGGATGTTAGTGAGCCACCTGGTAGATTGAGATACCAGATCAAATTTTGATTATAATCTCGATCTCTTTCTAGTTGTATTCCGTTATCTGAACCTTGCCGACTATTAGTGTAATATCCCACTACATCTCCAGACTGTGCTGTTATGATGGAGTTACTGGGTGGAGTAGGAGTGAGTTGAACAAATCCTCCTTCAGAGAAGGTGAAGCTAGTGAAGACATTCTCTCCTACCAGACTGTAGCAGCCATCACTATTAACTGTGGGAGAAGGTCTCCACACTTGGAATGTTATATCATATCCTAGAGCCCTATAAAAGTTTCCGCCTCCAGGTTGGACATAAGTCTCCCATGAAGTTATATTAACACAGTCACAGTAGAACCTGTAGGTAGTGATAATAGCTTGGACAGCATCATTGGCTGGCAGGGGGGAGTTAATGTTGTCATCTCTAAACGGTGGGTCAAAGGGATCTGAGTTTCTTTTAAGTACTCTTAAGCAACCTTGACTGGCAGCTATAACAATCACAAAGACTTTATTGAGTGTTTTTAAGAAGGCTTGGCTTACCTTGAAGAATTACACTAAAACTCAGCAGTAAACTTAAACTGAGGTTTCTTCCCATCACCTTGAGGCCTACGATGCGGCAACTACTATTAAGAAAAAAATTGCAACTTGCTTGAAACTCAAGTAGGTGGAAATCGATTCCAAACTTGGATCAATGTAGTGAATGTGATATTTGCCCCTGGAATTCTCTGCGCAGCTCGGGAGCCACACCCATTGTAGGAGCATAGAATCATCGCGACAAAAATTTTGAGATGCGAGCCGTAAGCTACGTGTGGCGGAGTGTGTGTTGGTGTGTATCTATCTACTGAGATTCTTGCCATTCCAGAAATTAAAAAAATTATAGTGGTGTTTTAGATCTTCTTACCAGCTGAAGATCAGATCGCAGTAATCGGGTGGTAGATTTTTCGTGCCAGATTTATCGCTGGGTTGATGAGTACCCAATATTTCTTATAACAGTTTCGCTATATTATTTGCTTAGATGTATCCTTAATTTGGGACACCACCCTGGGTCGTTTGATCAAGATTTGTGCTGTTTAAATGTTTAAACTTTTGTTTCAATTCCTACAAAGCAACAACAGAATGTTGTCTCCATGGAACAGCAGAATTAATTTTACTACTACAATTTTTTTGACAAGCAACAAATGATTTAGTATACAGTGAAATTTGCAAAGAATTTTTTTTTTTTTAATTTTTTTTTTTAAGATCGAGTGTTTTTGACAATAACTATTCAATTCACTATAAATTATATCATGTAAATTCATCAAAATTATTTGGGGTAAATTCTATTGAAAAAAGTTGTGCCTCTCAAAATATTAAAAATATTAAAGAATACTACTTCTCTAATTATTTCTGAACTAAGTTTCCAGCTAGTGAAACTAGTGCATGTGAGATATTCTGAATATCCAGTCACTAAGGTTGAAATAATTATATTAATAGCAAATTTTCTCGTTCTAACCGCCAATATTATGTTAATTAAAAACTTAACCGACCTTCATTTCTTGCCTAATCCTCTTCAGGGGTCAACTGCGAGCTCTCTTGGTGATACAATAAACACAATGTAAACAGCAAGATTACTGGAGGGTACACTTATTGTTTATTATATCCTAAAGGGTGATTTGCAGCAGCATAGACAGCCAGCATCCTGGAAGCTCTAAACCAATATCTCCTTTAAACTTTGTCTTGTGTCATCTGGATATTCAACTCATGATTCTTACTGGCTCTGTCAACAACTCTAACTTCTTACCATTTAATGGGGTGATGTTGCTGCCAAGCAGGTTCACTAATGTCTGAAACCTTCTCATCACCTCTCTTGCAAGCATCTTGATCTTCTTTCACTCTCTGCTAAGCCTTCTAGTTGTTTCACCTATATATACTTTACCACAGCTGCAGGTTACAGAGGCGGATCTAGAGATTTTAAAAGGGGGGTTCTTTTTTTTAAGCAATAACCATGCCCACCTAATAGTTTGAATAGTGCTAATTAAAGATTTAACTATAACATTTTTGTAATAAAAGTTACAGTGTCAAAATTAAGTAAATAGCTTGCTGAAAATCAATAAACAAATATATGATCACAAAACAAAAATATTGCATTTGCTACAGTTGAATTATGTGATTACTAGCTACCTTGAACTTATCTACAACTATAGTCTTAGAATCCCAATTCATATCACCATAATGTATCATCACAACTAACTATAGCGAACATAACATCATGCAAATATTTGAACAATTCAAAGAAACATTCATAGGCTTCATGATGATAGACCCCAGCGAGTTCTGCATAAATCTTTAACTTTCTTAGATTTAGTTTTCTTGTCTATTACTAACTCTAAAAGGTTTGCCTTTTAGGACTGTTTTTAAAGAAAAACGAAGACTCAGTAACAGTACCATTCATATTTCGTATGGATCGTAAAGAACACGCTTGGACTATGCACAGATTAAGTATGTGAGAATTGCAGTGAACATACAATGCTTTATTGTTTTCTCTATTTAATATTCCTTGAACACCATGTCTAGCTGACTTATTCGAGGCTCCATCATAACCTTGGCCTCTGCAATTCTCAAACTCCAAGCCATATTTCACTAAAGTACTCTTAATATTACAAGCCAGAATTTCTCCAGTAACTCTGTCAGTGGATATGAAATCCAAAAATTCTTCACGAATGGATTTTGTATTATCTACAAACCTCAAGACAATCCTAACCTGTTCTCTATTTGATACATCAGTAACTTCAGCACAGAGAATTGAGTAATATTTAGCTTCCTTAATTTCACCTAATATTCTATCTTTGATGTTGTCACCAATTATTTCAATTATTTCATTCTGTATAGTTTTACTGGAGTAAATTGCATTCTTTGAAGCTTGATTGAAATGAGCTGCAAGAACAGTATTACCACAGTGGATACTGTAGTGTAGTATTGCCATAAAGTTTCCCTGGTTGCTACTGAGATCGCTAGTTCTATCATCTCTGTGACCGCGAAGAGCAATACACTGTTTCCCACAAAGATGTATTGCAGAAGCTATATACTTTATTATTGTTCGGTTTTTGGCTATCTCCTCTGTCCTAATATTCTTTAGCTGATTATCAATAGCTTTTTGAGGTGCAGCATGAGTAGTTTTTAAAGCCTCTGCTTGAGTCATAGATAACTTGTGATAATGTTTAGAATTATGAGAAGAAAACCTACTAGATTTTTTTGTCCAGTGATTAAACTTCTCAGTAACAAACTGATTTTAAATTTTCTTTAGTTGCAAAAAAAACACAAGGCAAGCAAAACAACCCATCTTCCTCCTTACTGTACACAAACCAAGGATTGTCAACTAAATAAGAATATTGACAACTTCTACTACAACCATCAAGATATCTACCAGGAAATTTAAAATCTCTTGATGGTTTAAAATGATAATCAAAATAGCATATTTTTTTGAAGAAGAAAAACATCTCACACCCGCTTGAGATGTTGATTTCAAAAGTAATCCAATGTCAACACAGGACTTATCAAAATCACTAGAATACCTTAAAGATGGGCCAGGAGAGATTACGGCAATAGTATTATTGGCACAATGTTCCATTACGGAACTTGCATTCTTAACAATTACGCCATCCAATGACATTGTTGAAACAAATGGTACCATAGCTGGTTCAGGCACAGAGAATGATTCAGACCCTGAGGATGAACCAGGCAAAGAGAATGATCCAGACTCTGAGGATGGACCAGGCACAGAGAATGATCCAGGCCCTGGGGATGGACCAGGCACAGAGAATGATCCAGGCCCTGAGGATGGACCAGGCACAGAGAATGATCCAGGCCCTGAGGATGGACCAGGCACAGAGCACAGAGAATGATCCAGGCCCTGAGGATGGACCAGGCACAGAGAAAGATCCAGGCCCTGAGGATGGACCAGGCACAGAGAATGATCCAGACCCAGAGGATGGACCAGGCACAGAGAATGATCCAAACCCAGAAGATGGATCAGGCTCTGAGTCTTGTTGAGGGACTGGAGAGGGAGTGAGCACGACAGATTGACCAGGCGTTGAGGAAGAGCCACCAATTAAAGAGAGCGCAAGCTTAGCAGGCACAACAGATGGCTCAGGCTCTACTTCACCCTCTTTATCAAGACTCAATCTGCTCCTTCTGATATTTACATATATATAATAATTTATATATATATATATATATATACATACATACATTAAAATACAAAACCATGCTTTGATAAGATTATGCGTAGTCTCAGAAAGTATATAAAAAAAAAACAACAACAACAACTTACTTTGTAGGAGGAGAACAGGACTTTCTAAAAATCAATCTAATTTTCTCTGGCTCATGTTGATCTTGAGGTGCTTCCACCAATTCGATCACTAGCTACTACCAACTAGTAAACCTCGAGCTTCAGTGACGCCTTAACAACCGTGTCGATTTGCCAACTAAGCGAACAGCTCGGGCTTCTCGTCTTAACAGCCGTGTCGATCTGCCTAACGGAAGGCTTGGACTGAAAAAGCATAGTCCGTAAGAGGTTTATAACACTGGAACCGACTAAAGGTAATAGTGCAGCGAGGTGGGGGTAAAGAGCAAGTAATTTGGGGTGTGGCTGTGTGTAAAAGGGGGGTTCGGACGAACCGAGTCGAACCCTACTGGATCCGCCACTGGGTTATACTTTACATTATGGATGATTTGGTGGTAATGGGTACATTATCTTTGACTTTCAGTAAGATGTGATCTTAGTGTCTTACCCAACTTAAATGCTGTTTTGATATCAAAGTCTACACACTTCCGAATACCCTCCCTCAATCCTGCTATGTATGGAATAGAAGAATCAAAACTTACTCTTGTACAGTATCTGCATGATCTCTTTAGACCATGCCCTAATGGTTGCATTGTCATAATCATTACCTTGAAGTAGCTACTTTGTGTAGGTGAAGGAAGAAGAAAAACACCTACACGAAGTACTTCAAAGTAATGGTTATGACAATGCAGCCATTAGGGCAGGCTCTAGAGTTACCTTCTAGAGAGCACGCAGATACTGAGCAAGAGAAAGTTTTGATTCTTACTATTCCATTATAGCAGGATTGAGTGAGAGTATTCGGAGAGTGTGTAGAGACTTTGACATCAAAATAGTTGACACCCGTGGATAGGTTGTAGTTGTTGTTGTTGTTGTTGTTGTTGTTTTCACCTCTGTGGTTAACTTTTAAGACTATTATTATAACTATAATGATTAGAATGAAGTTGAGATGCTCTTGTTGTTCTTTTTTTTTTTTTTTGGTTAGACACAAGATCACATCTTACTAAAGTCAAAGATACTATATTCATTACCACCAAGTCATCCATAGTGTATAGCATACCACCCTGAGCTGTGGTAAAGTATATATAGGTGAAACAATGAAGGCTTGAGCAGAGAGTGAAAGAAGATCAGGATGCTTGCAAGAGAAGTGATGAGTGAGAAGGTTTCAGCAATTGTTGAACATGCCTGGCACCAGCAACATCACCCCATTAAATGGGAAGAGGTAAGAGTTGTAGACAGAGCCAGTAAGAAGATTATGGAGCTCTACACATGATACAGATGACACCAGACAATAAGATTAACAGAGACATAAGTTAGAGCTTTCAGGAAGCTATCTGTCTATGCTGCGTGCAAATCACCCTTCAGGATATAATAAACAGTAAGCATACCCTCCTAGTGATCTTGCTGTTCACATTATGTTTATTATATCACCATGGAGAGTTCAACCTCAGTTGACCCCTGAAGTGTACTTCGGCAAGAAGTCGAAACGTCTGGTTAAGTTTTAATTAGCATAATATTGTCTGTTAGAATGAGGAAAGTTTGCTATTATTCTGAATATTGTGCAACATTATTTATAAAATGATAAAAACATTATAAACACTGTCCAGTGTTAAATCATGTATTTCTTCTGAAGGTCAGGATAAAGCTTTTCTGCTTCTAATAGAGGAGCTCCACACACTCCTACTGCAGATGAGAGACTGTCATCACTGGGAGACCAGTACAGCAACTTCTCTGGAGACTCATTCAACCTCTGACATATGGTAGTGAAACTAGGTCTCTGCTGGTGCTTGGGATTCCTGCATTATACAGAAGTAGTATAATGGCACTTGAAGAATGTAAAATTAACTCATTTATAATTAGATTTCAAAGCAAGTTCTCTCAAACTGTTCTCAACTTATATACTCATCAGCTTGATTATTCAATCATGTGCTATTAGACTGACTGAGATTAGCTATATGTATGCATCTAACATATACAATAATAATGCTTGTGTGTCAGCAATGATGACGACAACTGTGTGTATTCATGAATAATTCACGAGTTGATAAAAGTTGGTAAAGTATCTACACTTCCTGAGTTCTACCCGCTAGCTATATAGAGTTACAAGAAAAAAAGGACTACAAAATATATCTTCCATTTCGGTTCGAAACTAGCCATTAGGCACACTTAGCTACATACCATTAAACCATTTGGAACTAGCGATTCTTGGAGTGCTTGTTAGCATTGTATAATATTTTCTTCTCTTTTTTCCCCCCCTAGGTCTTGCCCTGTCCATCTCCCATCCTTTGTATTCATGAATAATTTGTTCATTGAACTGAGTTGGGATAGAGTGTTCACTTGCAGTAGCTAATCATATTATGGGAAGCAGGAGAATGTAAGGGTCAAGAAAAATGGATGCAGGTGAGAAAAGCTGACTGATATAACTACTTCAATGAAGAAGTGAAAGAGAATACACAGAAAAGACAGAGATACTGAGGAGCAGGAGATGTAGACTGAAGGAGAATGGAATCCACGAGCTGAAGAGAGGAATAAGAAAAATTGAGATGACTCAAGAGGAAAGAAAGCAGGAGAGTGAAACCATGGATGAAAATACCTTATGATACTGCTTTTCTAATTAGTGTGGCGAGGTACTTGCATAATAATAATTTGTTAGTAATGACAACAACGACCAACAAGGGTCTGTATTCATGAATAATTCATAAGTTGAGCCTAGTTTGTAAAGCGTTACCACAAATTGAATGGGTAAAGTGTCGCCTCAAACAGAATGGGTAAAGTGTCGCCTCAAACAGAATGGGTAAAGTGTCACCTCAAACAGAAAAGGTAAAGTTCAATCACATTCAAAACGTAGGTTATTAAAAACAATGACTAGTTAGAAGCAGGTGAAATTGGTGAGGAATTGATGGAGAAGGCAATAGTTTCACAAAGCATAAATCTAAAACCATTAATAGAAGTACAGAGCACTTGAGAAGAAGAAGAGATAGACAAAGGGTGAAGGGAATCCGTGATTAAAGAAACCAGAGGTGAATAGAGGAAAAATTAAATAGAGCTGAGTTGACTCAGGAAAAAAGATAGCAGGAGAGGGAAACTGATGTAACTAAATAAAGCAATGGACCTTACGTTACTGCATTCCTAATTTTAACTGTACATCAAGTGCCACTGTGTGGTAGGGTATTTGCTAAATTATAATTTGCATTCTTACCAGCAGTCCACCATTAGAGCATAAATTGCACGAGGAGACCCTGGAGGAGGAGCTTGGCAGAATCCCTTTTGTATGAGAGTAAGCGTTTGGCTGTTATTTATGGTAGAGAATGGCTTCCTTCCCACAGACCAGATCTCAAACAGCACCATACCATAGCTCCACACATCACTGTCAGTGGAATACTTCTTGTATAACAATGCCTAACGAACGACATGAAGCTTTCATGAATATTGATATTATAATATAGTTGTATTGACTAAAATTTGAATGAGCTTTGCATATATAAAAAAAAATCTTTCTTATATAAGTGTTAACCCTAACACTCTAACATCTATTATATTGATTACACAATATTTAGGTATTTTATGACTAGTCCAACTCACTTCAGGTGCTGTCCATTTCACTGGAATCTTCCCTCCACTAGAAGTGTAGTATGTGTCTTCCATTAAGTCTCTAGCCATACCAAAATCAGCAACCTAGCGAATATATAAATAATGCACATTGAAGTTTTGCTTAAACACATCATTCAGTAAGTATAAAAAATCCATAATCTTATCTTTCACATGCACAAAAGCAAACTTAAGTCTGAAAGTTTTTAACAATAATGCACAGTGTCTCTATGCAAGTCTCATAACAGAAACTTAGCTATTAATACAATCTAATCAGAATGACATTATCTTATTCACAACTTCTTTCTCAGCCTACCTTTACTAATTAGATGTATATTCTTTCACAGGCTTCGTATAAATGTGACCGTCTACAGGAAAATCGGGCACAACGCGGCCCCGACGAAAAATTTTTTTTTTGCACTTACAGACTCCTCGGCAAGCAGATATTAAGCTCTCCAAGTTTTATCGCCGTAGCTTTAGCCATTCCCGCTATATATCGCCTAACCGTTCCCTTCGTTAGGCTTATTTAATACAATTTTAAGAACTAAATCGATCTTTTTGCGACGTCTACGCATGCCGGGTTGTGCCCGATTTTCCCGTAGACGGTCACAAATACAGAATTGGAATGTTTGTTTTGCTGGCTGGTTGTCGTAGCTCAGTGGCAGAGCGCTTGGGCATAAAGCAAGCAATCCTGGATTCGATTCCAGGTGGTGACCAAATATTTTTAATTCTGTATTGTTTTTTTAAAGCCTATGAAAGAGAGAGAATGCATCTGATGACATTATCCTAGTTGACAATTCACTAAAATGAGGGGGGGGGGGGGGGGGGGGGGGGGGGGGAAGCTCCCACTAGTGCTACAAAACAGAACATGCCCTTATATAATCGGTTTAGGGCACAGTTTCAACAAGAGGTGAACTATTTTTGGGGGGCGAAAAATTAATAAAGAGTTCACAATTATTGGTATTCTTATACTATACTTGACCAGATGTAACATGCGACTACTTTATTGTAACATTTATGACTAATTTTTACTTGAGAGATTAACAAGTAATAAATACCTTGCATGTGAGATATTTATTTAAAAGGATATTCCTTGCCGCCAAGTCCCTGTGCACAAAGCTTTTCTTCGAAAGGTACTCCATACCTTTTGCTATATCTTTTGCAAATTTTAAAAACATCAACTCTGTTTCCATGAAATCTTCATACTTAATCCCTCTTCATATGGAACACACAAGCACAGCATCACAAATGGCAATACATTATTATTGGTTTGCTTACTTGGGATTATATTTAAGTAGATAATTCCTCAAGTCACCATTATCTAATATCTCCAAGCAAACGAGCACCTGTTGGATAATATGTAGGAAAAGTAATGTGTTAAATTAATACTGGTGAATATAAATTTGAATTATTACCCACTCTGTAATGAATATTGGCAAAAAAATTAACAGTGGTGGTTCATATTGTATGTACTATTTTAGTAGTAATAACTTTTCTAAATTTATAATTATATAAGCAGATTCACTTTTTTGGTGAGCTAACCACAGCTAAGCAAGAATAATGTTAGGAGTATATGAAAATTTGAGTGAATTGTCATATAAATGGATATATTATAAATGTGGCATATTATTCGCATAAAATATGGGACAATGTACAGAATTAATGACAGAAAGTGCCTTTTTTTCTTCTTCAGCACTTTTAAAAAGTGATTACATTCAATTTTGTTTCAGCATGCACTTATAAAGTGAATGCTCTTTGACATCAATGTGCCATCAAAAACTGAATCATCCAGACTTCAGTGTACCACACTTAAGATTCAAGAAAACTAGAAAATTGAAATTAGACTTTTTCCTAGTAGCATGCTAGGAGCTCTATTATACATATATGGAAAGTTCATGATGTAATTTGATTAATGTCCTTATCATAAATGCGATTATTCTAGTTTGCTTGCTATTTACCAACAACTTCTAGAGAACCATAACTAATGTAAAAATACATGATAAACTCACAGGTTCTTCCAGGGTAACTACTCCATGCATTTTGATGACATTGCTGTGGTTGAATTGGCCCATGATGGCTGCCTCTTGTAGGAACTTAACTTTGTCCACCTCCGAAGCTCCTGGCTTCAATGTTTTGACAGCTATTTCAAGTGAATCTTGACCTACACTCCATGTGGCCTTGTAGACTTCACCAAACTGCCCAGAACCAAGAGTTTCCTTTAGTCTATAAAGAGAATGAGAATTAAAGGAAAAAATCATTTGATATTTGAATTTGTGCTTCGTTTTGCCACAACAGCTGGGATAAATGATTGATTCCAATACCATTTTTCTCACTATTTACATTATTATAGTACAATTATAGAGTGTTTCAGTCAAACTTAACCCGACGTTTCGACTTCTTGCTGAAGTCCTCTTCAGTGGTCAACTCAAAGAAGACAAAACGTCGGGTTAAGTTATAATTAAAATATTGGCTGTTAAAAAAGAAAAAAAAAGAAAAAAAAGAGAAAATTTCCTATTATAATTATTTCATCCGAGAATGACTGAATTATAGAGTTGCTTGCGTCCACACTTTTAAGTGAAGTTAGCCATTTTTATATGACTCAATCCGGACATATTATAGGTGCTGACCCTAACTTATATGTCTTGACCTCTACATACATGTGTTTATCCTTACATATAGCCATGTGTTGCCCTCTAAGATGACCACACATATAGCTCTACTTACCATATACTTATTAGCGATGACTCTCATTTAAGGGACAGCCCTTGCTTATATGAGCCACCTGCATTCAATTGATGAACCATCTTACCTTAAAGTCACTCATTACATCATATGGTAGGCTCTAAATTCCAAACAGACACCATAATAAAAATGTTAGCAGGTTATTTTAATGTGAGCTTTATCCTGTTGATTGAAACCATCAGTGACCAACAAGTTTCAATAATATCTTATTTGATATCTCAGTAGCTTTAGATATTTCTTTTTTGATAGTCAGAAATAATTTATCTATGAATGCTATGTTTAAACAGTTTATAAAAAAATTTTGCACTTCGTATTCTCTAATAAGAGAATTCAATGTTTCGTTAAGACTGGTTTGCTTTAACAATTTCACTCATTTTAATTTTGTACGAATATAAATAAACCCTTTAATTTGCTGCATCTATCTTTGAATTTCAAATGTACTGCATCAAAAATCGTTTTCAATTTGTTACTAATAACTAGTCACCTGAATTCTTACTGGCTCTCAACTGAAATATTTTTAACAACTCATTCTTGGTGTTTTACAACTGCTATGTTTTGTTTTAAAGAGCAGTTTGAGTTAACTTATCAAGGAAGCCCATTAAGCTACACTGAGTAAACTTATCAAAGGAAGTACATAGCTATTTTTCTGTTTTCACTGTTCGTGCATGTAGCACCTCAAGTGTGCTTTTGAGTACATAGAAGCAATACAAGCTAGTTCTAATATAATTAACATCATAAATCATTTAAATACTAGTTCTTTGACTAGATCCAAATTCAGTGCTTATTGTATATCTTCTTTACTATTTGGCAAAACCTTAACAATTTTGTCCTAATATATAACAATCTCAAGTGATTCTTTCCCATCAGAGTAGTCTGACATCATCTAGTGAAGTACACACTGTTTCACCAGTGCTCAGAAAAATCAGTTTTTATGGTTAGACTAGAGAGTTAGTGCAGTTAAATCTGGCCAGCACTCAGTAATGAAATTAACTTCTTGTAGCTACTATAGCAGAAGATTAAAAAATAAAGGACTATTCTATTTTTATGGACTGGATGTAAAGTAATTAGCTATTAACAACCATAGCTTAAACCCCTTCACTGTCACCAAGCTACTAGTGCCACATTATCCATAATTCCAAGCGTGGGCACAATTTGGGTTTATTTGGCAATAAGCTGCAATTTATTATTACCGATCAAATTTAGCAATGATTTGAACTTTCCAGAAAAATTTCTTAAACCCAACTCATGTGTGCCAACATGAATGCTATTAATATCAAATGAATATCATTATTGTGTCTTGTGGCTTCTGTTTTGGAAGATGCCTTCCAAAAGTGGATAAAGTGTATTCATTGAGTTCTTATTATGCAATTACATAAATAATAATAATACCAAATACCTTATTTGATTTCTTGGTAGCTCTCGATATTTTTTCATTGCTAACTGAGAATAGAGTTCCGAAGTTGTGGAAGCTGGGTTCCAATAAATTTCATCTTCAATGAAAAATTGTAATTCTTTCTATTAAAATTTTATTTCATCATCACATAAATGTAATTGCCAAGTTTTTTTTTGTTTTTTTTACTTACGGAGCCCATTTCTTTTAGTATTCCAGAACTCTCATAGCGCTGTTTCTAAGGAATAAGTAAATATTTGAGTGTGAGTATGTGTCTTTAAAATAAATATTCACTTCTATATTATATGTATCACACTATACACTGTCAAACTGTAAATACATCTAATTTATAAAATAAAATAAAAAAACCAATTGCACTTTTAAAACGAAGGTTACCTCAGTTGGAACATAGTTTCCAATCGTGTCAAAAATATTTCTGTCTTTAGTAGATCCTCGAGTCTACAGTGAAGTCAAACGATTACCATTTAATTTATAATACAAGGCAAAGTATAAGTATAAACCTTCCTACCTTGTTTGCCAGAGGAAGCGGCTGCTCGTAGACAGCACTTTCATTTATGGCACTTTCATATTTTTTACTCGGCACTTTGCTAGCTGATGTATTTCTGTCTGGAAGTGGTGGACCATTTGAAGAGATTCTTTGATACCTTGGACCGACATCAGGTCCAACCTCATGATAAAGGTCTTCTTTGATGTCCGACTGATTTCCATTGAAAGAAGATTCTTCAGCTCCGTGATGTTTTAATGTAGGGTAAGAGTAATCCATGGGATCAGGGTAAGAATAGTCCAAAGGCTGGTTATCTGGAATCTCATAATTTGGCTCAGTAGCTCCCTTTAAACCCTTACTTCCCTTTTTGACATATGTAGCTGAAGCTGAAACAATATATTAATGCATAATGTGAAATTATTGCAATAAATGGCATAGCAAATAACGCACATAGCAGTATTACTAGTGATTTCAATGTCCTTTGGCTAATTAAACAATTGGATAGTTATTTCAGTTCAAGTAACTTACATGAATCATAGTTAGGGTTAGACAAATCACGAGAATCATCGTTCAATTTTACTTTCATTGCTCTAACTCTCCGATGCAGTAACACTATAATTGTTGCAACAACTAAAGCTGAAATGACTATCAGGACTACTACAATTGCTACCACCACTGGGATGGTAGAATTGGTTCCTGTTTCGCTTGGAGTCCGATCATTCGGAATGGAGCCTGGAATAATCACACTTGAAGACATTTTTATGCTTCCGTGTGAAGATAGCAATTCCCTCATTGGTGCTATAGTGGTAGCTACATTTCCATTATCATTTGTGGAGGACAAAGCAGTTGTAGTTGTTGGTAGCATTACTTGCGTACTTGGTGTTATTGCAGTTATTTCTTCAGTAATTGATGTCATTTTAATGTTAAGAGGTAATATTTCAGAAGTTGAAATCGCTATTAAAGGAGTAGATGATATTGAAGGTAGTGTTGAGGATGGTATTGGCAGTGGAGAAGGAGGACATGTGACTGTAGCTATGGGAATGATTAAATATCAAAATAATAACATGACTGCTTTAACCACAAGCTTCACTTACTAGAGCTGATTTTAAGCATTGGAGCTGCTCCAGTTGAACTAGACAAGTATCGCTCATCTCCAATTGGATATGGACAAGCATTGTCCCCACTAGATGTTAGTGAGCCACCTGGTAGATTGAGATACCAGATCATATTTTGATTATAATCTCGATGTCTTTCTAGTTGTATTCCGTTATCTGAACCTTGCCGACTATTGGTGTAATATCCCACTACATCTCCAGACTGTGCTGTTATGATGGAGTTACTGGGTGGAGTAGGAGTGAGTTGGACAAATCCTCCTTCAGAGAAGGTGAAGCTAGTGAAGACATTCTCTCCTACCAGACTGTAGCAGCCATCACTACCAACTGTGGGAGAAGGTCTCCACACCTGGAATGTTATATCATATCCTCGAGCCATATAATGATTTCCACCTCCAGGTTGGACATAAGTCTCCCATGAAGTTATATTAACACAGTCACAGTAGAACCTGTAGGTAGTGATGATAGCTTGGACAGGGGCCTGCAGGCGGGGGTTCCCATTGTTATCATTAAATGGTGGGTCACTTGGACTTGACCCCCTTTTTGTAACTCTCAGACAACCTTGACTGGACACTAATTCATCCACACATACAGCTAATTAATTCTTAGCTAATTAATTGTAACAAAGTGATTTGGCTTACCTAACAGAATGAAGTCTAATAACAATATTCCCAAGAAGAGTCCACCTATCAAAGGTAAGGATTTCATAACTAATTTCTGAAGTATTTGCGAGTTTCGCCCAAGCAACACAACGGTTCAACTGTGTACACTATAAGGTGAAGCTCTGAGGCTGTACTGTTACAAACACACGTCGTAGCCTCATGCAATGTGCTCCACCTAGCCGTGATTTCACCGCCCACATCTGCTCTATTAACCTCAAGTCACTTCCGCCGCATAGTTAGCAATGGCTAATATGGACTGAGTGGATGAAGAGAGACACTTCACTGGCTGTGAGTGGGTGGAGCATGTGTGGGTGGGTGGAACAATAATCTCTCAGAGCAACCTGAACTCTTACAGAAAATACGCGCAAATTTCCGTTGAATTAAAATGCAATCTCAATCTAAAAGGAACTTGGGAAAAGGTTTTCAGTCTACAAATCAGGTTAATATTGGTTGTACTGTTAGGTAGCTCACGAGCTATGTACAGTATATAGTCTAGTTAACCCTGCAGCCATTCCAAGGAATGGGCTTTAGAGCCCCTCCTTTATGGGGTAACTATTTTGGTTGATTGCATTTGCTAGCTATGAGTCCAATAGTTAAAGATGATTTCTTTTGAGCCACCTCCCACTGTAATACCCTCTAACATTGGGGCTAACAGTCAACAATCTAAATTAGCAAACTCCCTTACTTTTTCTTATGTGTATTCTAAATAATATATAAGCCATTTTTAGAATTTAAAGTCTTAGATTAGATATTAATATGCCTCATATAAATTAATGGAAACATGTAGATGAATAAGAAGTGAAAATGCTGAAGAACAAGAATGACCGCTATCTCTCTTTTAACTTTGAAAATGAAAGAAGCATCATCATCTGAAACAAAAAACAAGAACAACAACAACAACAAAAACAACCACATAAAAAACTAATCAGATCGCATCCTGGACAGCTAATTACACATCATTAACAAAGTATTTCTTGTTTCCGTTTTCACTTATACATATGTATGGCTAGCTATATATCCTTTGTTTTTTTTTGTTTTGTTTTTTTAGCTACCTAAGAATAATAGCTAGTAGCTAGATATTCAATTTAGTTACTAGCTAACTGTACCCTCACCAGTATCAAGACTATTAGACCCAGTGGAACACCTATAAGTATGTAGTAGTTGATAGAAACTGATCCTCCAACCCAAAGAGGACCCAAGATGGAGGCCAGTGAAAATAAAGACCTCCGCACTCCTTGACCAAACCCTGTAAGTAAATAAATTATGAATAATTTGCTATAATAAATTTACAACAATACACAAAATACTAAAAATGTTTGTAGAGTTAAACACAGAAGTTTTAAATGTTAAAAAATAAATAAAAAACAAAAAAACAACAACAAACTTCATAGAGTGATTACCTACTGCTATCTTTACTGCTAGCTACTAAAATGGGAATTTAGAGTATCAAAAATCTATTTTTGTGATGCTGACTCAATTAGTAACTCCTTCCTGGAGCGAGAAATGCAGTTAATGCCATTAGAGAAAAGGGCAACATGAAGTGACGATATTCCAGCTGATTAGACCAAACCAGATAGCTACTTTTTAACAATACATTATCATTTCAGAATTGAATTAGCTCTGTGGTAGCTACTTACCTTGTATTTTAAGAGGTAGAAGTTTGGAGTACAATGCTGCTGAAGATACCAGAAAAAATGGTATACCAAATAAAGACAGCAAAAATCCTACTAAAAATCTCTCAAGCACCCACGGGGTTTCTGTAAAAACAACAACAACAAACAAACAACAACAAATATAGAGCAAAACAATGTGTTGTACATATTTTTAGTGGCCTTAAACCTTAGTGGATGGTACTGTAGTATCTAGTCATGAATTCATGACAGGCATAATGAGAAGTACATACAGGAGTCACGAATCCATTGTCATCATCATCATCATCATCATTGTTATTCTTGTTGCTGTTGTTGTCATCATCATCATCATCATTGTTATTGTTGTTATCATCACCATTACCACAAAATGGGTAAAGAGACAAAAATACTGGAAATTGCCTCTTTTTTGTTATGAGTGTTTATTTTCTTCTTAAGCACATTTTCTTCCTGGTAGCTATTTAGCACTTTATTAAGCGGTCCATATGCATCTTGTCTTCTGCTGATTGGCGCTCAGTCTCAGTCCATTTTTTAAATTATCAGTCGCTGTTAAGCCGCCATTTTTATGAAGCACTCAATTCCTTACCGTTTAGAGTTATAAGTGGGGTGCTACAACTGCGTCTACAGTATTGTCGCAATAAAACCAGGTAAAGATATGAGCTGAATTTCACTACCCTTAAACAGTACACCTTCCTATTCAGCCTATTAAGTGCTCACCGCTAGTAGCAGATCCCAGTAGTACTATCATCCACGTAAACGCACACAACTCTACCACCACACCAAACAGAACCTGATACCTGTCAGCATGTAAACAAAACACAAACAAAACGATGACAACAAAATAATAACAACAACTATAATAAAAAGTGTACCATGAATTAAATAATTATTTGCATAATCTGTAATCAATGGATACGGCGTTGTTAAAAACTCGTCACAAAACAACCACCACCACAACAACAAAAAAATCACCATGTGTTTATACAATTTACAATCTATGAAGATGATTCTCATGATAAGTGCTCGTCACATAATAAATATTCTCTTGCTCTAGCTATTGACTTACCTGTCAGCCACAACTCTGCTTAACAATGACAATAACACAATGCACAAGATGCTCTAGACAGTGGAGAACAAATATGGCAACCATTAGTTGTTCTTTGCAATGTTTATAGCTACAGTACTCACTTGAGCTGCACCGGCTGTGTAGTAGATACTAAGCTGTGTTTCTTTCCAGTTTAACAAGCGGTGAGCCAGAGGAACTACCATGGTCTAATATAATAAATATCAAAGTACTAAATTAGGATAATTTAGACTAAAACCACAATTAATTTGGTGTCAGTTGGGTGGAGTGACGATACAGTTTTTCAGTAGGCGTAATGTTCAAAATAGTTAGACAGTATATATTATATTTAAATATTATTAACCTGACTTAACAAATAGCAAAGAATGTATTAGCTATGTAACATCAGTTTAATTTGTTTGTGTTTTACATATGTACTTTGTTATGGATGGGAGATACAGTTTTTGTGCAATGACATACATAGGTTAATTCTACCATTTACAAGAGAAGCCAGTGCTTAAATGCACTGGGCAGTGAGTGATGAAATAATAACATCATAATAATTTCCTATCACACACGATACAGTTCTGTATAGCTCTCACCTCAACAGTGGTCTCATTAAACATGGTACTGAAGAGTGCAGCCAGAAGCACAACCAGTTCTTCCCTCCAAAGTTCTGACACTCTCCAGCGAATCCCGTCGCACCATCGTGAGCAGAATCCATGTCCAGTGTTATGTCGAGGACTACCCACTCTAGCTGGTCTGGTATTAATAGCAGAGTGATGCTGCGACAGAAGTGGAGCTGATTCGGTACTTTGTGAAATTGAAGCGTCCTTAACGTATCTCGGAAAGTTGACATTGCTACCAGATTTTTTGGTGACTTTTGGCGTTTGTTCTTCGTTTGGCATGACACCAGGGCCATCGTCAGGATCTTCAACAGTGGGAAGTGAGAAATAGAAGAATATAAAGAGTACTTCAATGATGGTCCAGATGATGGCCATGAATAGCTGTGTGAAGGGAGAAGACACCCATATATGAAATGTTATATTATCCCATAGCTATACACTACATTTTCACAAGACTTAAGGGAAAACAAAACAAAACAAGTTAGGCAGGCAAACAGTAGTAGGTAGCTACTAGACTAAAGTGGACTTACTTATCATAGGTGGAAAAATCAGAGAGGCCATGTCCCCCTGGTTCCCCCAATTTTTAGACAAATGGTTTTTTCCCCCTCCCCCCCCCCCCCCCCCCCCCCAACACACACACACATATACATGTGTTATGTCTAACTGTACATAGTATTCAACTTCAGCTGTCTAGAAGCTAGATTGCTGAATGTACATACATATACATGTACCTCAAAAGACCTTCTTTCCACAGTCTGGGACCAAGGGGTGTCCGTAACTAAGAAATGTCCGTAACTCAGAAATACTTAATTTATTCGGTGATGAACCGTGTATACAATTAATTATTTGATAATTGAATTAGTATATTACTTAAAATTAACAAAAACACCTGTAAATACATGAATCAATTTATTAAAAATATGAAGTGATTTTAGTTTGCTTCATAGATTTCAAGCGACGCTGAGCTGCATTGTCTCTCCAACTTTTTACCAGCATAAGATGTGCAGGGTGTGTGTTGCCTTTGGACTCCAACCACTTCAAAGCAGTATCGAAAGCAGCACAAGCTTGCGATGGAGTAACTGCATTTGAAGAAGCTTCATCTTCATTTTCGGACTCAGATTCTTCTCTCTCTTGCAAAACATCTTCTACAATTTCTTCATCGTTCATGTCCAAATATCATTCACTGTAAATTTTGGAACACCAAACTGTCCAGACACTGCCTCACTGACTTCCCTTTCTTAACTTCTGATATTATCTCCAGCTTTCTTTCTAGAGTTAAAACGCTACGCTTGCGTTTAGTTACCGCGACCTTGCCTCCACCACCGCTGGTCGTTGAGTTCTTAGAAGAACTAGCAGCCCCACTGCCTTTCAAAGAGTTTTGAGAAGAACTAGCAGCGACGACGCCGGTCAACGAGTTCTGGGAAGAACTAGCGGTAGACGCACAAACTGCCTGTTGATTTCCCTGCTCCATATCCGCACACAACGCTACGATTGAATACACTCGAAGTGCCACGCGCGAAATATTTTCCCGATTTTATTCGTTTAATTTGGTAGCTTTCCGACTACACTGACGATCCGTACGCAGTCAATAATTTTAGTTTGTGTCCGGTAGACAGAGGTGTCCGTAACTTAGACGAACGGATAAGAGAGGTTCGAGTGTACATGTGAAAGCTAATTCAGCAGATGTAGTAGCTAGATTGTTGCTGGAATGTACAAACACATGTACAGTGCAAGCTAATCCAGCAGATGTAGCAGCTAGATTGTTGCTGGAATGTACAAACACATGTACAGTGCAAGCTAATCCAGCAGATGTAGCAGCTAGATTGTTGCTGGAATGTACAAACACATGTACAGTGCAAGCTAATCCAGCAGATGTAGCAGCTAGATTGTTGCTGGAATGTACAAACACATGTACAGTGCAAGCTAATCCAGCAGATGTAGCAGCTAGATTGTTGCTGGAATGTACAAACGCATGTACAGTGCAAGCTAATCCAGCAGATGTAGCAGCTAGATTGTTGCTGGAATGTACAAACACATGTACAGTGCAAGCTAATCCAGCAGATGTAGCAGCTAGATTGTTGCTGGAAAGTACAAACACATGTACAGTGCAAGCTAATCCAGCAGATGTAGCAGCTAGATTGTTGCTGGAATATAAGTAATCCAGCCGCTACAAAGTCTGAATTCTGTCAATAGCAGAAGCTTCATTGCATGTTAGTTTTCAAAATGTCAGAGGCCCTTGTGCATGTTTCTTCAGTCAAAAAGGCTGAAAACAACAACAACAACAACAACAAAACTGAGAAGTTAGCCGATGTTCAATATTCATCCTTGATGTTAGAACTACTAAAGAAAATAAAAGATGGCCTTGTAACTGAAAACAACTTTATAATTTGAATAAAAAAAATACATAGTACTTATTACATGAGTCAGAGTGTGATATGGTGAAATATTTCACTGAGCAGGCTAATTTATTTTCAAGAGCCAAAGGCTGAGAGGCGAGTGAAAATAAAGCCTGAGAGTGAAATATCTAGCCATATCACTCTGAGGAGTGTAATAAGTGGTTTATTCCACACTAGATGTCTTCACTTACCTCATTAAGGTGTAACTCACTAGGGGCTCCCCACAACCCCAGCTGATATTATAGTGGCTGCTCTAACCTGGCTGGGTAGGCTCCACTAGAGTAAAGGTAGCTGTAAAAACCCAGAAAACTTGTAGCCAGGCCCAGTTGCTATAACTACTCTGGTAATGAGCTTGCCAATACATACAGCCATGAGATAACACTTTGTGATATCCACAGTACCTAAAAATTGAAGTTTCCTATGCTAAATATGAAAAAGCAAAAAAAATTACAAGTTGTAAGGATGTTTATAATGAAGTATTGAAGTACATGAACATTTTACTTCTCGTAGCAGTAGCAACTGCAACAGCTGAGCAGACCTTCCCTGCACTATATATATTTTCAATCCACACTTATTCAATCAAAACTGTGAACAATTCAAACTGCATCCACGATGAATAAAAGTATTAAACTAAAATATATTTGTTGGACTGTGGGAAAAAATATTACAGAATAGATTTATGAACTTGTTTGTGCTGACTGAATTGGGCTCTGTATAATTTAACCACTTTTAGTTAGGTATACAAATTGCAATGGGGGTCTGCAACTGCCTCCACCTCTCCTTCTCCAGATAAATTTATGTCCCCCTGCCTATGGTTATTACTATAGTGAGTGTAATAACAAAAGATAAGCCAATATTTAGAGGTATATTAAAGATGGTTATTTCACTACGAAAACTATGCCACCCATAGTTACATACACTAAAGTTGATCATGTACAAAAACATTTTGTTTTTATCTATTCCAAACTTACTCCAGCAACCGTGAGGTCATTTACCAGGAATGGCCCAAGTTTGAAATTTGTTTTGGCAAGAAACAAATTAAATCCAGGTCCTAAAAGCAATAAAATTTAAAAAAAATGCACAAGTTAGTAAATTGTTTTGTTTTTGTTTTTTAATAGCAAGTGGTCATTCAACCAAAACTAACCGGCAAGAAGCCCTATTTGCCTCATAGCCATGAAGATGGAAAACACTGTAGTTCGAGTCTTTTTTCTTGAGGTACGAGCTAGATCACCGAATACAGTTGCCGCAGCTCCTGCTCCTACACCTATACAAAACCATACACTTTCATCCTCCAATACCAGGTGTGAGATTATGGCCTTAGTTGGGTATGCTATCAGTTTGATTAGAGCTGGACAAACTGCTGAGGCTGGCTTTGCACCACTTGTATGTACTTTGCTCAGTTATTTACCACAAAATAAAGGAGATTGGACAGCTCAAAACTTAATGAGGAAACCCCTTAATCAGGTTTCTATTTATAGTTCCTTCTAGTTCTTACCTACTACAAATCGACTTGCCAAAATCATGTACTTGTTGAGAGCAGCAAAGTACATGAAATTACCTGAATCACACAACAACACCAAAACCTATTAGTGCATGCATTTGTGCACTTACATAGCTACATTCACCTCCAATTTCAAATAGATTGGCCACCAGAAGTATCGACTTAGTTTTGTGGGTTTTGTCAAACATCACTCCATAAATTGGTGCAGCTATCATGTTGGAGATGCTGAAGCCAGCCACCGTCACCCCATACAAAAGTTCATCCCCACCTTTTTGTTGCAGGTAGTCCAGCATTGTCGGGAAAACAACGCTGTACTCTACTCCTCCCGCCAAAAAGAATAGAGCTACGCAGGAGTATGTAAAAAACTTCTTTAATCTTGCAGGCCATAGTTTTTGCGCAGGAGTTGTAGGCAACTCAATGTCCCCTTCCATTACCACCAAAGCTGTGGTGCAAAACCCAAAATAGGTTCTCCTTTAGTTCACCCACCGCTAGTGGTGGGCGATACCGAGTAGTTGGTAATCGATACTTCCTTTCAGAGGAAAGTGTCCGGTATCCAGAGTGGTATCGAACAGACTTCGATACCAAATATTACTATTAGCCCTGCCCAGACAGAATATCGACCTTTACCGACATCTCATTGTGGCCAACTTTAACACTTGGTAAAGGTGATTAATTTAATGTGGTTAATTTAATGTGGTTAATTTAATGTGGTTAATTTAATGTGGTTAACTTAATGTGGTTAATCTCTAGCGGTCGGTTCCTTCCAGAGCTGAATAGAAATAAATGATAAATGATTTCTCCCTCATTTTAGAGCGAAGAAGCAGAATCACACCACAGAACATTGACATGATACTCTTTTGTATCGATACCGCCGATACCAGGTTCGAAAGTACTTGGTATCGATATCGAAAACACACCCTCTTGTGTCATAAGTTCGCATGCGTACACATTGGCATATTCATTGGTGCATTCGATGCATACCAACACTGTGTTCAATTGTGTTCAATTGTGACCAACGAAAATACCAGCCTTGTAAAATTATGCCAATACCGTTACAGGAAAAAGTGAATAATTTATCAACTAAGCTGCTCAACTACACGAATAATATAAATAACATGTAATATAAATTGGAATGAATTTCAGAGTCTGATAAAAAAAAATATGATACAATAATGGACTTTAAAAAAGGATAGAATAGAAGAAAATTTTTTTTCAGAGTGTCTTCTTCTGTTCCTTGAGTCTTGTAAAGGACAATAATGTGAGCACCTGAAAACAAATGAATTGAAGTATAATATAAGCACCTGGAGGAAGCTTGTACTACTAAGATAACATTATACAGCATGTACACTTGGGATGAAGTAATCTTGTCATTTCTTGATCAATTGTGTTACAACTTATATTGATATATGTTTGGGTTTACACTATCCTTGGATTTACTAGAAGTATGTACTAGTGGTGAACACAGCACAAACGACGAGCGAGACATCCTAGTTACAAAAAAAAATTGTCATTTTAAAAATAAAGTGGCTTTACGCCATTAGTAATAAATAGGTACCCAAAACTAATTATCTAAAAAAATAATAATAATAAGGGGGGGGGGGGGGGGGGGAGTAATATGAGACACATGTATGTATCTTTTAGATATCTTCTTTAGGTTTGTCACTCAAGTATAGATGATTTATTTTTTTTGCTAAACAGCTATAACTCATACCTATTGGGTAACAATGTCGAGCATTGTCAAGCCAACTGGTAACATAGACATGTGGAAATATCTAGCACCTAGAAACTCAGTAACTGCACGAAACACGCAACACCCTGTTATTTTTTCAAGATGCTACGTAACTAGGCATTAGTGCTCAAATAAAGTCCAGCATATGTAACTACATACTGTACACATAGTATACATGTACGTGCAAAATCTCAACTGAGCTGGACCTGACAGTGTCTCCCTCCCTCACTCACTAGCCAATGATGTGTAGCAATCTGTAAATTGCTGTTTAAGCGGTATATACTCTATGGGATTTGCTGCTCTATGGGGCACTACATGGTGAATTACCTGTGCTTAATAACACAACACATTGGATTGTGATGAAATGATCAGCCAGCATCTATTCCTAATTAAGACACACTCGGGTGAGTGGGTGTGACTACCACATAGGCTCTGTCACTTGAAGTATGAACATATTTTGAAGCATTACAATCTTTTAGCCTGACCAAAATCCAATCACTAATATGATGTAACTATGTACATACAGTAGGGGCCAAAAAAAAGTTCCCATTGAGTCGGTTTAAGGACTTTCTAAAGTCTGTACGGAAGACTTTCAACACGATTTTTTTTAGCAACTTTTAGCCGACTTTTTTGGCAATTTTTTTTTTTTGTACCGACTTTTTTCTCTAGCGACCTTTCTGAGTCTGACTTTTTTAAGGTTAGGGGCAGAACCCTTCTAGAGCACTTCAGTTATTGTGGTTAAACAAGTACAGGACAGCACCTGCTTGATGTGTAGCAGCTGCAAAATCAGATTAAAACTAGGCTGCAAACCATTTTTTAAAAGAATAAACAACAGGTTTAAAAGTCGGTTCAGCAGCTGGTGACTTGTGTAGTCGGCATTGGTTGATACAAAGTCGTTAAAAAGTCTCCTTACCCTAGAGACTATTTTTCTGTTAGTCGCTAAAAAGTCTGGTCGCTATGGGAACTTTTTTTTGACCTCTACTGTATGTATGTCACTATAAATGTAGCCTATAGAGTTCAGTTCTTACCAACACAATCACCAACATGCCGAGAGGTACGCCCATGAGGATGTAGTAGCTTATTGTGACTGATCCTCCAGCCCACAGAGGACCCAAGATGGCTGCCACGGAGAACAACGATCTCCGTACTCCCTGACCAAAACCTGCAGAACAACAACAAGCAAATCTCATCTCACCAGCTATGTTTGTATTATTGATATTAAGGTTCATCTGTATACCCAAACTACACTTTACCAGCTTATTTATGTTCAAGTGTGTTATTGTTTAACTTGAGTAGATAATGACATTTCATTAAAAAAAGAAAAGAGAGAGAGAGAGAGGACTTTTGCCATCAAATATCTCTTTCAATTGATTTGGTATGGTTAAAAATTACTTGCAAAGGAGGGATGTGTGTGTGTGTGTGTGTGTGTGTGTGTGTGTGCATGTGTGTGTGTGTGTGTGTGTGTGTGCATGTGTGTGGTTGCGTTGGTAGTAAGCAAACTCCAAATACCGCATGCACACATTCACGTAATCGCCTCCCCACCCCCTCCACCTGCTTTACACGCCCACATGATTCTCACAGACCTTGTATTTTCATGGGCAGTAGCTTGGAGTAGAGAGCTGCTGAAGTCACTAGAAAGAATGGCAATCCAAACAGAGCCAGCACACAGCTCACCATGAGGCGGCCGAGAATCCATGATGTCTCTATGATAATTATTAGAATAATAACAAACCACAACAACAATAGGCAAATATCACCAATTCATAATAATATCAATTATTACTAGTGATGTGCTTGAGCACAAATGGCGAGCGAGCCTAAAGCTACACTATTATTATATGATTGATTTTAACTTCTAACACTCAAAGCTACTAAAAATAATGTCAATTTTTTAAATTATGTTTAATCGGTAAAGGTATTTAAATGCCATAGTAACCACTCGCAGCAACTTTTTTTGAATTGAAAAAACAACAACAATAACAACAGCCAAACAATACATGTTATTTAAACCTTCGATATTCTTTAGCTAAGTAGAAGCTATAACTCACAATACTTTCACACAACTGGACTTACCTACACAATACTAGCCTACATGGTTAGTCTAGTGGACAATAAATTTTCAAGTAAATACTATTGCGTACGGCTTATAAACAAGACAGAGAGCACACTGAATTACCAACGCCACTAACTCAAATAGAAATGGAACTCCGGTAGGTTTTCAAGTTTAACTGCACCCGCTAAATAATTCAAGACGATAAACAAATTAATTTCTAGGATGATACGGGTAGTGATTTATAAACCAGAGGATTCTGTGTAGTAAAATTTGGGACCGGGTGGACCACCAAGCAAACACAAAAATACGCGAAGGTCAAAGTACAAATGACATATGTACGTCCCTACATACAATATAAACAAATATCCCCGATTTTCAATTGAGTTACCCCTGACAGTGTCTCACTCGCTTCGCTCGCTCGCCAACTAGTGATGTGCTTAAGCACAATGGCAAGTGAGCCTAAAACTGTACTATTGTTAAAATGATTGATTTTAACTTCTAACACTCAAGCTAGATCTAGTTTTGAAATTACGTGTATACGGTAAAGGGTTTCAATGCCATAGTAATCACTTGCCTCAACCGTTTGAATTGTAAAAACAACAACAGCAACGAGACACATTATTCAAACATTTTCTTTTTGTATTCTTTAGTTAAGCAGTAGTTCTAATGCACAACACTTTCACACCACTGCACATACATACCTACACAAGACTACCTTCGTGGTTAGTCTAATGGCCAATGAATTTTCAAGTATGTGTTGTTGCATAGGGCTTATAACTATGACAAATAGCGCATTAACTTACCACCGCCACTAACTATAGAATAGAAATGGAACTCTGGCAAGTATTTAAGTTTTAACTGCACCCACAAAATAATTCAAAACAGTAAACAATTAGATTTCTGGGATGATACGGGTAATGATTGACTACAGAAGAAGATTCCGTTTAGTGAAGTTTGGGACGGGGTCGACCACCGAACTAACACAAAAATGCAAGGTTCAAAGTACAAAAACGACATACGTACGTCCAAACATAATATGTGCTTGAGCAAAAATGGCGAGCAAGCCATCGTGCACACAAGATAGAATCTGATAACACAATCTCTATACAAAAGTAACAATAAGGCAGCATTCATTTAGTTTGCCTGAAGTTAATGTCTTAGATCCTGTTCACCTAGTTAGCCCTCAGTGCGCATGCGCGAGAGGGCTATAGTAGTGCGTTTGTCCGTCTGTCAGCATTCAATTTCATGAATGGCAGTCATGTGATCACTTATAGTTTGCGTATTTCCTCTTAACTGTGTGAATCCTTGGTTGTTAGAAGTTAAAGTAATCCGAAGAAATCTTAGTTGTGTAATAATGCGCTGAGGGTTTGCACTCTGGGTGCTCTAGTTTTAGAAGGCATCATTCAGTCATTTAGTCCTAAAGTATGTAGCCATTGACTATTGTTTCACTTAAATGACGTGGTATTCCTGACAAAAATCACTCCAGCTACTTAAAAACGGCCGAGTTTTTTAAAACGACATACGGTAAGGGGCTTAAATGCTATAGTAACCACTCTCCGCAACTATTTGACTTGGAAAAAAGAATACATACTTTTCTACGGAATTACAGTTTATAGTCTTACCCTAAATGGTGACTTGCTTACTACAGCAGTAGCCAAAGAAGCTGTGTAAAGGCAGCGAATACGCTTATTGTAACCTTCTACACTTTTCTCACGCACTTGCCAATGATAATCAGTGTTTCATCCAGACATTCTTGCAAGGGGGGGCAAAATAGAGTTTTGAAAATGTAAGGGGGGGCGGGCGGCACTGGTCACCATGGGAGTGAAATAGAATTATTGGAAGGCCTATGTCCTACATGAAAAAAAACATAATCTTATCTAATGAGGTCTGCATATGTCAGATCCTGACAAGTTAATTCAGCTACTCATTTTCACCTCCACCGTCTAGCAATTTTCAGTCAACTGTGACATTCACTATTTAGATGCTTTTCACACACTATTCAACTCTGACTCTCACCTCACCTTAGGTGTATCACACGTTGATTCACACTTACGGTTGCTGGCTGGCTATAAAAAGGCCAGCCCTCAGCTCACCGTAGCAGTTGTTGAGTTTTGATCTATACAGATTCTACAACTTCCAGAACCAGAACTCTAAGCACTCGTAGTCCCTGACAGCTTAAGATAGTCTCAAATGAATATTCGCTCTTTCTTCTGTGGTGCAAGCTCTTCAAAGTCACCTGGCCACTCAAGTAGCAGTGACACAGAAGATAAAATTGACAGCAATCAATCTGATACTGAGTTTTTGGAGCAAAGTCCTGCCAAGAAAAGATTAATTGTCCATGAGAAGCATGCAAAGGAAAGATTAACTACACATGAGAAAAGCAAGAAAATCACTGCAAGCAGTCGAAAATACAACAAAAAATGGGAAGAGAGCTTCAATTGGCTGATGTTTGATAAAAATTTCCAAGGAGCTTTTTGTAAGGTTTGCAGGAAGAGAGGAATTTCTCTTCAAAGAACAGGAGGAACATGGATCTCAAAACCTTTCACGAACTGGAAGAAGGCAATAGAGAAGATGAAAATTCATGCAAAGAGTGATATTCACCTCCTATCATGTGAATCAGAGATGGCTGCAGCTACAGCACTACAAGAAGGGTCAGTCATTCAGCAACTCCAACAAATTAATGATGAGGAAAAGTTGAAGAACAGAATGGCCATTAAAGCTCTAATTCGTTGCACCCATTTTCTAGCTCGTCGCCACATTCCCCACACAACAAATTTTGATGAACTTATTGATCTAATCGTAAGTGGTGGTGCAGAAGATTTAAAGGGGTTCCTTGAAAGAGCTAGATTAAATGCAACCTACACATCTAAAGTTGCTGTTGTTGAATTTGTTGAGGCAGTTGGCTTATGGGCTGAAGAATGTTTACTGAAACGGCTTCGCCAAGCTTCCCATTTCAGCATAATGGCAGATGAGTGCACTGATGTGACGACCACAGAAGAGCTTTCAATTTCTTCCGCTGGGTGAACATGGACGGTCAACCTGTTGAGCACTTCTTGGATATAGTTCCATTGAAAGCTACTGATGCAAAGACTATTTATTCTGCCCTTGTTGAATTCATGAAAGATAAAAACATACAGATTAGCAAGCTGGTGGGTATGGGATTCGATGGAGCAGCTACTGTCTCTGGGAAACACAATGGTGTGCAGAGTCTCCTGAAGAAAATTTCACCTCATGCACTTTTCGTACACTGCCATTGCCATTTGCTACAGCTAGCATGCGTTCAAGCAGCTAATGCTACCAGTGGGATAAAACATGTGTACATCACACTCACCACCCTCTGGAACTTTTTCCACTATTCTCCTAAGCGAGCTGAGAGTCTCAAAGCAGTACAGCAGGTGCTTGACTTACCTGAGCTGAAAGTTGTGAAACCATCAGATACTCGCTGGCTGTCCCATGAACGCTGTGTGAAGGCAGTCAAAGCTAGCTACAGTGCAATTGTGACTGCTCTAAACAATATCTATGAGCAGACACATGCCCCTGAAGCTCTAGGTATCAGTAAAGCCTTATGTAGGCCCTCAACTTTAGTGGCCATATACCTCCTTGATTATGTTCTGCCACAAGTGGCGAAGTTGAGCAGAGCTCTCCAGACTGAGAGAATAGACTTGACAGCTATCACCCCTCTTGTTGATGCCACTCTCAATACACTTGATGATGCCATGTTACCTGCTGCTAACTGGGTATTAGAACTGATGGATGCAAATAATGAGATCGAAGAAGTCACTGACATCACGTTAACCACGGAAAGCATTGCTACATTCCAAGGACAAGTGGCTGAACCGTTTATCAGGATGCTGAAGGCAAACATATCCAGCAGATTTATTTCACAAGATATTGTCTCCTCATTTGGCATCTTTGATCCGAAGAAAGTGCCAGCTGCTGACTCTTTTGACTTCCATACATATGGTGAGGACTTAATAGATGTACTATTAGCTCACTATGGTGCAGAGCTGCCTGCTAAGACTGCTGGTGGAGATGAATACACCAAAGAAGCTCTTATTTCCTGCGAAACCCGAGAGGAGTGGAAAACATTTCGACGCTACTTATCGAAGAAGCCGAAAGGTAACCTGCACTTGCAGTTGAAAGAGCTCACCACAAGTGATATGCTTAGTGAAATTTTTCCAAACATTAGCACCCTGGCAAACATATGTCTATCTATCCCTGTCAGCACTGCTTCAGTGGAAAGGAGCTTCTTCAAAATGAAACTAATTAAAACACGAATTCGAAATCGAATTGGGCAATCACAATTATCCTATTTGATGAAAATAGCCATGGAGACACCCGAAACGATCTCATCTACACAATTAAATGACATTATTACAGTATGGAACAAAAAACCTAGACGAATTGCTGTGTGAATATTGTTTATTATTAATTTGGTTTACATTTTTCTCTTAATAAATATCGGTTCTTTCAAAAGGGTGGGGGACTTAGAATCCAAGGGGGGGCATCTAGAACCCAAGGGGGAGGGGGGCAAATGCCCCCTTCGCCCCCCCCTAAATGAAACCCTGATAATTACAACAACAACAATAATAGTGATAACAACAATACAATAATAATAACAATAATAATAAATAATCATGACAATATCTGGATTTTTATATTTTGGCATTGTACTTTCCATTTCATTGTCATAAACTGCTGAGTGTGCAATGTTCTTTACACATATTCTATTATCAACAAGGAACCATGGAAGTAAACCATATTTAGTAGCACAGCTTATCCTAGCTAAAATAAACTTCAACAACAGTTGGCAACACCTAATGCCCATAACTTGGAAAACAACACAACTATCTGATGATTGGGGAAGCAGATCTGACAAGAGAAGGGCAAGTTCTAGTTACCACCTTTAAGCAAAAATAGATTCAGAAAGGCAGTATTCACCACAATCCTGTCCCCATAGCTGTATCCTGCACAACTGCCCCAAAATGATGCTTGAACATAAAGTGTGGGCACCCACACATATAGCTCCACCCAGTTAATGTACGGCACGCACACACACACACACACACACACACACGTATCCCAAACCTTGATTAAACTCTGTAAATTTCAATTACTGTTTACTATAATTTACTAAGTACATGACACATGGATTTGGTGAACACACAATAAACACATTTAAGCACACTTACACACACACACACACACACACACACTTACACACACATACACACACAAACCTACCACTAGTAGCATGTCCCACGAGAGCTACCATCCATACGTATGCTAACAGTTCCACAACAAGACCAAACAAGATTTGATACCTACAATTCAGCAGTTGTCAACATGTACAAATATAGGCGGGTTTTCCGTATGTACTCACTGTACCAAATCAAACACGATGTCATTTAAAAGTATGCTAAATTATATACTGTATGTATCAAGTAAAAACCAATTTTACCTGTCAGCAACGAATCTGCTCAAGATGGAGACCAGAATAAAGCAAAGGATGATCTGCAGTGTGTGCATTAGGCAGAAAAGACATGAATTCCTCTGTGATGTGCACTAAATACAATACTCACCTCTAAGCCAGCCGAACTGAAGAAGATACTTATCTTGTGTTCTTTCCAGCCTAACAATTGATTGGCTAGAGGGACAAACATTGTCTAGAATAGAGGGGAATAAATGTCATTTCTTAATACACTCATAAAATAATAAAGAAAAAAAGGAAATACAACATTCACAAAAACAACAAAATACAACTCCATCACACACACACACACACGCATGCACACACACGCACTTCAATGGCAGTCTGGTTGAACATGGTGTTGAAAAGGATGGCGAGCAGTGTAATAAGCTCCTCCTTCCACAGTTCAAGCACGCGCCAGCGCATTGCTTCATACAGTCTCGATAGCCACCCAGTCCCTGTCTCTCTCTCCTCAGTGTCCGACCGAACCACCTTCACTGGTATGTCAGAAATACCAGGTCTAGACTCAGTCAGAAGCGGTGTCTGCTCTGTCACTGTGATAGTCGTTGTTATGGTAACAGAGGAGTCTTTGGCAGCTCTGGAGAGCTGGTTATCCAGGTCCTTCTTGGTGATTTCTGGTGCACTTTCAGAGCTGGATGAGCCGGGAATTGGGTCTTCAGGAATGGCTGGTAGAGAGAAGAAGAGTAGAAGGAACAGAACTTCAATAACACACCAGACAATGGTCATGAAAGCCTGCAAGTTTAGGAAACAGTACAAACTCATTGTCAACATACCAAAGAAATAATATAACTGGAGGTGTGTTTGAGCTCGAATGGCGAGTGAGCAATTGTGCACTAGTAATTCAAACAGCAAGGCAAATTACAAGATCTGTATAAATTCAGAACACAATAGAAATTGCAACATTTATCTAGTACCTGAAGTTAAAGTGTTAGCTTCTAAGACGGCATCTTCCAGTCCATTTAACAAAGTACAAGTAAGTATGTAGGAGCTGATCACTTCAAGTACAGCATTACTTTCTGGGCAGTTTTTGAAAAAAATCCGGTAAAGGGTCTTTAAAACCATAGTAACCATTCGCCACAGTTTTGTGAGACTTGAAGACTTGAAAAAACAATACTCACACCACACACATCGCACCATCCTTACATAAATACCTATAACATATACCCAATTTTCTGTTGTTTACTCACATACTTCGCTCGCTCTCTCGCCAATTACAGCATTAGAAGTTGTAAAAACAACAAACTATACTTTTTTTAAGAGTTGGTACTATTGTGTGAACAAACGTTTCCAAAAATCACTACAAATTATTTGCTGAAGCTTTTGACCAATAATGGATGCAGTATATAACATATTATTATGGGCCATGAAAAAAAGAAGTGATTATGTCAATTTTGTAGATACATGTATAATTATTATAATTCTGTAGTTATTCCTAGATATGTGTACCCATAACTATGATGGTGCTAGTACATGTGCATACATATATCTGATAGAATAACACACCACAAACTACGTAACCTACTTACTCCAGGAACTGTCAGAGCTGTCACTGAAAACGGCCCCACTTTAAAGTCACACTTTATTAGAAATAAGTTGAAAGCTGGACCTGAGGATGAAAAAAAAAGAAAAAAAAGAAAAAAGGAATTGCCACGGCTAAATTAAAGAACGAAACAAATCAACAACAACAATCCTCCCTTGCTATAAATCAACAACAACAATCCTCCCTTGCTATAAATCAACAACAACAATCCTCCCTTGCTATAAATCAACAACAACAATTCTCCCTCGCTATAAATCAACAACAACAATTCTCCCTCGCTATAAATATACAACAACAATCCTCCCTTGCTATAAATATACAACAATCCTCCCTTGCTATAAATCAACAACAACAATCCTCCCTTGCTATAAATCAACAACAACAATCCTCCCTTGCTATAAATCAACAACAACAATCCTCCCTCGCTATAAATCAACAACAACAATCCTCCCTTGCTATAAATATACAACAACAATCCTCCCTCGCTATAAATCAACAACAACAATCCTCCCTCGCTATAAATATACAACAACAATCCTCCCTTGCTATAAATATACAACAATCCTCCCTTGCTATAAATCAACAACAACAATCTCGCCTTGCTATAAATCACCAACACAACCTCCCTTGCCTATAAATCAACAACAACAATCCGCCCTCGGGCTATAAAATCACAACAACAATCCTCCCTTGCGATAATATACAACACAATCCTCCTCGCTATAATCCAACACAACAATCCTCCCTTGCTATAAATCAACAACAACAATCCTCCCTTGCTATAAATCAACAACAACAATCCTCCCTTGCTATAAATCAACAACAACAATCCTCCCTCGCTATAAATCAACAACAACAATCCTCCCTCGCTATAAATCAACAACAACAATCCTCCCTTGCTATAAATCAACAACAACAATCCTCCCTTGCTATAAATCAACAACAACAATCCTCCCTTGCTATAAATCAACAACAACAATCCTCCCTCGCTATAAATATACAACAATCCTCCCTCGCTATAAATCAACAACAACAATCCTCCCTCGCTATAAATCAACAACAACAATCCTCCCTTGCTATAAATCAACAACAACAATTCTCCCTTGCTATAAATCAACAACAACAATTCTCCCTTGCTATAAATCAACAACAACAATTCTCCCTTGCTATAAATCAACAACAACAATTCTCCCTTGCTATAAATCAACAACAACAATTCTCCCTCGCTATAAATCAACAACAACAATCCTCCCTCGCTATAAATCAACAACAACAATCCTCCCTCGCTATAAATCAACAACAACAATCCTCCCTCGCTATAAATCAACAACAACAATCCTCCCTTGCTATAAATCAACAACAACAATCCTCCCTTGCTATAAATATACAACAATCCTCCCTCGCTATAAATCAACAACAACAATCATCCCTTGCTATAAATATACAACAATCCTCCCTCGCTATAAATCAACAACAACAATCATCCCTTGCTATAAATATACAACAATCCTCCCTTGCTATAAATCAACAACAACAATCCTCCCTTGCTATAAATCAACAACAACAATCCTCCCTTGCTATAAATCAACAACAACAATTCTCCCTCGCTATAAATCAACAACAACAATTCTCCCTCGCTATAAATCAACAACAACAATCCTCCCTTGCTATACAAAAATCTATAACAATAACAAGAACTCATAATCATGCATTCTTTCTTACACCTTATTTCTTACTATAGCTCTTAGCCCTAGCTCTTTACACATTTGCCAGATTTACCATCTCTCATTGTTCATTACCAGCCCAAAATGACCAGCCACACCTCCATAAGTGACCAGCCACACCCTCCACAAGTGACCAGCCCAATCCTCCACAAACGAGCCACACCCTCCACAAGTGACCAGCCCAATCCTCCACAAACGACCAGCCACACCTTCCACAAATGACCAGCCACACCCACCACAAACAACCAGCCACACCCTCCACAAACAACCAACCACACCCTCCACAAGTGACCAGCCCCACCCTCCACAAATGACCAGCCACACCCTCCACAAACGACCAGCCACACCCTCCACAAACGATCAGCCATACCCTCCACAAGTGACCAGCCACACCCTCCACTAATGACCAGCCCCACCCTCCACAAATGACCAGCACAACATTCTCTGCTCACTTCTGCCTCCAAACATTTCCTTAGCTCACCCAGGACTAGACCAATCTGCCTCATTCCCATAAAAACGGAGAAGACGATAGTCCTCAGTTCCTTCTTCGTGGTGCGTGCAAGTTCGCCAAACAGCGTGGCACCAGCTCCTGCTCCGAGACCTGCACACGACCACAACAACAACTTCTCTTATCAAACGAATGAAAGGCAGCCATACCATCAACATAACAATATTCATTGTAGCTAAGCTCACCTACAACAAATCGACTTCCCATGATCATGTATTTGTTCTGAGCTGTGAAGTACATAAAATTGCCTGAGGGGGGAGGGGGGAGGGAGAGAGAGAGAGGGAGGAGGAGAAACCACAACAACGAGGAAATGGTCATGTGAAATAATGTGGAAACACATTATTGGAGACAAAACAACACATGTACATCTCCACAATTTATTTTGTGTGTGAATCTATCTCATCTTGCCCAGGAAAAGCAATTGGAAGTCACCCATGAAGATAATGTTTCACTCGAGGTGAACAATTCCAATGTGTAATTAATTACTACAGTAATAGCTCCAGGCAATAAACTAATCCAGCCACTAAGGAATTGTAAACGAGTCTGCCAATAAATATCACACATACCACATCGCTTCCTAAATCCTTATTATTATTTTTTCCTTGATATTTTCTGTCCTTTTTAAAGATCATGTACATCCACTAACGTTAACTGATTAGGGATGCTGCAAGTGCTTCTGAATTATGAAAAGCTGAGGGAAACGTGCCTTTAATTAAAAAAATCATGTCACAATTGCTAAAAGTTTTATCTCAATTGAACTGTATGCATGCATACAATGCAGAGCACGTATGTACAGGGGGTCATGTTCACTGTAATGTAGAGCACGTATGTACAGGGGGTCAAGTTCACTGTAATGTAGAGCACGTATGTACAGGGGGTCAAGTTCACTGTAATGTAGAGCACGTATGTACAGGGGGTCATGTTCACTGTAATGTAGAGCACGTATGTACAGGGGGTCATGTTCACTGTAATGTAGAGCACGTATGTACAGGGGGTCATGTTCACTGTAATGTAGAGCACGTATGTACAGGGGGTCATGTTCACTGTAATGTAGAGCACGTATGTACAGGGGGTCATGTTCACTGTAATGTAGAGCACGTATGTACAGGGGGTCATGTTCACTGTAATGTAGAGCACGTATGTACAGGGGGTCATGTTCACTGTAATGTAGAGCACGTATGTACAGGGGGTCATGTTCACTGTAATGTAGAGCACGTATGTACAGGGGGTCATGTTCACTGTAATGTAGAGCACGTATGTACAGGGGGTCATGTTCACTGTAATGTAGAGCACGTATGTACAGGGGGTCATGTTCACTGTAATGTAGAGCACGTATGTACAGGGGGTCATGTTCACTGTAATGTAGAGCACGTATGTACAGGGGGTCATGTTCACTGTAATGTAGAGCACGCATGTACAGGGGGTCATGTTCACTGTAATGTAGAGCAAGTATGTACAGGGGGTCATGTTCACTGTAATGTAGAGCAAGTATGTACAGGGGGTCATGTTCACTGTAATGTAGAGCACGTATGTACAGGGGGTCATGTTCACTGTAATGTAGAGCAAGTATGTACAGGGGGTCATGTTCACTGTAATGTAGAGCAAGTATGTACAGGGGGTCATGTTCACTGTAATGTAGAGCACGTATGTACAGGGGGTCATGTTCACTGTAATGTAGAGCAAGTATGTACAGGGGGTCATGTTCACTGTAATGTAGAGCACGCATGTACAGGGGGTCATGTTCACTGTAATGTAGAGCAAGTATGTACAGGGGGTCATGTTCACTGTAATGTAGAGCAAGTATGTACAGGGGGTCATGTTCACTGTAATGTAGAGCACGTATGTACAGGGGGTCATTTCACTGTAATGTAGAGCAAGTATGTACAGGGGGTCAAGTTCACTGTAATGTAGAGCACGTATGTACAGGGGGTCAAGTTCACTGTAATGTAGAGCACGCATGTACAGGGGGTCATGTTCACTGTAATGTAGAGCACGTATGTACAGGGGGTCATGTTCACTGTAATGTAGAGCACGTATGTACAGGGGGTAATGTTCACTGTAATGTAGAGCACGTATGTACAGGGTCTGTCACTGTATGTAGAGCAGTATGTAAAGGGGGTCATGTTCACTGTAATGTAGGCAAGTATGTACAGGGGTGTTCATGTTCACTGTAATGTAGAGCATATGTACAGGGGTCATGTTCACTGTAATGTGAGTACGTATGTACGCGGGGCATGTTCACTGTAACGTAAGCACGTATGGTACGGGGGTCATGTTCAATGTAATGTAGAAAGTATGTACAGGGGGTCTGTTCACTGTAATGTAGAGAGTTATGTACAGGGGGTCTGTTCACTGTAATGTAGAGACGTATGTACAGGGGTCATGTTCACGTAAATGTAGAAGCACGTGTGTACAGGGGGTCATGTTCACTGTAATGTCAGCGAAAAATAGAAGAGTTGTGTCTTACATTTTTTATTACAACTCAGCGATCTCCTCACACGCTCACACACGAACACACTCTCAGATGAATTATTCATAATATGAGTTCTTCTGAATACTATTGCATTACAATCTAATTACAGTTAAGTATAGGAGACATTGGAATAGTATTATATATTATATATATATAGAGAGAGAGAGAGAGAAAGAGAGGGCATATTGCAGCAAATTCAGCCAAAAACTGAATCAATGTATGTTGATTTTTAGCATTTATGATTAATTCACATAACATGGTTGTCAACTTGATGTTTATACCGGGGCCAGCAAATTAAAAACTATATGCAAACAATACATGCTAATACAATATTATATGCATTAGTATGGCACTGTTTAGTTATTAGTAAGTTTCAGTCTGTGGACCATGTTTACGTGGATGTGTTGGTTGGACTGTATTTTTAAATATACTTAATTTATGACCTATGCATGTCAGGTGACTTTAGCCTTCAGTTTCCTAAGTTGACTACTCACTAAAACTTCTCTTTCTCTCATCATTTTGACCTTTAACAGGACTTGCTCGTAGTTAACTGACTATTTCTCTTAGTCTCTTGACAACATTCATGGAATATCATTCAGAAAGCCTATTGACACTGGTTGAACATACAGCTCAATTATTTAGCAGACTGCTATAAAAATAGATAGCTAGAATGTTTGTTTGAATGTCCACCTGAGCGGAGGTCTTATTCAATACAAGAAGTTGATTCACTCACCACCAATCTCGAACAGGTTGGCAAACAGGACGATTATTTTAGTTTGATGAGTCTTGTCAAAAAATATGCCGTATAGAGGAGCTGTCACCAAGTTAGAGATGCTAAATCCTGCTAACGTCAGGCCGTACAACCATTCCTTGCCGCCTTTGGTCTGCAAATATTCCAGCAGAGTAGGGAAGACTACACTGTATTCTATGCCGCCGGCTAGAAAGAAGAGAGCCATGCAAATATAAGTGGTCCATTTTTTCACCACCGACTGGCAAGACCTCTGCTCATTCGACACTAAAATAGTTTCACTCTCCTCCATTCATTCAGCGGGGCAAGAAAAATACTATACGCATACATCAGAGACGATTCTTTCCTAATTTGTAGTACGGCAACGGTTGGTAAGGGTTACGAAAAAAAATTGCAGCACCGCACGAAACAGAACATTTCTGGTCTGATTTTGAAACCAGGAATCAGTGTTAGTTTTTTTCTTCTATATTAATAGATGATGAACATTTGATTAACCTATTCCATTCATAAAGTGTGAGTAAATAATTTAGACGAAAATAATAAAGTTTGTAACATGTAACTTGATGCATAATTGTATTCATTATAATGTAGCTGTTCATTCTTCAACATTATATGTTTGTTGCAGATCAGAATGAAGTTTCTCAGCAACAGCAAAATCTCCACCTAGTTTGGCTGCAGTAGGGGGGAAGCAGTGTTGATCGTAGTTTAAATACAGCAAATAGGACGAGGGTTGCTGTAACTGCGTTATTATCTGCTCAAACTTGGGTCGCTCTTGATGAACAGGGTTCCTGTATAATTTCAAGTATAATTATATCCAATAGCTATGCATTTATCTAGCTACTAACATTATAGTGGTGACATTTGTAGTTTCTATTAATGTAATTAAAACATACACAAGAGAACAGTCTCATTATAGCTAATGAAAAGCACAAGACTAATGACCTCATATTACCTGTTCATTATTTTGTTTTCATAAAGATGCAAGATAGTTATGTAAATTCTGCTTTTAGTGAAGGCATTATTATACCGTCGAAATAATATATCTGGCCAAAAATAGCTAATGGTAATCACCACAGAACTAGAGGCTACTCTATGCTGATAGCCTGGATGAATATCTAAGTATTCTTACCAGCACTCAATCATAAGCTTGTAAATTGCCCGAGGACATCCTGGGGGAGGTTGCTGACAGTATCCTTTTTTCTGTAGAGCCTCAAGGACTTTACCAATTGTGAAATTAGGGAATGGCAATTTTCCAACACTCCAAATTTCAAAAAGCACCATCCCAAAGCTCCAGACATCGCTGGCTGAAGAGTACTTTTTGTAAAATACAGCCTACAATATATAAAAATACAAATTAAACGCATCATGTGTGTACATTTATTCAATATTTTAAATATATTGGACCTCTGGCGATGTCCATCGAACTGGTATCCTGGTCCTCTCTGTTGAAGTGTAATATGTGTCGTCCATTAAATCTCTGGCCATTTCAAAATCTCCAATCTAAGACATATTTTGGTATTAGTAACTTACGCATTAATTCATTTCACTTTTATTAATAATGGTAAGTCTTAAAGCTTACTTTGCAGACATAAGAGTCGTTGAGTAGGATATTTCTCGCGGCAAGATCCCGGTGAATAAATGATTTGCTGGACAAATATTTCATGCCTGATGCCACATCCAAGGCTGCTCTGACAAAGAAAGACTCGATGTTCTTGTGACCATTAGGAGGTACATATCTAGAAAATTGTCAGAATAAGTACAGCTACTTAAACATGTATTGCATGGTATATATGCACATGCCTATTGATGTCAATGTTCTTCAAATAGTGATTTAAGTCTCCTTTGGACATGAATTCAAGACAGAGACATACCTAGTTGAACACACAAATGGAATAAGTGAATGTTCATTGTATACTTCGTTGGTATTGTTTGCTGTGTATATTTACTATTCTAAGTAGCTATTTAGGTGAGACAACAACAGACCAATGACAACAATGCCTTATAAAAATATTGTATATCTGGATTATCTGTGCTAAAGTTGTTTTAAATTTAAGTAACGTGTTAATTTAATTAATGCATTATAAAACATTTCTTTGCTTGGTTTTTTTTTTTTTTCGAATTTAAACTTACTGGATTTGCAATAGTTACTAAGCCATAAAGTTTAACGACATTTTTGTGGGAAAATTGTCCAATAATAGCTGCTTCCTGCAATAACTTGATTCTCTCCATGCTTGTACTATTAGAATGTACTTCCTTCACAGCCAGCATTATAGATTCATTGGGCATTTTCCATATAGCTTTGCTGACTGTTCCTAGGTCCCCGTCTTCAATCTCCTTTATCATTCTATAATAGGGATATTGTGGATGAACAAAGCAAACACCCTCTGTGATAAAAATACTCTCAGCATGCAAAAGTCCAGCTTAAAACAATACAACTGAGTGTTCATTAACTTTTTATGTTCAATGGAATTCTACTTTCAACTTATACCGTGTTAGTGCTTATTTGACCATTATTGGGATAAAATACTTGACTACAACAATTAAGTCATCTAAACTAATGGACTGAATACTCTAGTCTGTGAATGATATTACTGCAATATTGTCTTACATGATATCCTTCCTTGAAATTTCTCTGTATTTTTTAAATGCCAATTGGTCATAAAGTTCTTCAGAAGAGTTGGCAGGTACCCAGAAAGTTTCATCTTGCTCAAAGAACATCAGCTTGCTATATTTATTAACCTACAAAGAAATATTATCTTGTGGAGAAAACGTTCATCTACAGAAGTTGTAGTCAATACTAGTTATTTATTTTACCTTCCCATAATTATCTTTATTTCTCTCTTCCTGCAAAAAAAAATTTAAAAAAATCAAATAAATTATTAAAGATCAGAAAAGTAAACATAGCTTATTCGTTTGCATAGCATGATTTACACCAAACACTTCCTAATGTGATTATAATTTTTTAATTGATGCTGAAAAGGATCATGTTTTTTTAATGCTACAGATGAACCATTTTCTCAGAACTTTAGCCATCAATGTAGGCATTATCATGAAACATTTTTGGGAAGTCTTTATTACTTTTACATGTGCGCTGAACCATTGTGAATCTTCTTCTGTTGTCAAATCAATTTAATAGAATGTCAATCCAATCATTTTTACTATTGACCTCACCCTCAATTAGCTATACATACTACAAAATAAACACTTGTTCAATTTATTGTTGTTGTTGTTTTTATAAGAAAGTATCAAATGCTTACCTGATTGGGTACCACAAGTCCAGGGGAGTCATATATTATTCTTTCCAAATCATCCTAGAAGTAAAAAATACATGTTTTCAGAATGTACAATATTTATATTTCTATCTCTTCTATAAAAATGTATTGTAGATAGTTATGTGAAAAGTTTCCTGATGTCAAATAGCATTCAAAGATGAAATGGAAGCAGGGATACGTACAGTGACAGCATATCTAGGATTTAGGACACTCACATATCATGCATTTTATGCTGTTATTCCATCGAATCATATACAGAAATAATCGTCTCATGATACCGAAAACTTTAGCTAGCTATAATTATATCTTTATATCATTAAAATATTCCTGTTTATCAACACAATTATTTGTAGCATTAATTTTCTTTGTATTACAATTAGATAAGTTCTTCACAAAGCTATACAAAAAAAAACTCTAAATATTTGACTCCAAAAATAAATAAATAAATAAATAAATAAGCAGACCAAGTTGTTGAACAGGCCTATTAACTGGGATACTACATAGGGCTAGCTGTACCATTTATCCTGACTTTTCTCCAGATTAGACAGAGAAAAAGGAGGGAGGGAGTAGAAGGATACATTTACATATTATTATATAAATAAAAATATCACCAATTCAATGAAAGTATAGCTCAAGTGCTAAAAACCTCCTCATTTATTGTTAATATTATTATTTGAAAATTTTGGGACAAAATAATTTGTCTATAATTTTATATTAGTTCTTTCAATCCCTGTTAAAGTAATACATACTTTTACAACACAAAATTATTTTCGGCTTCTTTTATATATGTCCAAACAAAATGATAGAAATTGCAATGCAATATAAATACTTACATCAGTGCATTGGTCCTCTGTAGTTATGTCTTGCTTTTGGACTAAAGTTGACTCTTGATCCTTAGAAGTTTTACTTGTCTCTCTGGTTTTTTGTGCAGTATTACTTTTGGGCTCTAAAGGGTACTTTTTATACACAGAAATGTGCTCATAATGTCCCAAATCTTCTTTTTCACTAATGGACGATTTCTGATATGGTGAACTATATGGTGACACAACCTCATAAAGGTTATCCATGGAATCACCATTTGTAGTGGTCTTAGGATCTGTTATATAAAAACAATGTACAATGTAGTACAAATTAGTCAAGGAATATAACTTACACTTTGCAAAATAGTTTGGGTTTGAAAATTGATACGAGTGTCGAGAGTTATTCTCGTATTGTTTCCTTTTCTTCGTCCACACTGCCCATCCAACTAGTACTGCTGTAACTGCTCCAGTTAGTAGAACAAATACTAAGACTACAACTACTATCGTTGCAGTATGAGATGAACTTAATTCAGATTCTTCTATTGATAACTTTGAAGAATCTGTAGAGGAGGACCTGGATGATATGGAAGCTAGCGTCGGAGGAATTGATGATGATAAATTGGAAAGCTGTTCCGTTATGACTGTCACTGTTCTTTCTGTACTGGTGCTTGTGGTAGGTGTGGCTGTTGTTAATGGTGGGCATGGCATAGATGCTGAGGAAAAAATATTTTTTTTGCACGTTCTAGCTCTAATTGGAAAAATACCTATTTGTAGACTTCTATAAATATGTACATAATATATTATTTATACATATTATATATTACACATTGTATATATTTTTTGAGTATTTCGACATCTTGCGAGCATTTTCCCATATTGAAAACTGCTTATTGAGTGCTTCAACGTGTACAGCGCATAGTTCTGGATGACCGAAGTTTTGGAAATAATGGTGGAGTTACCTCTGAACATTTACTGCTTTAGAAAAATATCCAATGTATAATAAACACTCGTCATACTAGGTGATGACATTTCACCCTCACATTTGTATTTTCACTCATTTTCATGAGCTCATGAAAATACTTTGGTGTGTTCAAGAAATATCTCCCTATATCGGACTTATACAATAAGTATTCTATATACTACAGCTGTTTAAAACACCCAAGAAATATCTCCCTATCCTGACTCATACAATAAGTATTCTATATAATACAGCTGTTTAAACACCCTACTAAGCGTTTATGTAAAAAAAAATTCTTAACAAAATAAAATTCATAAGGACTGCTTACTGATGTCAATGCTTATTATTGGTGCAGCAGTAGCACTGGAAAGACTTGTTTCTGTTCCTACTTGAAATGTTTGACCTGGTCCAGGTCGAGTTGGACTTGAACTGTACCACACAGTGTTGTCCCCATGGTTGGATGTTTCCAACTGAATTCCTCCGTTGCCACCTCCTTGCAATGTCACATAGTACCCTATCACATCTCCAGGTTGCACCACCATGTAGGCACTCACGGTCGCTTCTCCTATGTTACTGAGCTGTGGGTTGGCAGTGATGTCTGACAATAGCATGTAGCATTGCAGCTGATCTGGTACTGGTCTCCAGATCTGGAATGTTACTGTGTATGAGTTGGTGTGTTTGCTTCCCCCAGGTTGGAAGTAAGCACTCCAATTCTGGATTACTCCACAACATTGGAACTCATATGTAGTCACAATAGCTTGGCTTCTCGGCGGCAAAGCATTCCTTGAATTATCATCATTGTAAGGAGCTCCAGTGCTAAAACACAATTGAGCATTTCCTAACAAAACACAGATTTACCTTTCAATGACAGTAATAGTGACTCATATAAAGAAGCGCTAACCAGTTAACTGTTGAAATGCAGCCAATATTATCAAACTAAATAATAGCAATAAGCTCTTCTTTGTAGTCCACATGGCACAGGGATTTGCACTCTTTAATTCTATCTTATTAATCTCTCAAAAGTAGCAGCCTTCCAAAATGATATATTACAATGGTGCAACTGTTTTTTAATCAAATGTACTTTATTTGGTGTTTCTACTATGAAGTACCATATTACAGCTCATAGAGTGTGCTTTTTAAGGTCATGTAATTGGAGTTACCTAGCAAAACAACCTTATATGATTCAAATTTGTAGTACTCATTTTGTTGCATTACTCACAATGTGTCTGTTAGAATGATCTATATATTTTTTATTTGTATAGTATCTTTTTTTGTTTAATCGAAATTTCCTGGTAGGGGTGTCTTGACAAAATAACATAAAAACACAAAGAACTAAATCACAGGTAAAACACCAAATAAAGTACAAAAAAAACACACAAAGAAATAAATTAAAATTACAAATGACTTGACATTTAGCTAAAATTTGATCAATGGAGGATATATCGATCAAAATTCATGGTTCGGCTTTTAGTTCTGGTTTTTCTTCATAGTGTAAGATATTTTGTTGGTATAGGGTCTGGTACTGTATTTGGATAATACTGATATTCATGACAGTACCTAGATTTTGTTTAAGCATTTCCTTCCTTGGTATTGTATCTCAGACATTTATTTCCTTAGTGATATCTTAATTATTACTGTATAGTATTATGCTCTAATAGACCACATTAGTATTGTTGTTGCACTACCTGTGCGTGTAAAATAACATAGCCTAAAAAGGAAATTTGATTGGTAAATTTGACATTAAGATTTATAAGGGGACAAGTGGTCTAAAACATTGTTCTTGATTAGTACACGGAATTGCCACAAAAGTACACTTCATTATAAGGCAGCATATTTAATACCAAGTAATCAAGTGTAATACCAACAATTAATTTATATAGCTAATCAGCGATGCCAAGAATCTGAATACACACATTTACTTGCATTGTAAAGCAAATTGCATTGACAGTAGTTGAGTGAAGCCTGACAAAATTCTAACAAGAGTGTGAGGTACTTTCAGATGCAGGGACTGGATGGTTCCTGTTGGCCCTACAATATTGCACACTTCACTGTGTCATATGACCTTCTAGTGGCTGCTGACAGGCCATTCAAATGATAGAATTCCACCTTGATGTGAAGTGGTTGCATCATTTCAGGGGACAACAAGGTGCCCCATGGTAATGTGTGGATTGGTCAGTCGGCTTGTGTGGGTAAGTGTTTGAAATATTTGGTATGCAGGAAGCCAAGAGTGTGATTGATTACTCCAGTAGCACGTCTACTACACTGACAAAGGCTGTTGAAGATGACGAATCATTAGACAGAAGATGGTGGGAGCTTGCTGCATTTATCAACGTGCGTGAAGCCAGATGTTGCTTTTGCAGTTGGGAAAGTGGCTCTATATTCTGCTATTCCCACCAAATGTCATTGGATTGGTATCAAGAAAATACTGAGGTATATCAAGGGTGCATATGATCTAGGATTCTACTACTCTAACAGTGTTGTTGGAGATTTGATAGGATATTTTGATTCGGATTGGGCCAGTGACCTAGTGCACCTATCTCCTGGAGAAGCAAGAAACAGACATCAGCTTCTCTGTTTATGGTAGAGAAGCTGAATATGTAGCTCTATCCATTGCCACCCAAGAGGCTGTGTGGTTGAAATACATCCTCTCCTAATTTGGCATTGAACAGTCCAAGCCAACAATGGTTTATATGATAATCAGTCAGCCATTTTAATGTCACAAAATGCTCAGTTCCACAGATGAACCAAGCATATTGAGATGCCATATCATTTTATCAGAGATAAAGTGAACAATGGAATTATTGAGGTGAAGTGTTGTTGCTCTGATCTGACATGTTTTAACTAAAGAACTAAAGCTGGGAGCTGCATTCAAGATCCTAAGGGAGATGCCTGGAATTATCCCTGTCCCCCAGTTTCTGAGAAGGAGTGTTGACAGACAATGGGAAGAAGTCATGAAGAAACTAGCAACAGTGACATGATCAAATATTGTGCATTACTTCATGTTATGCATTATGTCATATGCTATGATTACTTTTTCCTGTAGGCATGCGATTGTTTCAATTAAAACTTGCAGTGATGTCGTCCAGTCAAGTTATCTTCCTCCCCGCTGGCATTGGTCAGGTGTAACTCCAGCAATAATTCCATCCATCTCAATCATTAGAATGCTCGCAAAACTACATTGTGATGAAATGGTTCCCATAATTTAAAAGAAAAATATTCCTTTACTTTTTCTTCAATGTTTAGGCCTCTATTCTCCTAATTAAAATATCAATTTATTCTACAGTTTTTTTAGTAATTGAATATTACAATCAATCTAACAATGAGCTACTCAATGTATTTATAGTACTGACTACAGTTCAGATTATAGGAATGAACTAATATTCCATACAATATAGTAGCTGTACCACTGGGCTAAAACAAACTGACAACCTACTGTTGTTAATTGTATTACTACCTTTGTTCTATTAGTTCTTTTGAAACATTTTATTTGGCGAATCGTGGATATACTACAAAACTCTTTAGCAATTGGTAGAAATGTTGAGTTCAAGAATGCTCAAGTGATTGCATCACAAAGACTTATTTTTGTACATCAAAGCCAAGGTTTATACAAGGCATGATTATATCACTGAATCCATTCTCTATTACTATAAACTTTCTCATGTTGTCAAGTGGGTAGATATCAGAATTCAAATTGCGGCCATTGTATCACTACATCTGCCACAGTTGAGGTAAGCAAGCAAAACAAGTGCATTCATTAAAATATGTTTCTTATGCACACTGAGTTCAATATCTTGACTAATTATTGTTAACATATAAGGTTGTATGAGTGTGTGTGTGAGTGTGTGTGTGTGTGTGTGTGTGTGTGTGTGTGTGTGTGTTGGTACACAGCTGCAATGTTTTAGCAGCATTAAAGTTTAGTGCTTCACGCCAACATATGAATACTCCTTACTCCCAGAATTGAAATTTATCATTTTGCAGTTTTAACTTCAGAATTCCCACCAGTAGCTGGATCACATTCCTCATACAAATTCTCCATTGTGGATGCATAGGCTTCATTAGCATCAACAGAAATCATATCTCTCCCAGGTTTAACTGCAGAAGTGTTTTCAATACATTTTGTTTGCCAAGTAGAGTAAGCGTCATTAATAGCCAAATTGACAACAGATGATGGTCTATCTAAAACATAAGTTGACATACAAAAATGTCAGCTCACACAATCTATATGTGATAGTGTGCTATTAATCTTATACATATATATATGTAATTGTTTACTTTACATTGGATATTTTTCAAAAAGAGTAAATTGATTGTGATTCAAAGCCTCACCGTTTGGAAATAACTAGGCCATACATCTAAAAATAGTTGGCAAAAACTATGCATGAGTATGTTTGAGCATTCAATGCACCGTATACATATTATATTATGTATGGAAAATATTAAAGCAAAATTCAAAGATAATTAATTACCAATTCAATGTGGTTGTAAGATGAATTACCTGCAGTTGTTCTAGTCTCACTTTTCATAAAGTTAACGGAGGAGTAAGCCTCATTAGAGCTAATTATGATGCCATTGTTACCTACAAAATAAAAGAAGTTTACAATAGTAGAAATTTAGTACATCTCAAAGTAAACATATTTGACAGCTGATTCCATTTAATTTTAACAGCTAATTTACATAAATTGCGTCTAGCAGCATTGTATATGTACCTGATAACTTTGCTGTATGGATGACTTGCTTATGCTTCTTCTTGTAAGCCATGAGTACAATAACACTTACCACAATGATAAGGATCACTACACATATGGATATTCCTATTCCCACTGGCAAATATATTTGAACTGAATGTTGAGCTGCTGGTTCTCTGTTGTGTACGGAAATAGAAGAACTATTTCTCTAATAAAGAATGCGAGAAGACAACTGGTATCAAAGTAGATAAATGAAGTTATATTAACACAGTCACAGTAGAACCTGTAGGTAGTGATGATAGCTTGGACAGCATCATTGGCTGGCAGGGCATCATTGTTGTCATCATTACAAGGTGAGTCACTTGGACTTGACCCCCTTTTTGTAACTCTCAGACAACCTTGACTAGAAACTAATTCAACCACATAGCTAATTATCATATTAATTACATGAAATTATTGATTGGGTTTACCTAATATGAATAGGTCCAATGGTAATATCATGTACAAGAAGAGTTCACTTTTCATTGTAAGGATTTCCTACTTCTGGCAGCATCTGTGAGAAGTTTGTATTGTTTTGCTAACACAGATAACTAAACAACACCTAGGTAAAGCTAAGTAGTTAATATACAGTTACAGCGGGACTTACCACTAGTACATATTTAAAACTAGGCGTTATTTTAAAACTAGGCGTTATTTTAAAACTAGGCGTTATTTTAAAACTAGGCGTTATTCCAAAATTCAAATCTGCTATTATTCCCTATCATCAAATTGCTTATTGCCATATTATTGTAGGGCAATAAAGGTTAGCTTACTGTCCCAGTGATACGTAGCCATTGTTTAGCCTGAATAAGTATCATTACTTCTATAAATATGACTGTATATTCATTGTAGTGGCACTATTATATTAGGTCTGTTTCAGAATCTGTAAAAACATAGCTAAAAACAATTAATTTGTTACTTTTAATGGTGTGATAAATTTAAATTAAGAAGCAATGTCATAAAATACAATTATAAATTGATAAATTTAATAAATATAATAGGCATAGTTTTGAAAGATGGAATACAGCTAAATGCATGAGGTTTGCTTTAATAAAAATGTGAGCATGTTTAACAGTAGGAGTAACCTTATTAACTGAGTATGTGTTATACTCAACCTAAGGAGTGATATTCATCACATTTGAGATTGAAAGTAAATAATTGTTTGGAGTAAAAATTAAAGCTCAAGGGAGCCTGACAATGTATGAAGATGTACTATGCTATCATAGCTATACCAGGGTCCGTCTCACATGTAGAGGGAGTGCAAAAAAAAATTTCCCACCTCACTCAATCCCCCTCCCCTCAAATGCATAAATTCTACCCAAGGAAATATAAATTAGAACTATTACTTTTACAGTCAGCAAAGTTTGAATTTTCCCAATTTATTAAAAAATGAGGGGAAAAAAGAATTACATAGTTTAAGATTGTAGTAAAATAAAAAACTTGATTTGGCAAGCAAAGAAGTGCCAGAGAGTCTGAGTAGTAGTTATATTAATTCCCAAATTTACTTGAAATCACAATAGTATATAATGTGACTCAAATAATACATGTTTAATCATGAAAGAGTGGATAATTGGTGTGAAGTGATTCATGTGACAAGTGTTTAGTCAACATGCATCTGAAGTTCCTTAACCTCTTCTATTGGTTACGAATTGGTTAGTAATTGTAAACTAGTAGATTAATTGATTTTGGGACTTGACTTTCTCATAATATTTGAACTGATGCTAATTGTGTAACAATAATTTTGTCCATAGTTTGTAATATATTATTAAACATAGCTATATTAGACTACTGGAAATCATAGCTGTACTTAACTTACTACGCTAGCTACTACAACTTATTGTGTTACATAGTGTTTTATTTTTTATGACCTGAAGTGTTTCCTTTTCATAGTGAATTATAAAATTGCACCATTTAATGTGCTATCATGTTGATACAATCAGTATATTGAGTGCCAGAATTGAGAACAGTTTATAATGCATAGTTATTTTAGAAGTTCTTTGCTTTCATGTCCTCTAGCTATTTGGCGCAATTTTTTTATTTTTTTATTTTATTTCAACTTAAAAAAACAATAGAATTAGAAATATTGGGCACTCAAGTAACTTCCCTTTCTCTTACATACAATACCTACATAATTACATATCAATTCCTACACTGTATTGATTCTATAATCAACTAAATTCTTGCAGTCATGCCAACTCAAATGGGAAAGATTATTATCGTTTTCAATTTTTTGTCAACTATTCAAAGTTTAAGAAAATTGTAGCTAGCTATGCAGAGATTGAGAGACATAAGCATGTTTGTAAAAACAATCCTGGAAGCTTTGTGCTTGCTACTCACTCCATTTTACCCATTCTCCAGTAATAGCTAGATCAGATTGTGATATGAAGTTCACCAACATGGTCACTCTAAGGTTTTCATAACAGTAATATTGTTATCCATACAGATATGCCTTATTTAGTTTCTACCACTTATTCTATTCCAATATTGTTGCAATAATACAGACAACCCATCATAGTTAACTGAAAAATAAGGAATTATGGAATGTTGAGAGAAAGAATTTGGTATTACTGAATCAATTTCAGTAGTGCATATAAGGAACAGCGACAGAAGGTTGAAGGTTAATACATCTTATTCATGTCACATGTAGAATTTCAACTTGGTTTATTCAATATTGTGACCATACTGTCATGGAGTCGTCTATACCTGTAATGTCTCCTGGCTGAAATGTTAATTTTAGATTTTCAACGGTGCTGCATTGTGAAAGGTGACGTAGGAATACCTATCAGCTAGACTCCAGATGAGTCGAGTTTCACTGTCCTAAATTGTCAGCAACTAGCCGACCTGTCCTATCTGGTTGCATTATTGACCCACCTCATTATCATTCACTTAATACCTCCCAAAACTAATGACATTTCTACGTGCTTTAGAAACTGTAACTGACAGACTTGTTGCTTTGTGTCATAAAAGTTTCTTTTGTGTCTTTTTTCCACCTCAAGGTAGATATTTTCGGAAGAGGGTGGGGGGAAAGATTTTCTGAGTTAATTTGTTCAGTGTGTCAACTGATGCAAGGTTGGGCTACAGTCCAGGATAGCGTCAATGAAAAATCAGACAATACCATATATAATAGGAATAGTGTTGTATCTTGGTTCTCTAGCTACACTTTAATTGTAAGCAAGTAACTGTTCATAAAGTTTGAATGTAATTCATCAATCAATAGAAAATAACACAACTCAAGAGAGCTGGAAAAATGACACACAACTAATTAAATAGGTAATGATACAGGAAGTGTATGATACAGGCAGGATGTAATATAGTAATCACAATAATTAAATACCGGTATGATGATAATCAATACAAAGTTACCACAAATAGGTACAGGGAGAGTAATATCAAGTTAAATTTACTTAGAGAGAGAGTGTATTTTGTTCAGCACTTTCCCCTTTTAGCATGAAATTTGCTTATGAAGGGTCGAATGTCATCAAAATATGCCATATTTATCATTGTATATTTAAACAAACAATAACAACAGAACAAAACTACCAACCACAAAAAGGAAGTATTTATAATATTTAGCTATTTTGTGTCATGTGGACTTCGTCAGTTAATGAATATTTTTTAGCTGTAATGTTAAGCGGATTGATTCTATACGAATCATTCTCTTTCATATGGACTTTGTCAGTTGAAAAGGAATCTTCTAAAGCTGTATTCTTAATTGGATTGATTCCATATGAGTCATTCTCTTTCATGTGGACTTGGTCAACTAAAGAGGAATCTTGTAAATCTGTATTCTTAATTGGATTGATTCCATATGAGTCATTCTCTTTCATGTGGACTTGGTCAACTGAAGAGGAATCTTCTAAATCTGTATTCTTAATTGGATTGATTCCATATGAGTCATTCTCCTTCATGTGGACTGGGTCAGTTGAACTGGAATCATTTAAAGCTGTAATATTAAATAAGTGCCTATTATTAGCTTCAATAGAATCATTTCCAGTTTCTTGATTAAATTTCTTGGTAATAACAAAATCTTCTTTATCTAGAATAACGTATGTATAAACTTTATTTGAATCCATAACTAAACCTTTATTTTGATTATCAGCGTCACTTCTTGGATGATTAATTTCATCATAAAATGGAACAGTTCTTGAAAGCTGCTGTTGTGCTGGTGGAAGGACATCATCTCCATCAACATGACTGTACAAAGTATCCATTGTTGTGGCAATATTATTACTGTGCTCTGGAGAATCTGTAAAAAAAACAATTGTAATTAATGATAATGATATATATTAGCTATTTTCATCTTAATGCTGTTGCTGACAGATAAAGGCTTTTAAAACTTGCTAAAATAAAATTTATATACTTGAGAAATAAACCTAAGTGGAGTAAATCAGAATGGCATAAAATCAGCGCATTTATATTTTTGGTGCATAGGTAGGACCTTTAGTAGTTACTAATGGAAATTAATATGTATATTCAAATATGTATGAGTATATCACCTCTAGTTTCTTAAAGTCAAGTGTAGCCTTAGCAGTTCAGTAAAATCGAAGCATGCTTGCCTTTCAACAATTATAATAAAATGATCTTGGATGATTAAATAATAATAATAACAATTAATTTTAAGTCTGTCTCAAGAGGCAAGTCAGCTATAAGTTGTAATATACTTGAAAGTATTTACCTAATGCCTGTTGCAATAATTGGCGAGCGAGCGTAGCGAGCGAGACACTTACAGGGGTAACACAATTGAAAATCGGGGATGTTTGTTTATTTATTTATTTATATATATGTTTGGACGTATGTATGTCATTTTGAACTTTGACCCTCGCATTTTTGTGTTAGTTATGTGGTCGACCCCGTCCCAAATTGCACTAAACAGAATTCTCTGGTTTATCGATCAGTACCCGTATCACCCTAGAAATTGAATTGTTTACCGTTTTGAATTATTTTGTGGGTGCAGTTAAAACTTGAAAACTTAAGGGACTTCCATTTCTATTCGAGTTAGTGGCGGTGGTAAGTCAATGCGCTCTTTGTCATTGTTATAAGCCGTGCGCAACAGTATTTACTTGAAAATACATTGTCCACTAGACTACAACAAGGGTAAGACTGTGTAGGTGCATGTCCAGTTGTGTCAAGCATTGTGTGTTACAAACCACTACTTAGCTAAACATATCACAAAGAAAACTTTTAAATAACGTGTTATTTTGTTGTTGTTTTTTTTCTTCCAAGCAGTTGCAGAGAGTTGTTACTATGGCACTGAAATCCCTTTACCCTGTATGCTAAATTTAAAAACTGGACCTTATTTTCAGTAGCTTCAGTGTTAGAAGTCAAAATAAAAATAGTATAGTCTTTAGGCTCGCTCGCCATTTGTGCTCAAGCACATCACTAGTTACTGTATCTTTCTGATAGTTTCTCACTTAGATTCATGTCTGTTCTCTGTTGTGGCAGTTTTAGCTTACTGCGTTCCAAAAATTTAAGTATGTATGTGGCAAAAAAAACATCTACAAAACAGTACAAACAGTTGTAGAGCCTAGCATGCATAATTAACAAGCAAAGATAGTCAGCTGCACCAAAATTGGCCACTATGCAAACAGCTAACAATACTGAAAAGACATCTGAACCACCTTTGTTTTTCCAAACATAGTAGAGCGGATTTCTATCAGATTTTCATGGAATTGTGCATTTTGTGATAAAAGCATGAAACTTGGTACACTGTTTCTACATATTATCACAGTGATTATAAGAAATGGAGCCACCTCCGATTTGACCTTTAGTGACTTCTAGACGTCAAAAATTACCATATATGGCATAAACATGTAAATAACCAGTTACATGATTTTTTTTTTGGTAGCATTCACGTGTATAACAGATAATAAGCAGATCAGATGTGCAGAATTGTGCCGTCATGGGCCTTATGTGCAAGAACACACTCCATATATGGGCTGATAGCCATTTCAATCATTTCAGCAACCATTTGTAGTAGCAGAACTTTTTTTTGAGTTTTTCATTTCAAAGTGAAGCTAACAATGTAGGGAATAGGATGGACTTTAAAGCAGACCCATATCTCAATTGGTTATGGAGTTATGACTGTTTGAAGTTCTCCCTGCTAATGCATTTCCTGTGTAACATGAAAACTTTACAGGATCATAACAGCTTTTAACATTATGCGCGAAGTGACTATATCCTAACACATTTTATGTAGCTGCATATTAAAAATCCTTTGAACTTATGTAGGCATGTGCAGGCTTGTGCAGTCTTATGCAGGCCTCTGAGCACATGCTTTACTCATATTGCAAAGTCTCAGGTCTGAAGGTAACTGTAGCTACTATAACATTTTTGTGTCAGGTGCAATGGCGAAGCGCCACATTCTGGTTGACACACCATCAGCTAAACGACAGAAAGGGGATGGCATTGAGACAACACTGATGAGACACAGTGCTCAGTGGCATAAAGCATGTCGCTTGAGAGTCAATCAAACAAAGCTTGAGCGACTAGAAACAAAGTCCAAAGAATTTGATGTGGAGACCTGTCCATCAGCTGTCACCACACGATCAAGGCAAGATAGGGTTGACCTCACAGAAGCTGTATGCTTCCTTTGCAATCAACCAGCTGGGTCTGATGTTCTTCACAGGGCTTGTACACACGATATTGATGTCAAGGTTCGGAAATGTGCAATGGAACTAGGGGATACCGACTTGCTTGCCAAGCTTGCACCTGGGGACATGGTTGCTCTGGAGGCAAAGTATCACACTAAATGCCTTACTAATCTCTACAACACAGCAAGAGCTGGTGCAGACAGTGCAAGTGTTGATACAGGTGTTAACGCTCGTCTCAATGGCATTGCTTTTGCGGAGTTGGTGATGTTTATGGAAGATACTCGCAAAGAAGAAGGCGTTATTCCCACGTTTAAGCTGTCTAATCTGGCATGTATGTATAAGACTCGCCTAGAGCAACTGGGTGTTCTTGTTGATGGTCGCATTCATACTTCACCACTGAAAATCAGGTTGCTGGCAGTTTTGCCTGATCTAAAGGCACATTTGCAAGGGAGAGATGTACTTCTTACTTTTGACGTTGGTAACGCCATTAGGAAAGCCTGTGACCATGACAGTGATGCAATGCAGTTGGCTCGAGCAGCTCAAATAGTTCGCAAGGAAATGTTCGACAAAGAGTTCTCTTTTGACGGATCCTTCAAACCAGGATGTCAGCAAGATTCAGTACCAAATTCTCTGCTTGCTCTTCTGAACATGATTCTGAAGGGTCCCAAAATTGAAATTCAAACTGAGATTGGCAATCAATGATAAAACATTCCATGAATATGGTACGAGCCATGCTGTTGAACACCTTAATCCAGGTCAAGTCCCTGTTCTTGCAGCTGATCAGCCATTGTATGCCCTAGCCAAGCAAATCCAATGGAGCTGGCCTTCTACCTTGGGAGAGGACAAATTTGTGGTGATGTTTGGTGGTTTACACATCGAGATGGCTACCTTGAAGGTATAATTATATTACATAGGTAGATAAGTTTGGCAGTATTATATACCAAGATGGCATTTAATTTATTCACAGGTACTGGGAGACTGGCTAGAAGATAGTGGCTGGACAAGTGCTCTAGTGCAGGCCAACATTGCTGGTACTGGTACAGCAGACTCCTTTATCAAGGCAAGTCACGTGACAAAAACTCAGCATGCTCACCAAGTCACAGGTGCAAGTCTCCACACACTGTTGCACAGGGCATACACTGCGTACACATCAGAAGCTATTCAGGCAGGGACAGAAGTTATTTCATTGGAAAGATGGTGTGAAGTGCGTGCACAGGAGAGTGTCCAGTTCAGCTGGTTGACAACACTGTCACTAGAGATCACTTTACTGTTGTTCATCAGATCTCTTCGGGAAGGCAATTTCCAGCTCTACATGGAATCTCTGACACAGATTGTGCCATGGATGCTTGCACTTGACCACACACTATTCAAGATGGCTACCAGTGCACATTCGGGACATGATGCAACTGTCAGAGAAACATCCTGCAATCCTAGCTGAACGTGAATCAGGAAAGTTCACTGTACACAAAACAAGAAACAAATTTTCAGCCATAGCGATTGACCAGTGCCACGAACAGAATAACGCAATTATCAAACAATCTGGTGGGGAAATTGGACTTACAACCAATCCCAGTGCACTGAGACGTTGGATGGTGGCTGGTCCAGAGGTTTCGAGAATTGTTACAGAGCAACAGCAGTGATCATCGCCATCATGAGCAGTATGCAAGTGTACAGGCTACATTCATTACAGAAGTTAGGTCACTTACTGCTGTAAGTATGCAAGTGTACAGGCTACATTCATTACAGAAGTTAGGTCACTTACTGCTGTAAACGGAGAGATGGGAAGTCCATTTATGGAGAAAAGCAATGATCTCTTGATCTTGGACACAAGAAATATCATGGACGTGTCTGTTGGAGAAACAGTTAGAAAGATTGAAGCCCTTGGTATGCAACAGTATGACAACTTTGTTAAGGAAAGGCTGACAGAGTGTACTGTGCCTATTACAGAAGTCCTGCCCAAAAACAAGCTTGCACTGTTCAGTTCACCACCAATCAAGTGTCCTTCAAAGCAGAAGATGCAAGTTTCTGCATTGAAAAGTGACTGCAATCTTTTCTCCCGGCTGTATATTTCATGTCAAACGAGGAATGGTGACCTTGCTACCTTCTTCATGCATGAGAATCAGAGTACTCCACCATCGCTATCACTGGGAGGCAAACTTCGACTTGGTATGAAAGCAGACCTCCTCCATTGTTGTCTTCAGTTGAAAGAAATTGAAACTAACACCACTGTAGTCAATGCCAAGTTTTTTTATGGTGCTGCTGTTGTCCAGATGCTTCATCCTAAAACAGCCAAAACCTTTCAAGATTATGCTGATGCAGTATTCACATCATACATATCTTCCCAGTTAGAGGGTGCTGAATGAGTGGATATTGTCTGGGATGTGTATATTGCAGAGAGCCTGGAAAGCACAACCCGGCAAAAGAGAGGCAAGGGGGTCAGAAGAAGAGTGTCTCCAACCACAGTAATCCCACAGAATTGGAAGGACTTCCTACGTGTGGATGAAAATAAATTGGAGTTATTCAGTTTTTTGTCACAGCAAGTCACGAATCTCCCAACCGAAGAAGGAAAATGCATCTACACAACTCATGGAAGTGACGTTTTAAGCTCCATGGTTGATGCTGACCTGACAAGCCTAGTTCCCTGCTCCCATGAAGAAGAAGACACTCGCTTGCTCTTACATGTGGCAGATGCAGTACAGAAGGGGTTCAGAAAAGTATGTGTGCGTACTGTGGATACTGATGTTATGGTATTGGCGGTTTCAATGTTTCATCGCATCAGTCCTGAAGAGTTGTGGATTGCATTTGGTACTGGATCTAATTTCCGCTATATACCAGTCCATGAAATAGCTGCTGCAATGGATCCCAGGGTCTGTGCTACTCTACATGTATTTCATGCAGTTACAGGGTGTGATAATACATCTTCATTTGGAGGGAGAGGTAAGAAGACTGCCTGGAACACATGGAAGGTATTTCCTGAAGTTACCGCAGCATTTGAGGACCTGCTACTCATGCAAGGCAACATCAGAGCTCAACTATGTCAGTTTTGGAACGGTTTGTGATTTTGATGTATGACCGCACAAGTGACATCACAGGAATTAATGAGGCAAGGAAACAACTATTTACCCGCAAGTTGAGGAGCCTGGAAAACCTTCCACCAACTTTAGCAGCTCTGGAACAACATGTTCGGAGGGTCTGCTACCAGTCCAATTGCTGGAACCAGGCTTTGATTCCTGACCCAGACCTTCCAAGCCCAGCAGATTGGGGATGAAGAAAGTTGAAACTGGATGGCAACCATTGTGGACCACCCTTCCAGAAGCATCACAGTCATGTTCAGAACTGATTCGGTGTGGCTGCAAGAAAGGATGTATTGGGAGATGCAAGTGTTTCAAGGCAGCCCTCAAATGTACTGCACTTTGTTTTTGTTCTGGTGATTGTCAGTAATTTAATATCATGGAGTTTACTTGTTTTGTCAATTCATCTCCAGACATCAAATTCCTTGCCTATGCTGCATGGATAATTGTTAAACCTGCTTTAGCTGAATGTGCCCAAATATGGAACACATGATTTGCAAACCCTGGAAAACATCAAAATTCCTAAATTCTTTATGTTAGAGCAACTACCAACTTGCTAAACATGTGACTGCACTAAAAAAACAACATTTATGCCATATATGGAAATTTTTGACGTCTAGAGGTCACTAAAGGTCAAATCGGAAGTGGCTCCATTTCTTAAAATAATTACTATGATATGAAGAAACTGTATACCAAGTTTCATGCTTTTATCACAAAATGCACAATTACGTACCAAATCTGCTCTACTAACACTAGCTATGGAAACTAAAGGAAGGACCAGGCTGATATTTAGTTCCTGGGGTATCTTCCAAAATGCCCAATATTGGCCGTAGGAGCCATTTTGACAATGACCATGTGATCCAGAGAGAGTAGACCAGCTAAAACACCACCCCTTTTTGTCAGAATATTGGTGCTGCCACAGTTTCACAGGCTGCAGCTGTTCCAATGCCCCTGCCTAATCCTCCTTCCAAACCCTTATCTTCACCTTTTCTCTCCAGTATGTGTACTAATGTATGCCTTACCTGTCGGCTTGTAGGTGGGATTGTTCTGCAAATTCTTTCTCTGAAAGATACTCATTTTTACCACCAATATGGAAGCAACAATAGCAATAAAAAATATCAGGATGACCACGCCTCCGGCAGCTCCTCCAATGATGATGTACATTACAGGGATGGTCTCACTGCCACTAGTAGAACAGCCATCACTGCCACAAGAGGCACTGGACATTGCCAGCGTAGATGTGACATCTGATGTGGTGATGATCAGACATTCTTGTTCAGTTCGCATGCACGTGCCCACATCGTTATTGGCTACACCTTCTCCAGAGCGCTCCACTGAAACAAACATGCATTACTGTGTTACTTACACATCAATCTACAGGGGCGAATCTAGGATTTGTTAAGGAGGAAGGGGGGAGGGAGCGCTCCACTGAAACAAACATGCATCACTGTGTTACTTACACATCATTCTACAACCTTAATCCCCAATTTTATTCTTACCATAGTTAATGGAGAGATATGGCAGTACAGACTCTTGCATGACAATATCGTCACAATACTGTATAGAACATTGACTTAATCCTGTTGCATTTTCATAAGAGGCACGAAGAAGATTTATTGAATTGGTCCGGTAATACCAAATCTAACCCTTTCTACATTCCAACCCACAACATCTCCTGGCTGAAATGATAGGTTTTGATTTTCCAATGGAGCTTTATTTTGGAAGGTAAAGTAGTAATATCTATCTGGAACTAGACCGGAAGAGTTGTCAATGGGAGTGAGTTTGTCCTCTGATAACTCAAACGTTAGATCATTTCTTCCAACAAGGTCATAATTGCCCTGACTGCCATCATTTCTCGGTCTCCAAAGAGTAAATGTGATTTGATAGCTGAGTTGAGTAAGGAAACTTGGATTATTGTCTACTACAGTGCGTGCACTCCATGAAGTGATGTAGCCATAGCAATTAAATCTCAACTGAGGAGCTATGACATGTTGAAGCTGTACTTGTGGAGTTAGATACATCAGGTCTTCAGTATCAGGAGTAGAACTGGTATCCAGTGTATTTCCTTCCAGACACTGCTGAGCCACGGCTGTGTAGAACAAACCTAAAATTGAGGCATATTCTAATATTTTTAGGAGCTATAAATTGATTTCAAACCTACCAGTAACAAGGAAGATCAAATTTATGAAATTTGAAGTAGTACAAAGCATGTTTATTAGCTAGTCATATGCAGAAACACACCCTGTGAAGAAACAAATGCTGTTAGTCAACTAAAACATAGTACTAAATCAGTCTATAGATGGTAGCACAAAAGAGAATTACTCCGAACCATCTCCCGAAACTCGCCCTTCTTAGGCCCTTTCTCTAACTATTCTGTTCATTTGTCGTGTCCTTGTCATCACAGCTACTCCACCAAATAAATTTTAAACTTCCTGTGACATTTGCCCCGTATTTTTTTAAATGATTTTCTCGTCCACCCACGAATGAAATTGAAGTTTAAGTACGATCACGAAAAAAAGTTGTGAATAGCTTCGCTACTCTATTTTGCTGACCTACACGTTTAATAATAAAAGTTCTTTGAGTGCTAATAGCAGCTTTGCTATTCAGGATATTGTCCATTTCCAGTTTGTTACCTGTTGAGTTCATAGAACTTCCTCGTTACCGTTCTCGCTAGGTGGTAGTCTCGCGCAGACTCTATACCAATCGCTGCGCGTAGCGTTTGGTAAAGGGTTTGGCTACGCGAGACTGGCTAGATGGTAAGTCCATTCTGGGGTTCGTGAGCTTGATTAGGGAGAGAAATTTTTACAAAGAAAAAACGGTAGATAAGCAGAATTTGGTAAACTATAATATTCCCATTTCTCACGGTGTTTTATAGTTAATCTCACTTTGTAGGAAATTATAATGAAATTTGTATTGACATAGGTACAGTTCATAGCTGGACATCATCTATATTTCAATAATGCAGTTTTTAAGGGATATGAATGGGAAGCTGAAAATACAAGTTAATGATTACGCAAGAATGGTAACTGAAGCAATTATTCATAGATAAAGATATTGCAATATTATTACACATTAAGAATCAGATGATACTGTGAAATTGTGGATGAGTGAAACCCACACTAGCTATAATAACACTGAACAAACATAAATTCACTTCACTTTAATGCAAAATTATGACTATCCTGTGCGTATGTAATTTTGACATCATGAAAATGTAAACTTCACGGAATGATTAAGCTGCACAAAATTAATAGTAGGTAATGACATTTCCTTCATTGTTCTTCCTGTATGTATTTTGAAGATCTTTGTACAATTCTTTTCCATTTTCAATATTTCCTCCCAGTTCTTCGGCTTCTGGGGATTGTGACTCCAATGGTGACCAATATAAGAGTTTATTCACAGGCGCTTGGAGGTAAGTAAAAATGTCAGAAAAATTAGGCCGTTTGTTGTGAAGCGGATTCCTATAAAGTATAAAATTAGCTTATTTAAAATTTCCCTACTTTCGCAAAAAGTAAAGGACAAACAGATTCATGTGTTTAGACAATGGATGATTTAATCAACGAGTGATCAAACAGTGAGTAATGCAAATATAAGTGATCAAAGCAATAATGTTAACTTTGTGCTATGCTGCATTTTGCAACAAAGCACCACTATCACGACACATTTTAATGTGAAACTAATTTGGGAATCAGTTTACCTGTGGAGTAAATTTCCCAAAGCACTACTATCACAACACATTTTCAATGTGAAACTAATTTGTGTTCAGTAAGTTTCCCAGTTTATAATATAATTATCCTTGGAAATTTCCATTTTAAAATTGATTTATGTATTATAATGAGATAACCCGAAAATGACTACTTGTCTGTCTCTGTCCAGGTGTTCCCCTTCTCTTACCAACAATCCACCATGAGTTGATAGATTGCCTTAGGGCATCCTGGGGGTGGCACCTGGCAGTAACCTATCTTCATTAGATCAGGAACTTTGTGGAGTTCCGTGGATGGAAATGGTCTGTTACCTACAGACCAGATCTCAAACAGAACCATGCCGTAGCTCCACACATCACTATCAGTGGAGTACTTCTTGTAGAAAATTGCCTGTGATTTCACAATTGAGAACATTAATCTAGGTCACTTGTTAGCAAGCATTTACCTCGGGAGCTGTCCATTTCACTGGTATTGCTCTGTGATCACTCATCATATAGTAATTATCATCCACAAGGTCACGAGCCATTCCAAAATCACCAATCTACACAATAATATCAATCATATTTAGATTTATAGAATTCATTAACTTTTTCACCTTGCATGTCATCGAATCACTTAGTAGTACATTTCTGGTGGCGAGATCACAATGAACAAATCCCTTTCCTGATAAATATTTCATTCCTGAAGCAATATCCATAGCTGCTTGGATGAAGAAGTACTGAATCCCCTTATGATTGTTTGGTGGTGAATCACTGTTGGATCATAGGAAGTTAAACATAATGTAGTATATTTCTAGCAAACTATGCATAGCTTACCTTTTTACATTAAAGTCCCTCAAATAGCTTTCGAAATCTCCATTTGGCATATATTCTATGCACATTGACAGCTAGCAAAAATGAAAAAAAAAATTACCAATATTTGGCTTGTAATTGATTGTGCACCCAGTTTATATTTCATAAATGAATGTACAGCCAGCTCACCGTGCACTCTATCACACATTAAAAATTGGCAGCATTAGGATGCATGCCACTTCCCTCTCACACCCCATACCACTGTTTATTAACCCTCAGTGCGCATGCGCGAGAGGGGTGTAGTAGTCTGTTAGTCTGTTTGTTTGCCTGTCTGTCTGTCTGTCTGTCTGTCATGCTCTGATTTTGGAGAATACAGACAATTAACAGTTGATTTAGGTATGAACTTATTCAGGACGAAGATTTAAGACCTTTTATTGTGCTACTTTTTTAATTTCGGGCTAATTGTTGAGAAAACGTGAAGCTTTCAACTCCGTGTAGGTACCAGCTTTTATGGGCAACGCCCCCTAGCATCACTTCATAATCACATGAGCAAATAATTTCTTCAGCCAGCGGTGAAGTTCGCTTTATGCTCAGGGAAGTTAACGAAATTGAAAGAAGTGAAGCTTCGCGTTGAAAATGTATACAGGTGGGTGTTTCTGGCTAGTTTAGCTTCTTCTCTTATGAAGTCCATGTACCATTTTCATTGGTTGAGCTATTTTGATACCTCATTAAAAATAGCTAACAGATTGCTTGTTCTTTTGGAAGGAGATTATTTTTATTGTAATGGCTAGGTAGTGTTTAATAGCGCTGAGAGTTCGCACCTTCGGTGCTTCATTATTAGTAGAGATTGAATAATATGCAGCTGCAACTTTGCTCAGGCTATATCATTCATAACAGTTGTTTTGTCTGACAAAAAGACTAGTCAGAAAGGAATAAGCCAATAATGATAACTTACAGGCTCTCCTATTGTAACCAATCCATATAGCTGTACTACATTCATGTGCTGAAATTGGCCCATAATAGCTGCCTCTTGAAGAAGCTTCACTCTGGTTGTACTGGAAGCTCCTGGTCTTAGCCTCTTCACAGCAATTATAAGCGAAGTTTTGTTTAATTTCCAAATCCCTTTCGACACTGAACCAAAATGACCAGAGCCTAAATGCTCTAAAATTCTGTAATAATAAATAACAAAATAAATAATCCCTTATCATATATTATACATTTGAGCTATTTTTGAATAAAAAGAACTACTTACGTCACCTCCTTTCTCGGTATTTCTCGATATTTGCGTGAGGAGATCTGATCATACAGTTCTTCAGCAGACTTGGCAGGCACCCAATAGAGAGAATCCTTTTGAATGGCATTTAATTGACTGTATTTCATATCCTAAATGGAATACAGAACAAAATTACCACTAATAAATGTGTTTTTCAACAAAGAATGCACTGTGAAAGGTCACTCAGAGCTGTTTTGAAGTACAGTACCAGAAAATCACAAGTTTTGTGCATAATTGTGTGTTTCTTCACACATTTATCTATTTATTCACATTCTAAGCCAACTATCTTAGTTGTGCTACATTTAACTACTGTTACATTTTTTGTATGCATGTCAGTATAAATCTCTCAAGCGTATTTAGTCATGTTCAGTCACTTCTAGCTAATTCATGCTATGTAATATTCTTGTTCATATTAATTTACAAAATATGGTTTACACATGTGTGCTACTCTCAAATGTATTCATAATGTTCACCCAGACTCTCTGTCATACCAAATATTTACTTCCTGTTATCCTAGTATATATACGTGCACTTATTATGTCTAATCACACTCTTTTATTCCAATTATGCTAACTTTCTTGTTCATATTACATCCGTCTAATGTTCGTATTCTCTTTAGCGTTCCATTCTCTTATTTGAACATCAGTCATTCTTATGCCCACTCACACCCCTATTTATAGTTCACAATGCACTAGTTTACTGTCATACCATTTCTGCCTTGACTAAAAGATTAAAATTTCCTTGCGCCCTAAAAGTTAATCCTCCAGGTGATAGAATAGCACCCAACAACTGGTGTCAGTCTACACCAGTGTGGATTCATTTAACCCTGACAAACCATTCCTACAGACTTTGCTGACTAGATTCCCTCACAGAAAGCTTGAGCTTAAGATGGATTCTCACCTCAAATGTGATTAATGTAATTGAGTAAGCCTTTGCTCTAACTTAGTGAATTCTTCTACTAATGAAACTATACCTGATTATGGCCTGCAGGATCACTTCGTTCTTGTGGAGGCTTTGAAGTCTATTAAAAGAGTAAGGAGGTAGTAAAGGTAGAACAAGCAAAGCTGTAATGAAGAATGAGAGAATACAAGAAGTTTTTTTTTCTGTAGATTTAATTTGTGATCTGCACAAAATTAAGCAGCCTGTATCTGAATACATATACCGCAATTGTTATACTTAACCACATCTAATTAATTGTGATGAATGCATGGATTAAGCTAGTTGTCCTCTACTTGTGCAGGTTGCATTTATCCCACTTAATTATTGCAACAACAGGGATTGTTTACCTGTGATGATATTGAGGTAGTAGCAACATATGCATACTCAACCTCTTCATTGTTATCTGATTTCTCGCTCGTTTCAGTGGGAGGTAACTGTTCAGGTTTTAATACGTTGTAGCCATTTTCTTTGTCAAGAACAGTAAGATCTTCTACACCGGCACTTGTGTACATGGCAGTGGGGACTTTTGGAGGAGAATACAATGAATAAATGCCATCACCAGGTCCGGAATTCTTCAATTTGGAGCTGACTTTGTGTAGGCGTGGCACAGTTCGATCACCCACTGTCTGATAAATATGTCCAACTCTATTTCCTATATCAATTAAAAGAATAAAATTAGCAAGAGTGCAAAAATTAAAATGATTGTAAGGATTGTAACTGATTAGGGAAGCAATTGAAATTAAATACTGTATTGAGCATAATTTTTCTTACCATTTTTACCATAGCTAGGGTTAGCAAGGCCATCATTCTTGTTTTTCTTCCTGGACATTGTGACCATCAATAATGTCATTGCAATAGTAGCTGTGATTATCGTTACTACCAGCACAGTTAAAACAGCAACTATCACCCACGGATTATTGCTGCTATTTGATTGATCCTCATTGGCAGATCCTCTATTTGCAGCTGTTGCCTGAAATAAATCCATTGAGATAGAATTTATAGTAGTAGGAATGTTGTCCAGTGATGACGATGGTGATGGAGTCTCCTGTGGAATAATTACATTCACTTCTTTTGAGGCAACTGAAATTTCAGATGCTGTGTAAAATCCTGCTACTGTAGTTGGAGAAATCGTATTCTTTGTGGCTTTTACTTCAAGAGAAGCCATGCCGGTTGAAGTTATAGCTTGTTCTCCTATAGACTCTGAAATGTCTGTACTGGTCATGATTGTTTGTGAGCTACTTAGCACGCAATGTGAAGGTGTCGTAGATACCAGAGGTTGCGAGTTTCTACATGAGGAAGTAGCTACATAGAAAAAGAAACACAGAAAATGGAAAAAAATATATTTGAAAGCCCTTTTTTCTTACACAACACAGCCGAGAATACTGGAGCTGCTGTGGTAGATGTCGGTAATAGTTCCCCTTCTCCAATACAAAATGGGCAAGTGATTGGATATCCATTGAGAGGACTACCAGCAGAAAATGTATTGTACCAGATTACATCATTCCTATAATCACTGTCACCTATCAGCAGCTGAATTCCTCCACTCCCACCAGTTCTAGTAATATCAAACCCAATAACATCATTCTCTTGAAAAGTTATGCGGTCTGAACTTGATGGTGATACTATAATTTCATTGCCATTCGGACGAACATTAGTGAACTTGTTTTCACCTGCCAGGGTATAACAATTTCTAAGTGGAGGAGCAGTAGGTCTCCATACTTGAAATGTTACATTGTACCTTCCTCCTCTACTGGAGACAAATGTACGCCACTCCTCCACTTCTCCACAACACCTAAACCTGAAGGTTGGAGTGATTACTTGAGAACGTGCTGGCAGGGTGGGTGAATTGCTATTATCTTGAAAAGGAGGGTCAGTATCTTTATCTTTATCAGTGCGTAAGCAAGGTTGAGCTGTTTTTTACACAGAAATTTTCACCTTTTATGGCTATCTATATTATTAGACTTACCTTCAGAATTACATAAAAATATAGTTATTGCTCCAAAGATATAAATAGCCTCAAAGATTATCATGGTGGACTCTGAAGATGACAAGTAATTCAACCAGACTAATACTATAAGATGATAACCAGACTAATACTATGAGACGGTAATAATATTATCCTGGTATTGTGAACTAATAAGGTCATTTTACAACCCAACAGCTAAATATAGTTTTATAGAGTATCAGCTTTATTGTCAAAACAATACTTAACACAATTAGGTCTACTTATGGTCTGTACACACATGCACACATGGGACAAGTTCACTGACAACAACACAAAAGAGTAAAGTATATACAGCCAAGAAAAAGGACATGAGAAGGTGCACTGGGTGAAAGTTACATACTCTCCAGGACCAGGATTATATAATTTTATAAAGCAATAGTATTTAGTAGCTAGTAGCACAGATTAGGTGACCTTAAAATTGCTAATCTGTTGATGTAATGTGACTTGGGAGAAAATATCAGTCAGATGATAAGGTAGGCGGTACTCTACAATGTATGTGCAACATTTGAAATAGCTAAGATGGAGCCATGTGGCAGATTTGTATAGTTTTCTAGACTTATGGAGTTAGCTGGGTATCAAAGCCTTACCACGCATTACGCTTACACACTTAGCTTCATATACACAATACACAAAATGATGTATTGAGTAACTACATTACCTCTACTATATATGACACATTTCTTCAACTAAAATGATGAGCTTTTATTTAAACACTGTTCTTTTTTGTATATTTATGCCTATTTACTCACTACTCACTAATATACCATAATTGTATCGGCATCATATCTTACAACAATTCTTAAACCTAATTTATATTATTATTTTTAATTAAGCATGAGAACATTGTAGGTTGTTTATACAAATGTGTTGACTCTACAAGTTTATCGCTTTGCTATTTCTATGTAATGTTAATGGCAGGATTACATCAATCAGCTTTAGCTATCTTTATGCCCACCTTTTACTGTTGATCATTTACTGTTACAAATTTTATGGACCTAATCTCATCACATATATCTTCCAATGCTTCAGATAGTGCTGAATACTTTTCATCACAATTTAATAAAGCTATGGTATGATTACCACCGGGGGAGTTTGGATTAGCACAATTTTCTACTATAGTGAATGCTATGACTACAGCATGCAGACTATGGCTTCACCAGTAATCTTAACACAAATAATATGCTTTTTTCCCAGAAAAATTGGATTTGCTACCACCACAAGTTGATCCATACACTTTACCAAACGCTCACTAAGGGACTGCTGAACTCCTGGAACATTTCCTGGAGTTGCTCTAGTAATGCTCTTGCTATCCTTTTTTTTGGCTTCTTTTTTCAAAACATGTGACCGGAGGAGATTTTAATTAATCATCGCAAATTCATGATACGCTACATCCGACACATTATATCTCTCTTTTACATACAATGTTTTTTTAATAGTGTCATCAGCATTGCCAGGAGTAAATAAGTTATTTTTAGAATACTGAGAAGTATTAATAACTAAAACATCTCCATTTTCTTTATTTTCTAATTCTACTTTTTTAGCTTCAAAACTTTCATCATTTATAATTGTAATGAGAGATTTTACATCTTGTATTAATTGTTTTGTTTTTTCTTCGTTGATATTGTGGAGAGCAATCTGACAACCTTTTCTTTTTTCTTTCCTGCAGGGCTTAGGAGAAACTTTCAAAGCACATGCAATTTTTTTACTTGAATTGAACAGTAATTATTTGATTCGACACTTCTTTTAATTGCTGTTTTGATTCTTTAAGATTACTTTCAAGCTCCTTGCATCGCTTTTTTACACTTTGAACTAAAATGTTATCAGCTTTCCTTTTTCTACAATTAGCGAGGGGAAGCTGCACAACTCGTCGGTCAGTTAACCAGACCCTTTCCCCCGCGTAGCGTGATTGGGTAAAGGGTCTGGCTACGCGAGACTAGCTCCCGGAGTCTTCCCTACTTTCGGCCCTGATGGCGGAGGGTCCGCGTCTGAATCAGGGCTGGATTCAGGAATTTTGACAAGGGGGGGTTCTAAGAAAATTGCACCCATAACCAAACCCAAACCACACCCACCTTAGGAAAAACAATGACGATTAAAAAAATAAATAAATGATTAAGTAATACAATGATGATTATAGCCAACAGAAAGTATAATGATATTTAGTCAACAAAAAGTGAAGGTTGAAAAAGTCTTCGAGCTTGAGTTTGAGTGAATGCTAGGCAGACATCATCCACTGAAATTCTTTCACTATAATGCATGGCAATCACTCCAAGGTCAGACATACATTCTTCAGCCATGGTAGATCTTAAGCAGGTTTTTATTCTTCTTAACAAAGAAAAGGAACGTCGTTCAGCTTCAGCACTTGTAATTGGTAGTGTACATGATATTAAAAGTAGCTGATGTATGTTCGGAAACGAATCACTGTCACATGATCCAAGTGCCAAGAGAAATGTATTTGGAATATCAGCCCCTAATTGACTCTGCCAAAGGGTCTGCCACCGCCTAAGCTCATTCTGTAAAGAACTTGGGAAAGGAAGATCACTCTCCCAAAAGAGTAAAAGATTGTTTGGCCTCCTTAATACTTTCTATGTTCAAATTGTCACTTAGGGTTATAATGGAAGGTATAAGGAATAATAATCTTTTAGAGGATCATGGTCATTAGAAAATCTCTCCTTCATTTGACTCAGAAGTGAATCAATCAAAGGGATTGCAATTGCCCTTTTGTAGTGCTGACTAGGAGACTCATTAGGAGTATTGCTTCTATTCCTTTGCAAGCTTGTTTTTGTTGGCACAAATTCAGCAACACCTACTTTATTGGCCAAAGTTAGTACTTCTTCATACCAAGAACTGAAAACCATATCGATATTCTTTCTAGAGGTATGTTCTCAATAACAGTATTTACCATAGTATATACCTCATAAACATCTTGCTCACATTTTTGTAGTTTCGATGCAATGCTTTTGACTTCATCAAGGACATTCTTTGTAATAATGAATGTAGCTATGGTTCGAAAGGAAGTAAGGGAATTCTTAAGCCCTTGTGCCTTTGTTTTTGTGTCACTGTTCCAGTTCCAACTTCCTTCTTGAGATACTAACTCTGGATAATCCTGTGGGGAAAGTATTGCATCCAAGAAAGTAACCAAAACCTCATACATCTCATGAAAAATTGCATAGCAAGTATGTCGCTCTACAACAGATAAATTAAGGCAATGGGAGTAGCAATGTGTGTAAAGGGCTAATGGAGAAATTTCTTTAAGTTTAGCCTGTACACCTGCTATATCTGATGACATCACAGCAGCTCCATCGTAAGCCTGACCACGAATCTTTGCTGGATCTAAAGAGACTGAGGGAAGAGAAAGAGAATCCAATATCTTAGCACAAATGGCGGAAGCATTCGCTCTCTCCAAATTCACAAAATTAATGAGACATTCTTTAATATGTGGTTCTTTTGGAGAAGTTAAATCTACAAATCTCAAACATACCGAAATGATTTCTTGGTTAGCATGAGGATCAGTCACCTCATCTGCAATAACAGTAAAACGTAAATTCTTTTCCCTTACATTTTTTGTTAGACTCTCCCTTATTTTACAAGCATAGACATTAATTATGTCATTTTGTATAGTTTTGCTTGTGTAAAGGGCATTACGCTTAGCAAATAACAGGTTATTGTGAAGTGTACTACTAATTTCCCCATCAATTGAAGAAGAGCTACAAAATTGCCTCTATTTATGCTTTCATCGGAAAAATCCACTTTATCATCATTATTACCTCTGAATGGTAAGCCTTGCTTAGCTAAGAACTCGACAGCAATCACAATGAGACGCAAAATATCCTTGTTTGTTTGTTCTTGTTTATTTTGCTGTTTCAAAAGCTGATTATCAATTCTATCATCAGGATTTCTGAAATTTTAAGCAAAAAGGTCAGCCTTTTCTGCACGACAATGCATTGAACTTTTGTCATGAGAAGTAAGAATGCCATTCTTTTATTAGCTATAGCTGACCTGGTGGTCAACATTTCTGCAAGATTCATACACCCTTCTGCACTCCTTTTTTACCCTCTCCGACCAGACATCATGCCAGTGAGAGAGAAAAGACTAGTGATGACGTTCTCCAGTTAAGTGGACTACAGCTTATAGCTACAAGTAGCAGAATATCAAGCTGAGCTAGGGACCTGTCACTGCCTGCAGGGAGAAGCAGAGACCTGGTGTAGAATTAGAGGGCAAAACTGACAGAGTTTCTGGTAGCAACAAATTTTTTGGTAAGTTACGAACATGAAATGAATTACAGAGTGAGCAATAAATTGTATGAGCACTTCAGTGAACATGCTATTTATCATTAGAAGGAAATGCGATCTATATTGTCGTAGACATGTGCAATGTTAGAGCAGGGCCTGGCTTGTGGCAAGTTTGGCTGTACAGGCCGATAATTAAATATTACATTTAGAAAGGGGGGGTTCGAACCCCCTGAACCCCCCCCCTGGATCCAGCCCTGTGAATACTTCCATACTCTTACAGGGTTGAGGGGAGATATTGACAAGTAGATGAAGAGCCGTAACTTCTGGATATTTCTTTCTAGAATAGAAGAAGAAAGCAAATACACTACAAAAGGTTGGTTTGAAGAGTTAGTTACATACAAAATTAAACAGGAAGTACGTTTGAGGGTGTGTGTACATTTAGAAACAATTCTATTACTAATGTACCAACATTTTTGACATGATAATAATATGGTTATAATCGTCAATTGTCATACAAATTAATTCCGTATAATATCTAAGTACTCTTCATTAAAAAAATTTCATTTAATGTTTGCTTACTCCTATATTGTTTTAATGTCAGTATAGTAATCAAACGAAACACCACGATGAATTAGAAAAGCTTCTAGATTCACTTTTGAAATTGCTTTTGCAAGATGTAAAATGGAGATTGATGTTGTACTAACTATTGCGAATGCAGTAGTGTACGTATATTTTATGCATTCCTTGCTCCTTTACCCGAGTGGTTACTATGGCATTTAAAACCCTTTACCAAAACTTCAGTTGTTTTCTTCAGTAGCTTAGAGCTCTGTTGCCACAAGTGTAATTCATATATTCAGAACGGAAAAACTGGGGTAAGGGTATTTTGGTACTTGTTAGAAAAACAGCTGGTCTTTATTTTTTTTAATTTTATTATTTGTACTAGAGCAGTGAGTACCCCTTGACAGAGTTAATGGTAATTCAGGTAGTCAGAATGGCTTCAAAAGAAGTTACCACACTTTGGAAATTGAAATAAGAAAGCAATTCTAAGAAATTGATTCTGTGTTAGTTTTCTAAATTTAATTGGTCAACTGTAAACTATATTGTATTGAACACTTTTTACCAGACTTATTTTTTAAAATTTTGACTGGCAGAGTGATTTTTGTCGGGAGCTACTGGTCACTTGGACAATCAAAATGTCTAAAATTTGTGATACTACAGAATCTACTGTCTATTGAGGTAATAAAATTATTTCATATTATATAATATTAGTTAATTGTTTCTCTCTGAATTACAATTAGGCTGTGTCTTCAATGATCTGAATTATCTAAGCCATATACTGACTATCTAAACGACCATATATCTCCTCACAAAAACATTCGGCTACTAAAAAAAAACAAGCGGCCAACAAGCATTTCTAAGAAAGTATTGCAGTTTTGAGCTTAATAAGACTTGTTTACTGCTGTGGTATAACTGGGAGAAGCCAAAAAAGCTGTTATAAAAAGTCCCCTATGTAATAATATTTGTTAGCTAAGTTGTTGTTGTTGTTGTATTTTTGTGTAATATCTACAGGAGCTACTATCACTCAATACAAGTTAGTATTTCCATGACCTACAGCTACATATTGTACTTTTCGAAATAATTGGACTGAATTAGAATGCTTCCTAAAACTAGATGAATAGCAGCTAGAACATTAATTTTAGGCAAACTAAATAAATCTTGATATTGCATACAAATCTGGTAATTGTATAACTTTTATCAGGATTTATCAGGTTGAAACTTAAAACTTTTATCTTGTTGGAATTACATATATTTGTGCACAATGGCTCACTCACCATTTGTGTTGAAGCACATCACTATTTATATAGTTTGTAGCTACTGTATAGATTCCATAAAGTATTATTAACCCTCAACGCGCATGCGCGAGAGTAGTCATCCTGTCTGTTTGTCTGTCTGTCTGTCTGTCACACTCTGATTTTGGACACTACTGACAATTAAACATTGATTTAGGTGTGAACTTGCTCAGAACAAAGATTTAGGACCTTTCAATGTGCTACTTTTTTAATTTTGGGCTAATTGTTGAGAAAACGCGAAGCTTTCAGCTCTGTGTAGGTACCAGTTTTTATGGGTAATGCCCCCTAGCGTCACGTGAGCAACTAATTTCTTGCAGCCCGAAGTGTAGCTTGCTTTATGCGATTATATTGTAATAGCTAGGTAGTACTTAGTAGCGCTGAGGGTCCGCACCTTTGGTGCTTCATTATTTGTTATGGTATACATTAGCGTAGTAACAATATTTAGTAACCAATAACATATCTTGGTATATGGAACCAATATTAAAATAAATTTGTAAAATATGAGGTGTGTTACTGCATTTATTGAAGAAATATAAATGCTTTGTTAAAACAAGCTTGTAAACCAATGACTTTCTTTACACAATAGCTAGCTGATGTAGCTAATATAATCACATTGAACTTATACCTCACATTATTTAATTCACTATTAGCTATTTATCAGGTCAATTAGAGGAACCATGCAGTGTTTCTTTTTATCAGCAAATAACTATTAATACAAGAAATCGTAATTACTGTAAGTGTTTTGATGCCTATAATGTCCCATCACACTAGCTAATTGTAAAGTTAGTAGGACTTGTTCCATATGAGTTATTTTCTGCCTTAGTCAGATGAAGAAGTTTTCAAAGCAGTAATTGTGTTAGGATTGATTCCATACGACTTATTTTCTGTCATGTTGACTTGGTGAATTGAAGAAGAATCTTTTAAAGTTGAAATATTGTTAGGATTGACTCCATAAGAATCATTTTCTGTCATGTGAACTTGTTGAGTTAAACAAGAATCATGTAAAACAGTAACACTTGGAGTCGCTCTGTACGAGACGTTTGCAGTCATGTGGACAGGATTAGTTTCCTTGTCTAGAATAACATGCAATATTCTTGATTTGGAATCGTCGCTACAACAATTAAGAATGTTTGTACAACTAATGTTGGATTACTTTCACTCTTGCTTGTTCAGTTAGTGGGGTGAGTGAGCTCTTGTCCTTCCAAGATTTATATGAAGAAAAGCCTAATCAATTGTCATCCCTCCCTCTGTTTTCCTGAGGGGTATCATATTTGGCACACTCCCCCCCCATTTCGAAAAAGTGGTAAATTTGTAAGTAGCTAATACTTTCCTTATTAAAAGCTTTGAAAGAATTGATTCCAATGAAGATGATCCAATAAAGATTGTGAATGATGGTTTTAACAGAAGCTAATGAGCTAATTTTGTCTCATCTTTTGACAATCTCATACCTTTGTTGTATTGATAAAAAAAATTAAATTTAAATATCGGAAGGCTCACTCTTGGAATTATAAATTTATTTTCAGGAATAGGATGTATTAATATACTTACCAATGGATTCATACATAGTTAAATCTTCATATCGACAATCCATATCACTGCGGTGACAATTGGTGGAGGCATAATGGGGAACTATCTCTGGGACCTGTTGTTGTGTATTGGAATCTTGTCGAAGAACATCATCTTCTTCTAGAAGACTGTATATGGCATCCATTGTTGTGGTAATATTATTTATTTGGATTGATTCAGAATCTGTAAAAATAATAGATTATTGGTTAAATGCTTTCATTCCAAGCTGTATTAAAGCCTTCTCTCTGTATGTTTACTATTTTGGAAGAATATCATGTGTATAGTAAACAACTTTTATTACACACCCGCACTGCTTCCAGGTTATCAAACTAGCGTGTTGTCTATACTTGTTGTGTTGGATGTCAATAAATGAGATGTCAGTTGATTGTGATGGGGATCACGCCAGTACTCCAGGGAGATAAGGTTTTGCTGGGATAGGATATATGAAGAATGAATAGTTGGGATAAGAGAGGTTTATATATTAATAACAGACCGGTATTGTTCATGCCTAAATATTTGTTAGTGGGGGATACTATAGTTAAGAGGGAACTAAAGGGGGTTATCTTAGTATATGGGTTTGGGGAGTGTGACTTTCAGCCACTGGAGGATGTTGTACCAACATACACTCCCCAAGAATCTCAGGAAACTAATAATGGAAGGGGCAAGACCGCAGCAGGGGAAAGGCTTATCAGGGCACCTGGCTTAGCGGAATGGGCCATAGAGTAAGCCGGGAGGAGGCCAATAAGGGCTAGCAGGGGTTAGCGCGGGGGTGCTAACTGGTGCTAGCATGGGGGTGCTATCACGGGCTAGTAGGGGTGTTTAATGGTGAGCTAGCAGGATCTAGCAGGGGTAAGCTAGCAGGGTCTAGCGGTGGTGTGCTAGCAGGATCTAGCAGTGGTGCGCTAGCAGGATCTAGCTGGGGGGTGCAGGACCTGGTTCCAAGTATTGGCTGGGAGGGAGGCTCCTGCGCATTACCAATCCCCCTCCTTCCATTAATGGTTACGGAGGTTTATCTGGGTAGGGAGGGGAAGAGGTGGGGTGGGTCATCCCACATGACAAGGTTAATTGTAATTTAAATGAGTTTAAATGAGGTTAACGTTGGAATGGCAATCGGGTAAGTATCGCTGCAGCGGAAGGTACGGGCTTGTGAACAGGATGGAGGGCGCGGCCGGGGATGACATGTTACAGTGGCACGTGAGCAAGATTGCCAGCAACGAGGTGAGCTAAAGCCATAGTAAGAGTTAGAGTGGGAAATCTGTGCTCCAAGTTTGCCCCTCCCACCCACTCCCCTTTAGGAGGTAGAGGAGGTAGGCATCAGCAGGGTTTATTAGTGGGGAGGGAGTATTAGTGTGGCCGGTAGTGGTTCCTTAGTGGTGATAAGATCTGTGTTAATGTTTTGTGTAGCTAGTACGCATTCACAACATTACCTCCACTCTTCGGAGTGTGATAGCGCAGGAGTCATTGCACTTTCCTCCCAGCTACATGCGTCGTGTATTAGAGCCAGGTCCTAGTATGGTGTCGGGTAAGGGGATGCATGGGGGTTAGAGGATGTTGTACCAACATACACTCCCCAAGAATCTCAGGAAATTAATAATGGAAGGGGCAAGACCGCAGCAGGGGAAAGGCTTATCAGGGCACCTGGCTTAGCGGAATGGGCCATAGAGTAAGCCGGGAGGAGGCCAATAAGGGCTAGCAGGGGCTAGCGCGGGGGTGCTAACTGGTGCTGCATGGGGGTGCTATCACGGGCTAGTAGGGGTGTTTAATGGTGAGCTAGCAGGATCTAGCAGGGGTGAGCTAGCAGGGTCTAGCGGTGGTGTGCTAGCAGGATCTAGCAGTGGTGCGCTAGCAGGATCTAGCTGGGGGGTGCAGGACCTGGTTCCAAGTATTGGCTGGGAGGGAGGCTCCTGCGCATTACCAATCCCCCTCCTTCCATTAATGGTTACGGAGGTTTATCTGGGTAGGGAGGGGAAGAGGTGGGGTGGGTCATCCCACATGACAAGGTTAATATAACATACATGCTTTTGCTTGTCAAGTAATCTGCAATCTGAAAGGTACCCTTCTTAGCAGTGTCTCAATTACTCTCTATACCCGCATAAAATTTGCTTACACATTATATCCTAATTATTGAAATAATAAGAATAATGATGAGTTCACTTGTCACTAGGCAAGCAAACAAATAAAATTGTCATCAGACAGTTTCTTACCATTCTTTTCATTCCTAGGGTTGGCAAGACCATATTTCATTTTTTTCCTCTTTATCATGCTAGCTGTCACTAATGTCACTGCAATAGTTGTTGTGATTATTGTAACTACCAGCACTGCTAAAACAGTAGCTACAACCACCCACGGATTATTGTTTGTACTCAATTGATTTTCATTGGCAGATCCAATAACTGTTGTCAGAAATGAATCCACTGAGACTGCATTTATGGAAGGAAAGTTTGGAGATGATGATGGTAATGGAGTTTGCTGAGGAACAATTTCTTTTGAAACCACTGAAGTTTCAAATGTTGTATGAAGTGCTGCTACTACTGTAGTGGGAGAAATCGTAACCTCTGTGGCTTTTGTTTCGAGAGAAGTCCTGCTAGTTGAAGCTACTGCTTGTGACACGGCTGTACTAGCCCTGATCATTTGTGAGCTACTTAGCACGCAATGTGAAGGTGTCGTGGATAGCAGAGGTTGCGAGTTTCTACATGAGGAAGTAGCTACATGGAAAAAGAAACACAGAAAATGGAAAAAATATATTTGAAAGCCCTTTTTTCTTACACAGCACAGCCGAGAATACTGGAGCTGCTGTGGTAGATGTCGGTAATAGTTCCCCTTCTCCAATACAAAATGGGCAAGTGATTGGATATCCATTGAGAGGACTACCAGCAGAAAATGTATTGTACCAGATTATATCATTCCTATAATCACGTTCACCTATCAGCAGCTGAATTCCTCAATTTCCACCAGTTCTAGTAATATCAAACCCAATAACATCATTCTCTTGAAAAGTTATGCGGTCCGAACTTGATGGTGATACTATAATTTCATTGCCATTCGGACGAACATTAGTGAACTTGTTTTCACCTGCCAGGGTATAACAATTTCTAAGTGGAGGAGCAGTAGGTCTCCAAACTTGAAATGTTACATTGTACCTTCCTCCTCCACTGGAGACAAATGTACGCCACTCCTCCACCTCTCCACAACACCTAAACCTGAAGGTTGGAGTGATTACTTGAGAACGTGCTGGCAGGGTGGGTGAATTGCTATTATCTTGAAAAGGAGGGTCAGTATCTTTATCTTTATCAGTGCGTAAGCAAACTTGAGCTGTTTTTTTAAATAGAAATGTTCACCTTTTATGGCTATCTATATTATTAGACTTACCTTCAGAATTACATAAAAATATAGTTATTGCTCCAAAGATATAAAGAGCCTCAAAGATTATCATGGTGGACTCGGAAGATGACAAGTAATTCAACCAGACTAATACTATAAGATGATAACCAGACTAATACTATGAGACGGTAATAATATTATCCTGGTATTGTGCACTTATAAGGTCATTTTACAACCCAACAGCTATAGTTTTATGGAGTATCAGCTTTATTGTCAAAACAATACTTAACACAATTAGGTTTACTTATGGGCTGTACACACATGCACACATGGGACAAGTTCACTGACAACAACACAAAAGAGTAAAGTATATACAGCCAAGAAAAAGGACATGAGAAGGTGCTCTGGGTGAAAGTTACGTACTCTCCAGGACCAGGATTATAATATAATTTTATAAAGCAATAGTATTTAGTAGCTAGTAGCACACATTAGGTGACCTTAAAATTGCTAATCTGTTGATGTAATGTGACTTGGGGGATAATATCAGTCAGATAATAAGGTAGGTGGTACTCTACAATGTATGTGCAACATTTGGGATAACTAAGATGGAGCCATGTGGCAGATTTGTATAGTTTTCTAGACTTATGGAGTTAGCTGGGTATCAAAGCCTTACCACACATTACGCTTACACACTTAGCTTCATATACACAATACACAAAACGATGTATTGAGTAACTACATTACCTCAACTGTATATGACACGTTTCTTCAACTAAAATGATGAGCTTTTATTTAAACACTGTTCTTTTTTTTTGTATATAGATTTTCCTCTAACTCCTCCCTCGTATTTCTACTTCTTCAAATTTGTCCATTTGCTGAAAGGAATTGCTCGGTTTGCATTCTTTCCAGCCCATTGTCAGCCCATTTCACTCTCAGCATTGCTTTATTCTTTTAAGTGCCCATTTTGCTCAAAATTTGCATATCAGATAAAAGGCATACTTATGCCTATTTGCTCACTATACTACAATTGTATCAGCATCACACCTTACAACAATTTTAAACCTAATTTATATTATTATTATTACGTAAGCATGAGAACATTGTAGGTTGTTTATACAAGTGTGTTGACTCTACAAGTTGATCGCTTTGCTATTTCTATGTGGTGTTAATGGCAGGATTACATTAATTAGCTTTAACTAACTTTATGCCCACCTCTTTCAACTCACATTATTTTAACTGGAGAAAGGAACAATAAGAAGTGGAGAAAACATTCCATGAATATAATATGGTCATAATCGTCAATTGTCATACAAATTAATTCTGTATAATATCTAAGTACTCTTCATTTAAAAAAAATTTCATTTAATGTTTGCTTACTCCTATATTGTTTGTATAATGTCAGTATAGTAATCAAACGAAACATCACGATGAATTAGAAAGGCCATAAAATATTTTACACAAAATCACCAGCACTTGTTTGGTTTGGCATAGCCAGACCCTTTACAAACCACTATGGGTTTATCTACCAAGAGATCTATATCATTTTGGTTACAAAATATTGCAGCAGTAAAGCTAATGTGTACCATTACAAATAAGATCATGTTGATTGCTGTTTTAGAGGAGTTTGGTAGTGGTTGCCTGATTACTTTGCATGTATGCATGCAGCAATTATTAGCTTCTAGATTTCACTTTGAAATTGCTTTTCAAGATGTAAAGTGGCGCTTGATGCCTTGATGTACTAACTATTGCGAATGCAATAGCGTAAGCATATTTTATGCATTCCTTGCTCCTTTTCTTCCAGAACCCGAGTGGTTACTATGGCATTGAAATCCCTTTACTAAACATATATTAAAACTTCAGTCATTTTCTTCAGCAGCTTAGAGCTCTGTTGCCACTGGTGTAACTCATATATTCAAAATGCCTTGCTACCACACGGAAAAACTGGGGTAAGGATATTTTTGTACTTGTTAGCTAAAATTACAAAAACAGCTGGCCTTTTATTTATTTTTATTATTTGTAGTAGAGCAGTGAGTGCCCCTTGACAGAGTTAATGGTAATTCAGGTAGTCAGAATGGCTTCAAAATTAAGGTTCTATAGAAGCTACCTTTGGAAATTGAAATAAGAAAGCAAATCTGTATTTGTTTGTTTAAATTAAGCACAAAACTCTGGCCAGCACTTTTTGTAACTGAGTGTTTGTTGTCATGAGTTACTGTTATTTCAGAATAACTTTATAACTACCACTATTTGGGAAATTGATTCTGTATTAGTTTTAATTGGTCAACTGCAGCTATACTGTATTGAACACGTTTTATCAGACTTATTTTTAAAAATTCTGACTGGCAGAGTGCTTTTTGTTGGGAGCTACAGGTCACTTGGACAATCAAAATGTCTTAAATTTGTGATACTACAAAAACTACTATTTATTGAGGTAATAAAATTGTTTCATATTACATACTACATATATAGCAGGCAAATTGAGGTAAGAAAGCAATTCTGTATTTGTTTGTTAAAGATTAACAGTTGACTACTATGTACTATAGTCTTATCTAACCTGACTAGGCAGGCTCACCATTTTGTGCTCAAGAACTAGTAAATTATGTGTGAATGTACATATATTATGTCATTTTGTACTTTGATTCTCAGGTTTTTGTGTCTGCTGGGTGGCTGGCCCTTTCCCATACTCCACTGTTTAGCAATTTTAGCTGCATCATAGAAGGTAATTTAATTGTTTACCTCTCTGAATTACGATTAGGTTGTGTCTTCAATGATCTGAATGTTGCGGGACGCAGTTAGGTCTTACAAACTTAACCAGACTTTACTTTCTATTAGTGGCAGTTAGTCAGTGCTACACACCTTACTGTTCTTACTTGAAAATACTTAGCCTAATGATAAAAATCATTAAAGTAGTTGCACTAAAGTCTTGTTGGTATTTCCAATTAACAAGTGTGTGTGTGTGTGTGTGTGTATGTGTGTGTGTGTGTGAAGGTGTTGTGTGTTACAGCCTCTATTCAGCTATAGAATTATCTAAGCCATACTGACTATCTAAACAACCATCTCACAAAAACATTCAGCTACTAAAAAAAAAAGCGGCCAACAAGAATTTTTAAGAAAGTATTGCAGTTTTGAGCTTAATAAGACTTGTTTACTGCTGTGGTATAACTGGGAGAAGCCAAAAAAGCTGTTATAAAAAGTCCCCTATATAATATATTTGTTAGCTAAGTTGTTGTTGTTGTATTTTTGTGTAATATCTACAGGAGCTACTATCACTCAATACAAGTTAGTAATTCCATGACCTACAGCTACATATTGTACTTTTCGAAATAATTGGACTGAATAGAATGCTTCCTAAAACTAGATGAATAGCAGCTAGAACATTAATTTTAGGCAAACTAAATAAATCTTGATATTGCATACAGATCTGGTAATTGTAAATATTAACTTTTATCAGGACTTCAGGTTGAAACTTAAAACTTTTATCTTGTTGGAATTACATATATTTGTGCACAATGGCTCACTCACCATTTGTGCTGAAGCACATCACTAGTTAAATAGTTAATAGCTACTGTATAGATTTCATAAAGTATTATTAACCCTCAACGCGCATGCGCGAGGGTTTATAGTAGTCATCCTGTCTGTTTGTCTGTCTGTCCTGATTTTGGACACTACTGACAATTAACCATTGATTTAGGTGTGAACTTACTCAGAACAAAGATTTAGGACCTTTCAATGTGCTACTTTTTTAATTTTGGGCTAATTGTTGAGAAAACGCGAAGCTTTCAGCTCTGTGTTGGTACCAGTTTTTATGGGTAATGCCCCCTAGCATCACATGAGCAAATAATTTCTTGCAGCCCGAAGTGTAGCTTGCTTCATGCGATTATATTGTAATAGATAGGTAGTAGTGACCCCCCGCACCTTTGGTGCTTCATTATTTGTAATAGTATACATCAGCGTAGTAACACAATATTTAGTAACCAATAACATATCTTGGCATATGGAACCAATATTAAAACAAATTTGTAAAGTATGAGGCGTTACTGCATTTATTGAAGCAATTTAAATGCTTTGTTAAAACAAGCTTGTGAACCAACGACTTTCTTTACACAATAGCTAGCTGATGTAGCTAATATAATCACATTGAACTTATACCTCACATCACTATTAGTCATATCAGGTCAATTAGAGGAACCATGCAGTGTTTCTTTTTATCAGCAAATAACTATTAATACAAGAAATCGTTGTAATTACTGTAAGTGTTTTGATGCCTATAATGTCCCATCACACTAGCTATAATTGTAAAGTTAGTAGGACTTGTTCCATATGAGTTATTTTCTGCCTTAGTCAGATGAAGAAGAAGTTTTCAAAGCAGTAATTGTGTTAGGATTGATTCCATATGACTTATTTTCTGTCATGTTGACTTGGTGAATTGAAGAAGAATCTTTTAAAGTTGAAATATTGTTAGGATTGACTCCATAAGAATCATTTTCTGTCATGTGAACTTGTTGAGTTAAACAAGAATCATGTAAAACAGTAACACTTGGGGTCGCTCTGTATGAGACGTTTGCAGTCATGTGGACAGGGTCAGCTTCCTTGTCTAGAATAACATACAATATTATTAATTTGATTTGGAATCGTAAATTTTTTTCATTAATTTTTTTTTTTGTGGTATGCTACAACAATTAATAATGTTTGTACAACTAATGTTGGATTACTTTCACGCTTGCTTGTTCAGTTAGTGGGGTGAGCTCTTGTCCTTCCATGATTTATATGAAGGAAAGCCTAATCAATTGTCATCCGTCCCTCTGTTTTCCTGAGGGGTATCATATTTGGCACACATCCCATTTCGAAAAAGTGTTAAATTTATAAGTAGCTAATACTTTCCTTATTGAAAGCTTTGAAAGAATTGATTCCAATGAAGATGATCCAATGAAGATTACGAATGATGGTTTCAACAGAAGCTAATGAGCTAATTTTGTCACATCTTTTGACAATCTCATACCTTTGTTGTATTGATAAAAAAAAATTAAATTTAAATATCGGAAGGCTCACTCTTGGAATTATAAATTTATTTTCAGGAATAGGATGTATTAATATACTTACCAATGGATTCATACATAGTTAAATCTTCATATCGACAATCCATATCACTGCGGTGACAATTGGTGGAGGCATAATAGGGAACTATCTCTGGGACCTGTTGTTGTGTATTGGAATCTTGTCGAAGAACATCATCTTCTTCTAGAAGACTGTATACGGCATCCATTGTTGTGGTAATATTATTTATTTGGATTGATTCAGAATCTGTAAAAATAATAGATTATTGGTTAAATGCTTTCATTCCAAGCTGTATTAAAGCCTTCTCTCTGTATGTTTACTATTTTGGAAGAATATCATGTGTATAGTAAACAACTTTTATTACACTGGTTGTAGAATATTGGAATGACATTTCACTCTCATGCTTGTTTTTTCACTCACCTTTAGTTGCTCGAGACATATCTCCCCATTTTGTACAATGACTCATGCAATAAATATAACATACATGCTTTTGCTTGTCAAGTAATCTGCAATCTGAAAGGTACCCTTCTTAGCAGTGTCTCAATTACTCTCTATACCCGCATAAAATTTGCTTACACATTATATCCTAATTATTAAAATAATAAGAATAATGATGAGTTCATTTGTCACTAAGAAAGCAAACAAATAAAATTGTCATCAGACAGTTTCTTACCATTCTTTTCATTCCTAGGTTTGGCAAGACAATATTTCATTTTTTTCCTCTTTATCATGATAGCTGTCACTAATGTCACTGCAATAGTTGTTGTGATTATTGTAACTACCAGCACAGCTAAAACAGCAGCTACAACTACCCACGGATTATTGTTTGTACTCAATTGATTTTCATTGGAAGATCCAATAACTGTTGTCAGAAATGAATCCACTGAGACTGCATTTATGGAAGGAAAGTTTGGAGATGATGATGGTAATGGAGTTTGCTGAGGAACCATTTCTTTTGAAACCACTGAAGTTTCAAATGTTGTATGAAATGCTGCTACTACTGTAGTGGAAGAAATCATAACCTCTGTGGCTTTTGTTTCGAGAGAAGTCCTGCTAGTTGAAGCTACTGCTTGTGACACGGCTGTACTAGCCCTGATCATTTGTGAGCTACTTAGCACGCAATGTGAAGGTGTGGTGGATAGCAGAGGTTGCGAGTTTCTACATGAGGAAGTAGCTACATAGAAAAAGAAACACAATCAATACTGGAAAAAATATTTGAAAGCCCTTTTTTCTTACACAATACAGCTGAGAATACTGGAGCTGCTGTGGTAGATGTCGGTAATAGTTCCCCTTCTCCAATACAAAATGGGCAAGTGATTGGATATCCATTGAGAGGACTACCAGCAGACAATGTATTGTACCAGATTACATCATTCCTATAATCACTGTCACCTATCAGCAGCTGAATTCCTCCTCCATTCCCTCTAGTACTAGTAATATCAAACCCAATAACATCATTCTCTGGAAAAGTTATGCGGTCCGAACTTGATGGTGATACAAATATTTCATTGCCATTCAGACGAACATTTGTGAACTTGTTTTCACCTGCCAGCGTATAACAATTTCTAAGTGGAGGAGCAGTAGGTCTCCAAACTTGAAATGTTACATTATACCTTCCTCCTCTACTGGAGACAAATGTTCGCCACTCCTCCACCTCTCCGCAACACCTAAACCTGAAGGTTGGAGTTATCACTTGTGAACGTGCAGGCAGGGTAGGTGAATTGCCAATATCTTGAAAAGGAGGATTTGTATTTTCATCTTTATCAGTGCGTAAGCAAACTTGAGCTGTTTATTTTTAACATATTAAATAGCAATCTATAATATTAAGGGCTTACCTTCACAATAATATATACTTATGGTAATTACTCCAACAATATAAAAAGCCTCAAAGAGTATCATTTTACTGAGTTCTGAAGACGACAAGTAATTTAACTACTCTAACACTAAGATAGTAAGAATATTATTATCCAGGTATAGTCTTATAAGGTCATTTTACAACGCATCATCTAAATATAGTATATTTTAAAACACTATTAAGCTAATAAGGCATGCACATATGCAAGCATGCGTACTCACACAAACTCACACATTTGTAGAAGCACTGCCCCCCTGAACATAAATTTTCTTGATTGTGTTTTCACATCACATGGAGGTTAAGTCTATGTTTATTGTAGTGTCAACCCATCAAAGCCACTCACTTCTAGAACTTTCTAAACTATTCTCAGACACGACTATTACTGTCATGTGATCCCTGTTGCCGTATGGACTATTGAACTTCACTCCAGTGCTCATTTCCTTGCCTGTGCCTTACTTTTGTGCATTAATGTTAGCTATGTTAATTTTGTTTGGCCTAAGCTGGAGGTCTAGTGGTGGCAGATTTGTATTTTTTTACCTGATTTATGGAGTTCTGTGCCAAATCTCTACACAATGGTAACATGCGCGCACACATACATACTAACACACAAAATGGCATTTTAGTATTACAGCATTTCCTTCTAGTTCTATGTTCCACCAATTATATTCAACTAAGCAAATAAAAGTACCACTTATAAACAAGGTGTTCATCAGTCCCAAATATCCCTTTCATTTGCCTGTTCACCTGTCCACCTATCTTTTATCTACATAATGCTCAATTCCTATACATACTTTCAATTGATTGTTTATGCTGCTTGAAAGACACATCACACCCACCAACACACCTACATGTCACACCCACCAACACACCTACATGTCACACCCACCAACACATCTATACATCACACCCACCAACACACCAACTAATTAAACAAATTCTTTTTATATAGTAACACTGAGTCAGAGTGCATGATGGTTTTTTTCATCAGTCACTGAGAAGTCAAAACTTTAAAATACTATTTATGACTATATCTAAATTATCATCAATCACTGAAGAAGGTTCTGTAAAATTGAAACATAGCTACAACAAAAAGTTACTTTACTTTCATTTTTATGGTTAGTTTTTTGCTTGTTTTTAAAATAGAATTTGAGTACCAATTTATTTGCAATGGTAATGAGCAGCATATGACATAATTATTTTTTAAATTGTTATTTTATATCTGTAGGAAGGCTTTACAAATAATGTTGCAATACTTTTTATGAATGTATACATTATTATGTTGGTGACATGAAACATACACATAATTTAAATAAAACCAAAGGGTCAGGTGTAATAAATATTGGAATCCTATAAAAAAAAGCAACAGCAAACAATGTGTATTATTCATATATAATTTGTATTACTCTTACCTCTATAGCATTCCTCTTATGAAGTATGTACGCCTCATTGGAAGTCATGGTAAAGGGTGCATTACTACCGCATTCCGCAGCAGCTGAGTAATCTGAAGTGAAGGCACCAGTAGGTGAAGCTATGACATCATATATGTCATTGTCATCCTCATATCTTGCAAGTTCCTGTAATGCATATTCTGCTTCTCTGGTTGCTTTTTTGTTAAAATTGCAGTGGTTTCTAATTTTTCTAGCAATGAAGAAGGAAGCTAACAATAGCACACCACAGGCTACCACCAACATGACAGCAGCCAGTGGACTAATAACCGCAGTGACAGGAAAGTGGGTTGGTGGAGTTGTAGTAGAATGGATTGAAGTAGGGTATGGTTTGGGCACTAAGAATAACACAGAATTAGATATCTTAATAATACTCAGTCAACTTGAATTTGTACAAAGTGGGAAAAATAGATACTTAGTGAAATTTCTTGTGTTGTATCTGCTTTTTCTTCCTTTTGAGATGTTAGATCCATTAACGTTCCTCAGTCAAACTCAGAATGACACAACTGTAAGATCTCTAGTGTTTTTAGTTTATTAAATCTGCAATCAAAACTGATAAGTTTTGGGGTATTTTACTTTTTGTAAGAAAGACTAAACCTAAGCTATAGAAAGCATAAAAATGTTTGGTAAGAAAAACTGTAGAAAACATGAAAAAGTTCTCGGCTGAAATAACTAAAGAGGACTTCTTGCGAAACATTGCGTTAAGTTTTAATTAATGATATTGGCAGTTAGAATGAGAAAATTAGCTATTAAAGTTCTAATCACGGATGGTGGCAAGACATTTATACCCTACAATTTTAATTCAAGAATGCCCAATAAATGTTTTCAAAATTTAATTTAAAAAAGAAGGGGTAATTAAGTTTCGATGCATAGGGCAAGTGTTATGAAATGATATATCCAACACACTGCAATATCTAAACAGAGAGAACTATGCCAGTCTCAATTCACACACATACACATGCACACACACCTACACATGCACACACACCTACACACGCACACATATACACACACATCATGTGCACCTTCTACTTCCAGCTGTATGCTCGTCCTGACGGCCTCTACCAGATAGTGACTCGCCACGCACGTGTACACGCCTCCATCTCCGATCTCCAACCTCTCAATAGTGAGATTTCTCTTTCCAAAAACAATTCTGCTGTTCGAGGTTAGTGGCACGGGCGTGCTACTGCCGTCCTCCTGGAATTCCCAGCTGATCCCCTCGTTCACATTGTGCTCCTGATTTCCCGGATTTTCCGAACAGTTGAACAGAACACGAGTCCCGACACTGAGACTTAATTGACCGGGAGGTGAAGGCGTGGTCGACACAAGATAGGTCTGCGGGATAGCTGGATACAGGAAGAATGGGGAATAGAAGAAAAGGAAGTGGAAGAGAATAAAAAAATAAAGAAAAAAATTAGACAACAGGGAACAAAGGTAATGACAGATATAGGAGCGTACATCATATGTCAATGAATATCACATAAATGGGCAGAAAAAGATCAACCTATTAAAAAATGGTGGCCAATGAAAACCTATAGATTGTAGTTACATTGTATATTCTTATCTAAGTATTTCCTTCAAGCCAAATAAAAATTATATTCACTGCCAGACTTTGTGCATTTTCAAACTGTTTCTAATTACCAACTTTAGTATTTGAAATATTTGATAAAGTGTCTAGGGAAAGTTTGGATAAGTGAGTGTCTAAAGTCCTTTTAGTAATCATCACTTTCTAGCAATGAGTCTAAAATCTGCTTAGCAACCCGTACAGTACTCACTAGCTATTTTTAGACGGAAGTTGGTACTAACAGAACCTCTTACGCCTCCTTCGGCACAAATGTAGCTGCCAGTGTGGCTGGAGGGTGTGGTCTCAGAAATAACTAAAGTGGAACTGCACGACTCGTTATCCACGAACAGAAAAGTATTGCGACTCCCATTAGATATACCAGCAGTATTGTGCGTCCATCTCGGCCTCTAAGCACACAAGTGAGATATGTGCAGAAATTATAAATGCACACAGACACACACATTGAACTTAAATATGTACATATATACACAAACAATTACACACAAATGTGAGCACTAAGACTAAAAAGAGACGAGAAAGCAGAGCACTGAGAGTAGTTACCAGAAAAGGCTGGAAGTAAGGAGTGAAGGAGCAAACCACGACCGTTGGGGACTCATTCTTGGCCAAGATGACATTCATATTGTTCTCCCTGACAAGTAGTGCCGTGGTATTCGACTTCACACTTATAGTCAGCTGACTGTCTGGCAACACACCTAACATGGAACAAGGAAAGGGCGAGTGTGTAGCTATATATATATATATATATTAATTATTATACTACTATATACTGTGTTATATGCTAAGTTTTGTATTAAGAGCAGTTGTTTTTACATACGTACTCTCGACAAAAGGCACTGCTATCCTATTAGAATCTCGTCGTCTGATAACCTCATTGCTGACACTACAGAAATAGGAACCAGTATCAGAAGTTGCGAGACTCGATATGGAGAACGTGTCCACGGAGACGACGGAGCGATCCCACAAGCTGGACCTTATCCTGGTTTCTCGGGAGTCTTGAACGCGATACCACGAGACGTTAACCATTGGTGGGTTGGACAGGGGAAGGACACAATTGAAATGGATAGCAACTCCGATGTAGAAGATCTGGTTGAAGCATGGGGGCATGACAAGTACAGCCGAGATGTCACCTAAAACTGCAAGTAGAGTCCATATGTAAATGTGTGTGTGTGTGTGTGTGTGTGCAAGAGCATGCAAGGATTAATAAGTGATACATTTTTAACTAAATGGAAACCATAAGCTACGTTCCTGTCCCAACTAAAATAGACCGAGTTAGACAAACAAGCCCCTCTGTGGATATTAATCGAAGTGACATTCATTAACCAAACTTTAAAAATTAATTAGTGTACCTCATTATGGTATTTTTTGGGACTGGAACAAGAACCGTGTGCATCTTGGCGTGCACTTATTAAATTGAATTGTTCTTTATATAACTAGCTCAAACTGAAAAGTGTGAAATAGACTTTGCTTTTATACAAACAGTTAGACACATGAGCCTTCAGGAGAAGCTAGGGGCCCTCGCTTCAGCCACCCATTCTCAACCCCCTTGACCACCCATGGCTACAAACAAGGTTCTAATCAATGATTCAGCCATTCTCGGCTGAAATAGCTAAAGATTCAGCAAGAAGTCGAAACATCGGGTTAAGTTTTAATTAATGATATTGGCCGTTAGAATGGGAAAATTAGCTATTAAGGTTCTAATCGCGGAAGGGACATTTACACCTTACAATTTTAATTCAAGCATGCCCAATAAATGTTTTCAAAATTTAATTTAAAAAAGAAGCGGTAATTAAGTTTCGATGCATAGGGCGAGTGTTATGAAATGATATATCAAACACACTGCAATATCTAAACAGAGAGAGTGATAATCACTGTCACCCCCCCCCCCCCCCCCCCCCACCCCGGCACCTACAACAAATAGATATCTAAACAGATGGACAACACACAAGTGCTAACTAAAACAATCTGTAATGAACACTTCACTTGTCCAAACTCGCGCATTCCAATTAGACTAGCTATGCAGAGTCCTTCTAATGAATAGGGGCAGGATGTCGAGAGGGGGGAAGTGGAGCGAGGGAGGGGTTGGTCATTCTTTCCGGGACTAGAAGCACAGTGTTGGGGGAATGGGGGAGGGGGGGGGGGGGGGGGGGGGGGGGGGGGGAGAACGGGAAAGGGGAGGGGATGGGTGGTAGGATGGGCAGGAGGGGAGGTGGGAGAGGATTGGGGAAGGATTGGTCACACTATCACGGACTAGCAATGTAGTATTGCTAATTAGGAGTTTAGTTAGTGTAGAATAATGGGACGAAGCACTTGGAGGCCTAGCTCGATCATGTGTGCACATGTACAAGCCAATTTATACCTTCAGAATGAATCGAACCAAGCAAAGCACATAATACATGTGCCCACAAATTGTATTGCACACACACACACACGTATAAATTCAGAAGAGATCGTCAAAATACGCCTCCATTTAAGAAATACCTGCCATATTGGTCAACTAGAAACTGGAAAAGGTTGCCAGGAAAACCCACTGATCTCGTCCTACATGATCAAGAACAGCTATCATAGCGACAGCCAGCATTGCTAGCAACAGACAGGTCCCTGGTCAGCCATGTTGACAACTCATGGACACATAACAACCAATGGGATAGCATATTTCATAGTTGAGTCATATGTTTATGACCTTGTTTGTTTGTTGTTGATTTTCTTTTACGACTTAATGCAAAGCTTATACAAGTTATGTGGGCTTCATTATTATTGGGTGAAGTCAGCCCCTATCTGACGCTGAAAAGTTAAAGAGCATACTCGATGTTTCACCAAAAATGTATCATGCTCACCAGGTGGGAGGGGCCATGCTCACCAAGTGGGAGGGGCTATGCTCATCCATTTAAACATATGTTGTACACACTATTTGAAAGACTTGTCCACTCCAAACCCTTGTCAAGCCCACTCCACACCCCTGCCATACCCATGTGCAAGACATCAATAAGTTACAAATGACAACCAAAAAGTCCCTTGGAGCCAAAATTAAAAAGAGTAAAACAGAAAATGCCCCGCTCACTACAAGTTTCGTACTTCACAAGCTCCGAGGAAATACCAAGCATAGCCTCTTAACCTCAGGCCAATATTTTAAAACCTTGACAACCCAAACATCCAGGTAGGAGTAATCCTCACCAGATAGTGATCGCATTATTAATAATCAGATAGTGATGCTTTCGTTGTTTATTAATACCTACACTTCTGTACTAACGACATTGTTGATTGCGAAACAACAGAGAATGGACCATTTCTCAGTCTGTTAAACAATATTTCTATCTTTGCTCCATAAATACTTCAAGGATGTCAAAACTTACTTTCAATCACACAAACACGATCTGAGAACTCAGTCACATGATTAATATGTGACCATGCTAGAAATGATTGCAAAAGATCAGCACAAAAACTAGGTTAGAAACAGAATCAAGAAGCACGTCAACAAGGCTATAATTACAGAGAACTATTGGACCAACACACGGTAATGACTGCCCTCACGACATGTTTCAGTCGCCCTATCTCACTCTAATGGTCATTATCTTAACTGCCAACTATGCCAGGAATGCAAGCTATGCTATTAATGTGTTGCCATAGTAATTACATTGCTGCCTGCATGGTATGTGTACATGTGAGAAGGTAAATTGTAGCTGTGTGTGAGTGTGCATGTGTGTGCGTGCATGTGTGTGTGTGCGTGTGCGGCCACCACCGAGCAAATAATGATAGGTTAGTTCAGTTTCACAAACAACAGCAACAACAACAACAAAACAACAAATACAACAACAAAACAACAAATACAACAACAAAACAACAAATACAACAACAAAACAACAAGAACAACAACAAGCTGCGTCAATAACCACTCTAGCTACATGCAAAAGTTAGCTGACATCTCTGACCCTCCACACCACGCCTGCCTGCCTGCTGCCTTCATGAAGGGTTTCTCTTTAGTGAAAAAGCCTGGGATGCCAGCCAATTCACAGTAGTCACATTACCTAGCAAGATCTCACGATCTTTCAGTCTCACCATTAGTTAGCAGTGTGTGAAGTCAAACAATAAACAAAAGCAAGCAAACAAACAAACAAACAAAAGTCCTAATACTTCCTTCAATGCAGGAGTGGACCCTTCCTTTGCATACTCTCTAATTACATCTATCTAGATAGTACCCTCTGGATGGACAGACAGACAGACATCAGGCAGACATACAGACAGACAGACAGACATCTAGGCAGGCAGACAGACAGACCGGCAGAACGATACACTATGTGCACACACACTGCCCAATTATAAGTGTACACTTTCTTATACAAGTACATTTAAGCTCAAATGAGGTCACCCCAAAGTCTGCACAGCAGTTCAATGACAAGTAGTTTTCAAGCAGCCAATTATGACCCAAGATTTGGGAGGGGGAGGGGTAGGGGTAGGGGTGTTACAAAACTTTTCGGCCAAAATGTGACTTGCTTTTAGGGAGTCCAAACAAAATAATGCAGCAAATAATTTGAATACTAAACTTTTGATGTCTGCTCACACAGTCAGTGATTCACAGAATCACCATCTCACCAAATCTCCTGCCTTCTAATCAAACAGTAAACACAATAGGAAAACTGGTGAGAGTAGTATTTCGTGTGTGGCCCTGGCCTGACAGAGAGCAATGGGTAGGCCGACAACTCTCGGCTTTACTTCAAAGTAATTTACTTATGCACACTAAGGCTGGAAGAGGCAGCATATGAAGTCCTTATCTTTTCAATATTCTCCATGTTACTTAAATTCTGCACAATGATCAGCTCTTTCTCCACGAGAAGGGCAAGCAATTTAGTGATGCCAACAAATAACAGCATCTTCTTATCAATCAAATTTATTTATACAAGAAGACCCACACTCAATTTTCGGGTACTGTTAAAAAAAATTTTTTTTGTATCAGCTGGCAACTTTCACTGACTATACAAACATCATGCAGTCAGCAACTCTCATAGACCACACCCACCAGCCAGCCACACCAAATGAGCTCATAATAGCATGCTGCCAACAAAATAGGCAAATCATAATCAACAACAGCAACAACAACAACAACAACAACAAATCATGCATGGTTCAATTCTGTTAATTAGGTTTTCTATCCAATCCTACTTAGTGGAGGTTTTGAAATAGTGCTGCAAAGCCAGGTTCACGCACGGTTCAATGAGGTCACATACACATCCTATACTCAAGCAAGAAACTGCCATGTTCCATTAATGCTACATTGCATTCTATTGGACATGTATGTGATAATAAAACACACATGCTGCACGAGATACTCTTCCAATACAATTGACACTTCTGAGAAACTAAAGTAGTACACTTTAAAAATCGTACTCCAGTCTGGTTTCTCTTTTCTTTTTTGGTCCTACATTACCATAAGAGACCACCTCAGGTAAATTATATGAACCACAACCCAATTCAGTCCTACCCTACCTCTTCGCCTTACATAATACGGATAACTGCGTCTACTCTACTCCACCCATGCCCCGCCCCCACCCTTCCCCAGAGAATAGCAAGTCCAGTCAATTTTGTCCCTGCTGTTATAGTCATGCGATTCTTATATATACAATCATAAATAACTACAAACAAACAAACAAACAGAATGTCTGCACTTCTTGCCTTGTAATCCACACACAATTAGCCAGAGTCACATTTAGTATTGTTGAAGTCACAATGACTTACTAACACTTATACATGTGGCATGTAGTAGTAGACTATTGGGTGCTGCCCCTTAGTAATTAATAATGACAATTATAATTACTATCCTTTATAATAATAATAATAATAATTATTATTATTATTATTATTATAATATATGTAATAGTACACAATATTATTGCATTATACTTATCATAATACATGTGACATCCAAACTAGGGGGAGGAGATTTACTAAACACAGCCTACTAACCACAAAAACAACAGCAACAACAAACAAACAAGACAGCCAACAAATGGGAAAACAAAAATTTATGCACATAAACATAACAGCAAACACATTGCCAGTCACCAGTTCAAAGCAGCTGCCAACACATACTAATTACATATTCACACTTTCTCCTTTAACCGATTATCGCCGAATTACGCGTTTCCGCGTAAAGCACGAGGGTGCTTCACAGCGCGGGTTACGCATTTTTGCGTAACCGCCATTGTACCTGCTTCAATTAGCTACCAGCAGCAATCGCAAGTGTTTCAAGAGCTCCCACAACGCCGTAGCGATTCTCCTAGGATAATATAATATATAACATAACAAGCAATTATATAGACTACTGTGTTTGCAATACTAGGATTTTTTTCTGATAATACTATGAAGCAGTCCGATTGAACTCTATAGTGACAAAGCCACACCCCATAATCACCACTGTACCGTACCATGATGTGTCTGTTTATACTGTACTTGACATAGATTGCACATCCTTCTCTTCATATCTGAGAAACTTTCTCCTAAGAAATCCATTTTATGGGCACCTTCAAGTAGGGGAGAACTGGGAGGAAGAAAGTCTGTATTCTGATGCAATAATAACTTGACCTTTTTGTGGTTGGTGTTGTGGAGATCATAAAATTCTTCATCACTGCCCTCTATGAAGACTTCTTGGCAGTCTTTAAATTTTATTGACAACTTTATATCATATTAATTGATATATATTGTTGTCTATTAGTTATATGCATATTATTATTTTTTGTAACTTTGATTTTCTTTATACACAAACAGTGCTGCAATTTCAATCTATTAAAAAAAATTCTATGGTAAGGGTCATTAAGACCTTGCCTTAGTATATGACTCCCACAAAAAAAATAAACAGCCAAAATCAATAGTTGCTGAATTATTTCAAAGCAAGCGGCTAGTGAACATTTAAAACAACAATATATAGCTATGAAACATGAGGTCTTAGCCTAAACTTTTACAATACTGATGCTAACAATGGTATACTTACCGTGAAGCTTGTAGTTTCCAGTGAGTGCGCACTTCATACGCTTCAAACGCCTAGAAACTAAACAAAACTTAGCCCGTGGTTAGAGGAGGGCTTTAGCTTCAATCTGTTACATCGCCGTCGTTACTTCGAAGCGTATTGCCTCTAGATAAGAAAAAGCTCAGGAATTCAAAGCCTCGAGGTGACGGTCACGATTTCTTGTAAACAATTTCGGAGTACGCGCACGTAATCGCGAATTTAATTTTAGGCGATGGGATGCAGGCATTCTGGGGGTATTTTGCTTATTTGGGCATAACTCAGTCATCCATGTGCATTTTTTCATATTTCAAGTCTTAAAATGATGAGTAAAGCATCATCTTCAAGATGAACTACAGATATATCAACTTGGCTCCACCCACCCAAAGTGATCAGTTTCATCGTCCATTCGCATGATCTCAACACTCCAAACTTTTTTCACACATTCAGTATACTTTTATCTCATAATTGTATTGATACTTTTTGGAATTGTTTTTGTCCAAAAATTCTTTTTTTTTAAAACTTGCTAACTGAAGAAAAAAATTTTTTTTGAAAAAGTATCAGTTCATTTTAAAGAGTAGAATATGATTTTTAAGATGATATATAAACATAAGAATAAAAACATAGTGAGAGTAAGTTATGATGTACCAAAGTATGACCCCTTTGGGAAAATGTAGTTTTGAGATAATTGAGGTTAAATACATTCACAAGTTGCGGATTCCAATTCTACTGACAAAGTCACAAATGGAGTCTCAACAATGTGGCAATGAGAACCCTAAACCAAGTGCCTTTACCCTTGCAACCCCACCTCTCACAGCAACAACAACAACCACAACAACAATTGATTCATCCACAAACTGCTTACATGCTACATTCACTACAAACGGTTCTCCCCACTCAGCTGAGCCACACAAGCGTAGCTGCCATTGTGGACCTCCACCGTCACTCCTATCAGCTCTAATGTGGTGCTGCCGGGAGAGATCATTAATGAGAAACGACCCGGCAGAGTTTGAGAGAGTGGCTCCTTCTTTCTCCCAAGAAATGGATGTTGCATTTGGATGAGTACAAGTGAATGTGAAGTTATTACCAGCTTCTACAGTCTCATCCATTGGCACTTGAGAGAACTGACATATCACAGCTACACAAAAATCTAACTGTATTAAAGATTTGCCACATCTAAAAATAGTACGTCTATTAGGCAGGGTGAATTTGGCTACAAAGCCAAATGTTTAAAATAAAGCTTTAGGCTATTTATTAGTCTGTTCGTATTAAGCATTGTGAAGCAATGTACTGTGAGAGAGCCATGCCAAAACTCCATATGAGTGGCAGACTTTTGAATAGTTCTAACTGCAAATTAGGCTTTGGAGCATGGCAAAGCTGCTTGTCAACAAGCACAGCTTTAAGTGACTCACCATGCAAGGCAAGGCTGAACACCAAGGAAACAGCCAAGGAATGCATCTTTACCACTGGACTCTGCAAGAAAACAAACAAAACAACAGTAACCCTACAGCTGACAAACATGAGATAGGTTTCCAAGCAAATAACTAATCACCTTGAGGCTGCTAAAAACAAAACTAAATGAAATAACTTGACACCTTGATATTCATGCACTCTTTCTACTCCGATAATTCCCAGCAGAAAGGAAGAACTTGCTTAACAGACATTCATTCATAAAATTGCTAGCTAAGCTGGTCATATCTAAAATTAAGGGTGACAGAATAGCTATTTTTAGCTGGGCACCAAGCCGCAGGCCATTAAGCCACACAACTGAGTTCCCTAAAGGCTGCCTTACTTACTCACTGAGCTGTCCTCTTCCAAGTGTAACTGAGTAAAACTGCTAGTGTTTTTAGTTGTAGAATATTCTCCTCCTATAGCTCTAAGCGGACGAAATCAAACGTATTCATAGCTGTATGCGTGTGCACATAGACCCCAATTAGTCAATATTGCGCCTGCGCACTGAAATACAGTTTGCAGAGAGGGGGCATAACGTACATGGTGTGGTGTGCTCTCCTTGCCTTCGCCGCTTCTGCGTCTACCGTACTTTACCGGAGGACACATGAGTTCGAGGCACCACTGTGTGTTTTATTTCAGCACACATGATACGTTCAAAAAATTATTTCTGAGTACTCATCTCGACATTGGTAGTGAGATGGATGGAAATTGTATTTTGCTAGCATATTTTACAAACTAAACTGGAAAGAAAAAGATAGTAGAATTCTCTTTGCTTGGTCCTCCAGTCCAAAAGTGGTGATAAGAGCTAAGTTGCTAGGCTGAAAGAGATAGCCAATACAAGATAGGAATTTTTCCAATCTGACAGCTCCTACACTAAACTGCACGGTGTGGGATCACAGTGCACAATAACAGAGGTCTTGTCATTATTTTTATTGGTCTTGTCTTAGCTGAATCAGGCACTACACTGACACCCCCAAACACCACATACTCTCCACTGTTGGCAACCACACACCCACCAAGTATTGTTAGGAACCTTTGCAGCTCATATGATAGTGGCCGGGCTGTGGTTTGACCTCACGCTAACAAGATCTGGTGGCATTGGCATGAATTGAGCCCAAACACATTATATGTATACCATTTTGTGCTCAAGAACTAGTAAATTATGTGTGAATGTATATATATTATGTCATTTTGTACTTTGATTCTCAGGTTTTTGTGTCTGCTGGGTGGTTGGCCCTTTCCCATACTCCACTGTTTAGCAATTTTAGCTGCATCATAGAAGGTAATTTAATTGTTTACCCCTCTGAATTACGATTAGGCTGTGTCTTCAATGATCTGAATGTTGTGGAACGCAGTTAGGTCTTACAAACTTAACCAGACTTAATTATCTATCAGTGGCTGTGGTAGGTCATTGCTACACACCTTACTGTTCTTACTTGAAAATACATAGCCTAATGATAAAAAAATCATGAAAGTAGTTACAATGAAGTCTTGTGTTGGTATTTCCAGTTAACAAGTGTGTGTGTGTGTCTGTGTGTGTGTGTGTGAAAGTGTTGTGTGTGTGAAAGTGTTGTGTGTTACAGCCTCTGTTCAGCTACAGAATTATCTAAGCCATACTGACTATCTAAACGACCATATATCTCCTCACATAAACATTCGGCTACTAAAAAAAAAAAGCGGCCATCAAGCATTTCTAAGAAAGTATTGTAGTTTTGAGCCTAATAAGACTTGTTTACTGCTGTGGTATAACTGGGAGAAGCCAAAAAAGCTGCTTTAAAAAGTCCCCTATATAATATGTTTGTTAGCTAAGTTGTTGTTGTATTTTTGTGTAATATCTACAGGAGCTATTACCACTCAATACAAGTTAGTAATTCCATAGTGTTAGCCATTGATTTAGGTGTGAAGTTACTCAGAACAAACTGGGCTAATTATTGAGAAAACGCAAAGCTATGAGCTCTGTGTAGGTACCAGTTTTTATGGGTAATGCCCCCTAGCGTCACATGAGCAAATAATTTCTTGCAGCCCGAAGTGTAGCTTGCTTTAAGCGATTATATTGTAATAGCTAGGTAGTACTTCATAGCGCTGAGGGTCCGCACCTTTGGTGCTTCATTATTTTTAATGGTATACATCAGCATAGTAACACAATATTTAGTAACCAATAACATATCTTGGTATATGGAACCAATATTAAAATAAATTTGTAAAATATGGGGTGTTACTGCATTTATTGAAGCAATTTAAATGCTTTGTTAAAACAAGCTTGTGAACCAATGACTTTCTTTACACAATAGCTAGCTGATGTAACTAATATAATCACATTGAACTTATACCTCACATCACTATTAGCCATATCAGGTCAATTAGAGGAACCATGCAGTGTTTCTTTATAATATCAGCAAATAACTATTAATACAAGAAATCGTTGTAATTACTGTAAGTGTTTTGATGCCTATAATGTCCCATCACACTAGCTAATTGTAAAGTTAGTAGGACTTGTTCCATATGAGTTATTTTCTGCCTTAGTCAGATGAAGAAGAAGTTTTCAAGGCAGTAATTGTGTTAGGATTGATTCCATACGACTTATTTTCTGTCATGTTGACTTGGTGAATTGAAGAAGAATCTTTTAAAGTTGAAATATTGTTAGGATTGACTCCATAAGAATCATTTTCTGTCATGTGAACTTGTTGAGTTAAACAAGAATCATGTCAAACAGTAACACTTGGAGTCGCTCTGTATGAGACGTTTGCAGTCATGTGGACAGGGATAGCTTCCTTGTCTAGAATAACATACAATATTAATTTGATTTGGAATCGTAAATTTTTTTTCATTCATTTTTTTGTGGAATGCTACAACAATTAAGAATGTTTATACAACTAATGTTGGATTACTTTCACTCTTGCTTGTTCAGTTTGTGGGGTGAGCTCTTGTCCTTCCAAGATTTATATGAAGGGAAAGCCTAATCAATTGTCATCCCTCCCTCTGTTTTCCTGAGGGGTATCATATTTGGCATACCCCCCATTTCAAAAAAAAGTTAAATTTGTAAGTAGCTAATACTTTCCTTATCAAAAGCTTTGAAATAATTGATTCCAATGAAGATGATCCTATAAAGATTGTGAATGATGGTTTCAACAGAAGCTAATGAGCTAATTTTGTCACATCTTTTGACAATCTCATACCTTTGTTGTATTGATAAAAAAATTTTAATTTAATTATCGGAAGGCTCACTCTTGGAATTATAAATTTATTTTCAGGAATAGGATGTATTAATATACTTACCAATGGATTCATACATAGCTAAATCTTCGTATCGACAATCCATATCACTGCGGTGACAATTGGTGGAGGCATAATAGGAAACTATCTCTGGGACCTGTTGTTGTGTATTGGAATCTTGTCAAAGAACATCATCTTCTTCTAGAAGACTGTATACGGCACCCATTGTTGTGGAAATATTATTTATTTGGATTGATTCAGAATCTGTAAAAATAATAGATTATTGGTTAAATGCTTTCATTCCAAGCTGTATTAAAGCCTTCTCTCTGTATGTTTACTATTTTGGAAAAATATCCTGTGTATAGTAAACAACTTTTATTACACTGGTTGTAGAATATTGGAATGAAATTTCACTCTCATGCTTGTTTTTTCACTCACCTTTAGTTGCTCGAGAAATATCTCCCCATTTTGTATGACTCATGCAATAAATATAACATACATGCTTTTGCTTGTCAAGTAATCTGCAATCTGAAAGGTACCCTTCTTAGCAGTGTCTCAATTACTCTCTATACCCGCATAAAAATTGCTTACACATTATGTCCTAATTATTAAAATAATAAGAATAATGATGAGTTCATTTGTCACTAGGCAAGCAAACAAATAAAATTGTCATCAGACAGTTTCTTATCATTCTTTTCATTCCTAGGGTTGGCAAGACCATATTTCATTTTTTTCCTCTTTATCATGCTAGCCGTCACTAATGTCACTGCAATAGTTGTTGCGATTATTGTAACTACCAGCACAGCTAAAACAGTAGCTACAACCACCCACGGATTATTGTTTGTACTCAATTGATTTTCATTGGCAGATCCAATAACTGTTGTCAGAAATGAATTCACTGAGACTGCATTTATGGAAGGAAAGTTTGGAGATGATGATGGTAATGGAGTTTGCTGAGGAACAATTTCTTTTGAAACCACTGAAGTTTCAAATGTTGTATGAAATGCTGCTACTACTGTAGTGGGAGAAATCGTAACCTCTGTGGCTTTTGTTTCGAGAAGTCCTGCTAGTTGAAGCTACTGCTTGTGACACGGCTGTAATAGCTTTGATCATTTGTGAGCTACTTAGCACGCAATGTGAAGGTGTCGTGGATAGCAGAGGTTGCGAGTTTCTACATGAGGAAGTAGCTACATAGAAAAAGAAACACAATCAGTACTGAAAAAATATTTGAAAGTCCTTTTTTCTTACACAACTCAGCCGAGAATACTGGAGCTGCTGTGGTAGATGTCGGTAATAGTTCCCCTTCTCCAATACAAAATGGGCAAGTGATTGGATATCCATTGAGAGGACTACCAGCAGAAAATGTATTGTACCAGATTACATCATTCCTATAATCACCGTCACCTATCAGCAGCTGAATTCCTCCACTCCCACCAGTTCTAGTAATATCAAACCCAATAACATCATTCTCTTGAAAAGTTATGCGGTCTGAACTTGATGGTGATACTATAATTTCATTGCCATTCGGACGAACATTAGTGAACTTGTTTTCACCTGCCAGGGTATAACAATTTCTAAGTGGAGGAGCAGTAGGTCTCCAAACTTGAAATGTTACATTGTACCTTCCTCCTCCACTGGAGACAAATGTACGCCACTCCTCCACCTCTCCACAACACCTAAACCTGAAGGTTGGAGTGATTACTTGAGAACGTGCTGGCAGGGTGGGTGAATTGCTTGTATCTTGAAAAGGAGGGTCAGTATCTTTATCTTTATCAGTGCGTAAGCAAACTTGAGCTGTTTTTTTACATAGAAATTTTCACCTTTTATGGCTATCTATATTATTAGACTTACCTTCAGAATTACATAAAAATATAGTTATTGCTCCAAAGATATAAATAGCCTCAAAGATTATCATGGTGGACTCTGAAGATGACAAGTAATTCAACCAGACTAATACTATAAGATGATAACCAGACTAATACTATGAGACGGTAATAATATTATCCTGGTATTGTGCACTTATAAGGTCATTTTACAACAACCCAACAGCTAATCGTTTTTATAGAGTATCAGCTTTATTGTCAAAACAATACTTAACACAATTAGGTTTACTTATGGGCTGTACACACATGCACATATGGGACAAGTTCACTGACAACAACACAAAAGAGTAAAGTATATATACGGCCAAGAAAAAGGACATGAAAAGGTGCTCCGGGTGAAAGTTACATACTCTCCACGACCAGGATTATATAATTTTATAAAGCAATAGTATTTAGTAGCTAGTAGCACACATTAGGTGACCTTAAAATTGCTAATCTGTTGATGTGATGTGACTTGGGGAAAAATATCAGTCCGATAATAAGGTAGGAGGTACTCTAAAATGTATGTGCAACATTTGAGATAATTAAGATGGAGCAATGTGGCAGATTTGTATAGTTCTAGACTTATGGAGTTAGCTGGGTATCAAAGCCTTACCACACATTACGCTTACACACTTAGCAGCATGTACACAATACACAAAATGATGTATTGCGTACATTACCTCTACTGTATATGACACATTTCTTCAACTAAAATGATGAGCTTTTATTTAAACACTGTTCTTTTTTAAAAATACATAGCCTAATGATAAAAATTATGAAAGTAGTTACAATGAAGTCTTGTGTTAGTATTTCCAGTTAACAAGTGTGTGTGTGTATGTGTGTGTGTGTGTGTGTGTGTGTGAAAGTGTTGTGTGTTACAGCCTCTGTTCAGCTACAGAATTATCTAAGCCATACTGACTATCTAAACGATCATATATCTCCTCACAAAAACATTCAGCTACTAAAAAAAAAGTTGCCAACAAGCATTTCTAAGAAAGTATTGCAGTTTTGAGCTTAATAAGATTTGTTTACCAGATTACATCATTCCTATAATCACGTTCACCTATCAGCAGCTAAATTCCTCCTCCATTCCCACCAGTTCTAGTAATATCAAACCCAATAATATCATTCTCTTGAAAAGTTATGCGGTCTGAACTTGATGGTGATACTATAATTTCATTGCCATTCGGACGAACATTTGTGAACTTGTTTTCACCTGCCAGGGTATAACAATTTCTAAGTGGAGGAGCAGTAGGTCTCCAAACTTGAAATGTTACATTATACCTTCCTACTCTACTGGAGACAAATGTTCGCCACTCCTCCACCTCTCCACAACACCTAAACCTGAAGGTTGGAGTTATCACTTGAGAACGTGCAGGCAGGGTAGGTGAATTGCCAATATCTTGAAAAGAAGGATTTGTATTTTCATCTTTATCAGTGCGTAAGCAAACTTGAGCTGTTTATTTTTAACATTAAATAGCAATCTATAATATTAAGGGGCTTACCTTTGTGTTTTCACATCACATGGCGGTTAAGTCTATGTTTATTGTAATGTCAACCCATCAAAGCCACTCACTTCTAGAACTTTCTAAACTATTCTCAGACACGACTAAACTGTCATGTGATTCCTGGTGCCGTATGGACTATTGAACTTCACTCCAGTGCTTCATTTCCTTGCCTGTACCTTACTTTTGTGCATTAATGTTAGCATATGTTAATTTTGTTTGGCCTAAGCTGGAGGTCTAGTGGTGGCAGATTTGTATTTTTTTACCTGATTTATGGAGTTCTGTGCCAAATCTCTACACAATGGTAACATGCGCGCACACATACATACTAACACACAAAATGGCATTTTAGTATTACAGCATTTCCTTCTAGTTCTATGTTCCACCAATTATATTCAACTAAGCTAATGAAAGTACCACTTATAAACAAGGTGTTCATCAGTCTCAAATATCCCTTTCATTTGCCTGTTCACCTATCCGCCTATCTTTTATCTACATAATGCTCAATTCCTATACATACTTTCAATTCATTGTTTATACTTCTTGAAAGACACATCACACCCACCAACACACCTACATGTCACACCCACCAACACATCTATATGCCGCACCAACCAACACATCTATACATCACACACACCAACACACCAACTAATTAAACAAATTCTTTGTATATTATATAGTAACACTGAGGCAGAGTGCATGATGGTATTTTTCATCAGTCACTGAGAAGTCAAAACTTTAAACTACTATTTATGACTATATCAAAATTATTATCAATCACTGATGAAGGTTCTGTAAAATTGAAACATAGCTACAACACAAAAAGTTACTTTGTTGTTTTTATGGCTAGTTATTAGCTTGATTTTAAAATATAATTTGAGTACCAATTTATTTGCAATGGTAATGAGCAGCATATGACATAATTATTTTTTAAATTGTTATTTTGTATCTGTAGGAAGGCTTTACAAATATTTTGTTGCAATACATTTTTATGAATGTATATACATTATATGTTGGTGACATGAAACATACACATAATTTAAATAAAACCAAAGGGTCAGGTGTAATAAATATTGGAATCCTATTAAAAAAAAAAACAGCAAACAATGTGTATTATTCATATATAATTTGTATTACTCTTACCTCTATAGCATTCCTCTTATGAAGTATGTACGCCTCATTGGAAGTCATGGTAAAGGGTGCATTACTACTGCATTCCGCAGCAGCTGAGTAATCTGAAGTGAAGGCACCAGTAGGTGAAGCTATGACATCGTATATGTCATTGTCATCCTCATATCTTGCAAGTTCCTGTAATGCATCTTCTGCTTCTCTGGTTGCTTTTTTGTTAAAATTGTGGTTTCTAATTTTTCTAGCAATGAAGAAGGAAGCTAACAATAGCACACCAGAGGCTACTACCAACATGACAGCAGCCAGTGGACCAATAACCGCAGTGACAGCGAAGTGGGTTGGTGGAGTTGTAGTAAAAGTAGGGTATGGTTTGGGCACTAAGAATAACACAGAATTAGATATCTTAATAATACTCAGTCAACTTGAATTTGTACAAAGTGAGAAAATAGATAATTAGTGAAATTTCTTGTGTTGTATCTGCTTTTTCTATCTTTTGAGATGTTAGATCCATTAAGCTTCCTCAGTCAAACTGAGAATGACACTACTTAAGACCTATGTATAGCTAGTGTTTTTAGTTTACTAAATCTGAAATCAAAACTGATAAGTTTTGGGGTATTTTACTAAGACTAAACCTAAGCTATAGAAAGCATAAAAAAGTTTGGTAAGAAAAACTGTAGAAAACATGAAAAAACTAAAACTTTAATTGTATGGTGCCTAAATGCCCAGGGGAAAATTGCTGTTCAATTGAAATCGCACGGGGGAAAGTAAAATAGTCCCCTCCCTAGCCCTCCAAATCATGTTTTTTTTAAAATAACAATTGTATGTGCTAATTTATTCTCTTTATTCATAAATAAAATGTCTAAATCTATTACATTATTTTAATGAATTTTATAAATTTTGACCTAATTATATTTTGGTCCCTCCATGTCATCAGTGTTGAAACCACTCCTAATATTTGGGTCCCTCCCTGTCACTAATGCTGGATCTACCCCTGCTCCCAGAAAACTGGCTATGGAATTCAGGCAAAAATGAAACAGATGAAGCTAGTCAATGATGCACATTGGCAAGCACATTATCTTATAAGTGCCAGAGCTTCCCACCTTCAACAATTAATTTCAGTAGCTTTAACATGTTGCATCTGGTATCTGTTTCAGTAATTAGTCCAGGCTACCTAAAACCTCTCATACCGAACTTATGTAATCCACACCAACTTAGCTTGTAAGAATGGGACTGCTATTGGCATAGAGGTGTGGCCAATAAGTGGTCTTGATTCTGGTGTCAATTTTGTAAGAATGGGACTGCTATTGGCATAGAGGTGTGGCCAATAAGTGGTCTTGATTCTGGTGTCAATTTTGTAAGAATGGGACTGCTATTGGCATAGAGGTGTGGCCAATAAGTGGTCTTGATTCTGGTGTCAATTTTGTAAGAATGGGACTGCTATTGGCATAGAGGTATGGCCAATAAGTGGTCTTGATTCTGGTGTCAGTTTTGTAAGAATGGGACTGCTATTGGCATAGAGGTATGGCCAATAAGTGGTCTTGATTCTGGTGTCAGTTTTGTAAGAATGGGACTGCTATTGGCATAGAGGTGTGGCCAATAAATGACTTAAATCTGGTGTCAATTTTTTCAGACTAACCTCTTGAATTGTCCACATTACTACCTTGAGAGGAATATAACAAAGTTCCAGGAGTGGAAGGTTGTGCTGTTGGTAATATTATAAAATGGGAATTCATTAGAGCTGGAGTTGGCTCTATACCAGATAACTGTTGAGTATTAGAAGGGGTCCTGCTGTGAGGATAGTTGACGACCCAAACAGCTGGATGACAATGAAACAAGTGAATTACACTACAATATGAATGATACTCAATGCATCAGCTAGGTGGTAAACTGACTACTAATGGGAAAGAATAACTTTTTTAAAAGATTTAACTAATAGTCAACCAAAAAATGAAACTATAAAATTAAGCACTTTTAACTAACCAGTACTATTAGGTAGAAAGGTAGACATAGAACCAAGAAACAACAACTCAAGCTTCAATTTTTATACTCTGGTGATCAAACTTAAGACAGTAAAGTTCCTTATATAGCAAAGTACTATTGGATTGTTTCTAGGAAAGCATAAATACATGTACTGGAAGGAAGCTATTTAATTGTTTGAGTACCATCAATGCAAAGCAGGAAGTGAGGTCAAGAAAAATATGGCTTCTCTGGATTTAACTACTGTACTAAGGAAATAGGAAGCCATCACCCACACACAGTTGAATGGCTTTAGGTTGAGCATATGGTGCTTTATCAGATTTCAAGATCATATTAGGTATCACTGACATAGCAGACTTAGCTACTATGTGTGGGCTTACCATGTGTGTAATCATGGGGACCATTTCGAAGTCACATGGCTGAATTATGTGATAATATGCATATGTGCATGAGAACAGCCAATAATTTACATTTAACCATACATTACAATTTGAAACTTTAATGCTCTTGTTCAATTTCGATTGATTAATACAAATTGGGAGTAATGGGAAGGTAAAATTCTTATCAGGCTTTCTAAATTTTATTTTAAGTTAATGTGTTATAACAAATGAGCAACCAGCTATCATCTTTGGTTAGCAGGGATGATGGAAGTGGGCCCACTTGTAAGCAACTTCCATTACCCATGGTAAGAAAGTATATAATATATGTATCTACAGGGGGGTCGGAAGCAAATACAAAGTGGCGAGGCCAATATTAGTCAAGAAAATTTAATTGATATTTACAAATAATCACGGCCAATTATTAGCCAAGAAAATTTAATTTTTTTTTTTTAAAGTTTCAAACATTGTTCAAGAAAATTTAATTTATGTTTACAAATAAAAAGTTTCAATCACATTTTTTTAATATCAGTTGCCACAAATTTCCCAAAAATCTGTTCTCTATGATCACTTCCATGAATAAATCGGCTAGCACTTTCAATCAAGCTTAGATCATCAGTAAGACCTCGATGAATATGCAAAGTCATGATGTGATTCAGCCTGTCTTGAGCCATTGTCGAACGAAAATACGTTTTCACTCTTCGTAAAGCACTAAAGGACCTTTCACTGACAGCATTAGTTGCTGGTATTACATGTAGGAGTTGAAACAATTGACACACTTCAGATAGAAGTTCTCGCTGAACTGGAGTCATCGCTTTGAAGAATTCAGTAACATCAGTGATTTTAACAGAGGTTTGATTTGGAGTGAAATTAGCTCTCAGTATCTCCAGCTGAGTTCTTAATAATTCATAATTAAAATCAGTCGTATAGAAATTAGCCACACACTTTAACTCAGCTTCATAATCCAGTCCTTGAACTGCTTTTAGAATACGATTTTGAACATTATGAAAAACATTATAACCAGGCCGATTAAATCGATCAGTTATAGAAGGGGTGATGAGATCCAATGCTTCAAAGTAGATAGGTCTGTAGAACTACATGTACAACTTGCTCATGATTTGAAGCATCAGTTGTTTCATCAACCATCAAGGTAACAAAAGATACTGAATGTATTGAACTGGCAACCTCTTGAAGGACTTGAAGTGCCATTACTTTAATCATTTCATTTTGCATATCACCAGATGTATACTTATCTGTTTTCTTTTTTATCCATTGAAATGCCCTAGAGTCATCTTCCCCACGGAGTTTAAGCAATTGCATGTAATTGGAATTACTTTCATCCCCACCTCCTCGAAGAGGTAATGCTTGCCTCGCTAAGAACCGGACATTTGATAGTAATTTCAAAAAACACTGTCGATGCTCCAATCTATCTTTAGCAAGTTGAGATGACAGACTTTCTCCTATATCCTTGGTAGTTGCAGGGATAGTAATGGTCTTCAGTACTGCATCCTTATGGCATCTACTGGACTCATGGTTTGGAAATTTATAGACAGCAGAATTTTTTTTTGTATGCTTCATCCAACTAGAGCTAATTATGATTTCATCGCATACAAAAAAAAAAACCCACAACATTCACAAAATAAATTGAGACACATCTCCCAAGACGAAGATATTGGACATCTAATCACATCTAGCTCACTAATGGTATTGGGCTGATTCACATATACTGAGTGTGGCAGCATTCTATACATACCTGATATAGAATTGCTGTGTTGATGACTTGTTTATGTTTACACTTCTTCTTCTCGTAAGCCATAGGTACAATAACACTTGCCACAATGATCAGGCTCACTACACATATTGATATTCCTGTTCCTACAAGCACATTATATCATTTTATTTGAAGGTAAAACTTCAGACTCTTTATTGTGTACTGAAATAATGGACAGTTTTGTTGGTGATACTAAAGTCATCAAATCCTGAAGAATTTTTTCTTTCAATAACTGGAGTTGACAAACAAACTAAGCCTGTTATGTTGGTACCGATGTAGATGGGAGTTGACAATCAGGCTAATCCAGTAGATACCGGAGTAGATGAAGCCTCTGGAGTTGACTATCACAAGAATCTGGTTGAATTGAGCTTTGGAATCATACGTGCACCATAGTACTTGTTGTTTATTTAACAAAGAATTTATACTTAGCTATAAGACCAACATTTTTGATAGTATATGTTTGTTTGTCCTTTAACATTAATCGTATAGGTTTATCAGCATATTGAGAATAATAATAGGTGCATTTTTAGCAATAAACAATAAAGGATCTTTCTAAACTATATCAAGGAATAAACTAACCTACATAGCTATAGAAAGAAAAAAAACACAAAAAAAAATAGTTGGGTTTTTTGTTTTTGTTTGATAACTTAGTCTGGTAAAGGGTCTTCAATACCATAGTAGCCACTTGACTTCTGCAACTTAGGTGATTTGAAAAGCAATAAGACTAGATTATTGCTATAGTATTGTAGTACCAGAACAAATTTTGTTCTAATTCAGTAAAGCAGAGAGCTATTATTCAATTGCTTATAATTTAAAGAGATGGCCACCCAGCAATATAGTGCAAAACTAAATATAATATAATGATTCTGCTCGAGCCTGAAATATTTCCACTGGTAAAATCATTTACCTACCACTGCTACTTGCTCTAAATGTCACATTTGTTGAAAGTTAATGCAATCCATTAATTGTTTTCCTGCAAAAAAAAATCTAAAGTAAAGATCTCAACAGGAAGTCTATAAAGTTCTTACTTAAGAACTTGGTAAGATTATGGGTTCCATAATCTTATCTTCTTAACAATTCTTGGCTATTTCTTACTTACCTAATCATGTTAATATTCTTATAAGGTATTAAAAAAGATTAAAGTAAGATCTTATATAAGATCTTACTAAGATTATGGGTTCCACAATCTTATTATTCTTAAAAAATTTCTTAATTTATTTTTACATAAGAATTGCAGCCAATCATAATTAATATCTTATTAGATAACATTTAAAGTAAGATTTAATAAAGATATTAAACAACATTTATAGTGAACGTAAATTTTTTGTGTGTAAGATGTGGTGTGTAGTAGCCAGCTACTCCCCCACACTTACAGAGCACCCACTACCATTATCACTTATTAGTTTGTTAGCATGTGCCTATCTTAGTTGTTTATTGTAAGCCAGCCAGACTGGTACCTCAATTCAGACTATTCATTGTTCATGTTCATTCCCACGCCACGCCACATACATACATGTGACTGTATCATTCTCATGCACTGGGCATGCCCGGGGAAGTTGTTTATATATTGGCTCCCCTGAGTGTTGTAATTTACTTCAACTTGAACAAAACCAGATAAGAGAAGAAGTGGTGATATGGACAATGCTTTTAAATGAAGTGCTCTTAGAATGGTATGGTCAATTAATGGTGACAAGTACAATTAATGTTTAAGTGCATAGTGCATGGAATGATAAACTGTTCAATTACTGTAGCTTCTTCAACACTGAGTGTTCCCCAGTAGTTGTACACTTGGTCTTAATTCTCATGATCTTAACTTAGACTTAAACAATCTAAGATTGGGGTTGTGGGAAAGATTAGATAAAGATTAAAAAATATGTTAATAAATTAAAAGGATGCTTTAAGTTACAGTCTAATAGTAATGTATAATCTTATAGAGATGTCACATTGTGGTACCTATCACCTGAGAATAATGTGCAGCTGCCATTCTTGCATATCTGTTGATTGGGGATTGATTTGAGTCTTTCCATCTCATTTACTGCTGTAGCGCGTAGTGAGACCTGGACCTCCTTATGGATTTGCTTCTTTGCTATTAACTCTGCATAAACATGTGATCAATGGTCTTCAAAATACTTGTGATGAAGTTGCTCATTATTCCACATGAGTGCAAGTCACATGATTATACATGAGAGAGGAAAAGTACCATAAATAAATTGGAAACGCTGTGTGAATAAATCTGGTAAAGGGTAAATCTGGTAAAGGGTAAATCTGGGAAATGGTAAATCTGGGAAAGGGATACGAGAGAATGTTGATGTTAAACTGTTTCATTTGTAAGGGCAGCATATAAGAATCAGGATGGGATTATGCAGAGAAATTACAATTCTGCATTGACAAGCATTTCAGTACATTGGAAAGAAATCTGTGATCTAGATCATCCTTCATGTTTTGTTGATGAGAGTTTTGATTAATAGGAGCCCCGAGTTTCAAATACCACTCAACTATGACCAATTTTGTTAGACCCATGCTGCAGAGCAAAGCTCGTCCTGCATTAAATAGGATTTGTTTTCTGTTTCATAATGAGTAAGTTGTCCTTAAGTGCTTTTTTCACCAGTGCTAAAATAAAAATTGATGTATCATAGTAAATCACATGTTAATGTATGTACTCACTCTCTCCGACATAATAAATTTTACATATAATAATAATTAGTCTGACAATTAAAGGACAAAAATAATGGAGAATTGGTGAAAGTGATAAAAACTAATCACACATGTAATCATTGATAAGTGATAATGTGCAAGTTGTGAAAAAATGCTCAAAATTACTATTAGTATGTGAAAATGATTGCACAAATTATACAGTGTTATAAATATATTGAAGTTCCAGATATAGGTTTCTAGCCTCTGACAATGGAGCGCCCAGTTGAACTGCTTGGGAGTACATGTCCACTTCATTGTAGTCCCAATGAAGGAGAGCTCCTTCCGGAGATGAGTTGAGGTATGTGCAAATGTTAGAGAAGTCCGGTCTTTCTTCAGGATGCGTATGCCTAGAAAATGAGAAAAATGATCTGGTAATGGAGGAACTTAGAAATAATAATTAGATAGAAAGCGAAAAGAGAATATTAGAGTTTCACAAATGATAGTACACGAGTCCTTTAAATGGCAATTGAAATTTTCTTGGACAGCATTGAGTGAGTAATTAGTGCATATATTTATACTAATAGTTGACGAGCTTCCCCCGGACCACGGTAACTATTGTAGCTGGACTTAGCAGTTATATAATGGAGTTTAACCACTTGGCCAACCATTACCTACTACATAGCTGAAGGATGCTTATTCATTGGCTGACATGAAGCTCCTAAACTACATTATGTCTTTTCTTCACTTTAGAGTTGCAGTGAATAATACGCTTACACAACAAGAGATGGCTACACGTTAAAAATATTTTCAAAGCATCACGAGGAACTTTATAATATTTGATGATCAGCACAAATTTATCATAAATACTTCTTAATTTTTTTTTTAATAACTCCAAATTAAGCTAACTTATTCTTACCAACATTGGACCATGAGCTTATAAATAGCTTTGGGGCATCCTGGGGGAGGCGACTGACAGTAGCCGGTGTGGATCAGCTCCAATACCTGCAAGTGCAAACACACACACACACACACACACATACACACACATATTTACACACATGTGCCTTGCATACACACAGATTATTCAATAGTATTATATTCAGAACATTTCAAAAGTCCCTGAAAACTTTTGCAGTAGTAAGGTATTGTAAAAGCATATCCTGAATACACTGGGACAAATATCAATGAATTCATATCACTTGTTGAGGCACTTTACTTGAAATGTTTGAAATGTACAACATACTAATGTAGTATACATGTATGCATAGAAGCAGTACATGTTGACAAATACTATATTTGTGACCGGGTTTGGGAAAACGCGGTATCTAAAGTTTTTCTCTTTTTTTATTTTATTTATTTTTTACCAGTAGGTTACACAGAGTTTTGGGATGGCGTCCTCCAAATCTGGAAGCTATAGCACAAACCATCTTCGCACTACGCACTTCAACAATTTAGTATTTTTGTTCAATTTAGTATTGCCTATTTCGAGAAAACGCCGCATAAAGGAGTTGCTAAGGCTAGAGGGCGTGTCTTTTATTCTGTATACTATTACCGCGTGTCACCATGACACTACATACAAATCCAGCTGCTGGCGGCTTGCCAGGTGTTAACTGGGCTTCGTTTAGGCCCCTTCGAGAAACTATGCTCGAGTTATATGGTGAGAATGGCATGAGTACGGGGATTACGTAAACAAGTGAACTAGTTTGATATGGTTATTTTCCCGTGGTAAATGAATAGCCCGCCAAAAGATTTCTTAACAATGTCCCGCCCGTACACGAGGCTTAACTTGCAAGGATGCCGTGTTTAGGCTGATTTTCCCAAAACCGGTCACATTTACTGAAAGAACTTGCCTTTTTCATTGCTGTGCCTTCAAATGGGTTCTTGCCAAGAGACCATATCTCGAAGAGGAGCATACCATAACTCCAGACATCACTGGCAGAGCTGAACTGGTGGTACTTGATAGACTGCAGTACAAAGAAGGATTGTTTAGTCATAAAAATCCACAAATTGAAAAAAAAAAGTTTGTAAAAAATATTTTAGCTGACATATACATGTTTTCATATTTATAGCGTAACTGGGAACTAATAATATGTATTTGTGCAAGTGTGTGTGTGTGTGCGCGTGTGATAAAAAAAGACTTCCCCTTTCTCGTGACAGACCACAAAACCACATACACACACACATTCTAACAGTACCACTAACTTACTACTGCAAACACTACTGATCCACCCACACATCAACTTGCACACACACACACACACATACCCACACCAAGTACACAACAATAACTCATCCATTTATGTCATGCCTCCATTCCCATTTAGTTTCCACTATGTTGAACAAAATGCCCACAGTTGGTCAGTGCTATATATACCTACAGTACATGCACCATTGTATAGCTGACTACCACGACCACCAGTGTCACCATCACTTCACAAATGGCCGTAATTAGCTTCCCACCCACTCAACATACTCACACTATTGTCGCTAGGGAGAAAATATGCCTATCCCTATACGTGTGCATGTATGTGTGTATGTGCGTGCGTACACACACACCTCTGGAGCTGTCCACTTGAGAGGCATCTTGCCTCCCTGCGACACGTACACACTGTCTTGTTCCAGATCTCTGGCCATACCAAAGTCACCGATCTAAACACACACACACACACACACACACACACACACACACACACACACACACACACACCAAAAGCTCAGCTATACAATATTACTCAAACATCTTATGTAAGCTATTTCTACTTCAGAGGGACAGTGCTACAGAGTTCTTACTCTACAGACGTGTGGTTTATGCATAACACATAATAAGCAGAGTAATAACTAATGAGGTGAAAAACAAAATAACCTTTCAGATGTGCAAGTCACTTAATTGGAAACCCGTTTTAATAAAGTTAATCTTGAAAGTGAAGTGAATATCATTAATTTTTAGTAGAAAAGTTTTAAAATCTGAAAGTGTTTCATGTCATCACAACAATTACAAAAGTCAACATCTTGTCTGGCGTATGTTTCTTTATGTTCAAGTAGTCCCGAAAACAGCACAATACCCACACACACGCACGAGCCAACGTACCCACCAATTAGCCAGGTCTACACACCGCACACGTACCTTGCACGTGAGGTCACCAGTGAGCAGTATATTCCTGGCGGCCAAGTCTCTGTGCACGAAACCTTTATTAGCCAGGTAGTTCATACCGTAGCCAATCTGCCGACAAAACCCCAGCAGGAGCGACGGAAGATTCTCGTGTTTGATAGTGGGAAGGTAGCAGAGCTTCACCAAGTACTGAGCCAGATCCCCTCCAGGCATCAACTCCAGCACAATCATCAGCTACAATGAATGAAGGCAGACACAAACAATGCAACATTTCCAAGTTCCTAGCTATGCTAAATCAGCAGAAAACAGAGACCTTGGGGAGAGGTTATTGTACCCCAGTCATGGAAGTTGTTATCTCCACACAAATATTCTGTTTGCACTTTACGCATGAAATATAATTTTTAAGAGGCAAGAATATGTTTTCACTAAATCTCAATATTGCCACGAAACAAAAACAACAACAACAACAAAAAAAAACAATTTTGTTTATTTCGACTTTTAACACCAGGTACATATATTGCTGCATAAAATTAATAATTAATAGATTCCAGTAGAGCTCCATATTGATCTTCTGCATTGTGTACAAAGAAAATGAACAAACAAGCTCAGTATATAGAGCTGAAATCCAGCTGCTTGTGTGCCCACCTGTTACTTCACACTTCAGCGCCCAACCATAACCCACCGAAATATCGAACAGAACCGCAATAGTTAGCACATGCGAGAGAGACATCCAATAATTTAAAAACATAACCCAAATAGTGAGATTGCTAAAAAAAAAATTATAATGATTGAAAACTGATCCAGTTTGAAATGATTTTGTTAGTACTTTTTTATTTTTATTATATCATTTACAGACAATAGAGCAAAACAAAACAAAAAGAATACTAAGTTTGCTTTAGTGTAATGAAACCAGACATATTTCAAATAGTGATCACATGCAAAAGTAATTGACATCATACTCCAACAATCCACACACACACACACACACACATACATACATGATATACATAGACAACTCAAATATAAAGTTGTTTCTAGAGGAAAGAGTAATTAAAACAGTTGACTGAACCAGACCAAGCATGCACTTGAAGACACAATACCTAATGTATTATATTTTACACATCATATTTCCTCCCACAACTTTTAAGGTTTGCGTATTACATGCAAGTTACAAACACTTGCCCCACCAAACTCACCGGCTGGCCAACGGTGACCACACCCAGAAGTTTGACGACGTTGGGATGCAGGAACTGGCCCATGATGGCTGCCTCCTTGAGGAACTTCATCTCATCGTCTTCAGAAGAATTGGGATTGAGAGTCTTAATGGCTATCTCAACTTCACCTCCTGGAACTTTCTGGAGTCCTCGGTGAACCTTGCCAAAGTGACCGCCTCCAATGTAATCCGTGGTCCTGTATACACGAAAACACGCAGTAAATGTGTTAATTAATTACACATGTCTAATTAGCACTTTCCAACGGCCCAAAAGCAGGTGTCACTAAGAAAACATGAATCCAGACACTTGCATGTAAAATGACAGACAACTTTATAAAGTGGGAAACTATGATATTTTAATTAATGTGGAATCTATAAGAGTTTATGAATGTAGCACTCCAGTAGCACGTCCCATTAGTTATGGTTACCGAGTGGCTTTCATGGTCTAGCGACTCCCTTGGCTTGTGGACACACTCTGATGTAGTCCCTCACTCTACTCCCCCAAACCCTCCTCATTGAACCAGCTAATGGCCAAGACCAAAGCAGAAGGACTGCAACTTCAACAGAAGCCCAAGCAAGGGTACTTAAAGTCCACCACGATCATACCCCCACAGGCTCACCACGAGCATGCCTGCAAGTCATCTTGTGCTAACTCGGTCACTCATCCCACTAGATTGAAGCCCCTCACTTCACAATCTATACTAACTCTCATCTTGAGTTCCTTTTCTTTCATTCCTTCTTGCTGGGAGTATTATCTATCTGACAGTTATGTATAGCAAGCACCCACATGATTATTTTTAGCTTAACCTTTCTCTCTCAGTAGTCTCCATTACGCCCTCTTTAGAGTGGCACTATGTATACTCGCCATTTGTGCAAACTATACCCAGTAACACCCCAATTTTGAGAAAAAATAAACAATTTCAAATGGTGGCAGACTGCTATGTCAACAAAAGTCAAGTAGGAAAAAGAAAAATAATTCAATAACAGTGACACAATTTCACTTTACCTCTGAAAATATACTGTACACAGTTCAAGGATTAAAACAGACAAGCAAAGTTCTTCTTTTATTCAAGAGATCAATTTATGTGCCCACACGTCATGAATTTTAGCCAAGCTACATGAGAATAAACCTTATGACGCATACACACACACGCATGCACACAGTCAATTACATGCTGGAGTAAACTCTAATCAAATGGCGTCCAGGACACCCATACATTTCTTGTAACAAGCATGCTTCATTACGTCACTAGATGGATATGCCACCTTGAATCAACAGCCACCCTGGTGTGGTGAATTGATTTAATAAATTGAATGATAAAAAAAAATTATCATTCGACCAAAAGAAATGATAACAATTAAATTATCAATAGTGCAAACTAGCATGAGTTAAACATAGTAGACACGAGATTGAAATGTGGCGAGAGGTGAAAAAAAAAAAATGCTAGACAAACAAGTTCTACTGCTAACAATATCGTCAACTGGATCAGACACACTCCACTAATCACATGTCACACTTCCAACTAAAATAATCCACACGCATACATAAAACACATCAACACTGTAATTTCAAGGAATAACAGCTGCTGGTAGACAATCTCACGGCCGAAGGAACACACCCAAGCTGCTGCTACACCCTAAATGACAAACAGCCCAAACTTTAAAGTCACGTCCCAAGGACAGTTGACACGCATGACCCACCTCATTATCACTCACCCACAACCTCCCACAACCCACGGACATTGCCAAATGCTGAGAAACTGTGACTCGCTCGCTGCATTGCGTCACAATAAAGTTTATTTCATGTATTATCTTTGTCTAGGTAAGGTACCAGGGGAAGGGGAGACGATGGGGTTGTAGGATACGGTCGGCTGTATGCCCAAGTGAGGTTAGATATGCTGCATGGTGCAAGTTACGTGACATTCCTGAATAGTTTAATCAGGAAACTGGACTATATGCATAACATACAGATGTTTGCATTACAAGACACTGGGAGAATGATAATTTTTATTTGATTGGTCAACTTTATTTCCCCACCTTATGTACATGAAGTGCTTTTTACGAGTCAAAAACCCATTCTATTACGATATGTGCAAACCTCACCACGACTTTGTTTATTAATCTGTAATGGGTGCTAAGCAGAAAGTAATTCCACATGTTAAAAACAAACATTCTAAACTTTTGGAGCTAATAGCGCAAAGTTATCACAATTGTGCACCGTTACATCTTCTTGTGAAGTGAAAATGTTGGTGTATTATCACGATGTAACAGGAAAGATAGACCGTCTTTCCTTTCAGCCTTCCTTACGTGATGTAACCACGATGAATTTCCCGATAGTTCCTCCTGGCTAGCTGGTCGTAAAGTTCTGACTGAGTCGAAGAGGGCTCCCAGTAGGGGTCTGAGTTCTCTTGGTCCATACTGCCAGAACTCTACGTATCAGAAGAAAAACACAAAATTTCTATTAACAATAAGTTAATATCTCAGCCTCCTATTTTGTCCACCTTAAAAATGCATCAATTTCTTGTTTTGTAGACTTTGTTCGATTTTTTTCAAATGTCGCAAGTTTACCTTATGTACATACTACCAGTGTAAGAAGTAAGTATTTTTAGGCCAGTGTGCTCCTGTAGTACAGGGCTATTATATATTATAACAATGGGTATAACGTAACAATAGCTGTGTAAAAAAATACAAAACAACAACAAGATCAGTCATATTCCTAGCCACTTCTTGTTATTATCCCGGGCTATGCTAACAAAAAAAAAAATCCATTTCAAAGGCTATAAATTAGGTTCTATCTCTCTCTCTCTCTCTGGTTCCTCCATAATGAATGACAAGTTAATTACAAGTGCTTTCAGCTCATATGCTTCGTGTAAGAGAACGTGTCAGTGAAAGGAAGTCTGAACTGTGACTTCCACTAGAGCAATAGAAAGGAAATAAGTAAGTTTTTAAGGCCATTTGTAATGGAGATAAACTGATCATCACTCTACGTTTTATCGTGTGTTTTTTTTTCTTTTAATTTTCTGAAAATACAAATACATTGTATTGATGATCTAAAGTATCATAGAGAAACAACTTTCTTTTTTTTATTATAGATTGTGCCAATACAGTGTGTGTGTGTGTGTGTGTGTGCACATGTGTTGGGTAACCACTTATCAGATTATTTGAAGTTGCAAACATGAATGGTCACCAAACGCACTCACCATCTTGCAGTTAGGATACTGCAGCCTGGAATAGACTTGCTCAGTCGAGTTTAATTCCAGACGCTCGTTCTACACGGGTGAACAGGAAAGACACACATACAAACGCAGAGTTGGTGACATATCCAATAACCCACCCACATAGTCTTACAAACACACAATTGTCTGCTATACTACTACAATTGACCCTACATCCGTAACTGGATGCGTACTAGCACAAAAATGGCGAGTGATCCAAGCCATTCTCTTTACCATTGTATGCAGTTTCCTTTATTCCAGCACAACAAGACCCATCTTTTGTGGGAAATTTATTCTTAACTTATATGTGTAATTTTCCTTAAACAAAACAAACACTCAAATGAGGATACTATTGAGTTTTATGCAGTACAAAATTCACAGCATTTTCTATGATAGATTCATATTTAGTAAGACAGTTTACGTTCAGTTTAACTTCTCTTGCACAGGACAATTTCCAGCAGTCAGTAATAGTCACTAACTCAGAATTTGATGAGTCGTTTTGTTTTCACTCAACACACGTACGTCTGGTGCAGAGGTTAAGTTACATATTGTGACTCACAGTTGTGGGCACCCTGCAGAAGACATCCTCATCCTTGGCGTGATACAGCTTGTGCATCTGAATGGGGTCATCATCCTCCCAGACAGGCTAAAGGACAGAGCACAATCAAAAATAAAACAACTATTGCATGAAAGACAAATACACGCAGCGGACTGCACGAAATATTGATTGCTTCGACAGTAACATACACACACACATATAGGCACTTGGAATTTGGGCTGCAATAGTTCCCAAACTGAACAATTGTGAGTGACAAATGTGATGATGAGATAATCAAACTCAAATCCACTGTGTATTAGCTGGGCATATCTAATACATGTACGCACATACCATCACGCTAGGAATGCAGGGAATACAAATGTGCTCACTCAGTGTTACATATTCATGATAACCGGACCTACCGAAGATGTCTCGTCAGGGATGTTTTGCAAGCTGGACATCAATCTGGTACCACTTGCCATCCTCGGCCTTGAAGACATGTTCATCATGCTTGAGGAAACGCTCGGCCTCGACACCAGATACGGCGTCTCAGCGGGTCTCTTAGAAGTCTTCACCACTTCAGAGTAAGGGGGCGGGTGCTCACGTGGAGGGGGAGGAGCTCTGCGGGATGCCAATAGGTTGGTCTCGCTGAAGCGTGAGGTGAAGCCGAGAGTAGATCTTAGCGGGTCGTGGTGAGGTTTAGGACCAACTGCTTCGCGAGACAGGCTCATTGTGTGTGCTCGAGACTTGAGAGCTGGTTTAGGCCACGCCCTCGACTGCAAAGCTCCTTCAGGCTCAGCCCTCTGATTGCTGTGGCAACGCACTGCTGGCCTAGATGACCCCATAGTAGCCCCTCTAGCTTGCTGAGGCTTGGCCTTGGTCTCTCCCTTTCTGTCTGGTAGTTCTTGGTAAAGGTGGGCCTCTCCATTGTTGGAAGGGTAGGTGGATGCATAGCACTCCACTTCTGGCACTTCCTGCAGCTTCACTGGACGCACTTCCTCTGCTGTAGCGTACTCCGAGTTATCCAATGCTATCTCACTGATGTTGAAATGCCCATCTATTTCCAGTATATGGCCTACATGCAAAGTAATGAAGTGGGAGAATATAATTCATGAGTGCCCTTGCAATGTAATTGTGGTCCATTGCTTATTTTTAAATGCATTTCCCCCTTCACATAAACAAAATTTTGAAGAATATTCAATGTATTATTATCATTATTATTAGCTATTACTATAATTATAATAATAGCTAATTTTCTCTTTCCTATTATTATAATTATTTAATTATTTCAGCCGAGAATGACTGAATCACTATTTAAACTGTAGAAGTAACACATTCTTATATAAAGTTAGCTAACAGTTGCAATTATATGGAATCAAACTACATAGGATCAGCAAAGGTTTAGACTCTCAACATACAGCATTATTCTTTGTTTCATAAAGCTTCCTTAATACAATAAGTAAAAACAAAACAAAACAATTCTGGAAACCATAATGAGATTAGTGTTTGCATTTCTATTGCATCTATGACATCCTCAAACAGAATTCTCTCGCTGATTAAAAATAGACCCTGTTTCAGGACAACTGGAAACACAAGTTGCAAGATTCCAAAACAACTTCAAAGACAAAAAGATGGCAAGAAAAGAATGTTTGCATACAATGCAGCCTTACAAACTCAGAGTAGTTTTATTGCAGCTGACGTTTAACTTGTATGGTAACAGGTCAATACCGGCCATGTGATTTCCAATAAAAAATTACCCAAATGAGTAAGTTAGGTAGTGATGAAACAAAATAAACATGCCTTGTGTCAGTGCGTTGTGGGCTTTTTCCCAGCACCTGGGTACAACGAAAATGCTCCATTTTCAGCCAGTAAATGCTAACTGCTTTAGAAGGCAGTTAGAAATGGGAAAAAAAAATTCTGATACATGTAGTTTGATCAGCAATTGAACCGAAAAAGAGCAAATACATGTTCACAATAATTCTTGTAGAGATCAAGATAAGACAGTTTTTTTATAATCTAAGCCTACTCTTTAGGCACGGCTTAATACCAAATATTGAAACCAAAAGAGATGAAGTTTGATGTGAAAATAGGGCCATTTACTTGGTAAGTGTCCCAGCAAGCACAGTAGCACACAGAACTTGGGCACGATGCAAGCAGTAGAGTTGACGGAAGTCATATTGTGTCCCCATACATGTGCATTGGACAACTTCTCCACTTTCATTACACACCCCTTCATCCCTCCCACTTCCTCAAGCACCCTTTCACTCTCACAATATACTCACCTGCCGGCTCGTAAGTGGGGTTGTCCTGCAAACTCTCTTTGTGCATGCTTCTTGTCTTTGCCACACATATGAAAGCAATCACAGTGATGATCAGACAGAGCAGGATGACCACACCTCCAGCAGCTCCTCCAATGATGATATATAGTACAGGTATCGTCTGACTGTCACTAGTAGAGCAGCCATCACTGCCACAAGAGGCAGTGGACATTCCCAGCGTAGATGTGCCATCTGATGCGGTAATGATCGGACACTCTTGCTCAGTAGGCACGCACATGCCCACATCGTTATTGACTGCACCCACTCCAGAGCGCTCCACTGAAACAAACATGCATCACTGTGTTACTTACATATCATTCTACAACCTTAATCCCCAATTGTATTCTTACCATAGTTAATGGAGAGATATGGCAGTACAGACTCTCGCATGACAATATTGTCACAATACTGTATAGAACATTGACTTAATCCTGTTGCATTTTCATAAGAGGCATGAAGAAGATTTATTGACCCTTCATCTTGTGAAGCTCTTTTGTACACCAATGAAATTGGTCCGGTAATACCAAATCTAACCCTTTCTACATTCCAACCCACAACATCTCCTGGCTGAAATGATAGGTTTTGATTTTCCAATGGAGCTTTATTTTGGAAGGTAAAGTAGTAATATCTATCTGGAACTATACCGGAAGAGTTGTCAATGGGAGTGAGTTTGTCCTCTGATAACTCAAACGTTAGATCATTTCTTCCAACAAGGTCATAGTTGCCCTGACTGCCATCATTTCTCGGTCTCCAAAGAGTAAATGTGATTTGATAGCTGAGCTGAGTAAGGAAACTTGGATTATTGTCTACTACAGTGCGTGCACTCCATGAAGTGATGTAGCCATAGCAATTAAATCTCAACTGAGGAGCTATGATATGTTGAAGCTGTACTTGTGGAGTTGCATACATCAGGTCTTCAGTATCTGGAACAGAACTGGTATCCAGTGTATTTCCTTCCAGACACTGCTGAGCCACGGCTGTGTAGAACAAACCTAAAATGCGAGGAATTATAAAAGGTTACGTATTAGCTATAAATCTACTTGATGCCTACCTGTAGCCAAGACAAACCAATTCATGACTGTTGAAACACTACGCCGCATTGTTTACTAGCTTGTCATAGAAGATGAGATTACCAAGTGAAACTCCTTTTCGCGCAAAAAACTGCAGAAGAAGAAACTCCTGATTGCAGGGAGGGAGGGGGAGAGGAAGTTTTTCAGACGGCGGAATAAGTGAACCGAAACGCACTCTTCCGTCCTATTGTATTAATTATCCTTAAAATACCACAAGCGGTTCCCGCTTTAATTTGAATGCGCATGCGAATTAGTTATTTTTTGCCAAAACTCAGCTTTGTTGAGTCGTCGACCCCTTCCGTTTCACCCGCAACCAGACTTTTTGCAGGCAAAATTTGCTTCTCGAAGCGGAAACGTTAAATTAAACTTAATAAATACTACATATAAGTTCAAAAATAATATTATTATGTTCATTTATCCTAACCATTGTTTGGTTGGAAATAGTATTAGGTATAAACCCAGCACTGTGTTCAACAGTCATGATCCTAGTATGATAGGGAACTGGATCATGTCATAACATATATGTACAAAAGATTAAATATTACTCTCAAATAACACCAATTACTAGCACAAAAAACACACTGTTGTTGATCGGGTACTGTGTAAACTATGATACTTATGCAGAAGAATATTTATGGCGGCTCTGATAACTTTATATTTAACTGTACTGTCAGTAATGATGGTGTGCTGTAATGAAATTATTCCAGTAGAATTGTTCCACATTACAATCATGGGTCTGAATTTGGCTGGTAATCAATGGTCAAAGAAAGTGATAATTCTAAAGAAGATGAGCTCTATGCCAACTTTAAATGGATGGTTAAAAACAAAAACAAAAATAAATGAAACAAAACTACTAATAAGTTTTATAGCGCTAGCTACATAGTACAGTACATTAGTGCAACAATTACAAGTAACACAGTAGCAGATTGATTATAAAGCGATTAAAATATCCATGGACTTTGACATCAAACCTTGTACATTTCAATACTAATCCCTGCACGAAACCTAAAAAAAATTAATAATAATAATAAGAATAATAACGTGTGTAAACTATTATAGCTAAAATATGGTGTAGGTTACTATATAAATTGACAATTTTTTTTTTTTTGTAAATATATAAATATTGTTCAGATGGATAAAAATCGACAATAAATAAAACAACAACAAACTGCTTAATTCATTATTGGCAGACAAAAATATTGCATAAAAGATTACAGCTATAACACAGTACTATTTATAGACACATAGATTACAGCTATAACACAGTACTATTTATAGACATATAGTACAAATTACAATGTTATCTCTGATGAGGTGGAATTGTAGGTGTTCTGCAAGTCCTTGTATAGATGATGGCCATCTTCTAGAGGAGACCCCACTAATTTGGAGGCGGAGCTCACTTCTGACTCTGCTTCACTCCAACTCAAAAGCTTCTTATCATCCATCATAAGTGCTTCACCAACAGCTTCAAAACTTATTCTTTTGGACTGTTCTGGGTTCCTATAGCAATCGTAGTGATGTGTTTTATAATTATAATTACTAAACATTGTCTTATTTATTTACTAATTCTTGCAAGGCTGTAAGGCAATTTGAAGCAAGAGTGGTGCAGTGGTTTTTGTCATACGTGTGTAAAACTGGGAATTATATGTAGTCACCCAGTTTGCAAATATGATATAAGCATAGTGCTGTATTTATTCTATGCTTGCCTGCCAAAAAAATGGGTCACTGTTAAATTCATATGCCACCACTTTAGGGAAAAAGTAATTGACATGTGCATTCATATGAACAAGAATGTAAACACTACAGAAACAGTTATATATACACACACATACACACACACACACACACACATATATATATATATATACATACAATATATATTATTATTATTATACTGGAGAGAGTGTGTTGTTGAAATGTACTAGAACATTGCTCTTTACCTGCTAACAACAAGTATTATTGAAACATTATGTAGGGTCACAAAACAAAAACGTTGTTTGAGTAGAAACATTGCACAGCAAAAAGTAATTAGTAATTTCTTGCTATTTAGAGATGCATGTTCTTGCAACCTTAGTTTACCATAACTCTATCCATTTCAGTTAGTAAGAGGTAAAATCACAATAATTATGTAACTGAAGTTACCATTGCTATCTGATTGCTTTTTTTACTGTAACTTCACTAATGAGCAAGCAAAACTCTCAGATTTTCATGGAACACTTCATGTAAATGAGGATCGGTACTATGTGTTGTTTTTTTGTTCAAAACAATTTTCCAGCTGTTTCCTTTCCACTGAGCAAATAGAGATTTTAGAGTACAACTTATCTTACTCACAAGTGGATATCATTATTATTTAAGTATCAATTAGACTTTTCATTATCAATGTGTGAACACAAAACCAAATTAATAAGTCACTTCATAGCCGTGAAATAGGTAAAGTGTTGTCAACATGCTATTATGTTGATGACTTGTACCTCATAAATTTTAATTCTGACTTCAACTGTTTTTCTGAGCTGTACGTTATTACTTGGGGAGGCCTTTGTTTTCTAAGCCTATCGTCATGCTAATGTACTTTTATGATACTGTAGACACAGGTTGTTACGTCCCCCCTCTTTGTATTTTTGTCAAGCGCCTGTTCTCTTCCTGAATTTTAGCACTTTTTTATTAAGCACTCTAAGTGCCTCGTCTAGTCTGAGCAGTTTTTAGGTTACCAATTAAGTGCCCATTTTGCCCATTAGTTATTTGCTAACAGCCTGAATCTATGGTAGTAGCTACCAAAGCTTTGATAACGACATGAAATAATAGTTTGTGACTATTCCTTAATGAGCTCTGTTTTGTTTGTTTCAACTTACAGTAAGTAAAGTTGATCTATTACAAGTATTTCCTCTTAAGATATCAATGCAATCATAGTTATCCAAACCACTGCCTCAAGGGTATTGATTTCTATTTGCTTATTATGGTTGCCTAAAAATGTTCATAAATACACAGAGAAGAGTTTTTACAGATAATTTGGGAGAATCACAATGTATTGTAAGTATTTATTTCTGAAAGCAATGGCTTGTATGAAACCACTCATAGTCATCAAGGTTTGTCACCCATTGTAGTGCCCATCAATTAAAATTTTGAATTGAAATAAACATTTGAATAAGACAGGCTTTAAAAAAGTAAATCATGATTTTGAGATGCTGTTTATCACATGATTGCCATAGTAATCTCAGTTTTACTCATGTCTAGTGAAGAATGAAAATTGAAAGACAATAACTAAGCTATTATAGTAGTAGTACACTATTCAGTAGTTCTTTCTAAAATTTAATTTTTTTCCTTAATAGGTAAAGTTTCTATAATTGTTACTAGGCAAAGATCAGTATGAACTGATAGAGTATGTACGGGTTGCTTACCAGCATTGTACCATGACTCTGTAGATTTCTTCCGGAGTACCTGGAGGAGGTGGCTGACAGTAACCTTCTGCTATGGTTTTAGCTACCTGTAATATGACAGAATCACTTTGCATTAGCACATGCAGCATCTCCAAAATGTGATAGCTTACATTTTGAATGGGAATGTCTCTTAGTGGCTTTTCTCCCAGGGACCATATTTCAAACATAGTCATCCCGTAGCTGTAGACATCACTGGCTGAGGAATACTTCTTGTAGAGTAGTCCCTGCAAGTTTCATTGTTATAATATTATATTATATAGTTAATTTAAAACAGGTAATGCTACTTGTGCAGACTCATTGTGGTAAAAAACGGACGACTAACCTCTGGTGCCGTCCACTTAATAGGAACTATTCCACCATGTGATTTATAGTACTCTTCATCCATCAAATTTCTACTCATGCCAAAGTCTCCAACCTATAGTAGAGTTATGAGTTAGATACAATTTGTGTTATGACAGACTTTTAGAAAATATGCAAGAATAAATAAATTTTAGGTACAGAAAGCGTGACAGTGCCTTTTGGAAAATAGTGCACCAAAAATTAAAACAGAAAAATTTAAATCTTTGAAAAAATCACTAGTCCAGCTGAATATCAATTGAAGCCATGTGTCAGTAATATATACTTGATTATATTTACAGCACCCTCTTCAATTTAACTTTAAGCAAAATAAATATGAAAGGAAATCTGATTGTAACATGTATGCCAATAGTTGTTCTTTAAAAATCATTTCTATCAATACTAGCTGTTTCATATTTTTTAATCAGTGGCAAAGTCTTGCTACTAAAATAATACCTTGCAGACGAGTGTTGAACTAACGAAGACATTACGTGCAGCCAGATCTCTGTGGACGAAGTGCTTTCCGGCTAGATAGGACATCCCTTGAACAATCTGTCTACAGAATTTCAGGAGTGTAATAGGCTGAGGAGGAGCAGCTCCAGATGATCTAATAAACAGAAATATAGACTCTTTTTGTTGCCTGACCTCTAATAAGGAGAGTTTCAAGAAATGCGTATAACTTTAGATTATCAGATATTTAATAGTCTGCCAATTTGTCTCTCTCTCTCTCTCTCCATCTCTAACATTTATAGTTTTTGTTACAGGGCAATTTATTAGGAAAAATAAGCAAAAAAAAAAAAACATCTAAGAATCTAAACAATCTAATAATGCAACTAACTTCATCAACTAAGTTAAATTGTAACTAAACATAATAAGTTCTGCTTTACAAAGCAAACTGACTGCCATCACTATATGTACTGATAGTAAAGTTGCTAAAACTATACAGGACATTAATGATGAGTAAAGTAAAACACACAGGCATTTTGGGAGGTCACTCTACATTGAGTATTTTTCTTATCACAAATAGACATTTACCACGAAAAACTACTTACCACATATATACTACTCATAAGGAAACCATTGTTGTACCAAGCATTATGAACTATAACTATAATAGTAAGTAATAGTTGTTATTATATAGCCTGTTTATTACTAACCTGTAATGCTTATGCAGATAAGAATGGAGGTCTCCCAATGGCATGTACTCCATCACTATCATCAGCTATAGTACAAAAATATAATTAAAATTTATATCAGTTTAAAAACAAAGATTAATGTTTCTGTTTCCATTACTGGTTTGTTGAGGGTCACTATCCCATAGAGCTCAATGATGTTAGAATGGAAGAACTGCCCCATAATGGCAGCTTCTTGCAGGAACTTGACAGGTGCGTCTTCTATGGCTGAAGGCTTCATGATTTTTACAGCCACGTCAGTTTCACCTGAGGGAAATTTGAGTTTGGCCTTCTGAACGCTTCCAAATTGCCCACTGCCTATGTGAGACCTGATTCTGTTAATTGATAAAATTTATTTTCATTTTAATATTACCAGAAATAGTTATAGCTACATCAATAAAGTTCTACTAATCTATCTACTATAGTGAGAAAAGAATGTAGGCTGCTACTAGGGTTATTAGTTAGAAAAATGAAAATGTAAGTATGATGCATTTATAGTGTAGACTCATGGGCATGGATGTTGTAGTCTCGTGGAGAAACTTGGGTTGTTATGAACTCTTTTCTGAATGTAAGCTGAAGGGCACTGCATGTTCAATTTATTAACTCTTATCAGCTTCATCTGCATTAGCAGAACATCTAATTCCCTAAATCTAAGAATGGTTTCTGTCAGTATTTTAAAGTGAAACTTTAAAATATTCACAGCCTTCACAATGTGTTGATGAATCTCATTATGTTCAACTCAATGACCAATAAAACAATCCATTATGCTTACAACATAGAGTAAGATCCCTCTCCCCCCCCCCCCCCCCCCCCCCCCCCTCCCCCAATACATTACATTTTTGACTTGGTAATCTTTAACCCTTTGCGGACGAACGCGGGCGAGCAATTATGTAATTAAATACGTGCACGCCGTAAAACCAATTAGTTGCCCGAGACGACGACGTTTTACCAGTGGAGTTCGACACGTGGAAAAAGAAAACGGGCGAGTGTTTCTTTTGTGTTAGGCCTCAAATAATCTGCCTCTAGCGTTGTAGCTATGGTAATTCGTTAGTTTATAGTTTATAGAGTTGTTTTGAATACAAACTTAGTTGGAATTATCGAGGAGGCCATAGTTTGTTAGCTATTTTTTTAGATTCTATATGAAAGGAGAAATCACACCCAAGTGTAAGTTCTAGTTTTAGTTTGCTTATTTCTAGCTACTTTAGGCCTTTACTTCTTAGTAGATGTTCTATTTGAAAATAGCTAGACACAAAGTGTAGAAAATTTTTTTTTTTATTTAGTTGGTGCACTTGATATAAGTTATACTTATTTTATAAGACTTATTTTGTAGAATAGAGATTGCAAAATGTATACTGTAAGCTACTGAAAATTTTTGCGCGCTACGCGCTCTGTAACTGTAATAACAGAGCGAAAAAGAGCTTGTCACGAATTCGTGACAGCCGTATTCTCTTGACGCACCCGGTGTGTCACAGATTCGTGACCATCGTACGCGCGCGTTAAGTTACGACGGTCACGAATGCGTAACGATCGTACGCAAAGGGTTAATTATTCTCCCAATTATAATAAATCTGTTTAGAAATATGTAACCAAAACATAATTTCGTAAGAATTTTTCAACCCAAAGAGGATAAAACGCAAGTCTAAACTTTATCACTGAAAACACTTAATAAAAAAATATGCTAGTATGAAAAGTGAAAAAGTAGGCATTTTTTTATGTACATGATTAAAGAAGAAAGCTTATAATATTTGAGCATTTGGTTGATTGTCAACAGCAAAATGTGTGAATAACAATAAATTTGTAGTTACTTGAGTTTTGGTAATGTATAAATAATTATTTATGGTAAAGAGCTACTTACAAACTAACCACAATGTATTCAACTCGGAGTAAAGCTTCACTCTAGCCTACCTACTAACTGGTCCACAGAATGAATAGCGCTTTGATTGTCCCAATATGTCAACAATAATGACCTAATGTTTCATGCCATGTGGACAGTATGGTACATGTTGTAAGAATGTCCATCACTATTTGTTAGTGCTTTAGCTTTTAAAGAATTAACTGACAAGCCTACATTAAAGGCTTTTAACCTTAATTCACTGAAGCATATTGTAACTTATGTTGCCCCTTGGTTATAATCAGGAATACTACTAAAATAGAAAAGCTGTGGATATAGGCAGGTCCAAAATTGAAAGCTGTGTCTATTAATCCCAGGCCAAGTACTCTATGACCATTCCGCTTCAATGTACTGAACTTACTGAAGGTGATCCTTGTAAATTTCCCTGAACTTCTTCTGACTCAACTGGTCAAATAGAGTAGACTTGTTCTGAGAAGGAACCCAAAACTTTTCGTGTCGAACGAAAAATTTATTTTGCTTGAAACTTGACTAAATCAGGACAGAAAGAGAAAATACAGTCATAGATGATACAAAAACATTTAAGCTACCTTTTTCCATGCATCCACAGATGCTGCTTTCAATGTGTCACCATTATACAACTCCCTTCGTTCTTCCTAGTTATTAATAGAATAACAAATTATAAAACTTCATTAAACAGTGTTCTATTACATACAGAGTTGGGTACATAAGCGCCAGGTTGGTTGATAATGTGATGAGAACTTGCGGCGAGTTCCTCGTCGTCATCAGTCGTGTAGCCATCCTGGGAGGCATTATCCTAATACACAAGAATACCATTTTTTTGGTAAAGGAATCTCATAATGCTCAAATTTGCTATGTTTACAGTACAAAATGAGCATGTACTCACAAACAGTGAAAACCTACACTTCTTTAATGCTGAGCTGCACTATTGAGTCTGTTGTTGAGACAGAATTGTTGAATTTGGGTAAGATAAAGCTAGCATATGTGTGGACACAATTATGAGTACGAACTTCTAATTCAGCAATGAAATCAAACAAATATGAAGACAGTTTTATTTTATTTTTTCCTAAACCAATAAAAAAAATGGAACTTACAATTATATCAAAGAATTTGGTAATATAATACCAAGTGTTATAAATAGCTGTTTGTGCAAAGTTATAGCTATCTGTATTCCTCTTTTTATTTTTTAATCAAAGCTTTGACAGCCATAATTCAAGCTCAACTATTGATAGCTTAACAGAGTGAATGATATAATAACCTCATTCAACAGTTGCTGAGAGGTTCAATCCAACCAGAAGTCTACCAATACATTTATACATAGCTTACATCTAGAAGATGATAATGATGGTTGTTATTTTCAGCCGTGATTTCTCCCAGTAGCTGTTGCGACTGGCTCTTCGTTGCCAACTTCGAAACTGGAAGAGATGTGGTTGTGGAGGACTTCATTGATCCACCCAAGACAGGTAGGGAGTACTCGAAGGCTTGCTGACCTGAGCAGCGATCCAAACTTTCCCTGGATCCATTCCTGGCACTGTCACTCTCAAAATCACTTCCATACACGTCTCTTCTATTTGATGGAATAATACGAGGTCTCTCCTGGAATTGTCATGAATATGATTAAGCAAATACATCAATGATGAGTGCTTATGATGCATGCCGTATATCTTTATTAGTTTAGGATACTATCATACTCATAGTTATTTTATGTTGCAGTAAGAATAGTCGGCTTTGAAATGTCTATACATTGTTGTAACTTACAAATGGAGAATCTGTGTGGTGTTGATTCTGCACATGAAAAAACAACAATCAACAACACAAGATGAGACATAATGCTGAGTACGATTATTATTTTGTTGTAGTAAAAATAATGCAGAACTCTTAATGTTAGTGAATTGTAGATGTCTGTTATTAGAACAATGTGTACTAACATTCTGGCTAAATTGGCAGAAATAGAATAACCCTGACCAAAGTAAAAATTTATAAAAGAGATATTTTGTATCTATTCTTTTTAAATGGTCATATTAGCAGTAATTCTTTCCAGTTAAGTGATTTATACTCTAATATAATGTTTTCATAGAAGCAGGAAGCTTTATATAGGTAGTCTTTTTTATTGAAGTACATACTCAAAGTGGACCCACCAACAAAATTTTTCTACTTCCATCATGGCAGAGGCAAAATTGTAACTTCATAAATGAGCTCTCATACACTTTTCAGTTTAAGTGCTGGTATTTAGTGGAAGGGTAAACCGACTTGAAATCATAATGTTGATTTAAGATTCAGAGGTTAGACTGTTTATACTATAAAGTGTAAGCCATACACTTGATTTTTGAAATACTATAACTATTGATTGGCTCTATTTATGAAATTTATATGTGAATGTCAATGTACATACAACATTATTGCAGCAAGAAGTTTATATTTACTTCTCTGACAAATATGTTATAATTAAATGACAAGATAACTTACTCCTGGAGGTTCCAGTTCAAATGGTTCATTATATATAGGAGTCTGCTGATCATCCTATGGAATAAATTATTATCATTATAGGTTATGTCCAGATTTTAAAATTTGTACTAAAATTAATATGACCAATTCAGAAAATTAACAATGCTGACAAAAGTCATAATAAATGATGACTTGAGACTTCAACAAGGCTCTACTGCAATAGAATGATGATCAAATAGTTTAATATATTGCTGATAATGTAATTCTGTGAATATCATTATCGTTATGGCTAATAATCACATAAATAAAGGGATGGATGCTCTGATATTTTCCCCTTATAATTTTGGCTCCTGAAGTAAATATGGTAATATGGACTACAAGACGACAAATATCGATGGGTGGAAACTACATCAAGAAAAGCTCGTACACAACAATGGCAACCAGACAATGTGGAAATCCAAACCAATTATATGTACTAACCTTTGGACTCACCAATCATAACAATTTTATTGCATTTAGTGTTTATATTTATTGAGATAATCTTGCAAATTTGTAGAAAAATAACATTCTTGTATTTAAAATCCTGGGCACATTGCATCATTATGCTGCACGATGTGTATATTTATTGGCTATAACATTATAAAGGTTTTAAACTTGAGACAATTATTTTGGGGAAGCTAAACATAACAGCACCATTTCTAAATAGATATCAACAAACCAGTGGGCCAGTGGGTGCTGAGCCAGCAAAAATGGTCTTGACTCCAAAGTCATTTGTAGTACTGTATAGTTGATTCGGAATAGTGCCTCTCCGGTGGAGCTGGCGAGGGGTCTGTAAAAAACAATACATGACACCAAATACAGTCTTTGTAGTACTCTGCCACTGCAAGCTTGTCAAGGCTAAGCACTAATTAGGTGTATGTAGTACTACTATGTGCAATAAGGAAACTGAAGTCCTAATAAGGCTCTTCTGATCTAATCATAATGTCCTTGAGTGGCTAGATGGTAGGTCATAGTTTCCAAAAAAATACTCTACAGCCAGTATGCTGCATTACATGAACTTGTGGCTTTTAATTGTAGTAAATCAATGCCAAACTATGCCATAAGCACTCTAAATTAGTAGTACTGAAAGACATTGTTTAAAGCTATTGACTATACTTACTCTATTCTTAAGGAATATACACCATAATTCTACCTATATTAAGTTAATTAGTCATCCAAATAGAAGTTTTGGGCACATTAGCTACGTACATTGCTGTTAAAACATACAAAGGTACATATGAACAGTCATAGAGATTTAAAAATGTAAATTTTAGTGCCCACCAATAATATTTTTCACATACCCCAGCCAATTCATCTGGACTCTGATAAGTCGGACTTGGTGGTTCATTTGTATAGTTCCCAAATATAGCCGGTGGCACGCCATAATTAGTATTGATGACAGCTTCCGAAGTTTCTACGATACTTGCAGGTTGCACGTGACCATGAATGTTGGATGGATAAGAGCCGTTGTACTGACGGTTTGGTCTTGCATTAGCTCTGTCTAAAATACGTGATGGCTCTTGGTAGAGTGGATTCTTCATGTCATCCTCATCATCTTCAATGACCGCGTACGGGTTATTTACCGTCTCTTTATTAGACAACTGGAAGGTTGGATCATGATAGTTGACACTACCTGAATTCATGCTTGTCATGCTAACACTTGTAATCCCTTGAATTACTATTAAGACATCAAACATAAGAAGTGTGATAACAACTTAACCCACAAAGCAAACAAAAACATAAAGCAAACAAAAAACATATAAGCAAACAAATGTTATCACATAGGCTCTCACCCGGTTCTCCTTTTCGACTTCCTTGCGAACGACTTCTATATTTGACACTCAACCAGCCCAATAATAATATTATAGTGATTAGCAAACCAATCACTATAATCAAGGCAGGGATCGCTATTCCAATTATCAGAGTGATGCTGACATTGTTAGCTGGCGATGGCATTAGTGAAAGGTTAGTCACTCCACCTTCTTCTGTAGTCTCTGGTATCGGAGGTGCACTTGTTGTTGAGGATGTCAACATGGAGGGTGAGGTGGTCATTGATGGTGATGCAGTTGTTGGAGGTGATGTAGTTACTGGTTCTGTGATTTGTGTTACATTAGGACTTATAACTACTGCTGTGCTCAATAACCATGATGCAAGTAGCTATGCCAACCAGCACACAGTGTTCAAGTGGCCCAGGTCATCAGCACATTTACAGTGTAATGATATTTTACTGATCTCAAGCATATTCTTAAAGTTTACTAGTTAATCACGTGTAAAATTTGCATCCTTTTCCTCATTAAAAACAAACAAACTCACACACACTGTGGCTTTATAATTACACTACGCCAACACATAAACAAGACATAAACTTAACAGTATTATTATGATGATTTCATCTACATTATTGAATTTTAAGGAAGAAAAAAAACCTCAACTAGCAAGCCAATTGGGGGTTGTAGCCATTGCACAAATTAAAGTGTGACAAAGCCTACTAAATGTAGTCACACTTACCTCTGAAGATAATTGTCATTACTGGCAGCTGAGTTACTGCCCCAGCCCCAAACCCTTGGAGATCCAAAACAGGACGACTGCTGTTGCAATCTACAGTGACCACATTTAAGTCATACATCCGTAATCCATCTAATACATTTGTTAGACTCGCTACATTAGTCACAATTCTGATCGTAAGATTTTCTCTAATTGTGAATCCCAAATAGTCCCCATTTTCAAAGCAGGCAGCTGGGTCTTCCACTGTGGCCTCTACGATATCTTCAACTTCATTGATAAGATTTAGAGTGGCATTAAAAGAATATTGTTCAGCCATTAATCCGTCTCTAAATTGTGCACTTGTACCGTATCTCTTGTATATATGAATCTTCAGTAGGCTGCTACTGCCATTCAGCAATGGATCAAAGTTATCTGTGTGCAGCGTTATCTTGTGAAGACAGGAAGATTCACAGAATCTGGGACTACGAAAAATATAAAGTCCACTTGTTATTGAAGATTCAGTTCCATCAGACAGACTGGTGTTGAATAAGTTGTCCTCACAATTAGAGTCTGGATCTGCAAGTGGGAAATCCTCTGCTGCAGCATTATTGCACTTTATTAAACTTGCTCCACAATCACAATTACTAAGCAGAGATCCTTCAATTATATGACATTCATTCTGTGTCACCCCCATGCTGCTATTGCAATACTCCTGGCTACAGCGTAGGCAGTCTTCTGCGAAGATAACCATAATTCAGGCCTAGGCAGACTACGTATGAATGAAAAACTCACCGGTTTGAGCGGCGGCCGAAGCCACGGCGGCGAAAAATGCCAGCAAGAAGAAGTTCATGGCGAAGTCCAACACACAGCGTGTGCGAGGCCAAAAAATTGCAAGATAATGTGTGCGCGCTTAGCTTTTTTCAATGTTTTTAGTAGACCACACCTCATATTACTCATTAGTCGAGTTATTACTTGCATGATGTATTCTCATACTTGTGTTTATAATCGATAATGAGTAGTGCATGATGCAACATGTTTATTAGTCTTGTAATTTTTTTTGTTTTTTGTTTTTTTTGTTTTGTTATTGGGCTGAAACAGACTTCACATATAACCCAATTTCATTCCATACAGAAGTAATTTCCACCTTCTCTTCCCTCTCCACACCCAACCATGTAGTTTTGCCCCTCACTCAGTTTTGTTACTGTCTCCACCCTGTGATAAGGATATTAATAATAAATAAAAAATATATATATAATAGCTACAACAACAGTGTGATAATGCAGCTGTTAAATCTAACTTGTCCATCTTCAATGTATTAGTCTCTCAGAAACTTTGAAAAAGCCTTAATAGAATGGAAGACATGTGCTGCTTCATCAGAATCTAATCCATGGTGGACAATATTGGGAATATTTAAGCTCATAAAGTCCATAGCAGGCACTACAGACTGCACATTGGGTTCCATTAAAGGAAAAAGTGGTTCTGCAGTTGAAAAGTGGGTAATTGCAGAGAACTTCGCATTGCAAGCAATAACGGCATTAGTTACTTCATGATAAAAAGAGTGTCTTTTCACAACATGATCACGGACATTTTTTCTACCACTATATGTTCCTTCATGAATAAGAAGAGATGCATTCTTTCCTTCTTCCAGTACTCTAGCACATGGGCTTGTATCTCCAGAGTAAACTACACTCCAGTCATCCTTGCCGCCACCGAACACTTTGATCCCAAACGAATGTCTGACATGTTGAACTGGGAAGGTCTTCATAATCAAACTGTTGTGCAGATAAGGAACTTTTTCGGTGTGATAAGAATTTATTATGTCACAATTAATATCGGAAAAAGAATGATACACCTCAAGCACGCTAACAATGTTTGGTGGTGCAATAATAGTGACTGGGGAAAATGGCGTGCTCATAGTTGTTCTATGAATTGCTTGAATTTTATGCAATAACGAAAATATTCCAGTCCAATGATCAGGATGCAAATGGGACAGGAAAATGGTGTGTAAGTTGCTCAGAATTTTGTATGACTTTTCTCTCCCAAAACACTTCTCCAATTGTGTAATTGTTGCTTCTCCACAGTCCAACATAATATTTCCATTGTGAGCTGTCTGCAGTAATATGGAAGTAACATTGCGAAAGTTAGAATTTCGAGTAGCCCCTGTGCCAAGAAATGTGACCATCACATCTTCTGACTTCGTCAGCGTATTTGGATAACTAGTCACACCTTCAAAATCATATGTAGATTTCATCTCTTTTATACAAGAAACATTTTGGTGGTATAAAGCAATACTAGGACCACAGCATTCTTTCGCTTTTTGATGTGTACTCTTCATGAATTCTTTTAATGGCGATAATTGGTTAGAAAAATTAAATGTCGCTCTCTGCCCCTTTTTCATATGGCACTGTAAACCAGCACAACCTACTGTAACCTGCTCTTGTCGCAAATAGTGATGTAACTTCAAATTGCTCCATAAAATCAAGTTATCTTTCTTCTGAATTGGCACATGAAAAACTTGAGGATTCATCAGATGAAAAGCCATACTAATTCCTAAGGAATCCCTCCAACTCGTTTCACTAGGACAGACAGAAGAATGCAACAGTAAGTGGTGCACATCAGGACCAAAACTTGACATCCATTTACAGTATTTGTTAGTCTGTAAGATGTTTAATGGAGTAATATGCACAATAAAGTCCACTGGTTGATTTTGCTCCTTCAACCACAGTGCATTCAAGTTCCTATGAGCACAGATTGTGTTTATATAGCATTCATGTGGGCATTCCAGTACTATGAATGAATTTGACGAAGCATTTTCAGAAAGAGACTCACTATTTTTATCTTGCAACTTACATAAATAAGCAACCAGGCCAGCATCAGTCCCCAATTCAATTGGAGATATAGAAAATAATGGGTCATCAATGTATCCTATGCTTTCCGAAGTATCATTGCCACATGTGATTGACATTATCGCTGCAACCATTTCTTTATGCTTTCTGGGACTCATGTATTTCAATGGCTCCCTCATATGGGCATTGACCATATACCAAGGATATAAACTTGTCAAACCGGCAAAGTTTGTCCAGGAAACTTGCGTAAGAAGGGCCAAAGGAACTCCACGTCCAAAGTTGTGCATGGATAATACTCTGGTAGTTCCTTCGCCACAATTGAACCAGTAATGCTGCTTGCCACTGATCAGGCAAAGGGTTGGCGAAACTTCATTTCCTCCGGTTCCTACTACACAGAGACGTGCCTCCTGAGCCCGTGCCTCCTGAACATGGTCACTACTTGCAATGGTATGAGAAAATCTTGGAGATGAGTGTTTGAGCAAGAAAATGTTTCTAAACTTGCATTTACTGATGTGATGGAGAATTTGACAGCTAACAGGAACCATTACAAAGCTATACATGAAAATATGACAGTGATTACGGCCAGAACAATTATAATATCATTTAGCAATTGACCTACTATTACTCACATATTGTCTCAATAGTGCCAACCTGTGGTGTGTTATAGTATCCTACTTTGTCACTTAGTCATTTTTATTATTTACAACATTACATTAATGGCATGCTTGTGCACAAACGGCGAGCAAGAAATCTTATTCATCATTCAAACAAACAAAATCCTTGACATATTAATTTTCTATCATGGCAGCATATACTTTACTTTGTGGGTTAATTGCCCCCTTAACATATTGAAAAATTTAGAGCTACCAATTAAGTAATAAGAGCTACCAATTAAGTAATAGTTAAACCATGGGTACAAGGACTTATTGCTGATAACTGTCCTGATCCCGAGGGCAAAGCCCGAGGAAGAGGGTATTATCTAGCGATAATTCCGAGAGTTGCCATGATTTAACTATTTTATACCATAGTTACCTTTTTGAACAGAGTTAAAGACAAAATAAAATCAGAGGATATGTTATTTCGAGTGGAAAAAATATGTCTAGTTAATGTAGTGATGGTCATTCCAAAGCCCTGACAACAAAATGCATTTTGTTCCCTTACCGTCGAACAAAAGCAGTGGTGATTGAGTGATGATATCCAGTGAGAGTCAAAGTCAACACTTTATACTCCAATCAATCAATCAATCAATCTTTGTGTCAGTTCTATATACAGGGATGGAGTAACCGTTCACAAGAAAAGCTTCATACAGCAAAAAAAAAAAAGCATAGATTTTCATTATAGCTATAAAAAAAAAAAATAAAATAAATAAATAAATAAATAAATTAAAAAAAAGATACAATCACTTTATACCACTCTATTTTATCGGCAAAAAATATCTTGCGTGCACTCTCTTTGCAGTAAAAAAAAATTATTTCCACAGGCAATTGGAGGTGAATAACACTTTTAATCCATGGCTGTTACCATAGCAACTATGGTGTAAATAGCGTTATATTGTCCAACTTCACCAATCTTACAATCCAAATTTACAGCTATCATATCATTTATCCTTTGACATGAATACATAGTTAGCAGAGACTTGCTACCCTTGAACAGGAATACAGTAAGGCCTTTATCTAGCTGACCAGAGTGTAAATGAGTGCCTCATGCTCATCAGGAAAACTGCAACTATTAGCTTCACTTGAAATAACAAAAAAGAAAAAATTAATTATCGATGTTTAAATTTGAGCGCATCATCTGGCTAGTTCTAATTAGTACACATCTTATTACGCCCTACATGTGCACAGAATTTGAACCAACTGGAGAGGGATGGATGATAAACTTTATTATATGGCCTAGTTGCTGACTGTTCTGCTTTTGCTGGGACATCCCAGATTTTCTGTCTTGTTCCGTATCCCACTACTCAGTTTATTGATCGTCCCAGTTTTTATGGGGCTTGCTATCAAACCAATACCATAGTTGCCAACCAATCTTGTTTAGCTTGCTTGCTCCAGCTGACAATTCTTGGATTCCCTTAAGTTTATAAAACTCCTCGTTTCTAAATTTCCTCCCGAGCATTTACATAAGTCAATTTAATGCAATTCCCTGAATTTCTACTTGTCTGTCAGTAACTATGACAACGACAACGATGGTGTATACAATTTATGAGGTGAATCATGTTGGTAAAGTATGGTCAGAGTGTATAGGTAAAGCGCATAGGTAAAGTGTTGTCAATAATAGTGACAATGGTTACGTCTGTATTCATGAATAAGCTGTAACAAGTGGTGTGTGCAAACTGTGTAAGGTTGACAAGGATTGTCAATCATTACGACTAGAAAAAAAGCAGATTGAAGTATCTAATCCAAGAGAATAATTACCTCATGCTGCTCCTTTCCTAATTTTAGTACAATCAAGTGTTTTTTTCGGTATTATCCTTTAGTAGGCAATGTCAGTGGGTGTATGGTTTTTGTTTCAAAAAGTTGGCAACTAAGGGATGGCCTTCACAATGTTTCACCTAATTCTCTATTGTTAACCATTATCTTTGATATTTCTGATGTGTCATAGTCATAGTCATAATAATAATAATAATAATAATAATAGCAGTTTTGAGCTGTATAATTTAAGTGAATTACCAAACAATTTTATTATATATATCTTGGTTACATTTTGTCTACAGATGTACACAGTACCTGGTCATTTAGCTAATTATTATACGAACAAACACCTATCTACTTAGCGATATTTTTTTTACCTCAAAAGCGCTTGGAAACGTCTCCCGATACTACGCAGTAAGAATGGTGTTGCCACCGCACTCAGCACTACTTTCTAATTCTGTGTCCTTTAAGAAGAGTGGTAGCGGATCCACTAAGCTTGACTATCGACCATTTACCTATCTATTAAAAGTTTGGAAATGATCGTCAGACATAGTCACAAGGCGGGATTTTTTCGTTGCGACCAGTCACCTCCTTTGAAGCAGCAAATGGAGTACCCAAGTAATTTCACTGAGCCAAAAAGATGTTATTAATAATAATAATATAAATACAAGCAACTGTAAAAAATTCATATTTTATATCCATAAATAATTAGCTACTATGGCTGCCTCAAAGATGAATCACAAATAATATCACTCATGGACTCATCTCGCAATGATTTACTGTAAACACAAACAGATTGATAAATTCTTGAAGCCTCGTGTGAATCTAAATGATGCCTTGCAATATCAGATAGTTTCAGGCTCATAAAGTCTACAGCAGGGACTATCGAGGGCTCGTTGGGCTCCGTTAGAGGAAACAGGGTCTCTGCATTGGAGAAGTGGGTTATAGCAGTAAAATCAGCATTGCACTCCTTACTTGCCCTCACAGCCTCACTGTAAAGACAATGTCTCTCCAGAGCAATGTCGGAATAGTTTCGATCGCCACTGAATGTACCTTCGTGGATAAGGAGAGACGCATTCTTTCCTTCTTCAAGTAATTTAGGGCACGGTCTTGTATCGCCAGAATAAACCATACACCATTCATTACCTTTACTTATTTTGACACCGTATGAGTGTGAAATGTGATGCACAGGAATAACCTTTAAGGACCAATCGCTCCAAACGTAAGGCCTTCCTTCTATTACTAGTGAGTTTATCAAGTCACAATCAATATCAGAAAGAAATGCGCAATACTTTTTCATCAACATTGGCATGCTGGGAGGAGCCACAACTGTTACCAGAGAATTGTCGCAGGCCATTCGCTTCTGACGTAACAACTCGAATAAACCATTCCAATGATCTGGATGCATGTGTGAAATGAAAACCACATGTATTTGGCTCAATATGTCGATAGCTTCTTTTTCCCCAAAACACTTCTTCAACTGTATGAAGGTGCCCTCCCCACAATCCAACAAAATGTTGCCACCATGTGCTGACTGCAATAAGATGGAAGTTTCGTTGCGGTAAATTGAATTCTCACTTCCGCTAGTCCCAAGAAAAGTTACTACAGCATCAGAATGATGCAATAGTTTGGGAGAATAAGGGCGATTAACATGGTCTATGGAATTCTTTGCTACTTCTGGAAACTTTTGGTGATATGAAGTGATATCCGTGTGGCAGTATTTCATTACTTTATCGTACACATCATCCACGTAAGTGTCCAAAGGAACCAATGTTTTGGAAAAATCAATTTTTACATTTTGGCCTACGGCAATGTGAACTTTTAATCTTGACTGGCCAATAACAACTTGCTCTGGCTTCAAATATTTGCAAAGGTTCAAGCTGCTCCAGGAAATGTCATTCTTCTTCGGGATAGACGGGATTTGAAATACTTCAGGATTCATCATATGGAATGGCAAGCTAAATCCAAAGGAGTCACGCCAACTTATCTCGCCAGGGCAAACAGATGAATGCAAAAGTATGTGATAAACGTTGGAACCAAGACTGGACATCCATGCGCAGTACTTTTCATTGTTAATAACATCTAATGGTGTCATATGCACCATAAAATCCAACCTATCCTTTTCATTGTTTAACTCAGAAGCTTGTAGCTGTTTATGGTCACAGATGGAATCAATATAGTTTTCATTCAGGCACTGCAGTATCACAAATGAAGCTCCATTCTGTTTTGGGCCAACAACTTGATCTGACTGTACGATCCTGCCTGAACTGGTCGTATAGTCTTTGCCTTCTTTCAGCAATGTCATTTGCTTACCTACAGGTACTCCTAAAGAGATAGCCTTTTGAGCATCCAAAGTACCATTCTTTCCATATTGCTTACAATAGTAGGCAGCAAATTCCGAATCCAAATTTATGCGTGATATGGTAAAAACTCCATCATCCACTTCATCAATATCTTTCACGGAACTCCTCCCACATAGATGTGTCAACATTTCAAACATTGCCTCCTTACTCTTCCCAGGAGCCATACAAGGAAAAGCGTCATTAAAGTTGCTCAATTTATCATAACGGAAGTACAGGTTGCTAAAGCCAGCCATGTTGTCCCATGATTTTCGTGTGAATAACATACTCGGTATACTGCCTAAGCCAAGTCTGAAGTAACCTATTGTACGAGTAGTCCCTTCAGCACAGTTGAACCAATATCTATACTTCCCAGAAGCCAAGCAAAGAGTAGGTGAAATTTCATTTCCTCCGGTTCCAATCACATGAAGAAATGCTTCTGAAATACCAACATCAGTTTTGCTTGAGAAAAAATACTTGTGTAGCACTGCCCACGACTTATTACCCAGGGCTCTACTGTGCCTTTTGAAGAGTACTTGTCCAGCAGCTGGAATCATTGTAAAACCTGTTTCATAAAATTAAAAATAAAGGTAAAAGGAAAACAAAATTATGCCTTAATTTTGTGTATAATGTAATACTCTATTTATACTTAGTGCTCGAACCAAAGAGGATTGGCCCAATAATGTAATACTACAGGATTGAGGGTTGTAACAGGAACAAGTGAGATATTGACTTTTGCCACACTACCTCTTAATAGTCTAGTAGTCTAGCTAACATTACAGTGTATCTCAATAGTTGCTGCTATGCATGCATGATTATATATGTACCTCCTCTACTGTATGTCTCCCTTTTCAAAACACATTAGATAGACCTTATGATCATAGCTATGATATCAAGATTAAGAATGTAATGGCAGAAATGACATCATTTGATGAGCAAAAATGATAGATTTTTATTACTATCTAAAAATTTTAAACTTGTAAACTGAAATGGTGATTTTTGTCAAGGTTTTGTTATTTTTATTATAATACACTTAATTTAATTTGTATAGAATGTATTAAATTGTAATTTACTAATAGCTAATATTGTAGTAAATCATTATAGCTGCATAAAGTCCATCTCCAACTATCACCACGAACAATATCGATGAACACTGGCTTATTTTTACAACAAGAATAAATTTAACAGGTCTTGTAATGTCTTTAGATGTTAAGCATAATATGACTCAGCAATATTATCTGCTCAATGTATTAACATTTAGCGCGCATGTGTGAGAAGATTGCAATACTCAATTGGTTTATCAGTCAGTCATTCTGTGCTGTCACACGACAAAAAGCGAATGTCAGATTTTTTGGCAGTACAATCGTAAACTATTATTGGTAACACCCCCTACTGTCACACCGTATTTACATGAGTAAATAATTTCCTGCACTGGCCAGCAGTAGTTTTGCTTCATAGTCTCAGTGGTTTACTGGTTGGACTCTTGCATGTTTGTGCCTACCATTTCATTGCAAGAGCTGCATATCCACTTGCATGAGTCACACATTGACATATTGATACTACACCAAACAAAATATTCTTTGGGTCTTTGTAATAGCTAGCTAGCTACTTCATAGTAATGCTGAGGGTTGCACCTTTGGTGCTTCATTACCCGTACCTCACGTCAAGACAGAATTGAACACAGCTTCGAACTGACACAGAAAACTCTAAACCCACGGGGACTAACTAATTCCTTGAGAACTTACTAATTCCGTGGAATCTCGCCGGTCTCAACCGAGCAAGCAGAGCTGTACGCGGACGTCGTGGTCAGCAGGTTTGATGGGACCAAGCGGTCAAGTATCGTCTATCAAGAAAACACATCGGAACGGGTCGCCCAATTTAGAACTGTTTTACGTACCACGCTTTTCCAAGTTGGTTACATTTTTGTAATAGTGTTTGTCAAAACAATGCATAGTCCTGCAGGGGCTGATTCAAGGTTGACATGTCTGTAACGAACAAATATTAATCAACTGTTAATATGAAAGTAGAAAAGGGATGTCGTCCACAAAACGTTGAAACAAATGAAGAAGTAATGAATATAATATTAATTGGAAATTAGTTGTTTGTTTTTTTTGTATTTTGCAAGATAAAGTTAGACCATCAGAATTAGTTAATAGCACTGTTCCGCCATTGTCAGTAATATATCCAGAAGTGGGTGTGGTCACAATTCACATTGCTCCCACCTAATGTTTTCTAATTAAAGCAGCCACTCCCCTCTACCTCAGCTCTTCAGCTACTAAAAGGCACAAGTGTGGCCTTCCACTATTTCTCTATAATGTCAATCACTCCTGGGCTGGATACCGCCCTCCTCCCCCATTCCCACATTACCGGAACACAATATCTCCTTGAAGTAGCGCAATAAATAAATATCAACCATAATGACATAACAAATGCATTCTATCATACACATGACACTTAAAGCAATACAAATCAGGGGAAATAACTGTATTGCCATAGAGAAACAAGAACTGTTTAGCTTAATTAACATCGTTGCATGGAGTAAGTTATTGCTCGGTGAGCAAAACGACTTTCCAAGGAGTCCAGATGTTGTCCCTGAATGTCCGAAAGCCTTATACTCATAAAATCCACAGCAGGAATAATCCCACGAGGCATCCGTTCCTTCAATGATAGAAGAGTATTTTTTGTAGCAAAATGAGTCAAAACAGTGAATGAAGCGTTCATTGCTTTGGAAACTCGTACAGCCTCCCTGTAGGTGGAGTGTCTACTTGAAAAGTTCACATGTTGTAGAAATGTTGCTTCATGAATTAGAAAATCAGTATTTCGGCCTTCATTAATCAATTTAGAACAAGGCTTGGTATCACCGGAGTATACAATACTTTTGTTCCGTTCAGTGCTAATCTTAACACCATAACATTCTCGCACATGATCAACAGGAATAGTTTTTACACATAAACCCTGATGCACAAAAGGATCCAGCAATCCCATCTTTGCATTGAGATAATTATAGTCCAGCTCAGGGTAACACTTAGAGTATAAACGCAAATGCAACTCCAAAGCAGACGGCCCAATAACGTTAATTCGTGTGTTGCCGTTAGCTTCAAAAATTTCCGTCAGAACCGAGAACAGGCCAACAAAGTGATCAGGATGCAAATGAGATATAAATATATTCTGGATATTTCTTAGTACGGCTCTGCCATGCTCTTTACCAAAGCAGCTGTACAATTGCTTCAATGTGCCCTCTCCACAGTCCAGCAACAAGTTTCCATCTGCGAGAGTCTCTACAAGGATTCCAGTAGTGTTTCGAAAGGAAGAGCTCCACTTGGCAGACGTGCCCAAAAAGGTGACTACAAAATCATTCCGGTTGCTTGGTGAGAGAAACGAATCGGTCCTTGACGTCAAACCATTTTGAAACCTATTTGTAATTCCAATTAACTTGTGGTACTCTTTAAAATCTCTCTCACATTGTTTTGATACTATTTGAAAAGAATTCTGAAGCCATTTGTCAATAGGCTCCAAAACGCCAGAACTGTCGATGGACAATGGTTGGTGTTCAACTAAATTAAACTTCAATCCGGTGCAGCCCACAGTAACTTGGTCCTCTGCCAAGAACTTACTAATCTCCATCTCTGTGAACTTTACTGCACTTTTGTCTGGCACACAAGGCACATGGTATATGTTAGGATTAAAACGGTGGAAGGCAGTGCTTAGCAACAAAGCTTTTCTACGCAATATTTCACTCGGACAAACTGAAGAATGCAAAATTAAGTGATGGGTTTTGGCACCAAATCTTGCCATCCAACTGCAGTAAGTTTCCGTTTGTAAAACCTCCCACGGAGTTATGTGCACTACCAAGTCCACCGTCTCATTCAACTCTGTAAACCAATCAGCATTCAAATGGGGACATTTGCAGATTTCCTCAGCAAAGCTCTTGCTGGGGCATTCAATCACCAGAAAAGTACTATTTTTTTCTTCAGTAGGTTCAGTGTTATGATTTCCTTTCTCTTCAACAATGCCATTCTCTAGCATCTGATCCTTTGTCTTTGACACCAACGCATGGTTTGAATACCTTGACTTGAGACTAATATTAGCTTTCCGTAATCTACAAGAATAAGCCATTACACATTCGCAACATCCAGGCGGATTTATTTCTGTGCCACAAATTGCAATATAATCATCTTCAAATCTTTCCAAGTCTTCATGAAGACGCCACGTATTTCGCCCTGTGATTCTAGACAAGCATTCAGAGTACATGTGATGAAGACTAGAAGGCACTGAGCACACAATTGGCTCCTCATTACTGTAGGAACTTCCTAAAGTTACAGCATAAAATAGTTCTACCATACCGCCAATGTTTTCCCAAGAACCCTTGGTGGAAAAAAAACCCGGATTCTTGCTCAGTTCCTTTACGTCTCCAAAGGTACCTTCCCCGCAGTTGAACATGTATGCCTTGTCATGGTACTCCACGAATATAGCAGGAAAAACATTGTTTCCTCCAGTTCCCATCACTTTTACAGAACACAAAGAATCTGATGCATTCCTGAGTGGTCTAAACTTGGACATCTTTGTGCTTGAAGAACGTGCCAATTGTCTGACTATATTTTGTCTATTCAACTGGTAAGCAACATAAACGGAAGATGGCCTCAGAGGGAGCATAAAAGTTCTAAATGCCAGATGCATATTATACCTGAAACGGAAGGAAGAAACCAGAAATCTGCAGCACTTCATAAGGTCTATGCTCCGGTTAGTTAAGCGACCCTTTACCGGACATTCCCCTCGTCACTGGTAAATGATCGTCAGTTTTAAAATGCGTTCCAATTATGTATAGAGTAAGTGATTGAATGATACCATCTACTGATTTTCTTCCTGGGTGACATACATTATTGTGTAGTGCTGCAACTTATTAAAATTGAATGATGGCTGATAGACATGAATCATAGAAGAAATGAATTAAAAAAAAAAAAAAATATTAAAAATATTAAAATGACATCTGATTATTTCTGTGGGGCATTTTATAATAGTTTTGTAAGTCCATGTATAACTCATCAGCAGAGTCCTTGGGAGCCCCAAGAGTGCGTGCTTCTAGACTGCTCTGTTGAATGTCCTTTCCACTCCACTGGAGCAGCTGCCTGTCACCATGACTCAGCATCGTCACAATGGCGGGAAATAACGGCCTCATAGATGCCTCCTCGTGCCTGCAAAGTAACCGCACAATTGGGTGACAACAAAATCTGGTGACAACTACTAAATATGAAGGAATTTATTAATACATTCAATTATATACATACAATTAAAATACATAATCATAATAATAATAATAATAATAATAATAATAATAGTAATAATAATAATACCAACATAATATACTACACATGCATGCATATATTACATACACAGCCACCTACATACATGTTCAGTTACATTCAAATACACACACAACTATACATACATACATACCCATCTATAGCACTATCTTGCCCCATTAATTAAACAACAATTACAGTTTAACCACTTCAAATTTCTATAGTTTAACTTTTAGTGGGGTATAAGAGCCCCTCAATTGAGAGTACTTTAGTAATGGCAAGTGGACTTCAACTCCAGCATGCTGTTGTGAGTGCTAGGCACTACAGTTTTGGTCACAAGCAAACCAGCGGTGAGAAACTACAAATTAGTACTGAGAGGCAGCTGTCAAAGCTCTTTCTTCTCTAGTCAAAATATAAAGAATATTTATTCGAGAATTTAAATGATACCCATAAGCCCTTAAAATCAGTTGGGTCGGCTAGCTTTCTCACCATTTGTGCTGAAGCACACCACAGTGTGTAGTCATACAGCGGCTCTCATACTCTGTTATGCATTGCTCATTGATAAAGTAAGCAACAAGTTCACACCTTCAGCTGCTTATGGGGAAACTCTGCTTTGCTTATTCTAAAGATCATTACCGAATGGTCAACAATGTATATTCACAGTTTGTATTTTTTTCACGATGCTTTACTAACTGTACGTAATTAGACACTTGAGTGAATAATGAGGTCACACATATGTACGTACCATACCGAAACATATAAAAACCTTAACTGACTAACACCCCAGAGTGTCTTGCTCGCTCGCCAAATACGTACGTAAACACATACATTCATACACACACACACACACATACCAGCAACGAATGATGAGCTCATAGAGAGCCCGGGAACAGCCTGGTGGAGGTGGCAGACGAAATCCTTCCGATAATAAAGTCATAGTCTAATGAAGCAAAAAAAAAAAAACTCCGTTAATAACATTTCATCTCACACACTCAACTATAAGTTACTATTTTTGTAATACTGGATAGCATGAATGATTCACATAACAAACATATTGATCAACTCAGTGAAAACTGGTAGCCCTAGGCTAATGCTTGCCAGGGAGAATGGGTAAGTAGTCCAACTCTTTTTATTTAGGATTCACCACGCCTTTCTCAAAATAATCAATACTTGTGCATTCCAGATCATTCTCTCAGAGTAAATTAGGTTCTAATGAAGCTTATGCAAATATTTAAATAATCATATTGTCCCTCTCAACACCACACAAACACAAACACTAATTACATACTTCGTTGTTACTGTAGCCATCGTACGGTGTTCTTCCAAGACTCCATATCTCGTACATGACTGTACCATAGCTCCAAACATCACTGGCAGTGGAATACTTCCTAAAGTTCAGTGCCTGCAGTTCGTACATACGAGCAACGTAATACAGTTTGTGTATAAACCAGTAGACAGCAGGAGGTGGAATAGTTTCTAATTAACCACAAATTACACGTATTCTAGCACGTGCTCTATGCAACCTACTATGTACATACACCAACAGCAGCAAAAAAAATAAAAAATAAAAAAAATAAAAAAAAAATAAAAAATATATATATATAAAATGTAGCACATTAATAGCAGTTGTATATAGGCTTACATACCATATGTACTTGTGTAGCTCTTAGTCAATACTTTGAAAGTCAGCAGTGAATGTACAATGTGATGTCACAGAATTGATACTATGTATATACATCATGTGACAAAACCTAAACAATTGCAGCTGCACTCTCAGTAGATGAGAGCAAAATGGTGTTAACGGCGGACAACTATTAACACTTTCACTTCCACTCACCTTTCTCTCTCTCCACCCACCCCCTCCCCTCCCACCCCCAAAAAATAAATAAAAAAATAAAAAAAATAATAATTAAAATAAATAAATTAATAAATAAGTAATTAAATAACTTATGTTTTATATGAATTTTTTTTAAATTTTAATTACACATATCATTGTGGGGCCACCCACAGAACTGTTGCAGAGATACCAGGGGGAGGAGCTGGGTGAGCTGACTGTGCGATGTAATTGTGGTCAGCTGCTACATCATCAGCTACCACACACTGGCGCACACACCTCTTTCTATTTATGTTTCACTATGTGGGTGGATGGCTATAAAATCACTGTAGTCACTCCACTCAATTTCAGTTGGTCTCCGTCTTTTTTTTAAATCTGCACCATACCTTATTAGCTAATATCTAATTAACTTTCATTATAACTTCCTTGAATACTTTCGAGGCTAGTTGGGAAGTGATAGGACAGCTTTAGGTTGCTGATAGGAGAGCGCCAGACTACCCATAGACCAATTCTAGTGGCAGTGTACCCGGCTGGAACTTGGGATTTACACAGAGTCTCCAGCTGCTTAGTAGTCTTGCAAGGACTCGGTTCAATACTCCCCACAATCATCTTGTGAAAAATATGAAGAGTGAGCTCGCTTGGAATTACTGTGTATGTGTTATTTCTAATGAAATTCCCGGAAGTTAAATAACATTAAATCATGTGTACACACACACACACATTATGTATGTTTAACATCTCAAATACTCCATCTGCAGCTTCATCAGGAAACCCACCCTCACCAACTTCCTTTTTGAAAGATAATTAAACGTGCATCCTACACATATTTGACCTAAGAACTAAAAAAGTTTGAAAACACCAGTAAAATCATTCAATTGTGCTTTCCCTTACAAGCTGTTGCTCACACGTGCACACTAAATGTTGCATGTTTTTAATACTATTTTAATCTCATTCTACACATCATCAGAAAGTGATAACAGAGCGTGTGCGTGCAACATACACAAGACATGCATACACAAGTTAAGCTTGTTCTTGTATGCAAATGTACTTTGTGATGTGTGTAGTCCTAGAACGTAACAACCGAGAGCCATGCACAACTATGCATGTGATCAGCATGTTATCTGCATGTGATCTCAGTTGTATGCACATACAATACTATATGGTACATGTACATCAAAACATACCTCAGGTGCAGTCCACCTGACTGGTATCTGTCCGCCATGAGTGATGTAGTAGTCACTGTCCTGGAGATCTCTGGACATACCGAAATCACCAATCTACCACACACACACACACACACACACACACACACACACACACACAAACACGCACACATACCAGCACGAAAAATAAATGAATGGACAAATCAACTAAGACACGAATTGCAGCTGCTTTGCAGCCAATTATGTGCACTATAAATTTAACCCAATGTTTCAACTTTTAGCCAAATCCTCATCAAAAAGTCTAGACGTAAAAATAATGCCGGGTCTAAATAAATCAGCATAAACAGAGAAGTGATCATCATTTACTCAGGGGCAATGAAACCTGAATCGTAAAATACGTAAATGTTTGAGATGAACGAAAGGATGAAAGAAAACTGATCAAATGAACGAACCCCTTAAAAACGACAGAATTACGGGAGAGGTCATGGAGACACACCTACTCACTCACCTTGCATGTATGGTGTGCACTCAGAAGTACGTTCCTTGCGGCCAAGTCTCTGTGCACAAAGGACTTGCTGGACAAGTAGGCCATGCCTAAGGCTATCTCACGACAGAAGTTGAGCAGCTGATGCGGGAGATCAGTGATGGAAGTCGCTCGCCTGACAAATCACAGCAAAACAAAACAGAAAACATTCACTTAATTGGAGCAATTTCTGATATACAAATATTATCTTACAAGCATATTTTGGAAAAATTATTTAATTGTATTGCCACCTGAAGAAGATCGAGCAACCTCAATAGAAACGTCGTGAATTAAACTAAACCAGACGTGAGCAGTCTATCAATTTGACACTCAATATTTACGAATGCTACATACAAATTTGTCAATAAAAAAACTTGATAAAGTGTACTTTAAATAATTGTCTTAAAGGGTGTGCCACCACACTCACTGGTTATCTTTGTTCAGGAGGTACTTGCGGAGATCACCCTTTTCCATATACTCCAACACGATCATGACCTAAGGAACACGCACACACGAACATACACACACACACACACACACACACACACACACACACACGTGTGTGTCAATCAACAATACAGTTCAACATACCCACAGCTACAGTATGAACCCAAAAGACAGAGACAAAAATGGAACACTTCATGAAGATAAGTATGGCAGATCCTCACATAAGAGAATTCAACAAGTAAAAAAACAAAAACAATAAAAACAACAAAAAAATAACCAAAAACAAAACAAAAACAAAAAAACCCCCACTAATACTACAAGACATGCCAATATAATCACAGCTCATTACTGCTACTCCACAACAAGAAGATGCCGCCACTATTCCTTTGTCATTTCTCCAACTAGCTCACGCCCTAATCCGCCCACCACAATATCACTTAACCCTAGCCATGTCTTGGCATTCCAGTATGTCTTCCACCTGCTTGGAAAGTGCCGGTAACCCATGGCAACGACTGGAGTGCAGGACACAACCACATTCCAAAATGGCTGTCACTTCACATGCTTAATTTAAAAAAAAATCAAGAGAGAGGGAAATCAGGTGACAGGCACATACACATGCTCACAAACAAATCAATACATTATTAGTGGTGGTGTAGTTCAGGCATGAGCTGTTGTACATGCAGTCTTGATTCACAGAACCTCAGTAATCCAAACACTAAATGACTGAAGGGGTTCAGATTACAGAAAAGTTCAGAATAGCAAGTATAATACGCTTTTAAAGGGAAATATTTTATGAATCATGTTCAGTATATGAGCACCTCGCTTCATTCAAACACTATAATTCAGTCATAACTAGAATAAAGTTTCTCTTTATCTCGCCATAAGTACATAAATAAAACAAAAACCCAAGGCAATCCTTTACCGGTTCTCCCATAGTGACGACACCGTGCAGCTTGACGACATGTGGGTGGAGGAACTGTCCCATGATGGCTGCCTCCTGCAGGAACTTCACCTTGCCTTCCTCCGTGGACTGAGGCTTGAGCATCTTCACTGCCACCTCCACACTATCCTCCTCACCAGACTGAGACGTCTTCTTCTGCCAGCGACCGAGGTTCACAGTGCCGAACTGACCCGAGCCAAGGTAACGGATTATTCTACGACACGAGAAGATGAGCAAAATAAACGCGACAACAAAGAACCGTGAAAATACTGTATATGAAATGTAGGGTCATTTACCCAGATGAATTCAAACTTGGGTAATAAATACGGTGCTGAGCTGGAAATTCCAAATATACAATGTAGACCTAACAAGATCCAAAATTAATAATGTCATTTACTGAAGCATGGAGACCTTGGTCTCACCACGTGCAACTGTTACAAGTTGTGTCGTCTAGGAACTTGAAGATTACAAAGGATGGAGCATCTGGAGCACTTCCAGTATGTACGTGCACACACACACACACACACACATCTATGTATGTCCTCACATACACACACAAACACATGCACACTTCAGACTAAACTGGAGCCGTCCCGGTAAGACTTAGAAGACTAAAAGTAACACATATACTCAAATTCTGACACTCATGTTATAATTACATATAATCAACCCTTTACCAAACGAAAAACTAACAAAAATGTTGAAGCCATTGACCAATGTAGAGCTATAGAATTCCTCACATTTCAAAGCAATTATATGCTTATTTGAAATGCAGCAGATTCTTTCAGTTTGGATGGTTTCTACAATTCCTAGAATGTTATTCACACGCACACACAAACACACTCACGCATACCTAAGTGGTGAGCTTCATGCGAGCCTGGTTATACATACTTCTAAGAAAATGAATCCTTAAAAGTGACAGCTGTAAATTAATTACTGTCTACTATCACAAAGAACTTAGTGTACAAAGCCAATTCAAAGTATACTGCAAGTCTTTAATTAAAAATGGCTACAAATACAATCATTACATGAATGTAATGCTCTAGCTACTGCTGTATTCATGTACTAGAGAATGACTAAAGAGAAAGTCATACAAAAAGATCTATTGCTAAGATGGGTTTTCGGAGATACTGGATCTATTGCTAAGATGGGTTTTCGGAGATACTGGATCTTTGAGATTTCTTTAGGTTTACTCTTCAAGTATTAACTGATATAATATTGAAGCAGTGATTGATAAAGAACAAAATGAACTGATGATATAAGCATATGCAACCATGGGGTACGTTCTAGTCACCGTTATTTTCAAAACGCTTTGCCTACTGACATATTATAATTAGTTACAGATACGATGGAAACAAAATCAGTAAATTTTGACTGATTTACACCCGAGCATGTCTGGCTCACTTCCTTCAGTCAATTGCGAACTAATACAAAATGAACTAGTACTCTACATAGGAGGAGTCTAGCACTAAGTTGCCACCATAGCAACCACTACACTGATCCTAAGTGTGACTGCTAAAAATAATAGCGTATTAATTGGTTGAAGACCAAATAAAACCAGTGATCTGATTTCCTTCCCCTTACCTGATCTGGGACCTGAGAATCTCTCTGTACTTCTTGGTGGCTAGCTGGTTATAGAGACCTCTCCTGTCGGAAGCTGGCACCCAATAGATGTCCTCTTCCACAAAGAAAGGGTCTTGAGAGGAACATTCTTGGCTCCGCCCCTCCTGTTGCTGATGCTGCAACACACGGCATTTCACATTCAAGTTATTATTTCATATATACACAGACTAGCATTTACATGTCACTGCACAACACTTACAGGATTATGCATGTATGTATGTGTGTGTATATGTATGTGTTCGTGTATGTATGTGTGTATGTACGTATGTGTCTATGTGTCTATGTATGTATGTATGTATGTATGTATGTATGTACGCATATGTGTGTGTGTATGTGTAAGTGTTCCTGTATGTATGTGTGTATGTATGTATATAGGTATGTAGAGTTCTCAATGCCATACACATGTACACATGACTGCATATTGTACATGTGTGACAAATATTACATGTAAGAACAGCAACTATGTATGGTAGTCTGTTGGACCTCACATTACATGTATCATCTATGTATGAGCGGAATTAATTCAATTAGTTACAAATCCCATGTTTCTTATTGGACGGCAACCAAAAAAACCTAAAGACTTGCACCATGGACCATGCTCACTACATCTTTATAACCATGTGTGGCAACATCGCATCCCTGACCCTTGACAACTGCATAGCAACAGTCGGCCAATCAGCCACCACTAATGATATGGGAAGAAGGACCAGCTTTCTCTGGATACAGGAAATGTAGAAACCTTACGACAACCCCTTCCCTAACTACCACATGTTTGAACCAGCAACTCATGAATTCTGGTCCCTGCTGAATAGAAGAGGCAATAGTTCAAAAACACATGAGATAATCACATGATCAAAAGAGAATCTTCCTTCCTGACTGATAAATGAACTTCTTAAAAAAATAATAATTAATATGAAGAGAGAGAGAGAGAGAGCTCCATATATGAAAAAAAAAAATACACCAGATGAACCAATGCCTCCAGACATACAAGTATTGTGTGGCTGTTGTGTTTTTACACATGTGAAATATTCCATGCATAGCCCACATACCTCAGTAATGCTAGAATACACTTCTTTATCTACTCTGCTTGGAGATGGCAATCCATTCTGTCGAAGACAATAAATTTCTCTCTCCCTCTAAACACACACACAAACAAAAAAACAAATTAAAACAACAACAAAGTACAATAATATTATGAGGTATAACTCAAAAGTTTGTCATACTTACTGTATAGTACATGAAACTGTATGAATGTATGTATGTGTGTGTACATGTGTGTGAGGATGTATGTGTGTGTGTGTGTGAGAATGTGTGTGTGTGTGAGGATGTGTGTGTGTGTGTGAGGATGTGTGTAAGTGTGTGTGTACATGTGTGAGGATGTGTGTGTATGTGTGTGTGTGTGAGGATGTGTGTATGTGTGTGTGTGTGAGGATGTGTGTGTGTGTGTGAGGATGTGTGTGTGTGTGTGTGTGTGTGTGTGTGTGTGTGTGTGTGTGTGAAAACAGCTATAAATATAAGAAGTCTACTTAATGAAATGTTTCCTTGATGAAGAAGAATCAAGTGTATAAATAGTTATGGAGTGACAAACGGAAGAGGAAAAAAAAAATTTGTACCAGTAGATGTACACAACTTTATTTCCTTGTGAAACTTGACAAAATCAACTAACCTACTCCAACACCACCTCATTATGAATATGTGAATTACAGACACCTGTACTCCTTCTTCCATAAGTCTACCTCCCACCCTCACTTCCACCCACCCTCACTTCCACCCACCCTCACTTCCACCCACCCCTCACTTCCACCCACCCCTCACTTCCACCCACCCTCCTCCACAAATATGAATGCAGGACTATTATGTACTGCACACCCTTGCCACAGCCTATGCCCCCCTCCCCCCCTTTCCCACATATACTCATTAGTGCCCACTCTTGACCACACCCTATCTCATCCTGAACGACTGGAACAAAGAATTCTATTGCACATTCTCTGTAAAAAAAGGGCGAGTAGTTTTAGCTCCTTTTTTGAGCAAACAAAGAAACAAAGATGCCTAAATGAAGAAGGTGTTAGTATCCTGGGATACTGGCAGAGTAAACAAATAATCCTCAAATACTCAGCTTACAATAAATGTGCAACAATACCATCAACGATGCAATACGTACGTGCAAAATGTACTTAACCAACAAACAACATGTACTTAACACAAACAACATGTACTTAACACAAACAACATGTACTTAACCAACAAACAACATGTACTTAACCAACAAACAACATGTACGTAACACAAACAACATGTACTTAACACAAACAACATGTACTTAACACAAACAACATGTACTTAACACAAACAACATGTACTTAACACAAACAACATGTACTTAATACAAACAACATGAACTGAACAGATAAATATATCATGAACTATATACCCACAAATAAATGCAAGTTATACAGGCACATACATACATACGTACATGTCTGTACACCACAGGCCATTTCTAAGTGCACACGTAATATACGTGTGATCAAACATTGCTTTGAATAAATGTTGGAAACACACATAAAACACGCACATGACAACAGTTGAAAAATATGCATAAACCTGCTTGGTAATCAACATTTAGCATGTATGAATGTATAACTTAATATGTAAAAGGTACCAGGGTCTAAGGCTAAAAAACAGAACGTGCAAGTCTATTTGAGAAAACACGGTATTGGATTTGGACGGATCCTGTTATGTTACCTAGATGTTATCTGCTTTTGATGTTACTGATACAGTGTGTCTAGTTTAACGTTTGAAATGTATCACATAGAAACAAAATACAGCCTTTTGATAGTATATATGCATGTACCTTATTGTTTTACTCCTAATAGTGTTTCAGCTACTACGAAGGCAATTTAAATTTAACTCTTGGAAGTTAGAGGACCGCGCATCTCCCATAGACTCCAACACTTTATTCGCCATTTTATTTAACTTCACGTTTAGCCTTATCTGTTGCATGCTTATCACTCTCAGACTAGAGCTGTTTTAAATTACATGCACATAATTACACCTTGACCATTTCTACTTGGAAGCATGTCTTCAGTCTGCAATAAGGATTCTCCTGTCCTTAGCTATAGACTTCACTAACACAATTACAGCTGCACTGAATTTCCCGCCTGCCCACGAAGGCAAGTGTACTACTATGAAGTTATCAACCACACCTTAATTAACTCAAGGAGGGAAATTAACATCACACCACTTAACACAGTTCTGCCATGAAATTTCTTCCAACGCTCTAACCTCCTGCCCACACACTTAATTGCCATTGTTATTTTTCAGGAAGAAAGGTCACACAGCTGGTACCGGTGGCACAGAATCCCCTTGGCAGACAGCGCTCACACCTTTACGTAACTATAACAACCCTCCCACTGCTGAGATTAACCACAATTTAATTGTGCACACCCAGACCTTCCAGGCACGCTATCTCTGATGCTAGGACAATAGCTGTCCTCTTATAGTGCTGCTTACCACTGCACTAGCAATTACAACCAATAAATAAATTGAATATATTATTTCTTCCCTTCCTGTCCAAATAAAAAAATATACGCAAAATATTAAAAAAATGATATAAAGTAAAATAATGAATAAATAAAACGGATAAACATTCGCCGGGGAAAGGCTTAAGGTTAAAGGTTACTTATCATGAAAAAAACTATACCACGAAGGTGAAAGTAATAATTACTATTGGACAGCATTTACAGGGAGTTCTTGTTACTATTACACTGTAAACATCAGTGGGAGCAAGACATTAATAAGTTTTATACTTTTTGTTTTTGCTCCCAAACAATCACGAAGGAGTGCACATGTAATGTTGATCAGTGGCTACCCTCATTTCATAACACATGTGTCATGATGAGCATGTGTCAGGAGGATACATTCTAGACACCTGCAACTGTAGCCATACACTCTTCTAATGAGACCTGTCAGCAAAAGGGAAAAATCCTCACAAGTGAACCCAAACAACTAAATATGCATATCGAATACCATGCCATGCATGACTAACTTGCAGGATGCATTGTGTAACCCAATCCCTGCACTTCTGCTGGATTCCCCCATCATTACTACGATGTATGCAAGCTGGTGGTTACGTATGCTACTATATGTCTAGAGTGCTCGGCCCTGTATGTATAAGGGAAATGATGCTCACAGCCTATCACAGGAAAGGAGAGGACCAGCGATAAACATGTCCTATGAAAGCTTCCTGATTAGATTTGCAGAACAATAGCGACACTATAAATAGGCCTCCTCAAATATAAACACGACACCTGATACTTATGAATATTTCCTATAACTGCACAACTTGCATCAGTTCAGAAAGAGTGAACACCAGGAATGGAGTTAACCGTGGGTACTGCAGAGTGGATGGACCAATATGGTCCCCAGTGAAGTGATCACTGTGGGAAGCCCGCACACCTTGATACTTTGTGTGGTGTTGATAAAGATAAACAGAGTATACATACAATAATGAATAAAACCATCCAGCAATAGAAATATAAATGTTACACATGAACTGTATATATGCACAACACACACACACACACACACACACACATACACACAAATAATTCCTAGAGTGCAAATCACGACACTTTCTTGGTTAAAGTAATCACAAGTATGTTCACAAGTACAAAGTGAGAGGTTATCACCTCACAACACATCAGGTGCAGAATAATGACAGAAAAACACAAATCCGTGGGCTACATTATGTAATCGATTCCTCACTGGTTGGTTGAGCCAACCAACTCATGCAATACATACATATGTACCCACAGCACACACTGCTAAAGTACAGATCAGCATCGTTGACTCACCTCTGTGGGTACGTACAGACCGACATTTAATGAGCCACTGCCATTGGCTGGACTGGAGCTATTACTTCTCTACACACATACAAACACGCACACACACACACACACACGAGAATGTATTTTATTAAATGCTATTTATTATTACCTATTTCTCAACTTCAGTATTTTTAACTCTGAGCAAAATTGGAAAACAATTTTTTTTTCCAAACTAAAATTGGAATCATGAAGCAAAAAAAAAAATAAAAAATGAAGTGCTTTTTTTAAATTAGTAATTACAGTGATTCCCACGGAGTCAGTGAGTTAGTACTAATCCTCACTGACTCCGCCTACCCACCAACTACCGTACATACACATTTGTACATAACAATTACAAAATGTGCAGCATTGGCTACTTTCATTTTTTTTAGAACAACTTTGGGATAATTCTAGACCACAAACTGTTCCAAAATATTTTCACTATACATGTCCCACCTACAACGCTGGAAGAAATCATGTTACAGTAAATTGTACATACCCACATAGCTAATACATCCTATACTGTATATTGAACCATCAGCCACTTCCCTCTTTCCCTCACATAGCAAACACTGTGTACGCTGGTTGCCTAAAAGTTTGCCAACAAGTCTTGACCTTTGCTCCCTCAGCTGCATTTACATTCATATGGCAACCCCTTGGATGCAGCTGTTTCAGCATATTAACCACTTGGCCATTCACTCTCCCCCTCTCTCTCTCTTACACTTTATGTACAGCACTATGAGACACACCATACACAGTGGCACATAGACTAAATCTAGGTTACAATGGAGCTAGAGTAACCTATGTAAACTCTGGAATATATATGTAAATAATAAACTCAATTGGAATAGCTGGAATTCAACAGAAATGACTTTACATGAAACTTACAGTACATACATAAGTACATACTGTGGGATTTATGCTCTTAAAATATTTACTCCCAGATACACACAGTAGACAATAAAGCTTTCATATAAGGAAAGATGACATTGTACTCAAAATCAACAATACATACATTCACACATTCTGTCTAATACCATATATAACCCTTCTCCACATTAAACTTACTTGGTTTGAATGCGGCCCTAATGTCACAGATGGCACCTCGTACTGCGACGGCTTATTCTTCCCTGATGCCACAGGCTCTGAGTAATCCTCTGGATCTGGTAAAGTGTAGTCTTGCGAGTCGTCGTCGTAGCTCAAGTCAACAGGAGAAGTGTACCCCTGCAGTCTCGACGGCTGCTCTTGTCTCCCTCTCAACTCACTCGGTACGGAGTAGTCTTGAGGCTGTGGGCGGAGACCCGGTGCCACGGAGTGGCTCCGAGTAGTGGGATCACCGATGGTGGCATAATCACTGGGACCCTCGGCCGATGCTGAAATAGTCGAATAATTCTCTGGGACGGAGTAGCTGCTGCGAGTCATTTTACTAGAGTCTTGAAATCCTCCAGCATGATCTTGCCGACTTCTCCTGGTATCTTCAGGTATGGTGCAGTAGTCTTGCTGCCCTCCTCTGACGCTGGGCTGGGGCACGACATAACTTTGAGGTCTAGAGTAATCTTGAGGCCTGGAGTAATCTTGAGGCCTGGAGTAATCTTGAGGCCTGGAGTAATCTTGAGGTCTTCCTCCCTCGGAAGGCAGGGAATAATTCTGTGGGGATTCGTAGTCTCCAACAATCGCAGGGGGCGTGGGGACGCTGTAGTACTGCTGGTCCTCCTGTCTTTGAGATCCCTGGGACTTCACCTGGACCTCGTGGTACACCACACTAGACGAGAACTCGCTACTCCGGCCCAGATCTGAAACCTGCAGGTTTCGGACGTCAGGGGCACCGTTGGCCTGTTCTTCCGCAGAAGGCACAATCTCCAAATTAACAGAGGTGAATCCGTTCTGTAAGTGACCATTCTCCCTCGCAATTGCATTCAGATTACTCTCAATGTAAGGCTGATCATAAACACCTTCACTCTTCTTTGGAGGGTCTTGGCCCAAACCTGACAGGAAATGAAAACAAGCTGACAGGAAATGAAAACCAACTGACAGGAAATAAAAAACCAGCTGGCATCTTTCAGTTGGCTTTATATATCAGATATTGTTATACACACTGATGCACACACAAACTCAACAAACATGCTCAAGCTGACCTTAGTGTGTAAGTGTCAAAATACATAGACTGTAGTAGCCATAGGATACAAATTATAACAAGCCTATGTATACACACACACTAAAGTAGCCATGTTTACCACATACTGAATTCCACATAGTTGAAGCTGTTAGTAATGCACGGCACGTTGAACATTGCACATGCTAGGAAATAACAACTCTCGAACTAGCTTGATTATATTTGAATGAGAATTTTTTTTTCTACAAAGTAATGGAATTGGTAAAGTACTCTTTACTACACAAAAAGATAGTCTTCCTATACTTGAAGCAACATACGAAACTAATGCCATAAAAGGATGACTATAACATAAATGATTTTTTTTTCCTGCTCTATCATAAAGTTTTGATATTCATAGCTTCTGTCACACTGAAAACATTCTGATAGCTTTCTCCCATGTACAATATAACAAAAACAAGGAATTCCAAAAAGTACCTCCCCCCCCCCCCCCAAACACACACATCCCATATGGGTTTTCGTCAGCAACATACGTACCTTCACGGTAAGTTGGGTTTTCCAAAGGTATGTCAAACTCGCCAGCAGAGATTATGCTGGCTCGGCGGTGCTTCTTCACTCTACATACAAGCAGCATGACAACTATTACTATGGCTACAACTACCAAGGCAACCACCAGCCCGACTGCCACGCCTGTTGCCAACACAAGTGTCAGGGAGCTATCGGATTGCGGCTCCACGATAATGGGAAGTGGCTCGGTTGTGCCGGAAGGAACAGGAGTAGGTGTGGCCACTATCAAGTCGGATGAAATAGCGACGTATACAGATGATGTCAGTGTTGGAGAAATGTCCGGTGCACCAGAGGGACTCACAGAACTGGAAGGAGCTGGCATGATCACAGTAGAAGTGCCTTCTGGCATAGCTGGACATCATAATAACATTACTAACATACACATGTAGGTTAAGTAAGTGGTTCATTGGCAATAGAGCCCTGTAGAGCAGTTATCAGGAATATTATATACTATATATGTGACCGTCTACAGGAAAATCGGGCACAACGCGGCCCCAACGAAAATTTTTTTTTTGCACTTACACACTCCTCAGCAAGCAGATATTAAGCTCTCCAAGTAGCTTTAGCCATTCCCGCTATATACCACCTAACTGTTCCCTTCGTTAGGCTTATTTAATACAATTTTAAGAACTAAATCGATCTTTTTGCAACGTCTACACATGCCACGTTGTGCCCGATTTTCCCGTAGACAGTCACACATATATATACATACATATTTAAAATACATTCATACTTACTATATTGGTTCTAATTTATTCAAAACTAATACGTAATGAGCATGTGTGGTCAAAGAAAGCAAATGCTGTTAAGAAAAAAAAAAAGAAAAAAGGAAAAACAACAACAACAACAAAAAAAAAGTGTACCAATGATACATTCAGGGCTTTTATCTAGACATTCAACACATTGGATTTTTCTGTATCACTCTTTTCAATTTTTGAAGTAAACATGTTTTTCAGTAGCAAATTCCACACTCCTAGAAAGTGAATGCTTAAAAAAATATGGATGAATTTTACTAATGTGTTAATTACATAAACATTTCAAACAGCTGAGAATACTAATGATGTATTACCGTAACAATCTACACCGCACAACTACTCAGTATGCTACATTCATTGTAGATCACCCACCAGTCAACAATAAAATATTATACCCTATGTATGTACATGCGTGGTCAAAGAAAGCGAATGCAAAAATTGCAGAACTGGCATGTCTATTGTAAAACAACAAAAAACAATAAAAAAAATTTCGATAGTCAAGTAGTCTGAGGGGTGTAGATACGCTAACAATAAAATGTTGAGATACAGAAAGTCCGCGATAAATAGCTAATGATATCAGGGTTTCATACAAAGGTAGAAGCGCCCTGGGATCCCCTCCCCCCCCCCCCCCCCCATCCCACCCCCAGAATTTCATAAAATAAATAAATAATATTTACTACTAATGGTATTCTGTGGTTATGATTTATAATGGTATTCTGTGTTTGTTTTTTTGTATAATATATCTAATATTTCACTTTGCAATACGCATTAGTCTTCCAAGATTGTTCTAGACCTGAGATGATTTTAATCAAATGGGTGTGGTCAAACAAACGTGTGTGTGCCTCCCCCCCCCCCCCCCCCCCCCCCTCCCCCCAGAAAAAAATCCTATATGAAACCCTGGATATTCTGAGTTGCATAAGTGCAGTTTCACATGGAAAAAGGTTATATTTCTACTAATACTGAAGCCATATTTGTTTAGGAAACTTGCTCATGAAATATTCATCTGTACTGACCGTGTCCAAGAAGCCATATAATCAACTGCCATTCTTCATGTAACACCTACTAGTCATTATAAAGTGACTTCTTCCGCTCAAATTGTCTAAAGGCTATGATTATTGGAAACTGTACATACTCTAATATATACATGTATGTAGTCTATGTGGGTGAATTCTGTCAGAGGCAATGAAGGGAAAAGTTTAGTCTGAGGGTTTAGCAACCGACAGTGAACTCCATGCACTCAATAATATTGGTTGGAACAGATTCTGAGTGAGTGTATAATGAAGAGAAGGGGTGAGGGGGTTTAGGTTTGAGCAAAAAAGTGAATAGTAAGAAAGGATAAAAAAAAAGAAGATAGAATTATAATTTGCTGAGATGACATTCACATATACATGCACTATATAATATGGTTGTTGTTGTTTTTTTTTATTGCAGTGGCTTGAACGAATGAACGTTGTTGGTAATGCTCATTGATTATACTTACCCACGAGTGCTGTTAATATCGGCACATATTGATCATCATCTTGTTGAAACACTGTATTTGTTATCTCAAACAGATCACCTCCTCTCCTGTCTCTTCTGCTCACGCCATCTGTAGCATTGTCACTGAAAGCCATTTGTAGGAAGTTTGTGTCCCACTGTGGACTCTGCTGGTACTGGATCATAACTACATCACCTGCCAGGACCTCCACTGGAGATGGAAGAGTGTATTCGTACACACCATTTGTACTTCTGTTACTAACAGATGGCACTGCTTTACTCCCTGGCCTGATATCGTAGCGTGGCTGATTAAGGAATCCTGTGGTCTCATGGTAGACCTGCAGAAGAGGTAAGTTAGTGATGGTACCGACATTCCTAACACTTTCTCCTCTGAATATCCATCCACTCAAGTTACCAGTGCAGCTAAACACTAGAGTATCATGGAATAACCATCTCTGAAAAATGATCTCTGAATTGGATAGAGACACTTTAGTAGGCAGCAATGTAAAGCCAGTTTCCTTAAGACTGTATATATCAGAGGTACTGGTGAATCCAGTGCTTTCGAAGCTGTTATTAACACACAAGTTGCAACCTGCAAAACATAACAGCAATGGGGTATTCCATATTATTATTTGCTCGCTATTTGGCCTCGTAGCTAACCAGCCAAATACTAACTAAATCTGCGTCTCACTACAAAAGTACTTACTAGCAGGTAAATTGTGCCAGAGAACAAACACGGATAGCAATACTACAGCTCTACAACTCCACATAATTCAAACCAAGTCGTAGTATAGCTCTCCAACCGCTTTCCAACTGCTGGCAGCTGGATCGCTACTATAATTATCAAGAAGTGGCGGTTTATGGCGCGCGCAATTTGACAAATTATGTTGTCGATCCCTTTCCTTCTAATGTGGGGTAAGGGATAACAACTAATTTGTACAGGTTGCCATGACTACTTCACTACCTGCCCTGCTTCTATGTTGCACATACTACATCAACCATACTCTCTAACTCAAATTCATTGCTTTCTCTATAGGGTATGATCCCACATCAATCTGTTCTAGCCTCTTCGACCAGTTCCGAGACAATTTTGAAGTAATGAGCTATTTAGTACTTGTTTGCTTCCATTGTTACGTCAATGTCATGTATTGCTTATGTAACTATAAGGTCATCAAAAACTCGCTATGTCTAGTCATTATAAGAAGAGCTGATGTTATTCTTTTATATCAGCAAAGCTATAATTTGTGTTAGTTAGCTAGACAAGAATGCTTTGTGGCTACGAAAATCTGTGTAATTACGCTGTGAGTTCACTTTTATCTCCTCACTATTTTCTCTGTGCAATCAGAATATACAGTTGTAAAGGCTATGGTTAGCATCAATGGCCAATTGCTTGTTTGTTTGTTCTTCACTAGGTTAAGCCAGACCCTTTACCTAATCTCTGTGAGCAGAGTGAATAAACCAATAAATTCTAAGCAACAAAGTGGCACTGTTGTTAAATTTCAGCTACCTTGGCAACAAATCATGCAGATAATGTAAGTTTTTGTCTTTATGTAGCTAATACCAGCCAAAACTATTTTGTAGGACATTTTTGAGGCACCTGCAACCTTTTATTTTTCTAGACATGATTATTTTTAACTCTATAATGATGTGTTTTCATAATGCTATAATTATGAGCAAAAAACGCTTGTAGTATCTACTATACAATGACTTTGTACAACTGTGTCAGACTAGAGTGAGCATAATGTATCTATTATATAAGGCTTGCTATAATAGTTATACTAGTAGCTAATGTTCCATGTTCTGAATAGTGGCTCTGTTGAAATCTGAATGTTGATTTTTGGCATCAATATAATTATATGTGTATTCATGTATCTGCTTTTAGTTTGGGTCAGTAGCTATGTCAAATAATGGGGTTCATTGGAAATATGCAGAGAAAGTGAAATATATGAATTTATGTAATCTTTATGATGTATGGAATGGAAAAGTAATGTTTATATTTTTTTGAGTGCTTAAATAGTTTCTATTTATATTTCAAAATAAGGGATAGCTATTGTATAAAGTTTCTAACTATTGCTCTTTTGATTTAGAATTAACTTTTGAATTATGTTAATCTCATGTACAGTTAAGACTATGTCAGGGACAAAATTATATTTTGAAGATTTTTTGATTGAATGTGTAATTTGGTTACAGCTGGGACAGGCTCAGTATTTTGCTGACTCATCACTCTTTATAAGAAAATAATAAGAAAATTTAAGGAATAATATCACATTATTTTGAAATTGGCATCGCACTAGCTAATCACACAGTCAGAATGCTCCCTAACCTCACCAAACTGAGGTTTGTTACTAGCCATGTCATAATCATTCTGGAGCTGGCAGAAAGAATTGATGTTTATGCTGTATTACAAGATCCAAATTGCCACTAGCTTAAAAAGAGCAGGGAGAAGGAAAAAATAGTTAGCTATAAGAGCTATATCTACTGTAATGGTGTAAAAGCCGTTATGCAAAGCTTCTAACAAGTGCAGTGGTGCAGGAAAATGTTTACCCAAGGTTGTAGCCAAGCCCTTTACTACATGAAGTAGAATAGCAGATAATCACTTTGGTAATGAATTGCTCAATATAGAGGATTTAATATCGCTATTTAATTTTTCTGTGAAAATCATGACTTTAGCTATTTAATTTTTCTGTGAAAATCATGACTTTCCACACAAAAATGTTCACTGAATGGAGAAAACATGCTCTGCTGCAGCTGAAAACAAGTTCAATTATGAGAAACCTAACCAGACATTTGGAGTAAATTATATGCTCAGCAGTAGATGCACCTTCTCTCTTCTCTTCAAATTTTGTAATTGGTAAGTCAATTGTGATCTAATATGATAGTTGAGTTGCTCAAGAACAGAACCACTTAGCATGATTCTCCAGTTGCTGTTCCCAGTATTCAAACTTTCGCATTTTGGAAGTAACCCAGCTGCGTTAATCAAATAATGAAGATCACCCCTATAACTTTACCTTCTATTATTGGGTAATAGAAGGTAAAGGGTCGGCTACGCCAGACTACCTTATAACCACATGGTTTATGTCCTTTAGTTGTAAAAAAAAAAAGAAAGAAAAATAACCTTTTTTTATATTTTATGGATTATTTTCCCTTTGATACGTTTTATTATTCTATAATTATTCCACTATGCAATTTTGCATCTAATATTCAAGAAAAATCTGGGAGTGCCTGAAGGTCTCAGGTTTCAACAAATTTTTGTTTAAATTGTCTACCTGGCAAATTAATGCAGTCACAATGCTTGAGAAATACATATAGGTCAGTAATTTATAATACCTGGTACTGCCTGGCTAGTATAGCAGGCAAACTTGAGGCGATTATTTACTAATGATTTAGTCATTCTTGGCTGAAATAATTATAATAACAGGAAAATGTTCTCTTTTTAACAGCCAATATTTTTTAATTATAACTTAACCCCACATTTGGACCTCTTGCTTGCAAGCTGACAGCAATGTAAATATTTCAAATACTTTGATTCATTTTAATGTAATTAATTAAATTAATAGACAACTGCTTTAGATTCCAAAGCTGACATTGTAAGAGTTAATATTACTTAGAAATATTTCAGTGTTTTGTCCGACGATGGAGATCACATGCAATAGTTTATCCAGCAGTAGTTTTAAGTTTCTTGTCTTCTTTCTTAATCCACATAATATTGCATTCCATAGATTCTTGTCTACATTGTTTTTGTTACCCTCATTTTCTGTTCTAATAGCTTCAATCGTAACCATGGGAGATTCCTCCATTTAGTTTGTTTTCTCAGTCTTTGGTTCTTTTAAATTAGCTTCCTTGGCATGAGCAAGTTTTTCTCTTTCTCTTGAATGTACAGTTTCTGTTGATTTTTAACTTGAGATGCTTTCATTGCCTTTATTCTTTGTATTAATGTTTGTGTCAATTCAGTTTTCTTCTCATCTTTTGATGTCTTCTTTTCCTTCCTTATTTGTGTAATGTTACTTTCACTTTTTATCTTACTAGACATGTTGTCCTTCTTTCCACATCTGCAATGCATTGTTTGCTTGCATATTCTTAGTAGCATCTCCGGTTGTAGTACTGGTAACTGGCACTTTCCATGCCTCCCTTGTGACTCCTGTCTCATTGGTTCTTGTCCATATGGCATCTCCTGCCTCACTTCTGTTGTCAATATTTTCTCTGATTTGTTCAATTTCTTTTGTGTTCCTCTCTTCCCTTATGTCCTCTTTCCCCCTAACGTTATTCTCTGTATTGAAATCCTCTTTCCTAACAGCTTTCTTATCGCGCATGTCTTTTTGTTCCCTCACATCCTTCTCTTTCCTCTCATCTTTCTCATTCATTGCATCCTTCTTTTCTTCCCTCTCATCCTTGTCTTCCCTCTCATCCTTCTCTTCCCTCTCATTGTTCTCTTCCCTCTCATCCTTATTCCCCTCTCATCCTTCTCTTTCCTCTCATCTTTGTCTTCTCATATATCCCTCGCTTCCATTACATTATTTTCTGTCATTACAGTGTCCATCAATTCTACTCCATCCTGCGCTTATCTTAAGTTCTTCTCTTCCCTTGTGCCTTCCAATTCTCTCACATCTTGTCCAAGTGTGTACACAGTACACTGATCTTTGTCTCCAAGACATGATGGAGTAGCTTCACTCATATCGAGTCTGTCAATTTTCTCTAACCTTGTGAATTCCATTTCATCACGAACACATAGCTCCTCCTCGTGATTCATTGCATAACATTCCTGGAATGCTTCCTTGGGAAAGCTATCCTGAGGGCGCAAGAATAAATACTCTGAGGCAGAATGCACCATTGAAGGAGACACCTAAAATTAATATAGACATATTGAAAATTCTTCATTTCCCTGTTTTATCTCTCTATTGTATCTTCATGAATCAGAGTTATCTGAGCTCCTCTATGCTAACACACACAAAATATAATGTTTATATAATGGTTAAATTGTAAGCATACCTTGACATTTTCCATGTCCTGTAAGTTACAACTACCTGAAAACTGACGACAAAGACAATGCACTAAATAATATGCTAAACTGAAGGATCTACTCATGATAAAATAAACCTCTCCCTTGGAGGATGCTGAAATTCTTTTCTCAGCTGAGAAGTTAAGATCAGACAATACTTCAGCCAAAAGATCTTCATCTTCACTGTCCCAGTCATCTTTGTATGTGTCACGAATATTTCCATACCTAGATATAGATGCACTAGCTATATCTTTTCCTCCATTAATTATTAATAATAGTTATGAAGGTAACTTGCCCTCCTTGGTACTTGGACAGAATAGTTAGGCACTATAGTTGAGTCAGAGAGGCAAAAGCATGTTTATGTGATGGCCAGCAGGGGCAGATCCAGTACTAGTGTTAGGAGGGGCCCAACTATATTTAAGTCAAATGTACGAAATTTATTGAAGTATTAACTATTTGGACATTAATTATGATGTAGAGCATCTATTAGCATACAATTGTCCAGTGGACTGAATGGTAGTGTATTAATATATTTGTAGTACATAAATAAATTGCCCAAAATACATGTACTGCCTAAATGTTTCTGTTCAACTAACTTTAGATTATTTGAGACAATGTTTGCAGCACACAGTCTTCCAAGTCACATAATTACTGATGAGCCACATGTTGTATCACAGGACTTTGTTGAGTTTAGGAATTAAACATGTGAGTAGTGCAGCATTATCCAGCTTTAAAGGGGTTAGCAGAGTTATTTCTTCACATTCAAGCAGTCAAAGAAGGCAGTGGTGAATAGTGGGGAATTTTCCTGTCAATCACAATTAATACTACAGAAGTAGCTACTCCTCACTCAAAATTAGGTGTGGCTTCATACATGTTATTTGTTTAGTGTCTGTCGAAGATGAGATTTGACTTACTTGGATTTGATCGAGTTATATGTGTTGAGAAGAAACAAGCACAACAGAATTTGAATCACAACACGAGATCACGACAGCGTAGTTTGCAGTAGGCGACAGTTGATGATGGCTTGCAACTTATGTTTTGGAAATGCTCATGTAATGGACTGGAAACTGTCATCTTCAAGCGGATGCTGTTACCTGCACTGTCAAAACTCAGGATAGTCAGATATATAAGCAGCACATTGAGTAATCGAAGAACCTCATGGCTTATACTTCTCATGATTCATTACCACCAAATATCATTACCCAATTTTCAATTTTACATTATTGTCTTGGTTGCTTCGCTTGCTCATCATAAATGTATATAAATGTACTCTATTAGATTTGATTGTGTGAATAATTGCACATGCCCCTGCCCTGCCCTACCCTACCCCACCTATTCATATTGCCACACGATTCTTAGTCTGACATCTCTTTTAATTTTTTTAAACTCTGTCAGTAAGTAAATCATGAAATTTGCACAAACAAATTTTGAATATTAAATATTTCTTGCGGTGGTGTGAAGTTTCAGTATTATGAAGTGAAGTATGATGTGAAGGATCACTATGAGTAATTTTTAACATAAAATTTTGAATCATCATAATGCTTGCTGATTTCATTGTGTGGATCTAAATTACTAATCCAAGATATTTCATAGTCCTCATCACTGATGGAGTCACTTTTCAGAATAACTCCCCAGACTCGATCATATATTTTCCATAGTTTTTAGTAAAGAGACGGCCATGTCCTGATCAATGTTATTCTGTGACAGATTTACAGTTAATCCTTTAATGAAAGTGAAAACATCTTCAGGAAAACCCACAATCGTTGGCAATGAAAAATCTAAAACAATACCCATTAGCCCTAGTAACTTCAGATCTTTACAATTGTTGGAATGGGCCACATAATCTACAATAGACATTACTTTCGATATACCAAGTGTATTTCCAGACAAATTCAAGTAGGACAGTAATTTAAAATTTGAAATTATTGCTAATGGATCTCCTTCACAATGGTTGAGTGACAGACTTAAAGTCTTCAAATTACAGTACTGTGATGAATTGGTGTCTGATCTCTTCTGAATACAGTGGAGTCAATGACACTATCTTCCCTGAGATAGTCAAGTCTATTGCAAGACAAATCAAGATTTAGAGTATTTCCTTGTAGCACTAGTGATAGAGCTTCAACACCTGCATTGCTAATAGCATTCTGCGATAAATCAATTGACATCAGTGAGAGGTTACCTTTGAGTCCTCTAGCTATAGCCATAGTTAATTCATCACCAATGTTATTACTACCCAGATAAAGGTGTTGCAAATTCCAGTCTAGCTAACTGCTTTAATTTGCCTACTCCTATGGCACTGAATGAATTTTCTGATAAATACAGATGTTCCAGCTTATGGTTTCCATTTAGCCCAGTACAAAGTTCAGCCAAGCCTTCATCACTCAATTGGATTCCTTGTAATTCTCATTTTAATCAACTTCAACTTATTAGGCAATGCTTCTAAGTCAGTTATGCTAACATTATCAGCAGACTGAACTGATAGTCGTTCAATACAATTTAAAGCTCTATCACTGATATGATTCATAAGTATTTTTAACCCTCTCGTTCCCGAATTGTTTGGACGCGCGCGGAAAAATCTAATCTCCTACCGCGGAATAGTGCATTACCGTTTTATTTTTTTAACTCGATGCTGGCTGGGAAAACCCCATAGCAACCATATATCACTAAATAGACCAAGAGTTTGGGATTCCCCTCATTTTTTGATTGAGAAAATTGAATAATATTTAGGCCCTCTACCATTACTTTAAAAAAAAAAAATTTTTTTTCCCAAAAAATTCCACTTTTCCCATCAATAATAATAATAAAAAAATAGAAATAATATTGTTTGATGTACTTTATACCAATATTATATTAGTTCAACAATAAAATATGTTGTTTGTTGTGTGTGGTGCTGATTGTGATCATGTAGGAGACATCTATGAGTGTCCACAAGGAACATACGCCATTGGACGTCGAGCTCCACTACAAAACAATTTCATATACACAAAAACACCAACAACAAAGATATTTGTAATACAAACAACAAATTATTCATGATCCTATATAATTGCAACTTTATGATGTATTGTATGCGGTTCCATACAGGATTTTTGTTTGGGAGGGAGGGGGGGTGGGGCTCCGAGTGTACTTCGCCAGGTTCAGCATCTTCTCCTTCGTCAATGGAAGACTCTGCTCCTGTTGCCTTATCTGCGTCCTCTCCACAATCCCACTTCACAATCCCTCTTCACAATCGGGTCGGTGACTGCATACACATCTGGTCCTAGTAGTACATTCTGGTAAAAAAAATTAAATTTTTTTGAAAATTTGAAATTGTTCAACAAACCACAACCCACTTTCAAATCTCAAAACTCAATGAAATATATATATATTATAGCTAAACAGCTTTCTCCATCTCAATATAGCTATAAATAAGTCCTTTCCACAACAGAAGCTTGCTAGTTTTCAAGAGAAAGACAAGAGAAAGACAAGCTTACATCGATCATCTTCTTGACTTCCATTGTCAGTGTCAGAGTTGACGGGGTCTGGTCCCCAACCCTGATACAGGGCCTCCTATAGCCCTAGATGTCGTCTCCCTCTTCTCCGCTTGATCCCGAGTCGCTAGAGTTAGTATCAAGCAAGTATAAAACTTCCACAGCACTGTAACTGGTAGACGCCATCTTTCCAAATTGACATCGAAAAAAAATTTTTTTTTGCATAGTTACCTGGATCACACGACATGCTCACTTTTTTCCTATGATGTAATAAGCATTACCTAAGACTGTACGAAATGGGGAGGCCCCCAGTTGAACTGGCGATTTTATAAAAAAAAAAGAAGACAGTAAGTCAAACCGCAAAGTTTTGGTCGGCAAAGAAGCGGTTGTTTCAATGTGTTATGGAAGGCTACTGGGCTCAAGCAATTTTTCGCTGCTTCTACAAAGCTCTGGAGATGACTGGATCCATAAATGAAGCTGCTGTGAAGAAGGTAACTTTTTTTAAAATTCGACGGAGAACCGATGTTTTTTTTTTTTGCCGAGGAAGAAATAAACGCAACTGCTGTGAGGTACTGTCGAAGCAGCCCTGGCTGAAAGCTATTTTAGATGCTTCTCCAACGCATTGGGCACCTGTGTATGCAATCTGAAGGTTCTAGCTATAAAGTAACTATTTTTTTAAATTCGGAGAAGCCAACCGGTCTTCACCCGCTTTTAAGCGGGATTGGGAACGAAAGGGTTAAACCTAGGATCCCCAATCCCCCTTCGAACTTTGGGGAAAATATAGCACAGCTAATGTTTAATGGTATGAATATTACGATTATAAAATCATGCATGAAACATTGATCAATGCGTATATACATTCTCATACAAGCATGCGCATCACAGTAGAAAGTTTAGAAAAAGGGTGTGTCTAAGTAAACACACACAGCACGTGTCTGTTACTCCAAGCAAAACAATTCTCACATGAATGATACAATCAACTTCAAATGTCAGCTCAAAGTTACAATCAACTATTCGTCACAGTTTTTCAGTCTATTACAAGATTTTATATGTAACAACAGACACCCTCAGCCATGTGGGTTAAAATAGTATAATACTTCACAATAGTATAATACTTCACAATTTTAAATACTGCAACAAGAGAACTTCCCCCCCCCCAAAAAAACAAAACAAAAAAAAAACTCGGATTGGACTTGTTCATTAAAATTTTGAAAAATTTACTAATATTATAGTAACAGGGGTTCATTTAGGGTGGGGGGGCAGGGGAGACACTCGCCCCCTTGAAATATTCTTAAAATATCGTAAGCAAAATGTGTAGTTAAAAAGTGAATATTTAAGGTGAAGGGAAATGCTTAAATCATGCCCATCTCCTTTCTCATCATAATTCTGCACGAAAGTTGTGTCACCCTTTAGATGGCACAAACTCAACTTCGCCCAATCTTAAAGTGATTTCTAAATGAATCCCTGAATATTACGCTTGTGTGTCAAATAACGACAATGACCATGTGTGTATTCATGAATAATCCATCAGCTTAAACAGTCTGGCCAAGCATCATCCTTACTTCAATGGGTAAAGAGTCATCACATTCAGTAAAGAGTGATTAATTGTTACTAAAAAGTGGGTGGAATAGATGAGGGAAGGCAGTGTAGGTTTCAAAAGTTTCGTGGAGCGTAAGTCCACAATCATGATGGTAGGACAGAGATTCAGAAGCAGGATAATTAGACAAAGGACTCTATGACTCAAGAAGACAGAACTAAAGAAAGGAAATATGGGGGATAAGAAAAGCTTAGATAGTTAAAATGAAGAGAGCAGGAGAGGAAAACTAATTAACCATACTTAATAGTAGAGAATGATAACTGAGCAAAATAACTTCAATACGTCAAGCGCCACTGTGTGGTGGGGTACTTGATGCTAGTATATTATAATATACATTATATAATTCCCCTTCAAAAATATTTCCTAATTTAGAATCCACCTAACCTTGCAAGCCACTTTTACTCGACTGCATAGTCTACCACACATGTGATCTTCTTATCTTGTTGTATAAAGTCCTGAACACTCAATAAATTAAAAATTTCTCAAGAATTTCTTAAAAATCAATGTGTACTAAATAATCATACCAACATTGTAATTAAGGCCAAGCGCCTCCTCATAGTGAAGAAACTATCTAAATATGATACTCTAGTAAAGTTGCACAACATTCGAATCCAGCACCTATCACAGTTCAATAGTATCTGAGTGCAGTATGCAGTTAGGCAGTACTCAAAATTACAGCACTCAAACTCATAATAATGCCATGCTAATTACTCAAAGAATCTATATAATAATATGCTCGTGTGTCAGTAACAACAAATGATCAATAGTGTGTATTCATGAATAATTCACGAACTTAAAAAGTATGGTGGTAAAGCATCGTGATACCTAGAATAGGTTGTCCCATTCAGTTGAAAGTGATTAATAGTACACTAAAAAGAGGATTGAATGGACAAGGAGAAGGCGGCGTAATGAAATCACTGAGTAAAGGCGGCATAAGTTTCAAGAAGGAAGGGGAAAGTGCGAAAAAGAAGGCAACATTTCAACAAAGCCCAAGTCCACAATCATGATAGAAGGACAGAAATATTCAGAAGCAGGAGAGACAAAGAAATAGAAGGGACTCCATGACTCGAGAAGAAAGGTGAAAGAAAGGAAAGGTTGGGGATAAGAAAAGCTGGGATAGCTCAGGAAAAAGAGAGCAGAAGAGGGAAACTGATGCAGAGAATGATAACAATGAATAAAAATAACTTATGCTACTGCATTCTTACTGTGCAATAAGTCAAGCGCCACTATGAGATGGGGTACTTGCTAGTTGTAAATATTTTTTGTCTTGCAGCCTAAGGGTGGCGGATATGCCCTAACTCCTCCCACCCCTTTCCAAACAAAATTTCTAGATAAAACCCTGACTATAATAAATTTCTGTTATAACAGTAATAATTATTATTATTATTTATTATTAATAATAAAACTGTTGCTCTTCTTGATAAGAAGCTGCTCAACTTGATTGTAAATGTTGCAGAACTAGAGTGCTCCTAATGTCTATCATCAAATATCTTGTGGCTACATGAGAACTAATCATGAAAGAAATTAGTAATACAACTGGTGGACATCACTCAAGTGATAAAAGCATAAACCACAGCCTACAATTTCTCTGTCCTAAGGCTTAGAAAGTCCAAGAACTACAGTTCCAATAGAACACACAAACATCACCAGCTCATACATGTGTCTATTACCATGTGACAGGAGTCCACATCCTTCACCTGTTCAATAAAAACTGATGCATATCACTCATACCCCATCTCCTCCACCTGGACTTTTAATGAAACTAACCCCCTATCACGTCCCATTCAAAGGTCATATCCTGTCCATTCTCTCCCCTCCCCCACCCTGCAAGCCACACAGCAACAACAGGAAGGTCACAAACATCACCTAAATCAGGTATGCCCTGGGCATCATCATAAAATAGTTTGAACAATCACCTCAACCAAAATGATGAACACTCAACTCAAATGAGACATGTACACCACAACTTGAGACTTGCTTGATTCCATCTATATTGAGGACTTCGTCAAGAACAAACACTTGCCAGTAAGTCTTGCCTCGCAGGTTGGTTATGAGCCAGCTTGTCTGAAGTCAACTAGGGCAAGACCTTCAACTTGCCAGTCAGTCCAGTAAACCTGAGTGTTTTATTCACATGGTCATAATAACCCGTAGTAGCTAAAAATATTATGTGACACAATCTGGGCAGTGTGTAGAGGAGGCTATAGGGGCAAAGCCACCGTGATTGATATCAGCAGTGGCGTAGGAAGAGGGTGGGGAGTGGGGCTTCAGGCCACCAAAATTGTGGGGCATAATCTAACAAGGCAACTTCTCACATGAACACTTTTTAACCCCCGACCCCAAGAAAACGTGCCCCTTTACTAATCATCTTCCAACACTGCTGATCAGTCGTGTGACTACTACAAATACTAATGGCTAGCACAAGTATTCGACAATAGGCTTCAATTGTATATTCCACAGATTATTTGTAAGGTTACTCTGGAGTATTGACTGCCTTAATGTACAACAACTTAAACTAAAATAGTTTAAACCTACACGACTAACACTTGCACAACTCATTCAAAGTAGAGTATATTATAGTTATTTCACATTAATCCCACCCCTACACCACCGCCGCATTAATTCACGCAGTATCTAACGCCTGAGCCTACCTAATCAATATGACAGACCACTGTAGCAGCTCGTCAAGCCTCTTCTCCCACCACATTTCTTTCCACATGCGCTGCGTGTGCAATTAATGTATCTGAACAAATGACGACCGTTGTTTTGCCTAATGCTGGGCGGTACCTTTCCGTTGCTATAGTTACAAGAGAAGTAAAAACGATAACAAATCCATCACCGTGCGAATGGACAGGTTTTTAAGCGTATAAGGACAGCTAAGACGGTTTTTTCGATAAAAAAGGATTGATCCATCACTAAATTGAGGGGTGTCGGGCCTGCAGGTATCTTCTGACGAGTAAAGCGGCATACATCACCCCCAAATAGCTATCTGACCTCCAGTAGGAATAGCTACTTCATTATTTTGCAAAATGAATTGCTTCTATTAAACTATAATATGCAATAAAATATATTGCTGTTATACTGCTGATAATATACACAATCTGTATACTTCAATGGCATGATGAACAAAACTATTTTCATCAGAATGGTTTAGCTATACCAGTGGATCTAGAACCATATAGCTACATAGCTACTCTGAGACTTGACAAATTCATAATCTTGTAACTGGACTAGATAGTAGATAATACAAACAACGCAGTGATTTATAATAATGGTATGTATAAGTTACTGATACGACATCCAGACTTTATCCCTACCATGGTAACATTGTATGTGAAAACTGTATAACAGACACTAAACGTTGCACTAAAGTGAACTAAGTTTTCCAGTCAGTTTTCCGTCAGAATGGTTTAGCTTACCAGTGAATCTAGAACTTTACAGCTACATAGATATTCTGAGACGTGTAACTAGACTAGATAATACAAACAATGCAGTGATTTAATAATGGTATCTATAAGTTACTGATACGACATCCAGACTTTTATTCCTACCATTGTAACATTGTATGTGAAAACTGTATAACAGACTCTAACGTTGCACTAAGGTCAATTGATAGTTTTCCAGTTACTCAACAGAGAAGATATTTTTTGGGTTATTATTCAATTGTAGGCTTTATTTGATGTGGCTATAGCTATAGTGTCTTTGAAGTATGACACATGTGTACGTGATCGCTACTTGGATTTATCATAAGTCTTAAGTGTACAATTAGATATATGTATTAGTAGTACAAATAACGACAGCCTGAGCTTCCCAAGTCAGGCAAATTAAAAAAAAAATCCCACTCTATGACTGCTTCTACATTATTCCTTGCTGTAACTGTAACAGCAACACAACAATTTAAGTTGCTTTTCTCTGGTGGCTAAAAGTATTTTCCTTTCAAATTCTGTAATGAATATTTCAGGGTAGAGGGACTAACTGTGCCCAACATTTCTATAACTAGTTAGTTTAGATCTATACTCTGCACACTTCTTCACTTGACTGGCTTTCTTAGCATGTTTTTTTCTTTGAAGATATCAGGGGAAATTTTATCCTATTCTGAAGTCTACCACTGTTCCATGAAACAAAGGTCATTACTTTTGGCTTTTGGCACCAGACCTCGACACACCACCATAAGGATACTGTACATAAAGCTTATGACAAAAGTACAATACTTTTGATGCTGCTTTCTTATTGACCTTTAGCAGAAATTCTCATTTCAATATCTAGCATTTAACAATGTCTCAAATTTTAAGAAAGATGAATACATAAACTATAATATATGGAATGATGAATACGCCATGAAATAATTCAGGAATTAAAGGAGTAGGTGAGTGTACAATGTAACGAAGGTGCAATATTCTTTTTTCAGGATACAAAATAATAAAAAACATGATGAATGTGTAAATTAATAATTCACACAAAACAACAAATATTTTTCTCCAGCATTATGATCAGACATTCTGCTATCCGTCATCAAAGTTAGAAGTGTAGTGTCTAGGAATTTTCCGTAGACTTCATAATGAACAACCTTATCATGCCATCTTCTCCTAGAGAAACTTCACTTGACCTCCTCTAAATCTAAAATAACAAAATAAAAACAACAAACAAACAAACACATAAACAAAAAAGACTGATAATCATGTGTTTATAGTTGTCTGGGTTTCATACACACTGTAGAGTAGATAGAAACCTAACCTCCGCCTCCCCAAGATGGAACCTCCCTTCCTCAGAATTTTTGAAAGTTAATAATTATAGTAATTAGATTACAGTGAGTTGTAACATCATGCTGTGATTGATTAAATGTTGATCAGTATGAATACTCTCATGTAGCAGAGTTTGATACAGAAAAATGGAGGGGGAAACTGAAAAATTTCCCTCTCAAACAGAGTTCTTCCCCCCCTCCCCTCCCCAACTATAGCCGTTCTTCTCCATGTATTCAGTGTTGGACGTAGGAACAGGAATTGGGCAAGGGGAAGGAGGGGTGTCGGTGTTTGAGGGTGGGGCTACACAGATTTAGATGTGTACACATGCTGTAAATTACAAACAGATAAACAAAAAAAAATCATATCAAATCGACTCATAAATCATATATCTTATTTTCTCTTTCTGGAGTGGGGGGGGAGGGGGGATGGGGAGTTGAGGGAAAAGTGGGGGGAAGACATGTGCATCAAAGTAAAAATGGTTTAAATTGGTTGTGCTTTAAGAACTACACGTGGGCACATTGGAGCATTCATCATGCAGCGTTCAGTATGGGAGAATATTGAATGCTCGTGTGATTCAGAAATTCGTATACTCAGTAATTACTATACCCACTTTCAGAACAAAATGTGGACATATATGTGACCGTCTACGGGAAAACCGGGCACAACGCGGCGTGCGTAATATCGAGAAAAGATCGATCGATTTCTTAAAAATGTATTGTTTCAAGCCTACGGAAGGGAACGGTTAGGTCTATTATAGCAGGAACGACTAAAGCTGCGACGATAAAACTTTGAGAGCTCAATATCTGGACGCCGACAACTCCGTAAGTGCAAAAAAAAAAAATTCGAAGGTGCCGCGTTGTGCCTGGTTTTCCTATAGACGGTCACATATTTAGCATGTGGGTATTCAGGGGTTCATTTAGGGGGGCCAGGGTGGTGCTCGCCCTCTCCCCTCCCTTGAAGGCATTTCGTCCCCCCTTGAAATATTTTAAACTTTCGTAAGCAAAAAAGCAAAGTTAAAATGTGAATGATGAAGATTGTAAATGATTAAATCACAAGTCCTCTACTATCTTAATTATGTACAAAAGTTATGACCCCTAAGATAGTGAAAGCTCAGTCTTGACCCCCCCTCCCTAGATTAATTCCAAAATGAACCCCTGAGTATTGGGGATTGGAGGGGGAGGACAGAAGTTAAACCAACAAACACATCCATCTCTTTATGGTCATGGTAACCAGTAGAACCATCATGAACAGCAAAAGTCATCTACTAGGCAGCTATAAGGATACTCAGCCCACTATGGTTGGAAACAACCAACCTCTCTGTATTCTAATGTGTTTATATATGAGATTAAACAATTACAATAATATATGAGTTCACTCAATTATGGTGTAGATTGTGTAATAAAGTGCTTTAATTAGAGAAAACATCTATCACATAATTGTTATAGTTCACAGTCACACATATCTTAATGATATTCTGTGAGATATCTACTCCATACTGAACTCCATTAGAGTTAGCTCATTAAACCTTATTACTAATAAGCTTCCACAATAATTACCAACTCTACAATTAAGCAAGTATGTGTGTGAAGTTAAAACTCCCTGTAAATGCATTTATAAAACCAGATCAAACGAAGTATATATTAGAGATGATATATGGCTTACAATTAGATTGTGCAATAAAGTGTGTGCTTTAGTTCACTGGCATAACGAAGCACCATAAGTGCGAACCTTCAGCGCTGTGGGACGACATCCCAACTAAATTGGTGGGGCCGCCCACATTCCAGGAACTATGAATTGAACATTATATGTTTGTGCTTGTTTTGGATTCAGTTACATGTATTTTCGGTTATGGGACTTAGTTAATTTTTAAAGTCATGTCACCTGTGTGTGTCTACATCTTGTTGTTCATTGTTGTGTTGTCCGGGCTGTGCATATAAGACTTCGTGTTTTGTGTGTTCGAGGGGGGGCTGTCGAGGGGAAGGCATACTGATTTTGGTGGCAGCAGCTTAATTGCTGTCACCATTGTGTGAGCCTGAAGGAGGAACTCATGAGCTTCACTGAGGGAGGCCCACAAGCGCCACTATAAACTAGCAAGCTATTTACAAAATCATCTCAGGACCAAATGAATGATTTATTGGCTATTCTAATTAGGTATCAATAAAGCTTGAGCAATGAAAACAGTATATGTAAAAGCTGTCTTCATAAGCGAAGAAGCTAAAAGGCCAGAGACATTTACCAGTATCCATTTTCAATGTAACCTAGAGTTACAAAATGTAACACTGAAGGTTAACAACATATATATATATATATAATTGGCGAGCGAGCGAAGAGAGTGAGACACTATCAGGGGTAACACAATTGAAAATCGGGGATATTTGTTTGTTTGAAAATATGTGTGGACGTACGTATGTCATTTTGTATTTTGACCTCGCAACTCCAATTCCAGCACTCGTTAACTTTACAGTACAAAGCCAAACCATGATGGACAGCAAGAAATTATTTGCTCAAGTAATTATGACGTAATGATAGGGGACAAAACCCACAAAAGCTAGTACTGATGCAGAGCTGACAGCTTCGTGTTTCTCAGCCTGAAATTTCAAAATGGCACCATAAAAGGTCTTAATTAATTGTTTTGAATTAGCTCATACCTAAATTAACAATTAAGTGTAGTAATTGAGCATAACAGACTAACGGACAGAACACAAGTATTGTAATCCTTTTGCACACACATGGTGAGGGCTAATAATGAAAGTTCCATGAGATATAGTAGTAACTCCATACTGAATGTTGTTCATTCATACTCCTTAAAATATTGTACTAGCTGTTCAAGCGAGCTATTAGGGGTGTGGTTGGGGGGGGGACGACGACGGAAGTTATTTAATAATCAAGTAAGTCACGAGGTTAAATTCTTGTGATAGAGATAAACTCATACAAGATGAACGCCATGATTTGTGATAGCATTGAAGGAGATGTGGGACATATGTATCATGAGCTCAAAAGTGCTTAATAAGCCTCAGCTTGTATGTGCAAGAGAGTTATAGTAGTCGTCCCGTCTGTCACGCTCTGATATTGGAGATTACTAACAATTAACTGTTGATTTAGGTATGAACTTACTCAGAACGAAGATTTAGGACTATTCATTGTGCTGTTGTTGTTTTTTATTTCGGGCTAATTGTTGAGAAAATGCGAAGCTTTCACCACCGCGTAGGTACCAGCTTTTGTGGGTTACGCCCCCTATAGCATCACGTCACAATCACATGAGCAAATAAAATTACCAAGTTCAAAGCAGTTAAATTTCACGTTGAATACGTACACCGGTGAGTGTTTCTGGCTAGTTTAGCATCTTCTCTTATGAAGACAGTGTTTCTATGTACCATTATCATTGCTCGAGCTATATTGTTGCCTGATTAAAATAACTAATAAATATTGCTCGTTCTTTTGGTCTGAGATTATATTGAAATAGCTTGGTAGCTGTGGGGCCAGAAAATTCAGCGAGTGACTCCACCCAGAGGGCGGAGCCACAGAAGCAGATACCTAACAGAGAAGCAAGAAGGAGCAGGCTGAAGAGCCTGAAAGAACTTGTTAATATAATAGAACTCATTAGCAAGTAGTTAGAGAGTTTGTGGGTGGGTGTGTGTGTGTGGGGGGAGGGGGGGGGGGAACTAATTAGTGGTAGCTCCAAGAACATTCTTGTCCAAGTGTGTGTGTGTAGCGTTTATTAGAGTTTTGTTCTAGAAACTTCCTTTTGTAGGCGTGTCCTGGCCTGTACTATTTAAGGCCAGTCCATGCAAGGTCATAGGTCAAGTCTTTTCTATCCGTTTCTGTATTCTATGTCATCATACTTGCGTATTTGAATTAAAACTTAAATCACTTGACGCTTCAGGAGGGTAGCTATCTAATCATTCTATCTGGGAGTTGTGATAACTGGAACTAGTGGCAGCAAGTACCAAAGTACCAAGGCAGCCTGGTTCCTGTTCCTACACAATCAAGTAGCCCGGAGCGCAGCCTCACAGTAGCACTGAGGGTTCGCACCTTTGGTGCTTTATTATAATATGCAGTAATAATGCAAAAATCCTAAATTTTTGAATTCATTTTGTGTACTTGCTATAATTTATATACAGGCTGTTTAAAGAAAAATAAAACAATGCAGTAATAATGCAAAAATCCTAAATTTTTGAATTCATTTTGTGTACTTGCTATAATTTATATACAGGCTGTTTAAAGAAAAATAAAACAAAATACGTATACAAATATATATATATATATATAATATATATATATAATATATATATATATATTTATTGCAGCTTTGATATTTTTACTTGAATATTTCCGCATCACGCGAGCGTTCTGTATTCTCCCATATTGTACGGTTTATATTGTACGCTCCTTGTAGCGCGCGTAGCGAGTAAAATCAATGAAAATTGTGAAAAATTGTAGGAACCGGTTGAGGAAAAATTCAAGAAGCATAAATCACTTATCACACTGTCGTACAATATGGGAATGATATTTGACTCTCACGCCACCATGTACTCGCCTTTGGCTGTTCTGTGAAATATTTTGCGTTGCTCGTAAAATATTGTTCCCATATTGTACGTGGATCGTGCTATAAGTATATCTATAAATAATATATATATATATATAATGTATATATACTAATAATAGGAACTTTTCTCATTCTAACAGCACATGTTAATTAAAACTTAACCCAACGTTTCGACTTCTTGCCGAAGTCCTCTTCAGGGGTCAACTGAAGTTTAACTCTCCGTGGTGATATATTAAACACAATGTAAGCAGCAAGATTACTGGAGGGTATGCTTACTGTTTAATATATACTGAACGGTGATTTGCAGGCAGCACAACCTGCATCCTGGAAGCTCTAAACCCATGTCTCTGTTTAACTTGTTGTTGTCAGGTTGTTATGGACTCTTCACTCCATACCATATGAATATTGTGATGCATACACTTTACCTCACTGCTATGTAATTCACACTCTTATTTCTTTCTTTCTAATCCTATCCATACACCGATCTATATATTCCCAATTGTGTGCATCTTGCCTAATTCATTGCATATAAACCCTTTACCTCACGCATGCGTGAATGGATTGTGAACAGACTATATCATTGTCAGCCACTCCCCTCTCAGTTCAGATTTCCCACGTGTTCAATAAGTTACAACAAGACTTGAGAGTGTATGGGATTTCCCTAGTGGCAGTAACTTTGGAGGGAGGAAAGTGGCCAGAGCTGAGACACCTGCGCTGCTCTACTCCGTTCTACTCCTACCCGTGGGTTGGGTCGAGGCTACTGAACTCAGGTGTCATCTGTATCTGTAGAGCTTCCTTGATCTTTAACTCACAATTCTTACTGGCTCTGTCCAACTCCTACCTCTTCCCATTTAAGTCAATCTCCTCACTTCACTAAGACTAATTGCGACTCATAAGACCAGCACAGCCACACAACTTCTCGAGGGGTCCCTGTTGTTATCCCAGATTTGGTAATGGTCATCAAAATTTAGAAAATATAACTTGATAGTGTTAAGCTAGCCAAATTTCCCATCGTTGCCACAACATCAATCACGAAACATAACACAAAGTGAAAGTAATACCTATTCATTTACATTTCTTTCTTCTTTCTTTCTTCTCTTCTATATACCACAAATTACACGGCCGGCTGACCAAAATAGCATTTCTCCTCTCAAATTTAATATTGAGAGGACATCATGTCTGTTAAAATTTCACTTCTTATCAGAAGCCTGTATAGACATGTACTATTAAAAACAAATGGGTGCATTAATTTTTGAGTATGTGTGTGTGTTATTTGTGTATCGATATACAAGATTTCAACGAATTGCTCGTAAAGTGACTAGAGCCTAAATTTTTCCATCGCACCCTATATATTTCAGGTTGTCTAACTGTGCATTAAATGAAAATATGTATGAGTTAGTCACTAGAGTATGTATATATATAATTTACCTTGAATAAAAGGTAAAAAGCCTCTTTTCTTATTAGTGTAGGTTAAAAGTTATTCAGGAGTTCCTCACCTCTTATATTGAAGTCCAAGAGTAGCTATTAGCACACTCTTCACGGAGGAACACAGAGTCTTCATTTAATGATACTTTTGGACATGTGTTGACCCTGTGGAGTTGGGTTTCACCTCCTACTTCACAACCCTACATACAGAGAGTCACAAGTAAAATTAGCTTAAATACAGTTCAATTAAACTCAAGATCCTTAGATTGGAGTTTGTGCTCTGCATTATTACATTCCATAACACATTTATACATTAGATATTTAGTAGCCAGGCTACTTTAGTAGTGCATAAGTAGTTGTTCAAAATTTATACCTTCATCAGGGTATATTATCAAGGGTAAAATTTCAAGGTCTAACATTTTCAAAATTTCAGGGGGCAATCAGTGTTGAATCAGCAATTTCCGTAAAAATATGGATGAATCAGTAAGGTGGGAGGCTCTGTTCTATGGACACTCCACATATGTTAAATTCCCTTCACTAGTGTTCACCTGTCCCAAACTCCGTTCCAGTGATGAACTCCACTCTGAAGTCAAGTCAAATCTCTTCTCTCTCTCCCCCCCCCTCCCCCTCGACATGTCGAGACAGAGGGGCACAATTTAGGTAAATTGATAGAACAACCAGAATGACAACAGGGCACCAATCACTCACTGTCAACACTTAGTCTCGCGTAGCCAGCCCCTTTACCAACCCTAACCGCTACGCGGGGGAAGGAAAGGGTCTGCGAACATACAATACAACGACTTGTTCAGCAGCACCCCAAAAAGGGTGCTCCAATTATCACATTCCAATGCTTGCGGTAGCCAATGACGTCACTGCCAAGGCCGGGTAGCAGCTCTCCTATTCATGCTGGTACGTTTATTGCTTGCCAGGAGTGCTTATAAATAGTCTACGAAAACAACTTCACCAGTTTGACGAAGTCACGCAACGTTCTCACCCTCCCAGATGTGATGTTGACGTCACATAGTATACCGCAAGCTTGCTGGAATGTGATAATTAAGCATCCTTTTTGGGGTGCTGCTGAACAAGTCGTTGTATTGTATGTTCCCAGACCCTTTCCTTCCCCGCGTAGCGGTTACGGTTGGTAAAGGGTCTGGCTACGCGAGACTAGTCAACACTATTTCTCATACAGTAAAGCTTAGTTAAAGAGACATCAACTGTTGAATATATTATTGTATATATTAATTTCAAAAGAAAAATGGCTTATAGTTTTCATTAAAAAATTCCTCACTAGCAAGTACAATACAGTTATGGTGCAACAATGAAGACCACAGAAATTTGATTCAGTGGCTAATGGGCTTATTAGAAACTGCAAAACAAAAATGAGAGAAGGGTACTAACATACTTGCCCTATGCTACTTGAGGCACTACTGAAGAAATACCAGTCTTTGAATTGACCAATACGGTTGTTCAGTTTTACACCGCTTTAGTCTAGTGCGGACAGCAACAGAGTACACTATAAGCGTACCAGTTGTGTTTTCACTCACCGTGATAAAAATCCATGAACGCCAGTAAGAGCAGAACCAGAAGAGGAGATACACAGGCGTATTATCACTCTTGCTGTAGAGAACTTCTGTGGTATTAGCAACCCTTTACCATTTCTGATCTGGTGTTTTAAAATTAAACCCTTTACCAATTTCGAGTTTGAAACCTAGCACTATCGACCTTTTACCTCAGTAATCAGGAGTGTTATAGAAGAGGTGGTGGTAAAGGGTATCAACACAATATGCGTGCCGTACACGCGGTGGTGGGCACAGTGAAGATTAAGCTAATTTCTGCCTTGTGTGATCTTACTAGACTGATTTACAGGCCGCGACAGCAAGTAGAGAGCGCGGTGTTGTTCAATTTTATTGAGTAAGTATGGAAACGCTAATTAGTGATATCTAGGTGATTCTTTAAGTGTTATTGGATCTGTGGATGTAGGATTGTAATTTGTAGAAGTCATTGATCACCAATACTAGTGTTTGAAGTATTACCGTTGAGTTCATTACCTTGTTTCTTTGTTAATGCAGGAATGAACTAAAGAGGTTGCAGAGATGAACTTGAGATATTGCAGAGATGGAGCCAAAGTTCAGGAACTGTTGACTGATGCATCATTTTTTTCATTTATTTGTACATGGTCATAATTATTTATTCATATTCTGGTAACAATGGATAAATTTTGAGTTGCACAAAAAGTGCAGTTTAACTTCAGGATTGCTGCAGGAAAGGTGTGTGAAGAATAGTTGCTTTGTGTAGGAAAGGTGCATAAAACGTGCAGTTTTTGAGTACAGGAAATCTAAAGGAAAGCTGCACATTTTCGCACAGACAGCTACCTAGAATGTACAGGAATAGTTCAGTTTTTATTCAGGAAATGTGAAGGAAATGTGATATGATATATGCAGTACAAACCATATGGCATGTAAAGGAAATAGTGCAGTTTATGTCAAGGATATGTTCAGGAAATAGTGAAGGAAAGTACGCCCTATACAGTACCTGAAATGGTTACCACCAGCTCATCTGTCCTGAAGTTGGAAATGTGAAGGACATGTGATCTGTGAGATAGCTATACTTAACCTTTCCTATAGCAGGAAATTCCACTTTTCTTCCAGTGTAAGACTATTATATTTTTGTAGGTAGATATTACTAGATTTCACCATACCTTGATCTTACGATGATAAAAGTCAATAGACCAATTGGAGACTCCTGATTTATCATATTCTCTCGTCTAACCACATCTTCGTCATCCAGTAAGTGTGAGCAGGATGCACTTTCGACCAACGATTTCATGGATATGTCTTTTTTCAATTCTGATGTTTCAGAACTAGAAATGGAACAGAATGATTTTTCTGACTCAATATCCTCTATTTGTTACTCTTCTTTCTTCACCACTTCTTCTCCCAACTCCGATAGACTTCTGCAGATGTAGGAATTGCCTCTCAAATGAAGACTCTGAGACATCTGGCAAGGAATCCAAAGCTACATAACATTCATAGTTTCAATTTGAAGTTAGTTTATCAATTTGTTCACTTGAAATAACTGATGATTGAAATTGCTACAATAACGACTAGCTAATTTACAAATTATTGTATATATAAAATTTGACCTTTGTTTTTTAATATTTAGCAGCTATATACAAATCCGCTCTATTCCATTGAAAATTGTTTTAAGTTTTAAGTTCCAACCATTACTTTAATTTGGGATATAGATGACTGTCATACTCATAAAACTATATATTAGATGTATTATCTCTCTTTTACAGGCGTTTTTAAAACAATACAGAATTAAGTGTATTTGGTCGTCACCAGGAATTGAACCCAGGACTGCTTGCTTAACACACACACAAGCACACTGCTACTGAAGTACGACAACCAGCCGACAAAAAACACTTCAATTCTATATATTTTTTGTTATATAAGGGGTACTGTTATGCTACAGTCTCATTCTCAACAGACAAATGAAAATTTCCCTCTTTCAAATATTTTTTACTCTGGTAATTTAATTTCTTTCTCAGCCTTCTTTAACTCATTTAATGAGTAAAAGAAGGCTGAGAAAAAATTATAAGCGATAAATTATATAACTTACCTGATCATTTAGCTGATTTGCAAATTTGTATAATTGAGTGAAAGATAATAAACAATTTCATCAATTTATTCTTTTCTTAATTAATGCAAAACAAAAATCAATAAAAAACTAAACGATCAATGAATATCCTTAAGAAAGCTGGAAAGAATCCTCATAAGCAATTCACACTCTTGACTCATGTTGTATGTCAAATATTCACATTACATGGAAACTCACTTGCCATCACTGTGCTATCAAGTGAACCCCCTAGAGTTCTCAACAATTATTTGATCTCTACATTTGTATGAACTAATTAACTTCTCTACTTTTTTTCATATAAATTAAAATGGCTGTTGTTGGTGCTAAATTTGTAGTGTTAATCCCACCTTGTCCAGTTCTTGCTCCACTTCCAGAAAGCACAGCAGTATATTCAAAGGAGTGTGGTACTCACTAAATAAAAATAAAAAAATTCAGTAAATTTATACAGACATACCAGATATTTTCAAAGTATTAATGTTCAATAAAAAGAATTCTTATAATTTTTTTATCTCACCTAAAGGATTTGTCCATTCCTCATAAACTCTAGCACAAAATGAAAGCACAATGCATACAACCCTTCAAAACAATAATATATATTATATATAATAATATATTTTTTTTTCTAACCTTCTAATTTGTAGCAGCCCACTCAGATCTTCATCGCTATAGTCATTCAGCAAGCTCATAACATGACCTATCTTGAAGTCATGCTGGTAGTAGTGTTCTATGTACAGGGCAAACAGGGCGGGGAAGGTGGCTGGTAAGAGAATGGGATAGAGCCAGGAATAATCCACATTTTCAGGTGGTCTGTAAGAGACCTTCCGCCGCTGGTGTATGCTTCTCTTCAACAGCATGCTGAGGTGAGATCTAGGCATCTCCAGGATCACATTTTCATCTCTTGTTATCAAACTAGGAGAGTATTTTCTGTGAACATATTAGTGTTACGATTAACCTAATTATATTACATTTTTCTGTTAATATTTCATGGCTAATAAGATTTAAGACCTGCAATTATTAATGATTTCATCCTCAAAGTCTTTCCTTAACTATATCAATCTTGCATTAGGTCATAGAAATATCTATTAATAGTCAGTGATCTCAACTTGTATACTTGCATAACCTAAAATAACATAACCTATGTGTTTTTATGACAGTAATGGTAGTAGTAGTAGTAATCATAATAATAATAATAACAATAATAATAATAATAATAATAATAATAATAATAAACACAAAATGAGTGCCTGTATAAGAAAACATAAGGACTGGTACTATAACTAAGCACTAGATTTGGTTAAATTGTATTTTCTCAATTCAAAGAAGTGCACACAATCATAAGTTGTCTAGCACTCTTGGTATTATTAGCTTTGTGCTCAAATACATTGTAAGGGTGTGTTCGATAGAGTTAGACGATTTTAGCTATTGAATATTACATGGCAGACAACTATAAATAATTTTCAAAGCACACTAGTCATTCCATAGAGTATAAAAATATATTTTTTGATAGCTTACCTCAATCTTGCACACCACACAGCTGCCCTCTAGTTCTCCATCTCTCATGGTGTGAGCCGGAAACCATCAGTATGGCGTCTCTCTGCTGTATTATTCACACCTCTCATTCCCGGGCAGATCGGCAGAGAAGACACATCCATCATCGTCGCTGATGGGGTCCATAGCCTAGGCACTGTCCTCGTCTGAGAATAACACCTCTGTGGTGGACTCAGAACTGCTGCACCCACGCTGGTGAGAGGTAGTAGCCTGGTTTATATCATAGTAAAATGTAATTATGACTGTGGGGGTCGTAGCTTCCCACACCGGAGAGGTCCCAAGCACTTAGAAATTTATAAGATGTCGAAGGACCAGGCTGCCCACTTGATCAGGCGCAATGCTCGAATCCAATCTCAACCGCTGGCCAACCTGGGCTTGCAGTCTCGACAAGACAGCCAAAACGCGCACACCTTAGTGAATATAAACTAAGTTTCTCAGAGGTGAACAACAATTATAATTAAGTACATTTTACATTAAATACATCATAGCAAGCGGAGAGTTACGTTGGGTTCCGTAACTCTACCGCAATGATACAATACAATAGAATGAGAAAGGAAGTAGGAAATGATCGCTACTATAGAGTTCTTATGACCGGTCTGTGGACGCAGTCCCGGACATACTTTGGGGGGAGGCTTGAGGAGTCTTGGGCTTGACTTGATCTTCATCGGTGATGAGAGGTATCAGTCGATTTGCTGCTCGCGTGTAGTTCCTTCCTCTGCACCGTAGGGTTACGGCACGTGCGTGACCATCGTCGCCGACGTGCGTCGTCTCGATGACGGCGACGGGCCAGTCTCTGCTGCGTAGGGTTTCGTCCTTGACGAAGACGAGATCTCCTGGAGCTAGGGGTCGTCCAGTTTTGTTCCACTTCAATCGCTGGGCGCAGGAGGCCAGGTAAGTCGAAGTCCATTGTCTCCAGAGGTCGTTTTGAAGTCTAGAGACCAGTTCCCAACGTCTGAGATTGGAGATCTTCCCAGTGGAGGGTAGTGGTTGAGGTGGAGCCTGTAGAGGTCTGCCTATCAGGAAATGTCCTGCCGTGAGGTAGTTTCCTTCAGATGCTTCATCGCTGTGGAGTGGAGCAACTGGTCTGCTGTTTAGGACTGCTTCAGCTTGGACTAGTAGCGTATATAGCTCGTCCCATCTGAGCCTGTGAGGCTGTGTGATTTTTCTCAGCACAGTCTTCATGGCTTTGACGGCTGCTTCCCACAGTCCCCCGAAGTGCGGTGCCCTGGGAGGAATGTGGTGCCATCTGATGTTGTTGCGAGTGGAAAAGTGGGAGATTGTTTGTCGAACCTCAGATGATTCGGTGAATCTTTGGATTTCCCGGATCTCCTCCCGGGCCCCATGGAAATTGGTACCGTTATCTGAGTAGATCTCGGCAGGGGACCCTCTTCTTGCTACGAATCTGTCCAGAGTGGCTCTGAAGTCTGTGGAGGAAAGTGAAGCGCAGAGATCCAGGTGCACAGCCTTTGTAGTCATGCACACAAATACTACTGCGTACGTCTTCATTGAGGTTGGTTTCCTGGTGTGACCGACTTTGATGTTAAACAAACCAGCAAAGTCCACTCCAGTCCTGTAGAAAGGAGGAGCAGGTGTCGTCCTTGTAGAGGGGAGCATACCCATCATGGTGGAGAGAGGCCTTGCGTAGGCTCTCTGGCAAGTCACACCGGTCCTGCTGACCAGCTTCAGCAGGTTGCGAAGTCCAGGAATCAAGAACGAGTGTGCCAGGATGGAGGCCATTGCAGATACCCCGGCATGACTGTACGTTCTGTGTAACGTCTTCACTAGGAGCTTTGTGAAGCCTGACTTCGGATGAAGGATGATCAACTTTCTGGGAGCCGTGGGAGCAGAGGGGTCTCGTACTCGGCTGCGAGCCAGAAGATAACCATTGGGTGATATTTCGAGATGAAATTTGCGCAGTTGATGTCCCATCGGTACGGTCTTCGATTGCTGCACGGAGTAGAAGACTTCCGAGAAGTGCTCGCTCTGGGACAAGGAGAACATCCTGTGTCTAGCGAGCTCGATTTCTTCGGAAGCTAGGATGTCTGATGAGTGCCGTTGACGTCCATGGGTTGGCCGGCCAAACCTAAGGATCCAGGCCACCGTCCTCACTAAGGCAAAGGCATTGGAGAACCTGTTCCAGAGGTCAGAGAGAAACCTTGCCTGTGTTTCGTTCATGTTTAGGCAGGGCTTGACTGTAATGTTCAGAATGGAGGCAGGAGGTCTGCCTAGTGCACTACGAGGCCAATCCTTCTGTTGAAGTAGGAGCCAAGGAGGGCCTGACCACCAGAGTGCTGACCTGATCAGGTCCTTTGCACGGGTACCACGACTGGCGAGGTCTGCAGGATTATCAGCCGATCTGACATGTCGCCAGATGACGTCGGGAAGGAGCTGTTGGATGGAGAACACCCTGTTCGCCACGAACCTGTTGAGCAGTGGGGGCGACTTGGGCAGCCAGTGGAGGACAATCTCGCTGTCCGTCCAGGCGTAGACTCGGTTGAGGGGGACTTCCAAGAGAGAGGCTGTGCGACTCAGCATCTTGGCAAGGAGATGGGCACCAGTGAGTTCTGCTTTCGGGATGGTCACAGGTTTCACCGGCAAGACCCTGGCCTTCGCGATGACCAAGGTAGTGTTGACGTTACCACTGGAGCTGACTGATCTCAGGTAGATGCAGGCACCGTAGGCGACGGCAGAGGAGTCCGAGAAGCCGTGGAGAGTCCAGGAATCAGACGGAGAGTCAACATCAGGGACGAGGCGTCTCGGGACGGGATGATTGTTGATGGATGGGAGGTCTGTCAGCCACTCGTCCCAGCGGGTTCTGATCTCTTCGGGAACGGGCTTGTCCCAAGGGAGAGACAGCTTCCAGGTTTTTTGGAACAGGATGCGAGCTGGAATTATGGCAGGACAGAAGAGCCCCAGGATGTCGAAGACACCTGCAGCACCTGAGGCAATGGAACGTTTGGTGGTTGTCGAGCTTTCAGAAGTAGGGCTTGGGATGGACACGTGAAGAGTGTCACTGTCCACATCCCAGTGGATGCCCAAAGCTTTGGGAGCTTGGCAGGGAGGAGTGATGGAAACTGGTGAAGAGTCTGTCTCCAGCAGCTGTGGGGGAATCTTGGCCTTGAGTTCTTTGGAGTTGGTCCTCCACTTGCGAAGAACCATACCTGCTTGGGCAAGCAAGTCGCAGAGTTGTGCACGTAGTTCTTCGGCTTCTTCAACGCTTCTGGCACCAGACAGGAGGTCGTCCACGTAGAAGGCGGAGAGGATGGCATCAGCAGCAGCCGGGTGAGATGAGGAGTAGAGGTTAGCCAATGTGTGGAGAACCTGAGTTGCCAAGAATGGTGAGCTCTTGACACCAAAGGTGAGTCGATTCATACGGCAGTCTAGGATGGATCCGTTGGTTGCTCGCATGAGGAAACGGTGAAGGTCCTTCTCTTCGGGGTTGAGGAGAATTTCCCTGAACATTTTCGACACGTCTGCAGTCATGCCGATGTTGTGTCTTCTGAATCTGGTCAATACATCCGGCAGGGGTGGATAGAGATTCGGCCCAGGCAGGAGTGTATCATTAAGCGAGATGGAGTTTGACGATCTAGCAGAGGCATCGAAGACAGCTCTGACCTTAGTCGTTGTGGAGGAGTCTTTGAAGACGCCGTGTACTGGTAGATAGCAACATGGGGTTTGGTTGACTTCGATCTGGGGAACGATCTCGGCGTGGCCCAAGTCTAGATATTCCTGCATGACGGTGGAGAAGGCTTTGAGCTTTCCTTTAGACTGAAGGGACTTCTCATTCGACAAGAGTCTTGAGAGGGCTTGACGGCGAGTGTTGCCAAGGGTAGGAGGGTTGGAGATTCGGGGTAGAGAGACAGAGAATCTGCCATTGATCCTCTTGTAAGACTTGTTGAAGTCCTTGATGACTTGCTCGTCTTCTTTGGAGTGACTAGGGGCTTGAGGGACTTGGTCCAGATCCCAGAGTCTTTGGAGGTCCTCGGAGAGGTCGGTAGGCATGACAGCCATGGTGAGCACAGGAGGGTTCGAGTATCTCACCATAGGTCCAGACAAGCAGAGTCCAAACCTGGTTGGTTGAGCCAAGAATTCATCTAATCTAAATTCAGGGCCAGTTTTGATGAAGGAAGCATCCATCCCGTTCAGCAGCACGTCCACCTGTCCGCCGAGATTGGGATCTGCTAGCTTGTAGGAGGAGAGTATTGGGTAGGAGGCAATCTTGTCCTTGTCCGTGGGGGAGTCCAGATGAGGAAGCTTGGGATGAACCGTAAACCTGAACGGCTCAGATTGGAAGGATCCGTCTGATGAGCAGAGAGATGCCTTAACAGTGAATTTGCACTGGACCAATGACCCACCACACTCCAGAGTACGAGCCTTGGGTGTCCTCTTGAGTCTGAGATCAGAAGCCAGCTTGTCGGAGATGGCACTAACGGCAGCACCATTGTCGAGCACGGCTCTGGCAACTACAGTCTGTCCATCGTTCTGCAGTGTGACCAGAGTGGTGTAGAGAAATCGAACATCTGAAGATGAGTCGTCGTCGTCCTTCTTCGGAGAGGCGTCTCCCAGAGTGGTAAGCATCTGGATGATCTTCGGTTCTGACGATGAGGAAGTCAGGTCCTCGATGTGAAGCATGGTGTGGTGCTTGGCACCGCAGGTTTTACAGGAGAACTTGCTGGGGCAACTTCTGTATCCATGTAATCCTGAAAAACAGTTGAGGCACAAACGCTTGTCCCTAACAAACTTGTTCCTACCATCCAGGTGCATGTTCTGGAATGCTTGGCATCTAATAAGACCGTGGGATTCGTTGCAGGCTGGGCAATTCGGAAGCTTCTTGTTGTTGGCGGGCTTGGAGTGTGTCTTCTGCTTGAAGGGGAGGCCTGAGTTGATAGAGTACGGAGGGGGAGCCGTCGAAGAGGTAGATACCTGGGGCAAGTTGTCGCTTTGGAGCTCTCGTTGCCAGTATCGTACAAACTTGGAGACGGTGTCCATGTCCGGCGATGAACTGGGTTCCTTGTGTCTCAGCCATTCCCTCTTGCAGTCAGGGTCCATCAGGCCAACGAAGACCATGGCTAGGTAGGAGCTGAGGCTATCCCCAACCAGAGCATGAAACGTCTGGAAGGGAAGAATGAAGTCGTCTCGGGCAGTATCCATATCTGCGGCTGTGAGGCGTAGGTGCTTCACCCTCTGAATCTTTGCGATGATGAGGGGGCACAAGACTTGCGGAGATCCAAACTTCTCCCGAAGTAGAGCTAGCATGGTGTCTAAGTCGGAGTCTGGGTCGGGCATGGAGTGGAGGATCTTCTGACCTTCCGGGTGTTTCACTGCCTTGATCAGGTGTCCCTTGATTTCCAGGTTGGAGTGTCCCTTGGCTCGAGCACTCACAGTGGCTTTGAACATTGTCTCAAAGTTGGCCCACTTGAACGGGTCACCTTCGAAGATGGGTACTTCTAGGTGGAGAGAAGAGTTGTTGTGGCTTGAAGATCTGGCAGTGGACGGAGTCGAATCGGATGATGTCGAAGTCGTCGTCGAAGATGATGATGGACGGTCGCGGCAGGAGGAGTGGACATCTCGGGTGAGTATGGCTAGTCTGTCCTCCAGGTCTTTAAACCTGTCGTCGAGAATACGGTGGCTTTTGGTGAAACGCCTGGCCATCTCAAACCAGTCGTTACATCGAGTAGACAGTCTGACGAAGGTCTCTCGAAAGAGGGGAGACTCAACAGCCAGGACATTCTGGGCTGATGTTAGCTCGCTGCTGAGTCTGTTGCTGTTGGTCCAGAGTTGATGGAACTGCTGGAAGTCCTTGATAGTTGTTTTCACTTTCCCATAGGAGTCGTCGTCTCTTTCCTTCTCGGCGTCCTCTGATTCCTCATATTCCACGTTGTCCTGAACGAGTTCGTCGATTTGATCTTGAATGCCTTTGTGAGCTAGTCTTAACGAGTCCAAGTCCTTCAAAAGATCGTCCGCGGCGTAGTTGGCGACTTCGTCGGGGTGCTTGTCCAACATTTCGGAGACCTTCCTCTGTAGTCTGGTGAGCATTCCGCGCTTGCTGCCTCGTTTTCGATGGAGGGATTCCAACGTCTGAGCTAAAGGGGAAGGATCAGCCATTCCTGACAGAAGATAGAAGTGGAGTAGTAGACAAAGTAGACAAAAGATGAAAACGGAAGTGGGAGTCACCGGGTGGTGATTGGGTTGAATTGAGTGGAGTAATCAAAGTCAATTAGACTGCGAGAGAGAAGTCTGCAGGGCTGTTGCAAATACTTAAGGGCAGTAGATGCTTCGCAGAGAAGATGGAGATAGCAAATGTAGAGAGCTAGAGTCGTAGGGAGAATATCCGGCTCGAAGGACCAAACAATGTGGGGGTCGTAGCTTCCCACACCGGAGAGGTCCCAAGCACTTAGAAATTTATAAGATGTCGAAGGACCAGGCTGCCCACTTGATCAGGCGCAATGCTCGAATCCAATCTCAACCGCTGGCCGGTGCTTGCAGTCTCGACAAGACAGCCAAAACGCGCACACCTTAGTGAATATAAACTAAGTTTCTCAGAGGTGAACAACAATTATAATTAAGTACATTTTACATTAAATACATCATAGCAAGCGGAGAGTTACGTTGGGTTCCGTAACTCTACCGCAATGATACAATACAATAGAATGAGAAAGGAAGTAGGAAATGATCACTACTATAGAGTTCTTATGACCTGTCTGTGGACGCAGTCCCAGACAATGACGGTATGATTATATTAATTATTTTCAGCAGCACTGATATTAGATAGTATAATATAACTATGACAGTATGATCATAATTAATATAATTATGTGACAGGTTTTGGGAAAATTGGCCTAAACGTGGCAAACAATTTTTTTCAGTATCCCCGGGTAAAGCCATGTGGGTCGATTTTTTTCGAAAAAAATGTATGGCAGAAATGGATAGACACTAGTTAGCCCTAGCTTATGACGCAGTTGTAAGTTCTGGCGTGCTCTAGAACTCACACTAGGAGGCTAGAAACAATAGCCGGTTGGATTCGTGTAGAGTTGCTAAGAAATTATTGGCGGGCTTTTCACTAACAGCGGGGAAAAAACTGTAGCTAACTAATTCACTTACTATTCTACATAATTCACATACTCACGCAATTCTCGCCATCATAGTTTCTTAAGGAGCCCTGCATAAGCCTTTTAGACTTCTTTCAATCCGCCTGTAACCGGTTTATTCCATAGAGTCCCGGAGACACGCAGTAATAGTATACGGACACAAGGCATGCCCCCTTACCTTAGTAACGCCTTTACCCGGCGTTGTTTCGAAATCAGCAATAACAAGTTTAGCAAAAATACTGAAGTGTTGTAGTGCGTAGGACGAAGACGGCTTGTGCTACAGCTTACAAATTAGGAGGACGGCCCGTGCAGCCTACAGATAGAATAAATTAGACAACTTTAGATGCCGCGTTTAGGCCGATTTTCCCAAAACCGGTCACATATTTCAACTGCACTTGATTTGTTTTCTTTAGTCATTTATTTTAGTATAACTGATCTAAGCCTAGTGGCATATGCACAACTGCTAATAATAACTGTTGCTCGTTGCCTAGTTTCTGGCAACCCACTCTCCATATCTAATACAATGTTTCTTCATTAAACCCTTCCACCATGCTTTATGGGATATAATAATATACAATATATAGGTGAAATGGCGCTCTCAACTTATATCAGGTGGAGCAAAGAATTGACTTTATAAAAATTAAACAACTAATGGTAGTCGTAATTGTCGGCTAGAATACCTACCATTTGTTCCAGGAGGGATGTCATAGCGTTGAAGATCGACTCCCACTTTAACTCCTGGACTACTTGACATTTAAACTTCTTCCTCATGACGCCACTCACATTATACTACATATCAGACATTCATGTATACACATACATACATACATACAGCACATGTACATGTCACACTAAGTGAATTAATTATAAAGCTAGCTAGTGATAGGAAAGTTAGGAGTGAAAAAAGGGGACATTTTTAATTGACAAGGAATACAATTAAATGCACACACAAACCCGCACACCCATTATTGAGTGTGTGTGTACATGTCAGTGCATGCATTTAACTTTTAATGTACACAAACACACATACACATTTATACATACACACTAACACGCACATGCATTAACAGATAATCTTACACATATACAAATTATACCAGTAGCTGTTGAATTATTTCATAAAACACACATACACACACAATATACATGTATATATATTATATCAGCCTCTGAGCTCACAGTTCTCTCTCTGTTCACGAAGTCTCCAGAGAAGTGGTACTTGTTACTGGCGATGAGGATGCCAGATCCATGATATCTATCCCTTTTTAGGGTTAATTTTTGTGTCTGTAAGTAACCCTTAAATCTAGACCTAAAAGTAAAGTTCTCTTGTTGTTTTTTTTATCTGTAACCCTCTAGGACGATCTGCATTACTAACTCGATCGTTTATAGCTACCATACAAATAGTGTATGCTAAAATAAATGGAAAAGGCATCAGATATAATAAATTGAATTAACATATCCCATCGTGTATAGGGACGGAGGAAGCTCTCATGATTGGTCGGCCTGGAAGTGGATGTGGCCTAAACTGTTGTTCATGAGGGACGAGTGGTGGAGGCCTAAACAGTTCATGGGTGTGGCTAAATCCGTTCATGGGGGCGTAGCTAAGGATAATGCATGGGGTGCGACAAGCCTACACATACTTTAAATGAAAAAGAAATTTTGTGTTTGCTTAGAATGACGCCATCATAGCTAGAGTAGTAACTACATTGCATTTACACTTGCGATAAAAAGCTAAGTGTCTTAGACGTCGTTACTTATCGCTATCATTAATTCCAAGCCACCGCTAAACGAACCGCTGGAGAATGATAACTAGAGCTAACACTCAAGCTACTAAATAAAGTCGAGTTTTTTAATTAAGTATATGCGGTAAAGGGGTTTCAATGCCAAAGTAACCGCTCCCCGCAACTGTTTGAATTGAAAAAGAAGTATTTAAATTTTTCTTTGTGATATTCTTAATAGTAGTTGTAAGCACAATACTTTCACACAACTGAACTTACCTACGCAAGAGTTACCTTCGTGGTTAGTCTAGTAGACAATGAATTTTCAAGTAAATGCAGTTGAGTAGGGCTTATAACTGTGACAAATAGCGTATTAACTTACCACCGCCACTAACTCGAATAGAATTGGAGCTCCCATAAGTTTTTGCATTTTAACTGCACCACAAAACAATTCAAAGCGGTAAACATTTCAATTTTCTAAGGTGATACGGGTAATGGTCGCTAAACCGGAGGATTCTGTTTGGTGAAGTTTGGGACAGGGTCAAACGCCGAGCAACACAAAAATACGGAGGGTCAAAGTACAAAATGACATACGTACGTCAAAACATATCAACAAACATTCCCGAATTGTGTTACCCCTGTAAGTGTCTCGCTCGCTACGCTCGCTCGCCAATAATCGATTAAGATTGTCAATTTGGGATTTCCCTTTGAAGATAATGGTTATTTCTCAGAATTCCCCAATTCTAAAGATGGTCCAGAACCAACCTGACGTGTTCGTCTGGGCCTGCACCACTAACGTGAAAGTTTCTAATATTCTATAAGTTTACTTTGCCAGACTGTATGCTTCACTTGTTCAGGACCATAAGCTGCAAGCTTCCTGTAGCTGCAGCCCCACACTCACAATTTCTAACTTACATACCCAGTCCCATACTTCATGAGTAATTCAGTCTTGTCAGCTGAAATAATACTTCCTTAGCAATTTCAGTGAGAGAGGGGAGCTGACCCTAGGAGATTTCCATCCGCCTATTCCATCAGAATTTTATATAGTACATTATCTAAAGTTGAATTCTGTGAAATCATGCATGTGACCAAATATGTGAAACACATACATCAAGCATGTGTGTAATAAAAGAGTTATTATAATGGGTATGGTAAGGTACTATCAGTACCTCCAGCTTAGTAGAACTATACTGTAAATAATTATTTGGTACTTTGATTTGTAACTTCAATAGTTTGGAGGCGTGGTTCCGACATGCCCTTGGCAATGAATGTACATATTCAATCAGTGGAAATTGATGGGATGGTATATGTCGGTAATGGATTCACTTCCGACAGTGAGGACAACCATACAGTGATGGCTTATAAAATACAGTCTTGCCAGTGGCAGACTCTAACTCCATATCACACGATTGGGTTCGCCATGACTACTGTTAACAACAAGCTAGTGCTCATTGGTGGTCATGGTAAAGATCAAATGGACAGCAATGAGCTGGGGGAGTGGCATCCTGATGACAACCAATGGACACGCCCATTCCCTCCTATGTCTAAGCATCGTTATTGGCCTTCAGCTACGTCATATAAACATTGGCTGGTGGTAGCGGGAGGTTCTCATTCATATCGTATACTAAACAGTGTTGAGGTTCTTAATGTGGATAGCCTACAGTGGTCTATCAAACCATCAACACCAGCACCTTGGAGTCACATGAAATGTGCAGTCATAGGAAACTCCTGGTACATCATGGGTGGATTCTGTTCTTACGGGTTGGTCGCTGATGTCTACAGTGCATCTCTGGAAGCTCTCGTTTCACACTCAGTATCAGACACACCCAACATCTGGGTCAAGTTATCTCCAGTTAATTATATAAAATCCTGTCCGCTTAATGTGGGCAGATCTCTGCTGGCATTTGGTGGCAAAGATAAGGATAGTCTGGATCCTGTAGATCGTATCTAATGTTATGTACCTGAAACTAATTCATGGATCCATGCAGGACAACTAATTAGTGCTGCATATGACTGCACTTGTATCACCACGTCTGCAGAGAGTGTATCTTATGGGAGGAGATGATGGAACTACTAAGCTCAGGAACACTTTTTCTTGCAAATTAGTTGTACCAAACGACTGATATTGGACTTACTACCACTATTGTGTGTGTGTGTGTTATTTAGGAAGTGGTTGCTTTTTCATGCATTATACTTCAGCAATAATCACTAACATATTCTGTTTACAAAGGTAGATTTTTTAAGCTAATGATAAAAATATTCATGCGATTATGAAGTATATTAAATGTGCTTGAAGTATGTTGAAATATGATTTAGAGAGATGAAGAAGACCTTGTGTGGCCAGAAGTACGTGTAAAGGAAGAGTCTGATGGAGATTGATGCATTTAATTACAGACACTATAACAGCAGTTCTATAAAGGTAGTAATTAGTGACTGAAAGTTGAGGAAAATAAACCTGGCTGATTTGCTTAGAAAAGATCTTCAGGTGCATTCTTTTTAATGTTTTAATTATTTTTACTTATAGCATTGTATTGCATTTACAACACAAAACTAAAAAAAACTCATTATTATTGTTTCTATTATTAATGTCATTCATTGTTCATTTCGTTATAAGAGGTGAATGGTGGAAGGCCTGACCAATTTTAATGATCCCAAAGTTCATGTGTGTAGCTAACAGCAATAATAATAACAACTATAATAATAATAATAACAATAATAATAATAAAATAATAATAATAACAATAATCATAATAATAGTAATAAAATACTGCTTTTTTTAATATCAGTACTTACTTTTGTCTGGTAGCTATGAGGACTGGTAGTGGAACCTACAATATGCTCCATGGTATATTAGAAATCAATTCTGGTTCATTTGACGGGAGAAGAGTGCCTCCAATAGCGTAAGGATCTGTGTCCAACCAAACTATTTGCAAGAACTTTAGCTTTATTCCTGCTCCTGGTAGTACTGGAAAGTGAGCCAGCAAACTCAGAATACTTGGAAAAACCATGCAACTGCTGTAAATCTAAGTTGAGTTTTATACTGTACATTGCCCTCCAGAACAACCGCGTATTCATCAAACGCACGATTTCTATACAGAAGACCACGAAGATATCTCCGCGCACCTGGCGATTTGTTGACGACCTATGCCTACTATGATGTAAAAGTGCGGTTCCACACTAAACACACACGTCACGTTACTATTTTGGGCGTGGCACGATCGTAGTGGTTTGCGTGAACAACAACTATGGCTAGGAGACCGGGCTGGTCTAGAACCTTTAGAAGAGACTCGAAGTTACAACAATATTTCTTAGACCAGGTGGTACCTACTGGGAAGACGCTTGGAACAGGATCATATGGCTCAGTGTTAGAAGTAAGTAATCTAACTCAACCGCTAGAAGAAAGTTGGAATACTTAGATCGCAGTATAATGTTCTGAAGCTTATTCATCATTGGTACACCAAGTTCACAATAGTAACACACTATCAGCTTATCCTCATTTTAATACTGAACCTGAGCCGTGTTTAATTTTTTTAACTGATATAAAATGATGGTATTTCAGGTAAAATATAGCAAGGTTTTGTGTGCTGCCAAGCGTATGCATAAACTATTACTGGATCCTGGGAATGAAGGAGTTGGAGAGACTGTAGACAGATATCAACGAGAATGTCAACTCATGGCAGGTCTCCGACATCCTAACATAACACAGTTCCTTGGTCTGTGTTTCCTTGAGGGATCAGAACTACCTCTACTGGTGATGGAGAGACTAGAAATGAGTGTGGACAACCTCCTGGAGTGTTCCCCTAATATTCCACTTGCAGTCAAGATTTCCATTCTTACAGACACAGGCAGCGGTTTAGTTTACTTGCATAGTCGAGGACCTCCAATAGTCCACAGAGACCTGACTGCGAGGAACATCCTCCTTACATCGTCTCTGACAGCTAAGATCACTGACATGGGAAACTCTCGCATGGTAACTTTAAAACCAACTGAACTAGCCCAAACACTCTCAAAGAATCCGGGGACCACTGTGTACATGCCACCAGAGGCTCTCAGCGAGAGCCACAGATACGGTCCATCTCTAGATGTGTTCTCATTCGGACATCTTGCCCTTTATGTACTGACACAGGTAAACACAACTATAATATTCAAGATTACACTGCAAAATTCTTTAAAATTCAATTAATGATTTTTTTGGTAATGTGTGCAATTGTTTGGCTTACATTATGCTAAATTAAGTCAGGAGTTCAAGAATCAATCAACTTATTATAATACTAACATGTGAACATTAGTCAGATAGGTATTGTACCACTATAATAGTAGGTGAACTTAGCATAAGAATGTCCTTGATAATAATTATGTATTTTTATGATGTTTATTGTCTTTCGCACAAATATCAATCAATTTTAATCATTTGTTAGACTTTTCCAGGAGAACTGCTATTGGCTACACCTTCAGATCCACACAATCCTGGCCGACTTATTGGTCGCTCTGAAGTAGAGCGTCGTGAGGTGTACATGAAGAAGTTGGAGAATCTGTTATTGGAATCTCATCCTGTTCTAGTAGAGATGGTGACTAATTGCCTGCACAATACTCCTCAAACAAGACCTACTGCTGAACAACTACTGGAGGCACTAACACCAGTACAGGATGCAATGGAGAACTTACATGGAGGGAATCTGGGGAGATCTCTCAACATAGCCAATGTGTTACACATGAAGGAAGCAAAAGAAAAGAATAGAAGAATAAAAGAACTTGAGGTAAACTTTGGTATGTGAACTGCAGTCATTTGTTAAATTTAGCTACCAAAATACGGCGTTGTAATGTTGTGGAGAAGCCCCTATTTTCACTACTAACATTGACTGGGAAATTACTAATTAAAAAATTTGATATAAAATGTGTATAAAAAGTAATAACTGCTAAAAACAAATTTTCCAAATCTGATACTGGACTATAATTAGTAAATAATTAAATGTTATGATGAAAATTCTCAACTTCTTAGTTTTCTAAAGCTGTAGTCAAATGCCTGGTTTACTTCACACTGCAACCTTCTATTTTTTTTTATAGCTACTGTATAGGCTTAGCTTCTATTTGTGTTTTAATAGCTATGTAGGCTTAGATATCTTCTGCACCTTCTTGTCTACTAGAAGCACCATCTAAAATAACAGAGTTGCCAATAATCCAGTTCTACTAGATGAAAATTTGACCACCAAGTCGCCATTCTGAAGTAAGCCTAAACTCCAACCCCGAACACAAACCTAAGTGTACCATTGTAGCCTTGCAATACCAACGTAATAAATATTGATCTAACTTAGTATGGCTATAGCATTCAAATTAGGCGTCACATACAAGATGAACAATAATTTTTCTGAGGCGATATTTCACACCACAATACAGTGCAGGGGTTGTATTAAAATGCATTAATTAATTCTCTCCAAGTTGGTTTCGCTAGACTTATAATTTCAGTGGTTATATTTCACGTATTGTGATTGTAGAATCAAGCATATTTATAGCTAGTCATTGGCGACTTAAATTTGATGAAAAAACAGGAGAAATTGAGCTTTCTTGCGATCATAGATTTTCTCACTGAACTCGATATTAGTGCAATCAATATCTTAAAACATATCTTCATCGATCATATGGAAATAAAGCAACCCACCTACAGATTTATTTTTTAACTTTTATGTTATAAGCTGTAATACATTATACTTCCTACAATTGAAATTTATCTCAACAGTAAACAGTCACATCTGAGCTCTACAAATACTCAATAGGTAAATTTTTATGGCGTCCTCTGCAATTAAATGTTATTCAATTTATTGATAGTTATCGTTTTATGTGTTGTATTATTAGATTTCTGAAATTAGATTGGAAACGGAAAACAAAGAGTTGACTGAAGAAATTACAAAACTAGAAAGTGACAAAATAATGCTCCAGTCCGCAAGTGCACAACTCATTGAAGAGAAACATCAATTGCAAGCAAGTGTCACGCAAGTACAAGCAGAAAACAATCAACTGAAAATTGAGAACAATCAACAGAAGACTGAGATCGAAATCCTGAAGACTGAGAACAACCAACAGAGGAACCAGATAGCCGCTGAAAGAATTCAGTTAGCTCACCATCAAAGAGAGAAACAACTTCTGCAATCTGAAGTGGAGCGACTAACAAAGGAAATGGAGCATATCGCCACAGTGTCTATCAGCAAGAAATCATTAGTAAGTACTATGCATTCTTATCAACAGTGTTTTCTTATATTTTACCAAAACTACTTGTCCCAAATCTAATTAATTTAATGGGTAAAATGTATATACAGGTTATATCAATAGAGTCTAGGTATTGAACTTAACTATAAAATGACACAATAGGAGTGTCAGTATTAATTGGTTACTATTCTAAATTCTATTTTTTATTGAGAAATATGCTTCATATCTCTGTGCTAATGCTAGGCTTCTTGTTTGTTCCAACTATCATTTCCGTCTTCATTGTATTTTATATAGTGAGAATAAACAAAATGTGTGTATATAGCAGGTAAGTAACAGTCCAAAAAATAAGCTTACAGCAAAAATGGCAAGCGAGCGAGCTATTCTAGACAATAGTCATTCTAAAAATTAAAAACAAAATTCTATCTAAATAACCAGCCTCCTGGCAAATAGCACTCAATTGCTAAAACAAGGCTGAATTTTGAAATTTCGTATGGGAAACAGTTTTAATGTCATATTAATTACTCATGGCAACATTTTAGGACTTAAATAACGAACAAGCATTTCTAAGAAATTACCACACTGTGTAGAGCCTAACCCTAAATAAGATTTGCTTACTAACAAAAGAAATTGGAGGAAGTCTAAGCATCTTAAGGGTGCAGTACCACTTGAAACCGTAGACGGAGGAGTTATGCTATGTATGTATTCAAGAAAAAAGACCGACCAGGAACGGAGAAACAACGGTACAAACTTTATGGCTATTCAGCGAAATAAAGGGGCGACCGTTGCAGTTACGAAGTCGATTTTTTTCCAGTGGTAGCCAAGGGGCTTCCCCACAACATTACAACGCCGTATTTTTGATATTAGTATTTGTTTTCCATTTTTTTAAATTTTTTTATATTATTTTTTGTATCATATTTAAAAAAAAAACTCGTTGTAATGTTTTTTTTAATGTGGCGTGTACCCCTCATACAAAATATGAGTTCATTCTGGCCATCCAGTACTCCTGAATTTTGATTTTTAGGTACGAAAGCTGACTAATGATTCGTACTCATTTCATTCTTCAACTTTGCCCCCCAACTTTGAGCGCACAATTATTGTGGGAAAATTCCAGGTGGTGGCGGCTCTAATTAGAACTGGTAAGCAAACACAAAAGAAGAGTTACTGTGCGAGTGAGCCCCGCGGGGAAGAGTACAAGACTTCTGGAATGTACTGGAGGGCTGAACGATGAAGAAGCGGCGGTGTATTAATGGCGCCTGGAGTCACTCATTTAGAATAGATATATCGCGGCTCACAGCTGCGACTTGGAAGGAAGAATCTGCTCTGGAGTCTTGGAGAGCTCGATAGAACGTTGGTGTAGTGGGTAGATGTTAGAAGCAGTTTCAGTGTGTGAACTTCAACTTCTCAGGAATTTTTGGTGCTATTTTTTTTTCTATCCCTATACAATAATATATATTTATCAATTAGGGTTTATTATCAATGATTATTTTATTGATTTATTTAAAATAAGACCTGAATCAAATTTTAGATCATAGTACTTTGTCTAATCTACCTCAACAGGAAATAAAGGTGCTGGCATGCTCTTCATAGAAATAGATGAGCTCCCATTATGAGAAGGCACAACTCCTTGGTTCTAGGGTACAACTGGCAGGTTCACAACAAAAGTGCAGAGCAGAAGACATGGCTTCCTTGTTTTCCAGATGAGAGAATAGTAGACCTTCGGCTCTCCTAAGAAGTCATGCCTCCGGAAGGGAAGAATACTACATCCTGGTTATTTAGAAGAGGGAACATGGCACTCCGGTAGAGAGGTCAATGAGAAGGCACAGCTCCTTGGATCCCCTTGATAGTATTGCATACTTCAGAACCTTTGATTTTGTTCGTTTCATATTGTTTAATATTGTTTAGTGATAGTTTTTAGAAAGTGAACAAATATTAATTATCTACACTGCTGCTTCTGCCCTACAGTCATTTGAGGTGAAAGCTCTTTGTGGTAAATTGTCTGGTACAGTTAATTGGTACGTGTTCAAATTGTGCGCGAGTTGCGTACAATAGTCAGTTCGCGGAGAGTAAATTGGATCGAGTTGCGGGCGGAGTTTTGTGGTATTTTACTGAATCACTTAATTACCGCAGGTTCCGGTGGTACTGCACCCTTAAGAAAGTAGTATTATAATCTCCTTTTATCAATGCCAAGTATCCCGATAATTTTTAGTCATCAATATTATTACTTTATTTTCATACTAGTTACCTATTTTGAATGATACATTCTAGCATACTTACACTATAACCAGCATCATTGTTATAGTAATTACTCATGGCAACTTCTTATAGCTTATAAAACAAACAAGCATTTCTCTAAGGAATTATTACACTGTTTAGAGCCTAGCCCTAAATAAGATTTGCTTACTAACAAAAGAAATTGGAGGAAGTCTAAACATCTTAACGAAAGAAAAGGCAGCCAATAACTATTATTTATTTTTAGCTTCAAATTTTTCTTAGCTAAGCAACAGATTAATACACAACACTCATACACACACACACATACACACACACACTCTTGTTTATACTAACACAAGACTCCATTTTCTCTTGGTGACTTGACAGATTGGGCAATTGATTTTCACGTAAGAACAGCTATGACAAACAGCTCTTTAACCAAAATAACATGCCACCTCTACTTACTATAGAAAAATAACTCCAGTATAACTTCTTACGACCCAACTACACCCTGCGGCAACATTCAGATCATATTAGAGACAGCCTAATTCTAAGGAGTAAATAAATAAATTTCTTTGATTTATAAGGATAAATAATCACTAACAGAAAAATTTCTGTTTGTAAAGTTTGTTACGGGATACACTAGTGGTGGTTTGCTTGTGCACAAATAACAAGCGAGCATGCCTTCTTAAATCACCGTAAATTACAATGTTGTTATATTGTTGACTTTATCCAAAGATACTTCTGTTCCATACTTAATAACAAAAGTGGATTCTATATAGCAGTTGACCATTAAGTATAGCAAATTATTTACAAAATTACTAATTTACCATGAAGTTTCTTGAGTAGTATTCAATTTTATAGTATCAAATTTAAGCCATTTAGACTATCTGAATCACCAGTAACTCTTGACAACAAACTCTCAGCTACATAAGAAAAGGCCAGAGTTTTGTTTTGTATTTTGCACTTATCTCAGCTTCTCCCAAGTAGTGGTAGCTACCTTTTACTAAGCCATTCAGACTACCAATGGCTCTTGACAACCAACAAGCGTCACTTAGCAACCTAAAAATTGGCAGCATGTTTGAAATTACATCTAACTATTTGTGACTGTAAAAAAAGCATGTAGGTTTAAAATGCTGTAGTATCAGAAACTTGAGTCAAGATCATCCAAGTGGACTTGATATGCAAAAAAGGAGGAAGAAAACAAGATATGAATAGCCACAAAACAAACTGAAGCAAAATAACAAATGTAAATACATGTTCATTTTGTAGTTTTAACCAGTAGATAATTGAGGCTGGCTTGGTCAATAATAATTAAGGTCGATAAGTGAGGATCTATGCTAAAGTTTTCAACTTTTTTCACTTGCCAATGAAAATATTTGGAGAGGTGCATTAGGGAGGCTATGTAATTAGTATTGAAATTGTCATTGGCATGTAAACAATAACCGTAGCAACACTGACTTTCATTATTTAATCACGGAGTGAACACTAAATATGAAGGTTAAAATAATACATAAAAGACCTACGCACGACCAAGCATGCATATGAACGAGTTGTGTGCTTATGCACAAATAGCGAGCAAGCCTGCCTTCTAATTTAATCTTAAATTACACAATATTGTTATATTGTGTATTAATTTTTTCCCAAGTAAGCTTCTATTCCATACTTAATGTTGACAAAAGTGGATTCTAATATAGCAGTTGATTATTCATTATTATAGCAAATAATTTCAGAATTACATTTTTACTAAAAAAATTCTTGAGTAGTATTAGCTATTGTAGTATCAAATTTAAGCCATTTTGGCTATCTGAATCACCAGTAACTTTTGACAACAAGCTATCAGCTACAAAAGAAAAAGCCAGGCTTTTTATTTTGTAACTTGTACTTACCTCAGCTTTCCCCGAGTAGTGGAAGTTTACTTTACTAAGCCATTCTGACTACCAATGTCACTTAACAACAAAATACTGAAGAAACTGTAATTAAGCCTAAAAGCCTTACTTTTTAGGAGAACAAAATAAACCCACATGCGTGTTTAAGGGGCAAATGTACCTTCCAATTGGACTTAATATACAAAAAATGAGTGTGGAAAACAAGGTACAAAGAGCCACAAAACAAACTAAATTAGATTATAAAAAGTATGTGTTTGTTTCATACTTTTAACCTGTAGATAATTTAGGCTGGCGTGGTCAATAATATTCGGGGTCGACAAATGGAGACCTACGCTAATCTTTTCCACTTTTTTCACTTGCCTATGTAAATATTTGGAGAGGTGCATTAGGGAGGATATTATGTAATTAGTATTGAAATTGTCAATGGCATGTAAACAGTAACCATAGCAACACTATGACTTTTATTATTTAATCAAGTATGCCAGTAAAATAAACAATAATTATTTATTTAAATTGTTAGCAATATAAGTTGGAGTTATCTTATACTAATTTACTACAGATAATGTAATTTGTTTATTATTCAGACATTCCCACTAGAGCTAGACTGGAGGTGTGGTCCTGATATGCCAGTGGCTATGAGTGTATACATCCAATCAGTAGAGATAAATGATACAGTGTACGTTGGAGGAGGATACACTGGTAGAGATGAAGATAAATACATAGTGATGGCCTACAACACACTGTCCTGCCAGTGGCACACTCTACCTCTATACAGTACCAGGTTGTTTGCTGTGACTATCATCAACAACAAACTAGTTGTGGTGGGAGGAAGCAATAGAGATGGCTCTGATAGCAATGAACTAGGGGAGTGGCAGCCTGACAGCAACCAGTGGACACATCCCTTCCCTACTTTGCCTACACCTCGCTGTGTTCCTTCAGCTACTTCATATAAACATTGGCTGGTGGTTGCTGGTGGATACCATGGAGTTCGTTTACAAGCTTGTGTTGAGGTCCTTGATGTACCCAACAAGCAATGGTCCACTGGACCATCTACACCATCACCATTGATCAAGATGAAGTCTACTACAATAGGTGATACCTGGTACCTCATGGGGGGAGAGTGTGAGAAACTGTGGCAGAGTAGTCCTGATGTCTATAGTGTGTCTCTGGAGGCTCTTGTTTCACACTCCTCATCACACAGTTCCAACATATGGAATAAACTACCTCCACTCAACTGTACACAATCCTGTCCACTCAACATTGGAGGATCTCTACTGGCAGTCGGTGGTGTGGACATGAAGAGTGAGAAGTCAGTGTCCACCATCCAGCACTATGTCCGTGAGACTAATACCTGGTTCCAGGCTGGACAACTACCACATGCAGTACGTTACTGTACCTGTATCATGACATCAGACAAGGTCCATGTTATAGGAGGTTCTGATGGGAATAGCAGACTAAAAAAATTGTTTACTTCTACCTTTCACTAATTAATGTCTTTGTTTTTATGAAATTGTTTTGTATAAGTTAGCTATTATAATTAAAAAGTAGTTTACATGGTTACTGTTTATTTTTTCATCACTATAAAAAAATCAAAATAATTATGATAGAATTATTGTTTAAATTTGATCTAGTAGCTATAACAAGAGAGGATTGAGCTAGTAGCTAACAATCAATCCTCAATTTACAAAAGTGTATACATTACAAGGTGACCTATTCACCCAACAATGCACAGCTTTTGCTTCGAGTTACTTTGAATGGACTTGTTCAATTTACTTAGTCTGCTTTACTATTATTAAGCACATGTCCAGCAACACAGCTTGTAAATTATAACAAATAAATGATTTTTTCAGATGTCACTACATACATTTATTGTTTACTTAATTCCAGCTGGGACTCCATGCTCTCTCTCTAACATACCTCCTTATACGCTTTCTGTTTGTAGCAGTTGCGACCCTATACATAAATGCTAAATAATATTGTTTGATGGATCTGCAGTATAATGCATTGGAACAAGGAGATTTATTATGGAGCTAGACTTAATACATGCAATCAAATATACATTATAATATGTACATATTATATATATTTATTCCACCCTAGATATCTTCACAATGATATTTATAGGTATGTGACCAGTGAAATATCTCAAAATATTTCACTCTGTCATTTCACTCTGTTATTTCAGGCTGTTCTGTGCAAGCTCATTGCCCTTGTAGTTATATCAACCTGCCAAGCTTTTCATTTTTCTAGGTTTTTACAGCTACCTTCTTCTGGTGTACCCTTCTGAACAGGGTTAGAGCAGCTGCTAAAATATCCGCTGGGGATGTGAATAACCACTACAACCAACTTTAGTCTATGAGTCACCCTAACTACTGTAGTGAAGATATCTAGTGTGGAATAAACCACTTATAGTGTTATGCAGACCTCTCAATTCTCACGCATTTTGCCATTTTGCCATTTTGCCGTTTAGAGTGAGTTTCACCACCCATTGAGCCTTGGTATATCAAGCTCACAAGCAAACACACCAACTCTCACGCAAATTGACGGTGGCAGTTAATGTTGCAGTGGTAGCATTCTGATATACAGTACTGTCACAGCCAATAAAATAGCGATTTATGTGCTGGGAGCAGGGCATTCAATTACTAATGTTCAGGTAAAATTAGTGCTACCGGGTAAAGGGCTCTCTGCCCTAACGGTCAGCAGCAGTAGTATTAGTTCTTCTTCAAAAGCAGAGCCTAAGTTTGGTGGGGCGTACAAATACCGTACTGAGTAAATTAACATTTATTATTTCCACAAGTATTATTAGCTAGCCATGAACTAAAAAGTAGTGTTGTTTTGGTAACTAAAACTAAAACTAAAATTAATTTTAGTTACACCTAAAACATATTAGTTAACTAACCAGAACTAAATTTCACATAGGATGATGGTAACTAAAACTAAAAGTCATAGGGCTGATGAGTAATAACTCAAACTTTTTAATCATAACTATAAATATAGCTAATCATTTTCAGTGACATCACTGAAAGAAGACAAATGACCAGTGGTAGTCACAGGAAGCAAAACCCTTTACCCAATCATTTCTCCATAGCACCTGAGTAAATTGGTTGGCTAAGGCAAACTGTTGGACAGCAGTCAGCAGTTGCTCATCTACTATCTAGCCCCCTCCCTTAGCAAAAAAAACAAAAATAAATCTAAAATGGAAGTTAGTAAATTGGAAAAAATAAAACTAAAACTAGAATTGAAATTAGCACATTGGAAAAACCAAAACTAAAACTAAAATTATAGTCTTTGTTAGTGGAAAAACTAAAACAAAAATTAATCTTGAAATATTTTATGTCAAAAAAAATATAACTAAAACTAAAATGTAAATGTTCAACTAAAACAACATTACTAAAAAGACTGCTTTATTGGTATTTAGTGATTTTATAAAATTAGCTACATTAGCTATAGCTATTGCTAAGACAACATTTTCTATTATAAAAAAGGTTTCAATCTTCTTGGACAAAACAGTGGCCGTGTATTAAGCTGGTCAAGAATGATCTCTTTAGTTTTCAGTGCACAGCATGCCTAAAGGTTATTTCTTGTAAACACGAGGGCTGTTTCTCGACATATTTCTTCATTTTTACACCAGAAGAATGGTAAAGGTCTAAAAAATATTGGATCTCTTTCACTGCCCAGAGAATAAGTTTCTGCTAGGCAAAAGGTGTAGTGCTGGTCATTCAATCTGTATTTAAGCAATAAGTGTGTATGTGTGTTGATGATGTTTGTATGCAGGCCACTAAGGCTGAAGTTAAGATTGCCAATGGTCTTGTACAACATAATAATACCAATAGCATTTCGCGACCATTTAAGTCCTCTTCTTAGAAGTGCCTTTCCTGACAGTAAAATTGCCAAATCATGAGCTTCTGCCAGCGGAGCATTGGCACCTCATTTTAAGTCTGCTCTAATTGAAGCTATGAAAAGCCGTCCTTATTCCCTGGCAGTTGATGATTCCAATGGCCAGGAATTGAAAAAATTAATCCAATTACTGTACGAAATTATGAACCTGGTGTTGGAAAGATTGTTACTTATAGATTTCTGGACATGTGCACCACTACAGGTAAAAACAAAGAAACAACCATTACATAGCAATGTAAAATTTGTTGCTGTTACTCAAATCTTTTGGCATTTCTAAGTCATTATTTTTTTTAGGAAAAGAGTCAGCCATTGCCTCTGTTATATTAAACAAAATGGACAGCGTATTACAAGAAAGTAGTATTCCATGGGTTAACTGTGCAGGTATGTCGGTTGACAACACATCTGTGCATTTGGGCAAGAATAATTCCATATACTCGAGTTATCGAGAAAAAATCTGCCACTTTTTTATGGGTTGTCCCTGCCACATATTGCATAACACAAGTATGAAGGCTACTGAAAGTTTTAGTAAGGTAATAATTTTTCTCGTTTTTAATCAAAGTTAATGTTTTAAGTAAAATATGGTTAGTATCTACTAACTCTTATTATTATTTTGACAAAGGCACAATAATAGGATAAATGGCTTATCTGACTACAACAGCTTTGTAATGTGGAGTTCAGACAGATTTTGAAACACATTAATACAAGGTGGCTAAGTTAGGAGAGTGCAGTTTCAAGAGTTTTGTCGTAATACCCCGGATTAGTATCATATTTTATCTCAGATAGTAAGTTTGAAATGAAACTGCTTGGACTAGCTAATATTAACTTAGATGAATTTTTTTTTTGTAGTACCAGAACTATCAACAGGGAGGGAAGGTCGTCTTGCACGTGTGTATTCTAGTAAAGTCATTGAAGTTTACCTGTTATATCTTCAGTCCGCTCTCGACAAGTGTTTGTTTCATTTAACAAGTTTCTTCAAAGAGAAGATTCTGTACTTCCAGTGCTCTTACAACAAATTGAATCATTCCTACGCAAATTATTTGGAAAATTTGTGATTCCTTATATAATTAAAAATGCCTTATCGGTGCTTCAGTAGACTACTCACTGGGTAATCAATTATCAGGTAGCTATATGCATTTTCTTATCGTCTCATCTTTTTTTTTGACATAGTGTATAATTTTACAGATGACAAATTGTCAGTGGGTCTCTTAACCAGACAAAAACTAGTCAAGCTTCATAATGAAGGAGACCTCAGCAATCAAGAAGTACAAATATTTTATGAAGCCGTAAGAGGTTTTTACTCCACAGCTTCAAGCTATGCATTTAAAAACCTCCCCATTTCTGATGAAGTTCTTTGTAATGCTCAGTTTGTTGATTTCAACAATAGACTAAACTCAACATTCACACAAGCTCTCTATTTTGTTTCAAGGTGCATATAACGAACAAAAATATAAAAGTCTGTTTTAAGTGTTAGTTGTGCTACTTTATTATATCTTTATAATTATAGGTACTCTTCCATGCTCCAGTTCACCTCAGTCTCTGATATGAATTCATTAGAAGATGAATTTCTTCAATATCAATAACTGGAGACCTCACATGTTGAGGAGGCTGTATGGCAGGCTGCATTGGTTGTTGATGATGACAGTACTCAGCATTACAGAATAGATATTGTGTGGACACACTTGTCTCAAATGAGAAATCCAGATAATTCTTTGATGTTTGAGAAATTGTCTAAGTAACTTTATTAGTGCTAACATTGCCACATTCAAATGCCGAAGAAGAGAGACTCTTCAGTATGATTACCAAGAACAAAACTAAATTTCGACGTAGCCTAAAATTGGATGGCACTCTGTCAAGTATTTTAACCATCAAGTTTGCTAAAGTTGAGAACCTTGCCATAGCTTTGATCCTCCTGTGGAGGTTTTAGAGACTGTTAAAAAGGCTACAATGACTTATAATTATTTGCACAAAAACTAATTTCTTGCTTAGTTCAAACATGTATACATTATAAAAAAAATTCATTAATTAGTACTTATCTCAAACATTCAGAGTCAATCTCCAGCATTTTATAGCATGATCTCAATCATTTTGGTAACTATAGGTTGAGAGCTCTGGTTATGGCTATAGATATTCAAGAGCAGGCTAATTTATTTTTCACGAGCCAGGGGCAAGTGAAAATAAGGGCTAAAGTGAAATATTTAGCCATATCACTCTGACCAGTGTAATAAGTGGTTTATTCCACACTAGATATCTTCACTACCTTTGTTTGTACTAGGACTGGTAACTCACACTGTAAAGTTAGTTTTAGGGGCTCCCAACACTCCCAGCTGAGATTTTAGCAGCTACTCTAACTTGGTTGAGTAGGCTACAGCTGAGAAAGAGGCTATAAAATCTGGATAAGTGGCTAGTTTGGTCCCATTGCTATAACTACTAGGGTAATGAGCTTGCTTAGCATAGTCCAAGGGTCGTGAACTTAAACATGTCATTGTGAAGATATCTAGTGTAATATATATATATAATACTTATAGCACAAGTCAGAGTACAATATGGGAAAATATTTTACGAGCACGCAAAATATTTTCACGAGCCAAAGGCGAGTGAAAATGTGGCGTGAGAGTAAAATATCATTCCCATATTGTACGACGAGTGTGATAAGTGATTTATTGCTGCCTTGATATTTTTTCTCAACCGGTTACAATTCAATTTTCATTGATTTTACTCGCTACGCGCATGTGTAGTGTACCGTACAATACAATATGGGAGAATACAGAACGCTCGCGTGATGCGGAAATATTCAATTAAAAATATAAAAGGTGCAATAAATATATATATTCCACCCTAGATATCTTCCCGATGATATCTTTAGTAGTGACCCATGAAATAACTCATGATATTTGCTGCTATTTCACGCTGTACTGCCCAAGCTCATTACCCTTGTAGTTATAGCAACCAGTCAAACTTTTCAATTTTCTCAGTTCTTACAGCTACTGGTGTAACCTGCTCAACATGAGGGTTAGAGCTGCTGCCTAAATGTAGGCTGGGGGTGTGGGTAGCCCCTACAACCAACTTTACCTGTGAGTTACCCTTCCTCTATTACTAACTACGGTACAGTAGTAAAGATATCTAGTGTGGAATAAACCACTTATTATACTTGTCAGTGATATGGCAAAATATTCACATTCTTTTTCCTTCACATTTTGCAGGATGGCTGGTAATAATATACATTTTTTGTCCATTCTAATGCAGTACGATTGTTCAGTTGCTCGAGAAGAAAATCCATTTAGCATAATTCTCGAAATGACTTGCTGACTCGGTATAGATTATTAAAGATGCCAAAATGATAAACTCCAAACACCAGCCATATTTATCACGGAATATTATCACTTATCACATGGCATTTACTACAACTAATAAAATAATCAATTATTTAGAAAAAGTCTTCAATGGAATTAAACTTTACATCCATCACTATGTTAATCTTTATATTGTAGACTGATTTATTAATTCTGTATATTCCCAAAGTACACTAAGTGGATGAAACATCAAATTCTTGTTTCATCCACTTAGTGTATAAAGGCTACCACAGAACCATTGATTGCAACAAAATTCCATTTCCAACTTAATAATATGTCATGTGGAATCTCATTATCTTATGGATATTTATGCATTAAACACTGTGCACAAGCTACTGTGAGGGAAAATGGTCAAAAACACTGGGAAATACAGACCCGCAACATTGAGAAACAAATCTCATCTGTTTAAGCCTGTCAATACTCACAACATAGCTAGGTATTTATTATTAGGCCTACATTTTCAATGCAACTATAGACTTAAATTGCCGGTATTATAGTAATATAATTATATATAATTATGTATTATACATAATCATCTCGAGACAGATGTAGCTAATTATTGACAAGTTATTTTGAGAGTTAAACATAATGTTGATGATTTGATGACATGAGATGTACTGAAGGAAACAATGGCTGGTGTTGATACAGGTATAGGGTTGATTTAACTGAGGTCTTCCAGTTGGTAGTAACTGTCTTTGAGTTTACTGAATAGTGATCCATACTCGCTCTGTAGACTGGTACTCCCGGCAAAGTCCTGGATAAACTGAATTTCAGAGTACAGATGGCGCATTCTACATACAAAAATACCATCATATATATTAACATGAAGATTTAAAGTATCACACACACACAAATAATATTCATATGGTACTAATCTTCCTCTGCAGCACCTTTATGGTGCCATCATAACACTTTATTTTTCCCATTATACTGAATTTGATATATAAACAAAAAAAAAATTATTGCAGTTTAGAACATAAATTGATGACACATGAAGGCACAACACCTGTAGTTAAACTAAAAATAAAATGTTGAATAAAAATTAACAGTGAGTTCATCATTGTTGGATAAGAAATATCCAAAACGTAATAAAAACAAATTAAATCAATAATTGCATCCTGCAAGTTAACGCAGGAAAACATAAATACATTGTCCACTATCAAATAGTACAGCCGTCCATCAGGTGTAAGAACACAATACGTAGGCTTCATTCTGCCCAATTTTCTCCACAACCTTCTCGATGTCTGGGCATTCCTATACAGAATATAAACACAAATATATAACAGTTAAATAAAACTATATCATTAAATGTGACGGTCTATAGGAAAATTGGGCACAACACAGCGGGAGTAAAACGTCGGGAAAAGATCGATTTAATTCTTAAAAATGTATTAAATAAGCCAACAGAAGGGAACGGTTAAGGTGCATATTATATCAACTGGTTGAAGCAATAGCTTTAAAACTCGGAGAGCTCAATATATGGATGCCGATGAATGTGTAAGTGCAAAGAAATTTTGTTTGATAGGGCCCACATTGTACCCGATTTTCCTGTAGACGGTCACAAGTATTGTCCATCCTACAATTTGTAAAAACTAATCAAAACAAAAAGACAAAAAAACAAAAGAAAAAAAACAAAAAAAACTACGAACAACAAAAAAAAACTACGAACAACAACAAATAATCGCTTCCTCTGCTTAGTTATCAAACGACATCTTGCTTCACATCCCACTCTCAAACTCCATTTTACATATCAAACATACTCTCCCACTTTCAAACTCTCCTTCCCACCCACTCTCAAACTTCTCTTCCCACTCTCAAACTTTCCCGCCCACTCTCAAACTTTCCCGCCCTACTTTGATGCACATCTTTGCCTAACAGTATATACTTCACACTGATCAGTGTTTGGTCCTATGCACTAAATGGCTCAGTTTTGATATAAACATGTGGGATAGAATATCAGACCTAAAAAATACTCTTCCAAAAGTCTGGACAATTTGTCCAACTACTGAGATCAGTGATGAGGACAAGGCCACTGCCCAGGCTTACAAACAAGGTAAAGGATCATCATGCTAACTTGTCGCGTACCATTGAGGATTTGATCATGTCATAGGGTTTGCTAGTGTGACAACCATTTACCATATTTTCTGAAAGTTTTTTTCTTCTTTTCTTTTTCTTTTTTCCATTCATAAGCCTTGAAGAGGCTATGTGTTACATTGTATACTCTGTAGGGAAACATCCTTATGAATATCTTGTAATCTGTGCTTTAACCATTGTACTAGGCACGTTTTGGTCATCATTGAATTATATCAATTTGTTTTAATGTTAGCCAGCTGTACATTATGTACCCTCCCTATCAGTATGCCTAATGTACTAGCAGGCTTCATAGAGGATTTTTGGCTAGGGGAGAGACTCCCGTGTACTTAGCCACACCCTTTTTTGGTAACATACACTACTTTGATGCACATCTTTACCTAACAGTATATACTTCACACTGATCAGTGTTTGGTCCTATGCACTAAATGGCTCAGTTTTGATATGAACATGTGGGATAGAATATCAGACCTAAAAAATACTCTTCCGAAAGTCTGGACAATTTGTCCAACCATAGTTTGTAAACTACTGAGATCAGTGATGAGGACAAGGCCACCACTGAGGCTTACAAGCAACAAGGTAAAGTATCATCATGCTAACTTGTTGCTACATTTGAGGATTTGATCACCATGTCATAGGGTTTGCTAGTGTGACGACCATTTACCAGATTTTCTGTCCCCCCCCCCATTCATAAGCCTTGAAGAGGCTATGTATTACATTGTATACTCTATAGGGAAACATCCTTATGAATATCTTGTAATTTGTGCTTTAACCATTGTACTAGGCACGTTTTGGTCATCACAGTTGCTGTGGGGAATTGTATTGCAGGTGAATAGTGTAGTCATGGCAACAGTAAACTAAATCATAGGGACTGATAGGAGGGTATACATTCTTTCTTCAACCTCTCTGAACCTCAACGCTGACATATTTTCTAGCATGTTAAAATAGTTTTCAGTTAGAGGTATACTTTACCTATTACTCAATTATGTTATCCTAAAACAAAGCCATTTTCTAATTCTAAAAACTAAATGTTTTGAATTTTTTGTTTGTTTCGGATTCAGCATTTATATAATGTGTATGAAGACAGTTCACACAGTTGTATTTTATTTATTTACTTTAGAAAGTGTCCGCCAATGGTTGTGATGAACGGTTTTATGTAGTGCATTTTCTGGCCCCATTGGAAAGGGGGTGGGAGGGGCATTTACACGTGATTACCATGGTTATAGAACTCAAGTTGCATACAGATAGTGAGATAGTCAAGATTCATGGAAAGCATGGTACAAATACTAAAAATAACAATTTCTGTTTGTGCAGTCTAATAACAAAATCACTTTTGGTTGGATATCCACTAAATTTTTCCGGACAATAAATGCATACTTACTAGCTGTAGTACCTTATAAGTAATAATAAAAAAGCTATTTTTCTAATGTCCAATCAAGTTGATATTTGACCAGCAAATGTCCATATCCGGACAGCTATTTTTAGCTCTGCTAAGGGTGTTCAGGGTGTGGTTTGAGGTCTCTAACACAGTGATTATAGTTTGGCTATAAAACTAAAGTATGAATATTGTCGTTGTCTACAGTAGTTGGTGTTGGGTACTAGTCCTTCAGACGGCGAGCGAGCAAGACACTATCAGGGGGTGATAATGAAATTTTAGTTTATGTGTTTGTTTATATATATATATATATATATATATAAATATGTCAATAGAATAATCAAATTGCCTCTACAGCTGGGCCAGCTCGCTCCCCATACTGTGCGTGCACATCCTAGTATTCAACTCTCAAAAATTCTGGGGGGTGGGGTGGCGAGAGATCCCAGGGCCAGTCCCCCTCCGTATGAAACCCTGGCTAGTATCGGTGCAGCCCCACTCTCAAACTTCCCCGCCCACTCTCAAACTTCCCCACCCACTCTCAAACTTCACAGTTGTTTTTGTCGCATCCAGTACGTGGCACCGCGACCCGCCCACAAAAAATTTTTCCTCTCACCAGACTTCCTAGCAACCAAGGTAGCAACCGACTAATGATCAGAAAAAAATAAATTTTTAACACACCAGTAGCTTATCACGTGCACCACAGTCTTATCACGGGGAAAGGAGGATAGTAATTATGTAAACAGTTGAAAGAAAAATTTGGTGAGAGGCGCCGAGGAGGAGCTATAGCGCTGGTTATTTCACCGGCTTTAACCAATTGTTGCAGCAGTTTAGCAGTGCTTTAGGAGAAGCTGGAACCAGGTATGGCTTTAATAGGTATATGTCAATTACTATACTAATTCTCCAGGCGCTACTGTTTTTTTATTTGTAGCTACATTCAAATTTTCAACAACCGCTCATTTGGTTTGTGGTAAATGAAGAAGACTTGCAATACAGCTCTCACCCCCACTTGTGAGATCTCTAATGATCTCAGAACATCAGTCCTGCTGCTCACTGTTCTTTTGCTGGCACTACTACTACCAACTCGAGGAACTGAGACTTGTACCAAGGTAATAGGTTGAAAATGATGTGTTATACATATTTAATTTGTTAACCCTAACCTGACCACCAATGCCTGAAGGTACTGTGATCATTTTGGCAGCCGGCGCAGATGATTGTCCTTCCTCACTCATCAAGGCACGGCGCACAAGCTGGTGTGTAGCCTTCACTTCAGCCAATGTTGCTGGAGACGTGGATGGCTTACTGAGTACCTGTCGTAAAGTTACCTTGGATGGTGAGTTGATATCTTCACTGTAAACTTTACAGTGTCCTGTTAGGTGCATACTGTAATTTTTACCATTACTTGATTGTTGCAGTTTTTTACACAAGAAATTACTACTTCTTCTAGCAGTGACAGTAGAATTGTGGATGGCCGACTGATTGTTGAGCAATCAAGTGTGTGCTGCTTGCAACAAGGACATTGCAGAGAATAGTCCGTGCAAATGGACTCACACAAGCAAGTACAGCAAACGAGATTGTCACATGCGAGTTGAATGGGTCTGTTCAACAAGCGCTGGCAGATGGAACAGGTAAGTTTGCTTGTTACTGGAGATGGTGAAAACCTTGGGTGCGGGTCTTCTGAAGGCATTGAGATGGAGTCAATGGAGTTATCCAATGACGTCCCTAGAAGATTCACCACATGGTCTGCCTCTGTTCTTGGTGGACTTCTTGTTCTTCCCCTAGCCAGCTTGCTGAAATGTTGGCTGACCTTTATATATTAGATAATTTAATTGGAACTTAAAATTGATTTTTAAGAAAAAAAAATTGTTCAGCTGATTTTATCTCTATTCAGTACAGCATGCTATGAATTTTTTTATTCTTAATATTCTTTTTTTCTTTTTTCTTACCAGTTAATTTTCACTAGCATTAATATTATTGTTATTATTATTAATACTATTTTTTTTATTAATACTTCCTTACAGTACAGTTTTCATCTTGATGAGGTGTCCACTCCATGAGTACAAACTTAGGGAAAGGAAGTCCACTCTCCTTAGCCCTCTTTACTCGACTCATCCTCAGAAAGCAAGAATTGCAGAAATTCCGTGGCAAATACTCTTCCTCTGCTGCTGGAATTTGGAGCCCAACTAAGGTGACAAGGTCATCTCTATGATCTGTGCAGGCATGTACTGGCTGTGTCTTCTTTCCCTTAGATTTATTCAACCTGTTACCACAAACCCTACAGTGCTTCTCAATCTGCTCAATATGATGATCCATCAGAATTACTGTATTTTGGGATGTGTTTATTTTGTGTAAAAAAAAAAGTAGCAATTTGTTGTTTGCATTTTTGCATGATTTGGTGACTAATGAACACTCTAACCTTAATGAAATTCACAGAAGCACTTCTAGTCTGACAGAATACCACACTGTAGTAACCACACCTGAGCTAGTTCCAGAAGAAGCCCTACAAAAAGGTCACAAACTGACCTCGTGGAGATCGCGGTGTGAAAATTGGAATAGGAATTTCATACTAATAGCTTTGCTGTAGCCCCAATTGCTGGCAGAATTGGAGTTGAACTGCTAGAGTATGAGGAATGGAAGTTTAAAGTAAGTAAAAAAACTACCCCCCTCATGAATATATTAATGAGGTTACCGTAAATCTGATAGCGCGCGACTATTAACCTGTAAGTGCCACGCAAAAACAACTGTGACTTCCCTTCCCACTCTCAAACTTCCCCGCCCACTCTCAAACTTCCCACACACTCTCAAACTTTTCCCTTCCCATCTCTCAAACTTTTCCCTTCCCACTCCAACTCCCTTCCTAATCTCAACTTCCCTTCCTACTCTCAAACTTCCCATCGCCCACTCTCAAACTTCCCGCCCACTCTTCAAACTTCCCCGCCCACTCTCAACTTCCCCGCGCCACGGTGCTGTCGGAAACTGGGGTTTCGTCTCTCCACGGGGTCTCGCCGCGCTTCAGTCAAGGGCGATCCCCTTCCACTCTCAACGTCCCGCCCACTCTCAAACTCCACACACTCTCTAAATTTCCCTTCCCACCCTCAAATTCCCTTTCCACTCTCAACTTTCCCGCCCACAGCTCAAACTTCCCGCCCACATCGCCAAACATTCCCGCCACACTCCCATCAAATTCCCGCCCACTCTCAAACTTCCCACACACTCTCAAATTTCCCTTCCCACTCTCAAATTTCCCTTCCCACTCTCAAACTTCCCGCCCACTCTCAAACTTCCCGCCCACTCTCAAACTTCCCCGCCAACTCTCAAACTTCCCTCTCAGCTTTCCCGCCCACTTTCAAACTTCCCCTCCCTCATATATATATGTATGTCATGCAGTAACTCTTACTTCATCACAATAGTGAATAATTTTTTTCTTATTCCTTATAGCCCTCGCATACAGAGCGTGCTCCAGCAACAGTAATGCCTTCGCAGTATCACACTCCTGCTCAACATCTATAGAAAAATCACATTCATGAAAAAGACACAAAATTATTATTTAAAGCACTTACCCATTAACTTCTTTTGAAGAGCCTTGCTAGTTTTAGACTCAACTTCCCCATATAGCAAAAGCTTGGCCTCCCACTTCCTCCACTCAGTCATAGCATTCACCACAGCAGATTGATTGTTGCATATAAATGTGAACTCTTTTCAATACCAGTGAATAACCTGAATAAAATAAAATATGAAATACATGAATGAAACAGGAGATCTAAGAACAGGAAGTTCCACAAACACAGAAATTTAAAATAGTGATTAGGACAGAAGATCTATAGAAATACCATGATATCAAGCTCTACATGTACGCACACACAACCACACACACAGAACTACGAGATAGGACAGGAGATATAAATGAATACTATGATATGCAGCTCTACACACACACACACACACACACACACACACACACACACAGATAAGGGACTGGGCTGGAAGATCTAAAGAAATACAATTATATGCACACACGCGCATGCACAGATAAGGAGAGAAATAAGGGAGGATCTAAAGGAATGCCATGATATGTACCGTATATTCTTTTCAAGCCCACAAACTGCGCGGACTATTCGAGGGCATGGTCTAATTCCTTCACCGCCAGTTTATAGGTAAATAAGTACTGGTAGATGAACTGGTACCTGGATCTGAAATCTGTACCTCGTCCATCCAAAATTCAAAATAGCGATGCACACACCAATTACCATATAAATCACAATGCAATACCAGTATTTCAATTTTTCGTGTGCGATCGGATAAATAGCGTCAATTTAAATCATTTTAGTCAATTGCGCGGTCTATTCGAGGTGTGGGTGGGGAAGGAAAGGGTCTTGTGAGCACTCAACATCAAATTCATACTGAAGTTACTATAGAGGGTTCCCAATCAGTTGCAGTATTGATAATTAGTGGTATTCCATTGCGATTGTACCAATGCACGCAGATTTAAAGTGAACCTAAGTATTTATGCAGTACGGCCAATATTTTCAAGGACAATGATCGAGTCCAGAAACTACTGAAGAGCAGGTGGGATGGCCTCCAACTTGCCTGATAAGCATCAAGCTGTTCATTGGTCAATATACAGAGGTAACTATTAAGGTTGGATGCATTGATGGTGTTATTGACAGCATTGGAATAATAATCCTATATACCGGAGCTGAAACTGGATTTATCTGAGTTAAAATGGAAATATGGGAATTACGGGAGCTAAATTTAGCTATTGTGGCTTAACTGAGTTTGCTAAAGTTGGTGAGATCAGGCTGTGCTGGTGAAGAAACATGTGCTCAGTTACTACAGACTGATGTGAGCAGATTTTTTGTGCAATTTACTAGTGAGCCGGAAAAATCCCTGGATCCATCTGCAGCTTCTACTCAACTTGAAGAATGTGCAGGACATCAATTCCTAAGAGGCCAGAAAAAAATTTGTTGAAGATTTAATTGAGTTAGTACTTCAAGGGAATGTTATTGTAGCTGCGAACAATATTCTGAAAGACAATCATGTACCACACGCAGGATATGGCAGCTAAAATATAAAGTCTTTTGTGAAGCTGAAATTTGATGAGGGTACTGGTGTATGAGATGGTGTTTATCTCTACACATGTGATTTAATGACACTGGGATTTCTGTGGATGGGGTTCCATGATGCCATACATGAAGGTGACGGTGACAGAGCTATGACATAATTGGAAATTTCTTTTGATTATATTCAGGATCCTTGGACGAAGTAACTATAGTATTGAGGCTGTAAACATTCAGTGATTGTACCAGTATCACCTATCTGAGCAGCAGTCAGTACAGCTAGTATGGTCAGCATTTATCACTACTCATGGAAGACAAGGCAAGAACATTTCTTGTGATTTGCTCCTCTAACATTTTAACAGAAGATTGAAAGTGATATTAAGAAATTTTGGGTCAAATATAAAAGGGAGCACTTTAATAAATGCAGTAAAGTCTATAGGAATCGTGCATAACATCTGCCAGCTTCTTGAGGAAGACACTACTAATTGTAGACAAGCTAAGAAGTATGGTCCTCTCAGGCCTTACAAAAGCTAATGAAAGAATTGGCTTCACTGAACATTTTAAGAAACACAATGGAAGAAATCATGAAAGTATTGAAATAAAGAAATATATTTATTTACAAAGTTTGACTAAAAGAAATTTTTTGATTGGGTCATAAATCACATACATTAACACATTCTACTCATATCACTTTTAGTTCACATGTACAAGTCAACTTGCATAATCACAGCACATTTATTTATGTTCAATTATAACTTCCTTGTAACACAAAAAGTTTTGAAACAATATTTTCTTCTGCAAATTGTTGCATTCTGTCCGCACGATAATTCCTTCCCAGTTATACATTTACCTGCTTGTAAAATTAATACAGCTTCAGATAATTATCCACCTTGACCTGATCACCCACTTTCTTGAACATATTCTTCAATTAAATTAGGTATTCCATAATGAATCTGAACAATCGACACCTATTAAAAATGTAACTGTTGCTATAACAATTCTTAATTTTCTTCCTGCAGTTTTAAATGAAGACATCACTATTCATTCATTTCTGCTAAAGAAGCTCTCGTGTACGTATCATATTAATCTGAACACAAGATAATAGATCCACCATTGTCTAAACAGGACAGTACAATATTATTAAGCATGAAAAATGAAATAATGAAGAAAGATATGCACATAGTCGTCTCTAATAATGTCATTCTTCATGACAACCTAAACAAACAGAAAGATTGAGAGAAGATGAAGAAGATCAAAAAATAAATTCCTAAATTTTTGTGTTATCAAATCTAATAATACACTGTGAAGTCCAGCCCTGAGAGGATGGGAACTTAGTAACAGATTGAACTTAGTGTGTTCACATGAGCTTGTGTTTACTGTTCAGTTTCTAATGTCATGTGAGTAGCTTAGTGGTGAAGTGGATTCCATTGTTGCTGTCTGGCTATGTTGTGCATTTCAGAATTACGGTATGAGTAGTTTGGTTTTATATATACTGGTTAGCTCATACACAGTCAGTTCTACAATTATTCCACTTTTCATCAAGTCTCTAATTCTATGAACTTTACTAACCCTATCACAAGTTTGAGTTATGGGTAGAGTTTTGGACTTTTTGCAGAACAATGTGGACCATAAGATTCTGGTGGCAGCAACTACTATTCTTAGTGAGGAAGCTGCTATGGACACAGTATGAGACTTTCATGTCACCCCACATACACAAAAAACTAAAATTTTCAAAAGAAAACAAACACAAACAGGTACTTGCACTTTCACTCTAACCATCATCCTAAATTTTTAATGGAACCTTGAAATATCTGAAGGATGGGGCAATATGATGTTTGTGATGTGGAGTTTTATTGATCAAGAATTAGCTCACTATCTGACACTAGTCAACAAAAATGATATATCCAACCATAATAATAGAATAGTGTTATATAAAAAAGATAAAAAGAATAGTAGCATCAGAGATGAAGATGAGAACAAGAACAAAATAAAGGATAGCTCCATACATCAAAGAAATGAGTGGAATAAACAGAAAGATTAGGAATTTTTTTTAACATAAACGTATTTTCAAATATAATAATAGTATTAAAAATATCTAATGAAAGTCAAAATGAAATAAGATATTATGGAGAAGAGGAGTAGTGTACAAGATTTCCAGTAGTAATTGTGATTGGTGTTATGTTGGAGAGACTTAAATCTTTATGTTAGAATAAAATAACTAAAATACGTACATGCTTTTCATAACAGAAACATCAATATTATTTTGTTCATTCAATGGAACAAAAACAATTACCTAGCTGGGACAAAATCGAAATATGAAAATGGGAACAGGATCTAATGAAAAAAATAATTTTACAATACATTTCTATAGTCCAATCATTTGTTATTTACTCTTGTGTCCACCTCAACCTTTTCCCCTACATTTCCCAAATGTCCTGAGCTAAAACTTTATAATCACCAAGTCAATGCATTTTATTTTAATTATTTTCTCAGTTTTAAAAGTCACTGATGAAGGCTCGGGATCTGAAACATATTAACTATAAATAATGTATAAAACACTTATAAAACTTTCTCTAAATTTAGTGCCTGGGAAGCCATTGTTTTATTAATTGCTAAGGGATTGAACCACTTTTAATAAAGAACCAAGATATGCAATATTTGCTAACCTGAATTGAATTTATTAATCTTTATTTTTTTACTATTTTTTGTTTGTTATGTATTAGGCTTACAACTAAGATAAAATCGGTAAAAACAATAATATTCTAGCCTTCCAACTAACTCAATCTATTTTTAAAAATATGTTAAAATTATGTAGCTATATGTGGTGGATCCACCCACTACACATTGTAGCTAAGGTATGTTGTTTATGTGTCACCCTTTTTATCAATTATTATTTGCGCTGACTCATGCCTCACACACACACACACACACACACATCTTGCCTCATGGTTTTCATGGTCATGCTCAGTGGTTTAATATACTGTAGCCACTGACCATGAGCTTCTCAGTTGTACAATTTGGTGCTTTATCTCATAATCCTTTGACAGACTTTAACTTCTGTGACTTGGGTTGTGGGAAGCCCTTACAAGCTTGGTCCTGTACAATTCTGGTGGCAGTCTACTGTGTCTCCCCCAGTTGCCACACCACACTATATATTAGCTCAAACTTGTACTCACAATCAAGCTTTTCAACAATGGATAATTTTCCTTTTCAAACAAATCAATAATTGAATTATTGTAAAGTATAAGTGAATTGAATTGCTACACCTAATATTTTTCATATTCATTTAAAGTAAGAAATTTCAACGTCATTCCATTAATCACCCTCTCCTGCTGTTGTCAGAAATACAGTAGCTATTACTATCTGAGTCAAATGATGGGATATATAACATTTCAAATGATTCGTTTTGGTCCACTCACATTGATTCAACTTAACATATACATAATAATATGTATATATATATATATATAAACTAGTGGTGCGCTCGAATAGCGCAAAATAGCGAAGCGAGCGATGCATGTTCCCTGTTATTGCAGCTATAGATACAGTTATTTATTTTGATGTTGTTAATGTTATGTCTGTCTGTTGTTTCATATAGATTCATTGGTGCTTCTATTCTATACCACTGTATGATGAAGGTTATAAAATTTAGGCTATGTATAATAAAATTTAAATGTTATACTTTTTGTGGTAAAACAAGAGTAATGAATTATTTTATTATTTATTTTATTAATGTAATTCGTAATCAGCTACATAGTATTGCTTTATATAATAAAGTTTAAATGTTATATTATTTGTGATAATATAAGAATAATGAATTATTTTACCATCAAAGTTATTGGCTGGTGTTTTAGACAGAATATACCGCTATTTAATTAAAAATGTCATACATCATTACAGTTATAGCTGATGTAAACTTTGTGGTTTAATAAAAATAAAAAATAAAAGAGTTTGTTTGGGTACTATAACATATTCAGAGGGAGAGCAGAGTATGTTAAATGGATGTAGATCTTAGACTACATAGTTTGATAATAGAGTTAGGTTAATTTTTATAGTTTTACATTAAATTTAACCTGCAAGTGGAGGAATGTTTCCAGGATGCATGTTATTTTGAGCTGAATAGAGCTTAGGGATATGTTTATCCCGGCTACATCGACAACATTCCAATGACTTAAATTTCATTTTGGTGCCTGGAAATTTCTCCATACACGTTATGCAGACTGGGATAGTAATTGATGAAATTTTAGCATGAAAATTACGCATTGCTGTGTGAACTTGAGGATCATCAAATGCTGGAATAATATGGTGCAATGGAACCTGGGGATGTTGTCTTGACCTGTTCCCCCTAACTTGAGACAATCTAGTCTCCCGTTGAAGTGGTGTTTCATCAGCCAATCTCTGCTGTTGGTTAGTTGACAACTGCTCTAATCTAGAGGAATTTTGTAATGAAGATTCATTTGCTGTTCTCAACAGTTGGTTAGTGGACAAACAGTGGAGCCTGTGATCTCTTTCACTATCACTTTCAAACAAATGTGTGACTTGCTGTTTTTGTGACATTAGTTGTAGACGTTGCTCTCTGCATAATGGTTTCCTAAACGAAAATATGTCTCGTATTAACTTATTGAAGTATATTATTTTATTTTATATTTACCTCTAGCATTCGTTGCTGATAAGCTGAAAGGCTTTGCGGTATCGAAATTGTTTGAGTTATATTTTCTGCAACTTTTTTTGCTGCTTTGGGTGTATATGAGAATGGATGTCCTCTGATAGATGTCTTTTCCTTCCTCTTGCAGTACAAAAAGTAGTGGGGATATTAGCTTCTTGTTCAGATGGTGTGGCTGCATTTTCAGTGTCTTCAAGAGTAGTTGAGTCTACAGCTGTATAAAGTTGATTGGTACAGTAATCCTCAGGAATAGTCTAATAAATAAATTAGGAACATTTAATGGCTTTTCAAAAAGAAAGATTCTTTACTACTTTGCTACCTGTTTATGTTTCGTTTTAGCTCTCCTCCTCCTTGCCCTGTCCTTTTCATTTCTTATCTCTCTCCTTACTATTTTTTCTTCTGGAGTTCCTAACGCCCTCAAAGCTCTTGACCGAGCGTTTCTAACGTTTTGTCTACTGGGCATCGCTACTTCGTAGGGCGGGTAAACAAAACAAAATGTTGCTAAGAAGGTTACCCGGCCCGCGCAAGCGCGTAGGATAAAGGGAACGTTTTGTCTACTGGGCATCGCTACTTCGTACAGCGGGTAAATAAAACAAAATGTTGCTAAGAAGGTTACCCGGCACGCGCAAGCGCGTAGGAGAAAGGGTACACACGTACGCCCACGCAAGAACAAAAACAATTTCTAGACCTAAATATATATATATATCGCGAACTCATTAGAGAGTCAGCTCCGCTCGCTTCGCTCGCTTCGCTGGATTATTTACATCCATAAGAAAAATCCTCACAATGTGTGGTGTGGATATAGCTTGTGCATAAAATACAAAACTGTATACATACGGTGAAGTAATGCTGATCTTCAGAGTAACTAGTGGTGCGCTCGAATAGCGCAAAATAGCGAAGCGAGCGATGCATGTTCCTTGTAATTGCAGCTATAGATACAGTTGTTGTGTATGTTATGTCCGTCTGTTGTTTCATATAGATTCATTGGTGCTTCTATTCTATACCACTGTATGATGAAGGCTATAAAATTTAGGCTATGTATAATAAAGTTTAAATGTTATACTTTTTGTGGTAACACAAGAGTAATGAATTATTTTATTATTTATTTTATTAATGTAATTCGTAATCAGCTACATAGTATTGCTTTATATAATAAAGTTTAAATGTTATATTATTTGTGATAATATAAGAATAATGAATTATTTTACCAGCAAAGTTATTGGCTGGTGTTTTAGACAGAATATACAGCTATTTAATTAAAAATGTCATACATCATTACAGTTATAGCTGATGTAAACTTTGTGGTTTAATAAAAAAATAAAATAAAAGAGTTTTTTGGGTACTATAACATATTCAGTGGGAGAGCAGAGTATGTTAAATGGATGTAGATCTTAGACTACATAGTTTGATAATAGAGTTAGGTTAATTTTTATAGTTTTACATTAAATTTAACCTGCAAGTGGAGGAATGTTTCCAGGATGCATGTTATTTTGAGCTGAATAGAGCTTAGGGATATGTTTATCCCGACTACATCGACAACATTCCAATGACTTAAATTTCATTTTGGTGCCTGGAAACTTCTCCATACACGTTATGCAGACTGGGATAGTAATCGATGAGATTTTAGCATGAAAATTACCCATTGCTGTGTGAACTTGAGGATCATCAAATGCTGGAATAATATGTGCAATGGAACCTGGGGATGTTGTCTTGACCTGTTCCCCCTAACTTGAGACAATCTAGTCTCCCGTTGAAGTGATGTTTCATCAGCCAATCTCTGCTGTTGGTTAGTTGACAACTGCTCTAATCTAGAGGAATTTTGTAATGAAGATTCATTTGCTGTTCTCAACAGTTGGTTAGTGGACAAACAGTGGAGCCTGTGATCTCTTTCACTATCACTTTCAAACAAATGTGTGACTTGCTGTTTTTGTGACATTAGTTGTAGACGTTGCTCTCTGCATAATGGTTTCCTAAACGAAAATATGTCTCGTATTAACTTATTGAAGTATATATTTTATTTTATATTTACCTCTTGCATTCGTTGCTGATAAGCTGAAAGGCTTTGCGGTATCGAAATTGTTTGAGTTATATTTTCTGCAACTTTTTTTTGCTGCTTTGGGTGTATATGAGAATGAATGTCCTCTGATAGATGCCTTTTCCTTCCTCTTGCAGTACAAAAAGTAGTGGGGATATTAGCTTCTTGTTCAGATGGTGTGGCTGCATTTTCAGTGTCTTCAAGAGTAGTTGAGTCTACAGCTGTATAAAGTTGATTGGTACAGTAATCCTCAGGAATAGTCTAATAAATAAATTAGGAACATTTAATGGCTTTTCAAAAAGAAAGATTCTTTACTTTGCTACCTGTTTCTGTTTCGTTTTAGCTCTCCTCCTCCTTGCCCTGTCTTTTTCATTTCTTATCTCTCTCTTTACTAATTTTTCTTCTGGAGTTTCTAACGCCCTCAAAGCTCTTGACCAAGCGTTTCTAACGTTTTGTCTACTGGGCATCGCTACTTCGTACGGCGGGTTGCTAATAAGGTTACCCGGCCCGCGCAAGCGCGTAGGAGAAAGGGTACACACGTATGCCCACGCAAGAACCAAAACAATTTCTAGACCTAAATATATATATATATCGCGAACTCATTAGAGAGTCAGCTCCGCTCGCTTCGCTCGCTTCGCTGAATTACAACCATGTAGAATACTGTGGTAGGACCTAATGTAGCCAGCACATATTGAAACCATTTGCTATGTTTACACTCAATACATGTCAAACTATAGGAGTACACAGAAGACCAGTAGTTATTGATACATTTCCCACACAGAGTTCCATTTCTTCTGCGGTTGCTGCACATGGTAGTTGTGAAGTTTTCAATCTGATTAGGAATTTGAATATAATTGAACAGGTTAGAACTGTGAAAATTACAGCAGAAAATACTTCTTCCAAGTGCAAAGGTGTTGTTTACTTTGTCATAAGTAAGGCACAAACACGAGGAAAGTTCAGTGTAGCTTCTTGCGCAACGAATATGTACATTCCATGAATACGGGGCACAAGAGCAGGAGTTGTTCCTGCAAGTAGACCAAGGAGGACAGGACCCCCAGCTGGATGTATTGCTGTCACTGGCAACACAATATGGCAGATGTTGTCCATCTTGAGAGTAATCTATCTCGTCATAAAGAGAATCAGAAGAGGAATTAGCTTTCAGTAAGAACTGGAAACACACAAAGATTATGAATAATCTAATAATCATGTTACAGTATGTTTCAACTTAAAACTTCAGCAGAAAAAAATCGCAAAACTTGTTGAAGTTCCAGGACAGAAAAGTGAAACTTAGCAAGACGCAACAGTATAATCTATTATAAACTGTCTCCTGCTAAACTAACTTCCGTTTAGAATCTCAAACTAATGTTTCTACTGAAAGCTAAAGTAAAAAAATGTTTTTTTCATCCTTGCAATTTGACACAATTTTATCATGAGTATAACATTATTACCTGTCATCATTATTATTATTAATTATTATCATTAGTTGTTGTATTATTATTATTATTATATATTTAATATTAGTATTATTGTACAATTATAAAATAATGAAAAACTTCATCAATGCATACATTATGTTGACCAGAGATTCATGTTCTTATTTGTCCTGTATTATTGTTTCTGTATAACTGTTTTAGTAACTTTGGTACCTCTGAGCACCTGGCAGAATCATACAGTTTATCCTTTATATTCATAAGTTTTTGTTAGGCTAAAGCATTCACATCAAACTAAACAGTAACTACTGAGAGATAAAAACACCTTTTCTGTATCTGTTGGAGCATAAACACTTTTTAAACTGTGCGATATTAATAAAGTATAGCATTTTCTTGATGGGTAATAAAAAATTAATGGGCATTGATTGTAAATGACTGTAGAGTCCTGTTCATTTCAGTTACTAGTTTATAAATGAGTACATCAACCTGTGTACCCCACCTCCCTTTACATCTAGTTTAGCTGTGACCTACCAAACTGCCCTGAAATTCTAGAATAGCTGTGTGTTAACAAAAACTGCACTAGCACTCTGCTTTGTATTAGATGCAGCCAGTTAATGTTTGTCAACAAGGTCAAGTTGTTTCACAGAAAAATTTGCGAAGTAAATTTGAAGAAAATAAGAAAGCCAACAGTTGGAATTCAAATATATTTCATAACAAAGTTTTATTCTATTAAATTTATTGGAGTACAGAATTGTCTATTACAATAATTATATATACTTATAATATACAATATATATAATACTTATAGCACGAGTCAGAGTACAATATGGGAAAATATTTTTCGAGCACGCAAAATATTTTCACGAGCCAAAGGCGAGTGAAAATGTGGCGTGAGAGTAAAATATCATTCCCATATTGTACGACGAGTGTGATAAGTGATTTATTGCTTCTTTGAAATTTTTCTCAACCGGTTACAATACAATTTTCATTGATTTTACTCGCTCCGCGCGCGCTACAAGGAGCGTACAATATAAACCGTACAATATGGGAGAATACAGAACGCTCGCGTGATGCGGAAATATTCAAGTAAAAATATCAAAGCTGCAATAAATAGTACTTATTACATGAGTCAGAGTGTGATATGGTCAAATATATCAAGAGCAGGCTAATTTATTTTCAAGAGCCAAAGGAGAGTGAAAATAAAGCCTGAGAGTGAAATATCTAGCCATATCACTCTGATGAGTGTAATAAATGGTTTATTCCACACTAGATATCTTCACTGGAGTAGTTTTTTTGGTAACTCAATGTGTAAATTTAGCGAAAACTCACTAGGGGCTCCCCACAACCCCAGCTGATATTATAGCAGCTGCTCTAACCTGGCTGGGTAGGCTCCACTAGAGTAAAGGTAGCTGTAAAAACCCAGAAAACTTGTGGCCAGGCCCAGTTGCTATAACTACTCTGGTAATGAGCCATGAGATAACACTTTGTGATATTGTGAGATATCTCACAGGTCACATACCTAAAAATATCATTGTGAAGATATCTAGCTTGGAATATATATATATATAATACTTACAGTATAATTATAAAAGTGAATACACAATAAAAAATTGTTCACTCGATGTCTGTCACTCATGATGTTTGAATATCGGTATGTAACAGTTGTCATTAATCATATTCATTGTTTTAGTGTATTCATGTTGTGGTTTTGTTGTGAGATGCTCAGTTTCTGTGTGTGCTCTCTGTGTGAGTAAAAGATGAAGTGTCTGAAATATAATCCATTAAAATCCAGCTAGACAGTTGGTCGGTGTAGTGTTCAGTAGCCTAGGTGGTTACAGGTAGTAGACAATGGATTCATCAGACAATCACTCCTACTACCCAACACTGTATTCCAATATTTCATTGGATTTATGTATAAATAGAACAGTTGAGGAGTTAATGAGGAATTAATATTGTGCATAAAATAGCTACAGATATTCATACTTCCCCATTTATTACTGTAACTGCTGATGAAATGGCAAAATTTTCCAATGTTGAGCAAGTTTCTATATTAATACATTATATAACTGATGAATTTGAAGTTCATGAGGATTTTTTTTGGTTTATATTCTGTGCTATCTATTGATGCTACAATGTTATTCTCAGCAATATGTTATGTATTTTGATGAGTATTTGTTTTGACCAACTACGGAGGGCAATATTATGATTGGGCAAGTGCCATAAGTAGGAGTAAGAATAGTGTTGCCAAGTACATCAGTGACGACATTGAACCCAAAGCATTATTTGCCCATTGCTAGGGCCATGCTTTAAATCTGGCAGCAAGTGATACTGTGAAAAAATCGAAGATAGTAAAGGATGCACTCAACTTAGCACAGGAGATAGCTAAACTAATATAATTAAGTATTGACCACAAAGAGAAGGCATTTTTAAGAGTATCAAGGAAGCACATCTTGATGATACAAGTGGTATACAAGTGCTATGTCCTACATGCTGGACAGTCAGAGCTGATGCTCTTGCAAGCATTGCAAGTAATTTCAAAGCTTTTATACTAACATGGGAAGAGACAGCAAACATCGTCAAGAATACTGATACAAATTGCAGAATTTACGAATATTCCAAGATAATGAATTGTTTTGATTATATTTTGGTAATATTTTTGATGAGATGTAGCTTAAACATTCAAATAACTTAAAATGGCTTTGAAAAGCCATCTTTACCTCGTAGACACAAACGTCCCTTGTGATGTGATGATGGTGAACCAGAAGATCATTTTTATTCTGAAATGAAATCTTTTTACCAGCAGTCATGCTACTATGAAGTTACAGACTCGTTCCTATGATTATGCTTATTTTGGACTTATTAATAGAGCATTACATAGCATCAAGTGAAATTTTCTTACACGTTTTGGCTCAAAGGTGTGGGAACACCTACTCAGCCAGATGGAAGTGAGAGGGAGCTAGAGCCAGGCATATGCCTTTGAACTAATTGGACAGTTTGTGTGTTTGTGTGTATTAAATGTTAATTGGTGTGTGTGTGTCCTTATTTGGCTTTTGTAAGTCATGGTGTCAGTTTTGTTGGCCAATCAGATTTGAGATTGTGGGTGACACATATGGTTTTATATACTGTGGCCTGTCTCACCCACCTCAGATTTTGTACACTGTGGCTTTTGAATAAAGACATTGATTCCAGTGGAGTCTGGTGGGGCTTGATTTGGGTCGCCTGCATAACTGGGGGACTACCAGCTTACTGTGGAACATCCTTCAACAGTCTGTGCATTATCTCTGGTGGCAGCGGGGATGCTACCTGGAGCTCTGAGGACAGAGATCACGGAGCCGAGAACCCGACAACCCCACAGAAGGCCTTCTTCAGTAAAATCAAGTGAGAAATGGCATGATACAGTATGTGTGTGTGTGTGTGTGCATAAGCAGGAGTGTCGGTGCTGAAAAATGTGCAATAGTGTGAGGAACTGAATGTGTGTGTTAATTATCCGATTAGTGCAGCTTTCAGTTGTCATGTGAATGAATGCTTTCCAATGGCTACTGAGGTTCAAGCCACGTCCAGATTCACGGTGTCAGTTTTAGACTGGATCCTAATTGCTTCTAGCACTCTCCTCTTCCAGTGGGCTTGCTTATTTCTTGCATTGAAGACAGATTTCTACAACCAGGTATGAATAGTATGAGCCACTAGAATCTTTACTTCTTAAGGCGTGTACTTCAGTGGATACTGAAGAGGAAGTTGCAGAAATTTTCCCGTTCTACTAAGACGTCTTTGATTGTAGCACTCTTCAGACTCAACTTCAAGTTTTTAATATTTTAGTTCAACTCAGACTGACACTGGCCTCAAACAATTGACATTTTCAACTTAAAAAAACAAGTTTTAGTCCCTCTCTCCTGGCCTACTGTCAATGTTTCCCAAGTCTATCGTCTTTTGCAGTTAATCTGGTGATGCCAGCTACAAATGCATCTGAGAGATATTTTAGTGCTTTGAGACACATTAAAACATATTTAAGATTTACTATAAATCAAGAGCATTGATTATTTAATGTTTCTGCAGATTCACAAAACAAGAACAGATGAAATAGATTTAAAATGTATTGTCAATATTATTAATAGATGAATCCGAACACTGTAGCAGCATTTTCTAAGTTTTAATGTCAAATGTCATAGTATTATTGTTATAAGAACTTAATCATATGTATGTAGCTATTTATTTTAATAAAAATTCATTAGAAGAAAATTTTATTATGTTCATAATCATTAAAAAATGAATTTTTTTTACTGGTTTTCTTGCCACTTGTGAAGCCACTTCCACCTGTAATTACTGTAAAAACTTGTAACATTGCTTGTAAGAAATGTAAACAAGCCACACCCACAAAACTATTAGCCACACCCACACCCATAAATTGTGACTACACCTTTTTCTGGGCCTCACCACCCCAAAATCACTTGCCTCGGGCTTGAACCCTATACATTGACCAGTGCAAACAGCTAAATCAGCATAATAGTCTCTGGTGCAGTCTCAGTAGATGCAATCCATTTCCCCACAGTCTCATACCATTAGCTTTAATTAACACTCCTCTACGTGAGTGTAAGAGTGTATAAACATGTGTGTGCATGTAAGTGTATATGTGTGTGTATTTTGGTACAACGTGACACAGGTTGGCACTACTTATTGGTTTGTTTAAAAAACAGCAGAAAATTTTGACAAGGAGTTATTAACTGGTTCTTTTATATTGTACATGTACTTACTCATGTCAGTTAGCATTGAGCTTAAAATGTGATTTTTAAGAGACACAACCCACCAGTGTAATTGCCTGTAAATAGACTTCATTGTTCTATGCTGCTACTTGGCTTTATGTGTAAATTCTATAACTTTTATCATCATAATTTCTTTTCACTTACACAATTTCTTTCTCAGCCTTGCTTTACTCATCATATGTATTCTCTCTCTTTCAAAGGCTTTTTTCAACAATAAAAAATTAAAAATATTTGGTCGCCACCAATGTTTGTTTGCTGGCTGGTTGTCATAGCTCGGTGGCAGAGCAATTGTGCGTTAAGCAGCGTTCCTGGGTTCGAATCCCAGTGGCGACCAAATATTTCTAATTCTGTATTGTTTAATAAAGCTGTGAAAGGAAGAGAATACATCTAATAATTTCTCTTCAATCTTTTTTTTTTTCCTTGAAGTAGACATATATGTTTGATTTGGCAATATACTCACATGGTTTTGGGGATAATGGTGATATTTTCAGAGCTATAGAATGGTGTTTACAATGAAGTGAGAAACATTTTAAAAATTATTTTGTTTATACATCTACCTTTCTGTTTCAGTTAGAAGACATAACAGAACCTAACTTTAAAAACACAAAGCTGAATTTTTTAATCTCACATTCACAATCTCGGGCAGAATGAAGCTATATTTGACTTATATTGTGGCATCTTTAGTGATGGTCAACTTGATCCATCAGTCATGCTCTTCAGGACAAATAAATGGCAGTGAACTGGACAGCTATGTCTCCAATGCCTCCATCACTTCCTGTGATTCTTGTCCACCGTGGAGTGTTTGTAAAGAGAGCAAGTGTAAGTGTTTAAAATCAAATGAAGTGTACATGAAGTGTGGCAAACATAAAACACATCTGCAGTCATGTGCATGTCTCAGTTTCAATCAGCAGTTCCTTGTGGGGAAGTGTCTCTTCAGCTGTCATTCCAATATAACACTCACAGTGTTTCAAAATCGTTTCGACAGTTTTGAAAACAAAGTTTGCAAGAAATTCAACAGGACTGGAAATCTGTGTGGAGTATGCAGAGATGAACATTGCCCTTTAGCTCTCTCATATAGACTGGATTGTGTACATTGCAAAAAGAACACACAAAACTGGGTGAAAGTCGTATTCTTAGCTTTTGCTCCCATCACTGTTCTGTATGCTGTAATTAGTTTAACTAAATTAGACATCACTAAACCCCATATCTATGCCTTCATCACGTACTCCCAGATACTGACTGCTCCTGTGTTCATGCAGCGCTCTCTTGTAATGTTCTCTTCTACCTTCCACAAGAAGTTGTCAGATGTGTATTTCACTATGACATCGTCTATTTATGGTTTCTGGTCACTGGATTTCTGCCGAGAATGCTATAGCATAAACTTAAAATCTGAATACAGTACAGATTCAGATGTTGGAGTACTTGGTTGTTATATTTCCTCTTTATCTGATCTTTCTTACTTACATAATACAGAAAACTTGCCAGTATATCTTCTACAGCTGTTCAAAGACTTCAGCTTCCAGTATTTCATGCCTCAATAAGAAGAAAGAAGAACAGACGCCTTTCTGTGACTTCATTGATCAATTCACTACATTTTTTGTTTTTTCATCCACAAAAGTTTTGTCTGCTTCCATCAACCTTTTACTACCAGTGAAGATACACTCATTAAAAGGCAATCTAGTCAGCACTGCACTATACTTAGATGGCAGCAAGGAATACTTTGGTGAAGACCATTATGTACCTGGAGCAATGGCTTTATTGATAACATTTATTTTATTAGTCTTACCAACTGCAGACCGCTTCTACAAGCACTACAAAGATGGAGCTGGCGAGACCAGAGACTGTGGCTACTTTGCAACCTTCCACATAGTCTTGGTCACCTCCATGCAGCTAATTTATGGCATTGTTTCTTCACCTATGATGTTTCTATTGGGGAGCGGAGTGCTCTTCCTAGCAGCATTCTTATTTGCTATGTGTAAGCCTTACAAAAACAACTGCCACACTAAAGTCACATTTGGTCTGTTTCTCACACTTGCACTTCAACACATCCTTTTGTTTGAGGTGGACAATGGAACTCTGACTGCTAAGCAAGTTATTGCTGTTTGGTGTTTCTTGTTTATATTTTCATGGATTCCATTAGTACACTGTTTCCTGGCACTGTTCTATTTGTACATAAATCCAATGAAATATTGGAATAATGTGTTGGGTAGTAGGAGAGATCGTCTGATGAATCCATTGTCTAATACCGATATTCAAACATCACGAGTGACAGACATCGAGTGAACAACTTTTTATTATGTATTCATTTTCATAATTATACTGTAAGTATATTATGTGTTACAAGTATATAGAATAATTGTAGTACACAATTTTACATATTTTTATTCTGTACTCCATTAAATTTTTTGGAATAAAACTTTCTTATGAAATGTATTTGAATTCCAACTGTTGACTATCTTATTTTCTTCTTATTTACCTTGGAAATTTTTTCTGTGGAACAACAACTTAACCATGTTGACTAATGTTAACTGGCTGCATCTAATACAAAGCAGGGTGATAGTTTAGGATTATAAATTGGATAAAGAGGTGCAGTTTTGGTTAACACACAGCTATTCTAGAATTTCAGGGCAGTTTGGTTGGCCATAGCTAAACTAGATGTAAAGGGAGGTGGGGTACACAGGTTTATGTATTCATTTATAAACTAGTAACTGAAATGAACAGGACTCTACAGTCATTTAAAATCAATGCCCATTAATTATTTATTACCCGTCAAGAAAATGTTATACTTTATTAATATCACACAGTTTAAAAAGTGTTTATGCTCCAACAGATACAGAAAAGGTGTTTTTAATCTCTCAGTAGTTATTGTTTAGTTTTATGTAAATGCTTTAGCCTAACAAAGACTTGTGAATATGAAGGATAAACTGTATGATTCTGCCAGGTGCTCAGAGGTACCAAAGTTACTAAAACAGTTATACGGAAACAATAATACAGGACAAATAAGAACATGAATCTCTGGTCAACATATTGTATGCATTGATGAAATTTTTCATTATTTTATAATAGTACAATAATACTAATACTAAATATATAATAATAATAATAATACAATAAGTAATGATAATAATTAATAATAATAATGATGACAGGTAATAATGTTATCTCACGATAAAATTGTGTCAAATTGCAAAGATGAAAAGAAAGTATTTTTTTACTTTAGCTCTCAGTAGAAACATTAGTTAGAGATTCTAAAAGGATGTTAGCTTAGTAGGAGACAGTTTATAATAGGCAATACTGTTGCGTGTTGCTAAGTTTCACTTTTTAGACCTGCAACTGTGATAGGTTTTTTTTTTCACTTTTTGTAACCAGCCATGAAGAGATAAGTTGAAATTGATAATTTTATTAAACTATCTTCTTATCATTCAAAGTGTAACATGATTGTTAGATTATTCATAGTCTTGGTGTGTTCCCAGTTCTTACTGAAAGCTAATTCCTCTTCTGATTCTCTTTATGACGAGATAGATTACTCTCAAGATGGACAATATCTGCCATATTGTGTCGCCAATGACAGCAATACATCCAGCTGGGGGTCCTGTCCTCCTTGGTCTACTTGCAAGAACAACTCCTGCTCTTGTGCTACTTTATCCTGGAATATACATATTCATTGTGCAAGAAGCTACACTGAAATAGCATCATGTATGTGCCTTACATACAACAAAGAAAACAACACCTTTGCACTTGGAGGAAGCATTTTCTGCTGTGATTTGCACAGTTCTAACCCATTTAATGATATTCAAATTCCAAATCAAATTAAAAACTTCACAACTACTATGTGCAGTAAACACAGAAGAAATGGAACTCTGTGTGGGAAATGTATCAACAACTACTGGCCTTCTGTGTACTCCTATAGTTTGACATGCATTGAGTGTAAACATAGCAAATAGTTTGAGTATGTGTTGGCTACATTAGGTCCTATCACAGTATTCTACATGGTTGTAATAACAGTAAAGATCAGTATTACTTCACCGTATGCATATAGCTTTGTGCTTTACACACAAGCTATATCTACACCACACATGGTGAGAATTGCTCTTTTGTATGTAGAAGATAATAAATTATTGAAAGAGTTTGTAAGAATAATTTCTTCATTTTATGGCATATGGTCTTTAGACTTCTTTCGTTCATACTACTCTGATAGTATCTGCTTGAGAATCAGTAATCTAGAAGCTTACGCTCTAGAGTTTGTTCTTGTACTTTATCCAATACTTATTGTAATAGTCTCATATTTAATAATACAAGGACACAATAGAGGATACAAATGCTTTGTGTATGCGTGGAAGCCATTTAATTGGTTATTAGTTTGGGAAGGTGAAGGAAGAAACAGGAGGTCTCTTATAGATGCTTACACTGTATTTCTAAATGTATCGGTGTTTAAAGTGCTTTATGAAAAACAAACAAACACACAACAGACACTAGTTGCAACTAGTGTCTGTTGTGTGTTCGTTTGTGTCATGTATTAGTTACATGTCTCTGTTATTTTTATATCACTTTTTCTATGGACTGAGGATATATTTACACTTGTGCCTAACTCAGTCATTCAGTAATATTTTCTCATTAACCTTGCTCTTGGATAAGACAAAAACCTAAATTTCTCTGGTTATTAGTCAGGTTGGGCAAACTGGTAGCGAATGAGAGTACCTGAGCAGCAGAGGAGACCCACATAAGTACTAAAAATGCTCTAATCAAATTATAAATTGAATGAGAATGTGCACTATGTTATGATAATAGAACAACCCCAACATGCACTACATTATGCTATCACTGTCAGAGAAATATCAATAGATAGAAATATGAGCATTACTCAAGATTTGTTGTTAGATTCATATAAGATAACTATACTTTCTAATAAACCTGAAGTTCAATTTAAGTTGAAAATTATTGTAATAATAAAGAAACAGGAGGTCTAACACCACTTAACATCAGGACATGTTTCAGACCACATCAGACACTGAAGACAATATTGGTTCATGCAAAGGATAAGGTGCCCATGTCAGAAAAGAGAGGCATTGTATACCAAATACCTTGTGGTTCATGCAATCACACTTATATTGGACAGTCAGGGAGAACACTGGGAGACAGACTAAAAGAACATAAGAGAGCCATTATACCGGATAGCACCTACTTCACCTCAGCTGTTGCAGAGCATGCAGTAAAGTCCAACCATGTCATAGATTGGAATAATGCAAAGGTCATAGATTCTCATTCTAATCTATACCAAAGATGTTATCTGGAATCTTGGCAAATAAAAAAGAGAAATAGTTCAATGAACAGAGATGAGGGTTTATTGCCTACAGTGTACAACTGCCTCATTCACAATTCTAACTACTCTTAAGGGCTTGTTTCCTTAGTTATTGTTAAAGCTGTTTATTTATTTTCTGTCACCCTTAGGGTTAATGCATTGTATCTTATTTATTTTCTGTCACCCTTAGGGTTAATGCATTGTATCTTTTTCATATTCATACTGAAGAAGGCCACTGTATAGTGTGTCGAAACGTTTATGTTATAAATTCTATTAAAAATGGCTAGTGAAGTTCTAAATATTAATGATATTGTAATAATAGTACATATAATTTACTTTGTGCCACATATTAGTAAATTTTGTTGTAATACACATCACAATTCTTTACCAGTGTTGCAGTTTACTTTACTTTTGAGTCCCTCAAAGTGCATAGTCATTTAGCTAAGAGCATACATTACAAAACATCAACAGTCACAGTGACTTCGTCAAGTTATGTCAAACTAAGTTTATTAGGGCTTGACAATTAATATTACTCCATTTTTGTGAATTTGAAGGCCATTTGTAAACTTTCTGATGCCACACATACAATATATGCTGATTTCTTCAAAACAATTAAACCTCAGGCATCTGTCTCGTCTCACCAATACCAATACTTACCTCTACACTCCAATGTGGTTTTCAGTTCTTCTCTGGGACTAGGCACAGTATTAGCTGTATAATTCAGTAGAGGTGTGTGAAGGAAGCTCCACCCTCTCACAGCTCGTGATACTGCTTGAGCTTTGAGGAGCAGGGGAAAACCCCAAATGTAGAACCCACCCCGATCACATCTGAAATTGAACCCAGGTGACCGAGATCATTAGCACCATATTTGGCTCTTCCCAGTTTGTTAACCGTACTTAAGTCCATGGGCATTCATCCTTTTAAATACTATTAGTAACCTCTATAGTCCAATGTGGTTCCTTATCTTTCATCGTTTCCTTCTGCAGGACTGGCTACAGCATTGGCAGTGTAGTTTGGTGGAGGTGTGGTCTGAAAACGTTATCCCCTCACAGATAGTGATGCTGCTTGGGCTTATAGAGCAAAGAAAAACCACAAATGTGGGACCCAACAAAGAACTACCCCCCAAACAAAGAACTACTCCCCCAAACTGCCAGGCTCTCTTCCATTGCCCCAGTGTCTTGAATGGAATCCTCCATTCCCCTGGCAGCTGCAGTGGTGGATGCTCCAATGCAGAATCTGTCACTAAAGTAAGTAGCGGCATAATTTCTGCTGATTGGGAGAAACGGTCAGATTTGAGCCCAATCACAGCAATAGTAAGCTACCTGGTTGTGTGAGTCAAGGAGCAAGGCCCACTGTTTCTCTTTGCCAAAAGATGAGACAGAGGTTTGTAACAGCAGTGAAAGATTCTCTGGGCTGGGCTGGTATTGAGTATTCTTGGTAATTTGGTGACAGAATCCGGATTGGAGTGGCCACCACTGCAGCTGCTAGGACTCCGGGAAGATTGAAGAGAACCTGGCTTATGTGGAGTATGTTAAGATACCCAGACAGTAGCTAGCCACTTTTTCTGTAATGTTGTGTTAACCTCTTTCCATTGTGCTTTGTGTGTGCAAGTGTATTCATAATGTGTGGTTGATGAAGGTCAGTCTTGCATCTCATATGCTATAGCAGCAGCACATTTCTGCTGATTGGGAGAAATGGGTCAGATTAGTGCCCAGTCACAGCAATGGTAAACTAACCTGGTTGCGTGAGGCAAGAAGTAGTGGTGAGTACACTAGCTTAGCTCGTCACTGTCCAGTCAGGCTGATTTAACACCAGAACTAGTAGAACTCTTTCAGTGGGGCTTGGCAGGTGTGCAGTTTCAGCTTTAAAAGTAGGTAAATTATTGCACGACAAGAATCTGCCACCATATTATCTCCCTCAAGTATGTGTTGGCAATGCAGTCCCATATCCCAGTGTGCCAAAAAGTAAAACAGACTGCTCAAAAGGTACATGGCTCATTCCACTTTACTCCTTCGAGAATGGACAATAGCGACTACCGCTGCATTGTCACAGTGACATGAGATTGCATTCGGCTCCACTGACTGGCCCACTGCTGCACCAATGACTATTGACAGCAGCTCTTCACAGATAATATGTGCATCATCTCAACTATTAGGAAGTTCCATCTGGAAGCACTCCATTGACATCACAATCCTGTGAACTAGGGTTAACAACATCTACGATAAACTCCTTATCACATTACTTATCTTGTCCTTTGGCCCAATGCCACCATCTTTCTACACTATGAACATCATGGGTAAGAGGAATCCACTATTGAGTGCTATCTACCAGGTTGAGAGGCCAACATAAACCTGTTCTGTACATTCTGATAGTTCTCCACCTCCAAAGGGCCCATGAATCACTTTGTGCTGCACCACTGTCGATTTGCATGTTGGTGGAGGTGTATATACAGACACAACTCCAGTTACCCAGAACTCTTCTTGCAGGCCTCACAGTAAGTAGTCTCTAAATGATCATCAGGATGCCCTCTCAGATGCCTCAACTCATGCATCATTGGGCATACTACTTCACTCCACCCTGCTCATGTGAGAAGAATCCTGATGGTCTCATATTAACCAACTTTGGTTGAACTTCAATAAGTGTTATGTGTATGTAAGTGCTACCTACCTGTGAACTTGGGTCGCCACTTTATAATCACACCTTCATACCCTCCCAGCACTAGCACTCTATCACCGACTAACTCTACAAACTTCAATGTTGTTGCCAACAATTACCCACTAGGATATTACTTATGCATAGTTGTCAACCTGCCGTACAGATTAAGCGAAACAAATTGGATAAAAAAAACTTGATTTTGTGTAAAAAAATGAGTGACAATTCATCCGCTCACCAAATATGGAAAGGTAGTAGTTGGCAACACCTGACTAAACCTATGTCCACTGACCCTTTAGGACTTTTCTTAGCTATTAATGGCCACAGGTGAAGGGCCTACAACATTACATGCCAGAAGAATAACTAGATAGATATTTTCTACACAGTGGCAACTGAGCAGTGGTATAGAGAATAATCATGACAATAGACGAGGTAAGCGTGACAGAATGACATAATGGACTGAAAATTGTGAACGTCACACCAAATTCAGTACAGTTGGCAACTATGCTTACTATTATCAGTGCAAACTGGGCCAGATTTTTGCCAATCTTATAGTGAAATAAGCAGTCACACAACAGAGTTAACTGGATATACAGTAGCACAGAAAATACCTTCCGACATCAAATGAACATGCCAAAGTATAGGAGTTTCTGGCACATCAGCGCATCTTCCTGTGGTGTCTCCTACTCCTGCCACTATCTTTTACTGGCTCTCCATGCTGCTGTATGTCTACTGCTTATGGTCCCCTTGACACTTGGAACAGATGTACTCGTACCTGCACTGCATTATACCTGCCATCCTTCCAGGCATAACAAGCCCCTTTTCTTCTTCATTTGTAATTTGGCTCTACCACTCTGCCTATCTCTCAGTGGGCCCTAGCACTCTTTGCAAGCCTCCTCCCATTGTCAAACTCATCATTGTCTATCCCCACTGGCAGCAATCCTCCACAGCTGTAGGTCCTGTGGCAAATATTGTTGTGTACTCTCTCAAAATTTGCTGTCTTTAATGATGCAAACTGGAATCTACTCCAGACACTCTCTTTTCTTTCTTTGAAGTCTGTGGCCACCCTCCCCCCCCCCCTCCCCCCCCCCCCCCACCCCACACACATCTAAGGCCCCGATGTGTGTGCATTAATTCTGCCATCAAATCAGTGTACAGCAAGTAGCACTTAATCCATCATCGGTAGCTTCTGGAACAAAGTAAAAGTGAACACACACACATGATGTGCATAAATTTAAAAATAACACACACACGATATATATAAATTTAAAAGCAAACACACACAAATTGTGCATAAATTTAAATTATATATTCAGATTTCTGGGTAGCATCACCTGACCTTCAAGCTCTGGGATCCCTATGGTTTATGCACAAAAGTAAACTGTCTTTATTGTTCCTGATGATAACCGTCTGAGCTGGAGTCGTATTGGCACTAGAGCTTGTCACCATTCCTTTCCTAGACTTATCCATCCTAATAAATGGCCAACTCCCACTAATTAAAGAAAGATAATATATTTTCAGTTCTGTGTCTAGCCTCAGCAACTGTGGACAGGATTCTCCCATTATGCCTATGCAAGTTCATGACTCCCACCTTTTCCAACAGTATGGACTCTGCCCGGCATTAATCCCGTCTAACTTCCATTACTGTACTAAATATTATGTGACTACAAACAAGTTTAAAATAGAATAGCTATGTCTATGCTCATTTTCCCTTTTGACAGAGGATTAGTATCAACTTATGACAGTACATTTAGAAGTTGCAGGTAATCTGTATGTATCATTACTGCTGTGTTATCAAAAGTATCATAGTACCATAGTATGAATTCAACAATCTTTATGGCAGCAATATTATGAAAATGCTTATTATCACTTCAAAAAGTACAGCAAAAATAAACATAATGGTAGCAGTTATTCACAAAAGTGTATTAAAAGTATGATGTGAGATGCACTAATACTAAGTAGAATTAACTTTTAAAATTTCAGCATAAGCCACAGCAATTATCAGTAAGTGTATAATGGCAACAAAGCATTGATGTGTTTAAAGTACATAATAGCTAGGACTTCACATTCAATATTTGTGAGTATTGAATCTGCTGCATATAATAATATCTATATTTGACGATTCTTTTCCAACAGTCAGTGTTTTTTAAAACTTTGTGGGAAACAAGAACGATAAAGTAAATAATTGGGAAAATAGCCATCAATGCAGCCAAAAACTGAAGACATGCTCTCTTATGTTGATCAATTACCATAAACCTGGAGGCATGGATGGTTAGATATTGTAGAGAAAGAAGAAACAAGAAGAAGCATGCTACTATGTTAGCAAATTTGTCTTTGTATGGCTGAATAGAATAGAACATAAATGTGGCAACCATTAGAAAACTGCTACTGAGGAGAAAGAAGTCACTACTATTGATAGCATATAAGAGAGCCATAAAGAAACTGAAGACAATATAGAACACAGAGAAAGAACGACAGTCACGACTTGTGCCAGTTCCGTCTTTATAGTGTCCTTGGAACTTCTCTACATAGTGATGCAGTATAATTCGGATTCTAACTGGTAGCTTATTTAGAAGAACTTGAAAGATGCGAAACTGATAGAAAAACAACACAATTGTAGGCTTGGTGATGAAAACATGTATAAAAATGAGGGCCAATGTGATATATGGTAAGTGTGCTCTAAGTGTTCTCTGCTCATGTAGGATATGGTACCATCCCAAAATAACACCAATTTGTGTTTCAAATTCCCTTCTGTATCTAACACAGTAACTACAGAAGGAATTAATAAATTGATAGCTACATTAAGCACTTTAGACACCGATACATTTAGAAAGACAATGTAAGCATCTACAAGAGACCTCCTGCTTCTTCCTGAACCTTCCATAGCTAGTAACCAACTGAATGACTTCCATGTGTACACAAAGCATTTGTATCCTCTATTGTATCCTTGGATTATTAAATATGAGATTATTACAAGAAGTATCGGATAAAGTACATGAACAAGCTCTAAAGCGTAAGCTTCAAGAATACCGATTCTCAAGCAGATTCTATCAGAGTAGTATGAACGAAAGAAGTCTAAAGACCATATGCCATAAAATGAAGAAATTATTTTTACTAATTCTGTCAATATTATATTATTTTCTACATACATAAGAGCAATTCTCACAATGTGAGACATGGATATAGCTTGCGCATAAAAGACAAAACTGTATACATACGGTGAAGTAATCCTTATCTTCAGAGTTAATACAACAATGTAGAACACTGTGATAGGACCTAATGTAGCCAACACATACTCTGGCCATTTGCTATGTTTACACTCGATGCATGTCAATTTATAGGAGTACACAGAAGGCCAGTAGTTATTGATACATTTCCCACACAGTGTTCCATTTCTTCTGTGTTTTCTGCACATAGTAGTTGTGAAGTTTTCAATTTGATTTGGAATTTGAATATCATTAAATGGGTTAGAACTGTGCAAATCACAGCAGAAAATGCTTCCTCCAAGTGCAAAGGTGTTGTTTTCTTTGTTGTATGTAAGGCACATACATGATGCAATTTCAGTGTAGCTTCTTGCACAATGAATATGTATATTCCAGGATAAAGTAGCACAAGAGCAGGAGTTGTTCTTGCAAGTAGACCAAGGAGGACAGGACCCCCAGCTGGATGTATTGCTGTCATTGGCGACACAATATGGCAGATATTGTCCATCTTGAGAGAAATCTATCTCGTCATAAAGAGAATCAGAAGAGGAATTAGCTTTCAGTAAGAACTGCAAACACACCAAGATTATGAATGATGTAACAATCATGTTACACTTCGAATGATAAGAAGATAGTTTAATAAAATTATCAATTTCAACTTATCTCTTTATGGCTGGTTACAAAAAATGTAAAAAAACGCAAAACTTCTAGCTTGACTGAAATGTGAAACTGAACAAGTGAAGAGGTGTTGACTATTATAAACAGTCTACTAACTGTCTTGTAACTAATATTTTGAAACTGAAAGTGGACGGAATGTTTATACTATGAAAATGTATTTTCATGTTTAGAATACCATATTATTATTATTGTTATAATTATTATTATTATTATTATTATTATTATTATTATTATTATTATTATTATTATTATTATTATTATTATATACTTAATTATTAAATAAGGAATGATTTTCTTAATACATAAAATATTATGTAAATTAGAGATTGTACACTTGCTTGTGTTTTTGGTATCTCTAAGTACCAGGTAGAGTGATACTGTTGTTCCTTCATGTTCATAAATTTCTTAGATATAATGTATTCACTTCAAACTAAAACAATAACTACTGAAAAGAGAAAAACACTTTTTCAGCATCTTCTAAGACATAAACACTTCATAGACTGTGCTATACTAAAAATCATAACATTTTTTCATGGGTTGTTTCAATAAAAGAATTGAATTGCACTTGTGGTATATGTCTATAATTTCAGTTAATGAATATATTTTCTAATGCAGGCATTCACTCGTGAGAAATTGAGAGTACACATTTTATAAACCTTGTCATGTAGTCATAAAATGAAAGTGATTCTCAAGCAAATACCATCCGACTAGTAAGAATGAAAGAAACCTAATGACCAAATGCCATAGGATGAGGAAAGTGTTTTTTACTAACTCTTTTAATGATACTTTCTTCTGCATACATTAAGATAATTCTCACCATGTGTGGTGTAGATATAGCTTGTGCATAAAGACATAACTATGTACATTCGGTGAAGTAATCCTTATCTCTAGAGTTATTACAACCATGTAGAATACTGTGATAGGACCTAATGTAGCCAACACATACTCAAACCATTTGCTATGTTTACACTCGATGATGGACGGTCACAATAGCTACGGGGTATATTATGTTCGACGATATCGGGAGTTCCTCGATATCGGGAGTTCATGAATGTTCTTCAAATGCTTGAGGTTCTTCCAGGAATCCTAGCAGGCCTGGACACACTCCCGGGCAGGAGAGAGTTCCTTGGAAACTCTGAGAAGAGGAACAAGTTTCTTTAAAGCTCTTTTGAACGTTTTGCCATGGCATAGCACTGTCACTACTCTGACTAGTCTGTCAGCTCCAGGGTGGATTTCTACAACTCTAGCAAGAGGCCACGACCTACACCCATAAGTCTCTTCATCCTTAAGTAATACAATATCACCTTTTGCAAGGTTGGAAGTAATAGTTTTCCATTTCTTTCTTTGTTGGAGAGACTGCAGATAGACAGTGTACCACCGATCCCAAAGTTCAGCAGAAAGTCGATTAACTAAATTCCAGCACCGCAAGTAGCAGATTTTGCTGGTTGAGGAGACTCTTGACGGAATCGATCGAAGGGGCCTACCAATCAAAAAATGACCTGTAGTTATCACATCGGAGCCATCAGGCGAAGTTGAGTGCACTGGAAGAAGAGGTCGACTATTGAGTGTGGCTTCCACTTCAGCCAAGACTGTGGCTAACTCTTCGAAAGTAAGATGATGGTCACCTACAAGCTTCCTTAAAAGTGTTTTCATGCTTCTGACTCCCGCTTCCCACATTCCTCCAAAGTGTGGAGAACGACTGGGTGAGAATTTCCAGTCAATGGACCGAGAAGCAGCGAAATTATGGATGGCATCCTTCGTCTGTTTGCTTTGTAACAGGGAAAATAGACCAGCTAACTCATTCTTAGCTCCCACAAAATTTGTCCCATTATCTGACAGTATGGTTTTAGGAACTCCACGTCGAGCAACGAAGCGAGTTAAGGCAGCAAGGAAAGCTTCTGTTGTAAGATCTGATGAGATCTCAATGTGGACTGCTTTAGTTGATAAACATACAAAAATACATACATAAACTTTCACTAGTGTAGGTTTACGTGGATTGCCTCTCTTGGTCCACAGTGGTCCAGCATAATCTATTCCCACGTAGGTGAATGGGACCGTTGGCTGAAGACGCTCCGGAGGTAACTGTCCCATGAGTTGCTCAGCAGTTCTGGCGTAGGAACGCTGACAGGTCACGCAGGAGCGGCTAATCAGTCGTAGGAGAGACTTTACACCAGGAATGTAATAGTGATCGGCTAGAATAGCTAGCATAGCTCCAATACCAGCATGTCCAGAGTCTAAATGTACCTGCAAAACTAAACACTTTGTTAGAGAATGATGATTAGATAGTATAATAGGATGTTTGACATGACTAGGTATAGAAGCATGATTTAATCTTCCACCAACCCTCAACAACCCATCTTGATCAATGAGTGGGAAAAGAGAATGTAAGGGTGAATTGGAAGATACAGGTTTGCCTTCAGAAAGATGTTTTATCTCAGCAGGATATGATTGTCCCTGGGATAATGAAATAACTTTGTTCCTGGCAGAAGTTAACTCAGAAGAAGTCAATCGATCTTCCTTGATAGTATCGACCTTGTGAGTATTTACCATGAATCTTCTAATCCAAGCAACAACAGCAACAAGCTTGTGGAAGGAAGAGAATCGATTCCACAGATCGAAGGTTGGAACAGGTTGCCGAATGAGTAAAACAGTAGCCTTGAGTTCAGGGAGCTCTCGAGATAGGTTGATATCTGGTCTTCTTGGCCAGTCTTCAGGTGAGAGAACCAACCAGTCAGGTCCTTGCCACCATAAAGAACAATTCAGAAGTTCCTGAATATATAGACCTCTAGAAACGAGATCAGCTGGATTCATCTTAGTAGAGACATATCTCCAATGTCCTGCCGGTACCAACTTCGTTGTCTCTATGACTCTGTTAGCAATATAGGTCTTCAAACGAGATGATGACATGTTTAACCAACCGAGGACAGCAGAGGAATCACACCAAGCGAAAATGTTTGCTGTGGGAATGCTCAAATCTTTCCGAGTACGGTGTAACAGTCGAGCAAGAAGAACCGCTCCACAGAGTTCCAGACGAGGGATGGTACTGCCAGCCAGAGGTGCAACCTTGGTCTTCGCTGTGATCAAGCTGATGGAAACTGCAGTGTCTTCATGAAGTAGTCGCAAATATACTACAGCTCCATAGGCTGCCTGCGAAGCATCGCAGAAGCCGTGTAATTGTTTCTGAATTATAGGTGAATCACTGCTACAATATCTCCGGGGCACAGGATGTTCAGTTAGAAGATGCAGGTCTTTGCTCCATTTCTCCCAGACAGGAAGAAGATTTGGAGGCAATGGTTCATCCCAGTCTACCTTGCATTTCCAAACTCGTTGAAGTAAGATCTTGATTACCACTGTCACCGGTGAATACCAGCCCATGATATCAAAGGTTTTACCGACAGCAGATGCTAACTGGCGTTTGGTAGGAACCTGGGTTTCCTCAAGGGAGGGGGTACACACATGAAGGGTGTCAGTGGAAGTATTCCAGTGTAAGCCCAGTGTCTTGGGGCACTCAGAAGGAGATATAACTAGGTTAGAGTTATCCACCTCTTTTAGTTCAGAAGGTAAGTCAGCTAATAGTTCACGGGAGTTAGACCTCCATTTTCTAAGAGTGAAGCAAGCTAAAGACAAGAGTGAGTTTAGATCGCACCTCAGTTGCTTGGCTTCAGAAAGACTGTCAGCTCCAGTTAGACAGTCGTCTACATAAAATGATCGTTTGACAACTTGAGAAGCTTCAGGAAATTCGATCTTGTGATCTTCAGCCACCTGAAGTAATGCCTTTGAGGCCAAAAAGGGAGAAGAGGTAATACCAAAAGTTACACGACACATTCGCCAATCCTGTATCTGGCCTTCGGAGTCCTCGTGTAGGAATCTATGGAGGTCTCGGTCAGATTCTGCCAGACCGACTTCGCGAAACATTTTCGAAATGTCGGCCGACATGCCAATCGTATGCGTCCTAAACTGAGCAATCACAGTGGAAAGGAGAGGGTATAATGAAGGACCTTGAAGTAGGATGTCATTCAGCGAGAGTCCATTTGAAGAAATTGCCGAACCATCAAAAACTATTCTAAGTTTAGTAGTAGAGCTACTCTCCTTAATTACACCGTGGGTAGGTAGGTAAAATACTTCACCTTTCGGCTGAAGCAAGTCAGCTTCAGGTACCAGCTCAGAGTGTCCCAGGACTCTGTATTCATCCAGTCCTAAGTGGAATGCTTCCCACTGATCCTTTCTGATTAGAGACCTTTTGTTCTGGATGTACCTCTTGAGTGCAATACTTCTGGATTCTCCAAGAGATAGTGAAGGAGTCTTTCTAGGTAAAGATACTGAAAATCTACCCTGGACATCACGAGTCAGAGTATTGTGGAACACATCAAGTGCTTGTTTATCCTCTTGACGAAGTACGTGTTCATCATTAGGAACCTCTTCTTGATCCCAAAAAAGCTGTAGAATTTCATCAGCTCTAGCGTCGCCTGATGTAATCTTCATGCAGGTTGAAGATGAGTTAGGAGTACAAATTTGGCCGCCGACAATCCAGCCAAATACAGAATTCCAAGTACGGAAAGAACGATCGGGAATAGATTCAGATTCGTCGTACGTACACCGGTTTGAGTCAGCAATGCTCAATAGCAGGTCGATTCGTCCTGAGTGACCAAACTCAGGGTCTGCAAGTTGCTTTCCTTCTAGAAAGGGTAAAGCTCTGATCGCACTCAAGTCTTGGGGACCATAGTCAGAAGTGATCTGATTAACCACGTGAGCTTGAATGGCAACCTCTTCACCTTCTACAACGCTTGCAGAACTCAAGATAAGGTTCACAACGTACTTAGAAGTTAGACATTTCGTTCCATTGAGTCCAGTGATCTCATGAACTAGATGGTGCTTCTTAGCTTTCAAGGATTGAGCTAATCGAGATGTAATAAGGGTAATACCAGAACCTGAGTCCATAAGAACTCTTGCTTTACACTGTCTGCCTGGAACGGACACCATAGCTAAAGCTGTAGCAGGCATGTAAACGAACGAATGAATGAGCGAATTGCGCTGTTGGAATAAAGAAGTCTTAACTCCAGATGGGGAAGCAATTGAAGTAGACGCAGTTGAGCTAGCTTCTATTGGTTGAGATTGTGAGTTAGTGGGTTTAGAAGTAGTTGAGCTAGCTGTTATAGGTTGAGATTGTGAGTTAGTGGGTTTATGCAAAAGACTATGATGCTTGCGACCGCAATCTCTGCAAGTGGCCTTGCTAGAACAATAGTCAATTGTGTGAGACTTGCTTAAGCAATTGAAACACAGATGATTTCGTCTGGCTAGGTTATACCTCTTATCTGCAGTAAGACTCTTAAACTGTGAGCAATGATATATAAGGTGACAAGAATCACAACAGGGACAACGATCCTGATTGTGATCTTTAGCATGCAAGGCTTTGGGTTAAAGAGTAGCTTTCGTCGGTGTTTGAAATTGCAAGACAGGCTTCGGTGGTAATATAGCTTCAACCGCTTGAGAGCGTCGCTTCAGAAACTTTATTAAGTCAACGAGAGCAGGTGGTGAGTGAGAGTCAGAAGTAAAATCTGACCAAAGCTTAATCAGCACAGTAGGTAAGAGAGGCTCTATCATAGCAACGAGGAGTTGTTCGAAAGTAGCACCATCACAAGTCTTCATACCACTAGAGTGACGGGTTAGATCGTGAATTGTTTGACAGAGACTCTCATAATTGTCTTGAATGGGTTTCAGCTGTGACAGCTTCTGAACACGGTGTCTATAAACAATTTTGTTGCGATCGTACCGTTCCTGCAGTGCCTTAACACATTCACTAAAGGATCCACCAGAGCCGTGTACTCGTACTATAGCCTTTGCACTTTTGTCGGCCATAGCAGTTTCCAAGCAACTGATTCTTTCGTGCTCAGTTAAGCCAGTTTCTCTGCTAAGTCTAGCAGAAAAGATAGACCAAAACTCTCGCCAATCAAGTAAGTCTCCCGAAAAGGTCGGAAGATCGAGTTTTAGTCGACTTTGAAAGTGAGGAACAACATGGTCTACCCTAGTAGAGCTTTCAGTAGTGGTTTTAACTTTTGGTTCAAAATCTAAGGAGGCTTTGTCTAGCAGTTGTTTTAGTAGTTCATGTACTTCGTCTACTACATTTTTTATGTCAGAACAACTAAGGTAGGAATGAATAGAAGTAACGAAGGTCTTGTATTCTAGTTTGAGTTTTTCATAGGACTCACGGCAAGCTTCAGAATTTAGCGATGAAGTGTTTAAAAGAATATTGGCATCGTGTTTGATGCGACTACCGGTACACCATGCTTGATGTTGATTATATAAACTCTCAAAATCATCTAACAACTGAAAATGATTAAGTAGCAATTGATTGTCTTTTACAAAATCAGCATTATCTTCACTAGGGTTAGTTACATCATCAATACGATTTTGTAATGCTTCATGCTCACTAACTAGATCTTTAAGTTTATTCAGCTTACTGGAAATTTCAGCTGATTTAATCTCCTGAGGAGAAAGTGAAGAATGAGACGTAAAGTATTGTTCCTGACGAGTTATCATACTTCGCCGAGCTCTCCTCTTCTGCTTGAGGACGTTGACATCAGTGATATCGGCGTAGACAGCTTCATAGTCAATGGACATGCTGAAACAAATCTAAGGTGAAAATAACCAAGTATAGTTTAGATCAAACAAAAAGGTTTGAGAAATGAATGAAGATTGTTGAGATCAACAAAAAAAATGAGTAAATGAAATGACTGGTCAACCTCACAGTATCCACTAGGTGTATCCGACAGTACCAATTCTGTTCACCGTAGTAGAACTCCAATCGCGAAGCGAAGTCAGGACGAATTCCAGAGTGCGAGTAGAGGTGAAGCTATCGAAATCGGAAGTCTAAAAAGGAGGAGGCAAGTCTGAAGATCAACTCCAAAAGTATAGTTCAACTCCAAAGGGAGAGGTAGGAATGAAGATCCAACACAGTACAAACTAAACTACAGCACGATTCCACAGAGTAAATGTACTCGGGAAGAATTGTTCGGATGAGTATCCGGCTCGAAGGACCAATGATGGACGGTCACGTCCTGCCAGAGAAACGTCCTGCTATGGAGCTGTGGGGTTGTAAGGCCCACAGACGATCTGGACTTTTGTACAAGTTATCTCTGGGATCTCGCTGTCTATCAAATGTGACAGAGACAGCCAAGTCCCAACAACCACAATTAGTTATTGGCGAGCGAGCGTAGCGAGCGAGACAGTATTAGGGGTGGATAATGCAAAATCGGGTATATGTTATATGTATGTATGTATGGATGGTACGTATGCTCTTAAAACGCGCGCGCGGAGAACTTTTTTCTCCTAAAAACACGGCTATTTAGGCTTGACTGCAGTTTATTCTGAAACTACAGCATTAAGCAAACCTTACTTTATACTTAAGCTCCAAAGTATGAGAAAATTCCTGCTAAAACGCTTGTTTTCAAGACACAAAAAGTTGATTCGACAGGTTACTATGGCATTGAAGACCCTTTTCCAGACTTAATTTCAAAACTTCGCCGTTTTACGGGGGGATACGGAGTGCCGGTTGTTGGTTGTCAAGAGCCGTTGGTAGTCAGAATGCCGTAGTATTAATGCTATGGAAGCTACTACTTCTCGAGGGAAGCTGAGATAAGTACGCAATTCCATATTTGTTAGCTAAATATGCAAAAATTAACTCTGGCCTTTCTTTTTTGTAGCTAAGAGCTAGTTAACAGTGACTGGTAAATTCAAATGGTCAGATTGGCTCAAATTTGGTACTACAAAAGTTACCACTGCTCAAGAAAATGAGGTAAGAAAGTAATTGTGTATTTGTGTGCTAAAATTGATTGTCTTCTGTTTTTGTAGGTGAGAGCTTGTCAAGAATTCAAGATAATTCCGATGGTCAAAGTAACTTCAATTTGATACTACAGAAGTTATCAATACTCAAGAATGATGTAAGTAGTAATTCCATATTTGTTGGCTAAAATTACAAATAATAACACTGGTTTATTTTTTATCGTAGCTGAGAGCTTGTTCAAGAGTTACTGGTGATTGAGATTATCAGAATGGTTGATGTTTGATACTACAAAAGTTACCATTAATAAGGTAAGAGAGTGATTTTGTAATTGTTTGCTGAAATCAAATGTCATAACTGCTATTATAGTGTTTGCATGAAGTAAGCTAAACATAGTAACATTTTATGTTACCTAACTATCAGGCTCGCTCGCCATTTGTGCTCAAGCACACCACTAGTTTGTAAATATGTTTGGACGTACGTATGTCATTTAGTACTTTGACCCTCGCGTATTTTTGTGTTCTCTCCGTGTTCGACCCCGTCCCAAATTGCACTAAACAGAATCCTCTGGTTTATCGATCAGTACCCATATCACCCTAGAAATGGAATTGTTTACCGTTTTGAATTCTTTTGCGGGTGCAGTTAAAACTTGAAAACTTAAGGGACTTCCATTTCTATTCGAGTTAGTGGCGGTGGCAAGTCAATGTGCTCTTTGTCATGGTTATAAGCCGTGCGCAACAGTATTTACTTGAAAATACATTGTCCACTATACTACTGCGGCGAAGGTAAGTCTGTGTAGGTGCATGTCCAGTTGTGTCAAAGCATTGTGTGTTACAACCACTACTTAGCAAACTTTTAAATAACGTGTGTTGTTTTGTTGTTGTTTTTTTCCTTCCAAGCAGTTGCAGAGAGTTGTTACTATGGCACTGAAATCCCTTTACCCTGTATGCTAAACTAAAAAACTGGACCTTATTTTCAGTAACTTCAGCGTTAGAAGTCAAAATAAAAATAGTATAGTCTTAAGGCTCGCTCGCCATTTGTGCTCAAGCACATCACTAATATGTATGTATGTATGGATAGTACGTATGCACTTTAAACGCGCGCGGTACACTTTTTTCTCCAAAAAAAACACGGCTTTTTAGGCTTGACTTCAGTTTATTCTGAACTACAGCATTAAGTAAGCCTTACTTTATACTTAAGCTCCGAAGTGTGAGAAAATTCCTGCGAAAACGCTTGCTTTTCAAAAAACAAACAGTTGATTCGACCGGTTACTATGGCATTGAAGACCCTTTTCCAGACTTAATTTCAAAAATTCGCCGTTTTCGGGGGGATACGGAGTGCAGATTGTTGGTTGTCAAGAGCCATTGGTAGTCATGCCGTAGTATTAATGCTAAAGAAGCTACTACTACTCGAGGAAAGCTGAGGTAAGTACGTAATTCCATATTTGTTAGCTAAATATGCAAAATAAGTCTGGCCTTTTTTTTTTTAGCTAAGAGCTTGTTGTCAACAGTGACTGGCAAATTCAAACAGTCAGAATGGCTCAAATTTGGTACTACAAAAGTTACCACTGCTCAAGAAAATGAGGTAAGAAAGTAATTTTGTATTTGTGTGCTAAAATTGATTGTCTTTTGTTTTTGTAGCTGAGAGCTTGTACAGAAGTTATCAATAGGAAATTGAGGCAAGTAGTAATTCCATATTTGTTGGCTAATAATAACACTGGTTTATTTTTTAGTTACTGGTAATTGAGATTATCAGAATGGTTGATGTTTGATACTTACAAAAGTTACCATTAATCAGGTAAGAGAGTGATTGTGCATTTGTTTACTGAAATAAAATGACATATAACTGCTATTATAGAGTTTGCATGAAGTAAACTAAAACATAGTGACATTTTATGTTACCTAACTATCAGGCTCGTTCGCCATTTGTGCTCAAGCACACCACTAGTTTATTTATTTATTTTGTATATGTGTGGACGTACGTAAGGCATTCTTGTACTTTGACCCTCGCGTTTTTGTGTTAGTTCGGTTGTCGACCTCGTCCCAAATTGCACTAAACAGAATCCTCTGGTTTATCGATCAGTACCCGTATCACCCTAGAAATTGAACTGTTTACCGTTTTGAATTCTTTTGCGGGTGCAGTTAAAACTTGACAACTTAAGGGACTTCCATTTCTATTCGAGTTAGGGGCGGTGGTAAGTCAATGCGCTCTTTGTCATGGTTATAAGCCGTGCGCAACAGTATTTACCTGAAAATACATTGTCCACTAGACTACTGCGAAGGTAAGTCTGTGTAGGTGCATGTCCAGTTGTGTCAAAGCATTGTGTGTTACAACCACTATTAGCTAAAGAATATCACAAAGAAAACTTTTAAATAACGTGTATTGTTTTGTTGTTTTTTTCCTTCCAAGCAGTTGCAGAGAGTTGTTACTATGGCACTGAAATTCCCTTTACCCTGTATGCTAAATTTAAAAACTGGACCTTATTTTCAGTAGCTCTTCAGTGTTAGAAGTCAAAATCATTCATATAAAAATAGTATAGTCTTTAGGCTCGCTCGCCATTTGTGCTCAAGCACATCACTATAATAGTATATCATATATATCACTATATTATAGTATGTATGTATTATGTATGGATGGTACGTATGCTCTATAAACGCGCGCGCCGGGAACTTTTTTCTCCTAAAAAACACGGCTTTTTAGGCATGACTCCAGTTTATTATGAAACTACAGCATTAAGCAAACCTTACTTTAAGCTCCAAAGTGTGAGAAAATTCCTGCGAAAACGCTTGCTTTTCAAGAAACAAAAAGTTGATTCGACCGGTTACTATGGCATTGAGGACCTTTTACCAGATATATATTCAAAACTTCGCCTTTTTTCCGGCTAAGTGCGGCTTGCTAGTTGTCAAGAGCCACCTGTAGTCTATCACTACTTCTGAAAAGCGTATGTAAGCACATAATGCTAAGGAAGCTATTACTACTCGAGGGATGCTGAGGTAAGTACGTAATTCCATATTGTTAGCTAAATATGCAAAAATAACTCTGGCCTTTTTTTTTTTATAGCTAAGAGCTTATTGTCAACAGTGACTGGTAAATTCAAATAGTCAGAATGACTCAAATTTGGTACTACAAAAGTTACCACTGCTCAAGAAAATGAGGTAAGAAAGTTATTTTGTATTTGTGTGCTAAAATTGATTGTCTTTTGTTTTTGTAGGTGAGAGCTTGTTGTCAAAAATTCAAGGTAATTCAGATGGTCAAAGTAACTTAAATTTGATACTACAGAAGTTATCAATACTCAAGAATGAGGTAAGTAGTAATTCCATATTTGTTGGCTAAAATTACAAATAATAACACTGGTTTATTTTTTATCGTAGCTGAGAGCTTGTTCAAGAGTTACTGGTGATTGGGATTATCAGAATGGCAGATGTTTGATACTACAATAGTTACCATTAATCAGGCAAGAGAGTGATTTTGTATTTGTTTGCTGAAATAAAAGGTCATAACTGCTATTATAGTGTTTGCATGAACTAAGCTAAAACATAGTAACAATACTTAATTTTATGTTACCTAACCATCAGGCTCGCTCGCCATTTGTGCTCAAGCACACCACTAGTTTATTTGTATATATGTATGGACGTACGTATGTCATTTTATACTTTGACCCTCGCGTTTTTGTGTTAGTTATGTGGTCTACCCCGTCCCAAATTGCACTAAACCAGAATCCTCTGGTTTATCGATCAGTACCCGTATCACCCTAGAAATTGAATTGTTTACCGTTTTGAATTTATTTGCGGTTGCAGTCAAACTTGAAAACTTAAGGGACTTCCATTTCTATTCGAGTTAGTGGTGGTGGTAAGTCAATGCGCTCTTTGTCATGGTTATAAGCCGTGCGCAACAGTATTTACTTAAAAATACATTGTCCACTAGACTACCGCTAAGGTAAGTCTGTGTAGGTGCATGTCCAGTTGTGTCAAAGCATTGTGTGTTACAACCACTACTTAGCTAAAGAATATCACAAAGAAAACTTTTAAATAACGTGTATTGTTTTGTTGTTGTTTTTTTCCTTCAATTCAAGCAGTTGCAGAGAGTTTTGCTATTATGGCACTGAAATCCCTTTACCCTGTATGCTAAATTTAAAAACTGGACCTTATTTTTAGTAGCTTTAGTGTTAGAAGTCAAAATCAATAGTATAGTCTTTAGGCTCGCTCGCCATTTGTGCTCAAGCACATCACTAGTTAGGTCTACAAATTGTTTTTGTTCTTGCATGGGCGTACGTGTGTACTTTTTCTCCTACGCGCCTGCGCGGGCCGGGTAACACTGGAATGGCGAAACATGTTAGCCAGTAGTGTTTATCGCTCAAATTTTGTTGGTTTCGTGGTGGATGAAGCTCAATGCATTCAAAAATGGTAATAAAAAAACCCCAACAACAAACAAACTATTATTACCAAATTTTTGACTTCATTGTTTGTTTGTTTGTCTGCTTTTGTTTTCAGGGGTCAGAGTTTTAGAAAAGAGTTCTCCAATCTAGGTGAAATAAGAAGCATTATTCCTTTTAATGTTCATGTTGTGGCATTAACAGCCACAGCAACTCTCACAACAAGGAAATTCGTAATGAATAGCGTGTGCATGAAACTGGACAACACTCACATTGTGTACGTGCCACCAGTCAAGCATAACATTGCTTACTATGTAGCAGAGAAACCTTCAGGAGGTATTCCCGAAGTATTTGGAACTCTCGTTAAAAGAATAAAAAGAAGATGAAGACATAGGAAGAATTATTATTTTTTGCCGCATGTACGAAGCTGTCACCTCTATTTTTTATTATTTTAAGACAGAACTATTATACCAAACCTATGGGATCTCCCAATTATGTGCAATATCGAGTAGTAGATATGTACACACACTGTACTCACGCATCAGTACGAACAAAAATACAACATTACTTTACATCTCCATCACCCTTAAAAATTATTATTTCTACCAATGCATTTGGTCTTGGAGTTGATTGCCCTAATGTTCATCAAATTATTCACTGGGGAGTGCCAGAAGACTGTGAAACATATGTACAAGAAAGTGGTCGAGCTGGTAGAGATGGAAAGTTGGCCTGTGCACTTTTACTAAAAAGTAATCGGGACCTCGATGCAAGATACGTGTCAAGACAAATGATTGAGTATTGTGCAGGCACATTATCTCATTGCAGGAGATTCATATTATACAAAGACTTTCCAGACTGCCAGTTTAATTCTGCTGGTTGCACTTGTTGTGATGTGTGTGCGAAGATGTGTAAGTGTGGACATTGTCATCAGGTACTTAGTAATTATGTTATATTCAATTAATTAAATGCATCAAAATTCATCATCACTAACAACTAACTCATCATGTTCGAAAAGTTCTGTTTTTAAAAGTTTAGAAAATTGTTCCACCATCCACTCCTTTAATTTTTGTTCTTCTAATGTTTTGATTAAATTACAATGAAATGTAAACGAATTATGGGCCTTGGTGTTAGAAGAGTTAAAGACATCACATTCCATAAGCTGATCTGAATTTTTTTTTAGATCATTGGTAAAGGAAATATCATGATGTATTGGACTGGCCTCACATACTTTCAATGCACTGTCGTACGAGTCCATTATTCCGAAATTACTCCAATGGCCTTCGATGCACGACTGATAGCCTTTTCAGTTTTATTAGCTCCAAGACCAAGCACAGCTGTTTTCACTAATCGGTTCAAATGCTCCATGTGAAGGTTGCAACTGACATTCTTCCCTGGTAAGCCATAAAAATTCACAAATTGTGACCATTTTAGCTGTTTCGCAATATTTGGTGGCAACAAAAAATAATACTGTGACAGGAGAGTAAATGCTTCAATAGCATAATTTCTCTTGTCAGTGGCCTTGAAAAGTAGAAAAAGATATTTCCATAGAGACAAAAGTCTTTCCCCATCCCCTTCTCGTACAGCATCCTTGAAATCAAAGATTAGCAATCCAAGCGTGAATGTTTCACAGGCATAATTAGAAGTATTTTTAACACAAAAAACCTCATGATTGGACAAACTACTTTTAGATCAAGTAAGTTATAGTACAAGTTACTTCCCATCACTAAGTTATAGTACAAGTTACTTCCCATCCCTGAGTTATAGTACAAGTTACTTCCCATCCCTGAGTTATAGTACAAGTTACTTCCCATCCCTGAGTTATAGTACAAGTTACTTCCCATCCCTGAGTTATAGTACAAGTTACTTCCCATCCCTGAGTTATAGTACAAGTTACTTCCCATCCCTGAGTTATAGTACAAGTTACTTCCCATCCCTGAGTTATAGTACAAGTTACTTCCCATCACTAAGTTATCTGCCTTGTCCAGTCAATCCTAAGAAATGCAAATCCAAACTAGTGCCATCTGAACATATTATCATTGTGAAACAGTTATTCTAAAAACTAATGACATAAACCATTAGCTATGTCAAATACTTGAAAAATCAATCAAGTTACAGTGTTCTTTATGCTTGTACAAATTACACATTGTCACTTAAGAGAAAACAAATCTTTATTGATTGAGTCAAAAACCTTTGCCCTTCTATGGTAAAGTAATGACCTTTTGCAGTTCAAACATAATTAAAAGACTTCTTCATGATTATTCCAGGACAAATATTTTGTTGCTACACATACAAAACTTACCATATATTCTCCTTTTCAGATCATATAACACATTGCCTGATGTAGTGGGTAGGTGGAGCATCAACAGCAAAGCTTCCTCCTTCAAGTAAAGGGCATGGTAATTGTTATACAATTAACAGGAAGTCCTACACTAGCTGGGTATAAATCAATTGCACGATGAGGGAATGTTGCATTAGCTATGGCTCAGTTTCTTGTAAATTGCACTTCTCTATCTCTTGCTCAGTTGAGTGGGAGAAACTTGGCTAGAAGTTTATCTGCACTTGTGTGTTTTTTCCTAACCTTGGTTATACTGGTTCTTCTAGTTTTGTACAGATCCTACAAGACCTTACTTCAGAGGTTGTTCCTGTACTTGACTATTATAATACTAGTACATCAAGCTTTTATCAGTCTTGACATTCAGCTTCAATTTGACTGGAAATATGGCAGTGTTTCTTGTAAAGTGCAGGGCTTCATTCGATCTTGGACAGCCACTGCAACATACTTCATCATTGTGGCAGTCACTGCTCATCTCATGCATCTAGTATGCAGACAACTGTTATGGAGTAAGTCTTCTGAGAAATGCAATTGCTGGACTTCAAACAAAATTAGAGCAGACATTGTTATAGTTCTGTCCTGCTTATTGCTGCCATTGACTTACCTATGGATTCCCTTTTATCACGGAACATATGGGATACATTACACCACTTGCTGGATACAAAAAGTAAACCTCACGTGCCATAAATTAAAAGTGGGAAATCTTGACGAAATTATTTGTTCAACTGTAATGAGAGCTATAATGGTTTCTGTCTCTGCTACCATTTTAACATTGTTTCTGATACTTTGCAAATCATCAGTTCACTATAATAAGATTAATAGCGTCAGAATGAGAATGAAATTAAAGCAGACTTTTTTTTTGATGAGCTTTTTCTTGGCTTCCTTTGTGGTAGAGGGGTCCGGCCTTGGTATGTACATCTATTCGGCTGTTTCTGGTAAAGAAGTGACAAGTTCTGGTTTTTGGGTTGCATACGATATTGCAATGCCGTTTTCTCAGCTGATTATTCCAATAGGACTTTTAGTAAATCTACATTCATTAAAAAAAGAATCACTAAAAAGAGCTCTAAGAGAATGGAAGCAATGCTGTACAAATGTTTTGACCAAAAAAAGGCAACGAAACGATCAAGTAAAGATGTTTAAAGATATTGAAAGTAGAGAACATATTATCACACTTGATAATGTACAATCCCCGCCTAGTTCCACACATTTTGACATTGAATACACAGGTGCATTCACAAGTATTACTGAGCAGTGCACACCAACAAGGAACTATGGCAGTTTTAGAGCAATAGAGACTGCAACATCCAAGAGTGAAGATAAGAAATTATCGAGTTGCGGTTTAGAAAACACTATTAATTTTTCAACTAGAGGTCTGTACAAGAAGAAGCATTCACAAAGAAATACTGGTATTTGTGCAGTTAAATGTTCTAAGGAATTACGACATCCCAAATATTTAGAAGAATATGAACCAAATATAACAGAGAACAATAGTGACGATATCCAAGAGTCTATTGCTATGCAAAACTGTAACACTTGCAGTGATGTCAATAAGCAAAGTAGTAAGCCTCAGGATATAAAATTTGCGAAATCGCTCACTACAGTTGAACCAAATGGATGTGTATCCCCTCCAAGCACAACCTACTTCAGTATTGAGTACACAGGGGAGTTCACCAGCATTGTAGACCACTACTAGAGGGTCCAAGGTTTACAACTTACTGGATACTAATATGCACTGGCATAATGAATATGATTGTGTGTTAATGTAATATTAAGATGTATACAGTGGTTGTTATGATTTAGTGACAATGATAGACACTTCTGCAATGATAAACATCTCACGTTTAAATAATGGTACTAAATTCATGCAATCTTTCCATTTGCTACTTTTTTCATGGACATAACATTATGTCCAATGTATTGCCATGTATTACACAATAATAAAAATGTTTAGTTAATAAAAAAAATTAATCATTCACAACAAGTAAGTCATACTTAGCTATTAGCATCTGCATTATTTCCTCAAACACAGACTTTGAAAATGAATCAAACATTTTAAATCGCATATTAGATTTGGTATGCTATGAAGTTATCTGAATTCTATGAAGAGCAAACATGTTACTTTATTCTGGTGTTGGCATTTCAGCTGTTTCCACAGAAAGATAGCTACTAAAATCTGCTGCCCATTGTTAAAAGGATTATTTTTTCTTTACAAAGGATAAGTTTAATTTTATAGCAAAGTTAACTTGTCAAGAAGACAATTTAAGTTCAATTTTTGAGTGTTTTTTGTGTGTCCTTCTCATGCAGGCATCGAGAGATTTTATTCCTAATCCTCAGTGTTCATCTCACTTTGTAAGCACTACACTGTGGGTAACACTTAGCCAGGAGTTTAATCAGAATAAAAACTAGAAGAAAGGCTAAAGCTAAGAAGACCTGAGCTATGGACATGTTCAATGCTGGGTTTTCACAAAAATAATATTTTTTTGTCAGTAAGAGTGAAAAACTTCCTCATCCATCTTGTCAGAGTTAGCCATTGAAATTGATGTCTTGCTCTCTAATGACGACTATGGTTTTTGTTTCCAGTTCTCATTTTTATTGCGTTCAACTTCTTTTTCTTTGCATTCAGTGTCTTCAGCTCCTATTCTTCAAGTGTTTTTTTTTCCAGTTTATAATGACACAGATGTAACTAGTGTTGTTGTTCTTGGTGTTGTCTGTTTACAATGCCATGCATTGGTTACCGAAGTGCTCACAATTCTTTTTGTCGTAGATTTTTTTAACGGTCATATATATATACACCTCACAGCTGAAGAAGGCTTATGAGCCGAAACGTTTTGTGAATTATATTTAATTTTAATGCTGCTAAGCTAAAAATATTGAATTACCACAATTCTTTTTATCAAATTCTTTTCTGCTACAATAGTTGTAAGAGCCATAAGAAATGCCAGCATAATTTTTGCATGTCTCTACCACACAACAATAAATAGAGCACTGCATTGGCTCACTTTACTCATTACAAGTGTTCATAGAAATCACTTCATTATGAATAAAATGAACATTCCAGGGGAAGTTCGGGGGGGGGGGGGGGGGTTCGTTTGAACCCCCCCTTTTGAGTGACCGGAAGTAAATTATTTAGCCACACCTCACATTTAACTTATGGTATGTCGACTTCTGATCGATCGTGTCTAAATCGCAATGGAATTTTCTGCTATTTAGCTATATATATCCCCGGATATACTTCATACTCTATATGTGGACGGCCTAGTCTGATTCCAAGCTTTCAAATAAACATTGAGCTCCTTGACTACAAAACATCGCTCTCGTTATGGTACTGATAAAGCAAGCTACGCTACAACTATTCTTTTTATGGTGTGAGTAATGTACTTATTTAGATAACTTATAGTACGAAAGGCCTATTAATGGTTCACTGTTTGTGTACAGCTCACGGTAGTGGTTAGAAGCCTGGTTACACGAGAATGATATAGCGTTAGCAGTTTACCGCTTATTGCTGATAGTCAGCAGTGTTCACTGAATTTATATAGAACACATAGAGTGTCAGACAAATTATTAATTTTGGCATGTTTCCCCCCTTCTTTTTCGCTTTTTAAAGAATAAACGAAGAAAACAAAAGTAGGAGTGGCTTTCTTGCGTTTCTATGAAATCCGAACCCCCCTGTGCAAACTCCTGACTACAGGCCTGTTCCTAGACTGGCTGCAAGAGCTTTGCTTGCATAGCTCATTGGTAAAGGGACACTGGGCCTAGGAAGCCCAGTATCACTGGGAGTATAGCGAGGTGGGCGTCAGTCAGCCTGCTAGGGTGGGGAGGAGTCTCAGGGACTTGGGTGCCCACACCGCTTGCTGTGAGGAGAGGCCTGTTCTCCTGTGAGTTCCTAGACTGGCTGCAAGAGCTTTGCTTGCATAGCTCAAAGTGCCTGCTTAGTGCACAGGCATCCTGGCTCTGCCAGGTGCAAGGTAGCAAGAGAATTTGCATTTATTTAGTGTGACAATGTTGTGTTACTGCTACTGCTTAGCTAAAGAACCACTTGAAGCAATTAGATGGCTTTGTTTAAAAGCTTTTAGCCCCCCCCCCCCCATTTTTTCCTGTAAAACTGTGGTTACTATGGCATTGGACTGGGTGTTTTTTGTCAAGAACTACTGGCTTTTTACATAGTCAGAAAAGCTTATTTTAAGCTGCCATTACTTGGAAAATTTGAGTTAAGGAAGTAATTCCATATCTTGTTAGCTAAAAATTAATGGTCAACAGCTACATACTTGTAGCTACTTTTGGGAATGAGTGAACTGAATGATACCTAGGTGAATAGGAGCTAGAACATTAAGTTTAGACAAATAAAATAATGTAGCATTATATGGCATAGGTAAACTTTTATGAGATTTAACACCCTTTCACAGTTAGGTTTAGCAAGCAGGCTGGTTTGGATATCTATCAACTGCATTGGCTGTGGGGATGATTTCTTTCAACCAGGAATGTGAGACAAATAAAGCAAAGTTTATTTCTGTATCCCGGGTTGGAAAATACGTTTCTACCTGCCACTGAAGGTCTGATTAACTCCACCAGCAACTCTTTCAACTTGTCATAGCCCAGTAGTCTGGCAGAAAACTACAGAAGAAGAAGGAAAAAAAAGACAAAAACAGATCATCAGAGAATTCATGTGCTGCTGTAGAAATTCAGTAGAAATTCAGATATAAGGGAGGTGGGGCACTGACCACTTCCTCTAGGACAAATTTGGTATGGTCATGTCCCCAGACCCTCCTCCGCTCTATGTGGGTCTGGCTCTGCCAGAATACTCTGCACTGGTGCTTGTTGAGTATCTTTGGAATGTCATGAATAATATTTGATAGACATGAATGTAATATCAAGAAATGAATCTTAGTGAGGAACATCTTGGGACATCTGGATTCTTTTATAGGCTGTCCACTACCCCTAGGACTTGCTATGAATAGTACTTGACCAATGTATGCTGTTACATGCTACACTAAATTTTAAGGGTCTTTTGCAGCTTGCTCTTAGCGGTTCATGGGAGTGGCGCACAGTGGGGGTCAGTACATGTTGGGAATGTATGAAGGATTTTCAAAAGTTGCTCCTTAGGAGTGGCATTCTCAAATGAAAAGTATTGTTAGGCTAACAATGGGATATGCTGTTGATCCTAAAAGTTTTATACAAATTATAGATGATAATACAAGAATGAATTATAATTTTTTTTTCTCTTCTACCCTATGATATGTCAGAGTAGTGAATGTGGAATAGTGAGCTGCTTATAATGCAGGTCATGCCCCTGAAGTGTCTGGGAGCGCTGTCACCAAACAGGTGTGGCAGTTTGTTACTGCAAAAATATTTGGGGTGTTGCGCTCATTGAAGTGACTAGCTCACTATTTCACATTTGTTAACTTAGTCTAGTAATTGTTGGTGTTGTTTCTAGTAATTGGTGTTGTTTCTAGTAATTGTTGGTGTTGTTTTGTGTATATATTTATTGGTTTTTGCTGTTTAATTTATAGAAGGAGAGTCTAAATCCTTTTTATCTCACACACAAATATGTCATCTTGGGACAGCTGGACCGTAAGTGTTGAACTCATCCATAGTTACTTTCTGGTTGTTTGTGTGTGTGTATGTAAAGAGACTCATAATGCTGAAATTAATAAATACAACTAAACATCATAGACAAGTGGAGTGCTTTAAATATCATTACTTAGATAGTCCAAGATTTATGAAGGCCTAAATGTATGGAGTTTTATTTATTTATTTATTTATTTATTTATTTATTTATTGTTAATCTGCTTGTTAGTTTAGTCAGTAGATTAATCTTGTTTATATTAGTTGACAATAAGCAGTCAAGTACTATGTGTGCTGATATACATGAAATAGATTCCATGTATATAAAGAGTTGTTGGGATATAAATATGCTCATGGATTGAGTGAAGCACTAGTAGTGTAGTCTCTCAGAGGTCAGTGCAGTGATTGTGTCAGATATCAACCATAGCAACTCTGAACCAAATAAGAATATGTTTATCAACATACAGCTTCTGATGGATTCAGTGAAGGGTTGTACTTCATATTCCCTGAAACAGTCCCTGTGGTGGGCACTAAGCTGAGTTAGCCAGTCATGTGTTGGGTCTGGTACTAAGGTTTGATTTTTGACAAACTTGTGGTTATTTTATCATCTAGTTCCAGGCATAAGGTTATTTTTATTGGGACGGTTACCATAGTTTTTGTTTGCGGATTTTCTCCAGTTCAGTCTTCTTAATTCTTCCCCATCCCCCACCCCTCTCCCCCCTAACTTCCCTCCAGGACTGGTAGAAGCCATTCATGGTTGGTTGCAGGACAATCCCAACATACATCAGCTGCGATTCTGGGTGAGCATTTGTTGGGCTAAAAAGTAGTCCAGTTGTGCTTCCTAACAATATGGCAACTTGTATTTTTCTTTGTATGTATGTATGTATGTATGTACAGTACATGTGTGGTTAATAAAAATAATAATTTCAAAAGTGAAAAATATACAAATTTGACTTTTTTTTTCTCTGTTAAGATTAAAAAAAATTGTGAGTTTAAAAGTTACTGGCACTGGTTCCAAGACATGTGTTAGGTTTCCAAATGGGTCAGGTTAAAGCATTGGATAATAAATTGTACGCTAATTGGAGTAGCTGTTTGTTGTACTCCTTGCACTAGCAAGTATAGCTCTTTAAACTGAGCTCTGGGTTCAGCGTGGATAGTTGAAATACTTTGCTTCTTTTAGCTCTTGAGTCTTTTGTATTTGTCTTGTCATGTGACTTGTGTTATAGGCTCACCTGGTGCTCTTCGTGAGAGGCATCGGTGTCTGTCCTCATGTAAGTCAACTTTCATCCCTTGCAACATAATTATAACATTGTGAAGGTCGTTTTTATTAGCTGTTCTATTGTAGGCACAGCTGATGTTTTTATTTATTTATTTATTTATTATTTATTTATTTACTTAATTTATTTATTATTTATTTATTCTGTCCTCACAGAAAGAGAAGTGTGATGTGATTCTGGAGTCATATGTAAGGGTAAGTTAAGCTAATTAGATTCCTCTGTTTCTACTATTGCCTGAATGAACACATACATACATACAAGGTATATCACTGTTGTTTGGTAAGGATCACCAATGACAATGTTAATTACAAGGGAAGTGGTGAATATTGGTCCTAGGTGAGATCCATTGGGAATATCAAATATCACATTGACTTGAAATGCATATACTGACACTATGCATGCAAATTTGATATATTTTTTTTTATTTTTTTTTATTTTTTATATATAATGTTATTTAGGATTTATTTATTATTATTATTATTGTGATTGTAATTATTAGGAGCTGACTAGGAAGGGCTACAGCACACTAGTGGCCCAGTACACTGCCCAGCTTCCCTCGGCACTCCAGGTGTCCTGCTACTCTGAGTTACTCACAGGTAATTATAAATAAGATACTTAAAAAAAAAGTTATGTGTGTGTTATGTGTCCATTTAACTGGGGAGTGATTAAGTTAGGAATTAAATATTTTGGCAATCCAATGAAATAGCAGTTTTGTTCAACTTTTTTTCTTGATAAGTTGTTCGTCACAATTTTAATGTGTGATTGTTGTTGCTATTATTTGTTATTTTGTTTGTGTTCACAGGTATACAGGTCCCTAGAGACCAGAGGTTGTGCCTGAATCTCGGTAAGAAAGCTGGACTAGACGTGGCCGTCATCACCAAATCTGTAGTGGAACAGATCCGAAACACAGGCTTGGTATGCATGAACGTGCTTGTGCTTATTATATAATAAGTCAATTATCACACTTCAATACACATGTGACTTTTTTTTGTCAGCACTAAATCTAACTGAACAGCATTTAACTTTTCGCTATTAGTAATAAAGTGGATGGTCTCAATATAGGTAAAGTGTCGTCAGTTTGGCTAGTTACAATGTCATGTCTCAATGTATGTGTTTATGCAGGACACCACCCACCTGGAGCGATCAGGTTTGGAGCTGGGCAGTACATCCGATGTAGAGATGACTAAAGTGAGTTCAGTACTTTGGCATCCAACAAAATTAGGAGAAAAAGTTTGTTGTGAAATTTGATAGTTACTGTTCTGCTGTGTTGACTGACAGACTGCCAAAGCCCCACAAATAGAAGAAGAAAAAAATTATATGCAGCTCACACGTTGACCAAGCAACTACTTCCTTGGCAACCAGCCTTATACACATAGATGACTTAGAAATATTTTTTCCCTCCTGGTCAATACAATTGTTTCCTAGGATTTTGTTCAGGCATGAAAATAAAATGAAGATGTAAGAAGGATTTAATAGGTGACTAAGTGGCTTGAAATTGCACTGTTTCCTTCTCATTCTTCTTTAATGATGATGGCTTCACAGAGTCATCGTAGTAGGAGGTGGTGTGACGTAGAACCATTTGTTCAAGAAGGCCGCAAATATAATTAGGATTTTTTTATTCAATGCTTTGGTTGCTCTGGCATGCAGATATAGTCATGTTGTAAACTCAGTGATTTCATCCCACAATAGCAAAAAATCTTTTGTGTGTGTGTGCATGTGTGGTTTTGTGTGTGTGTGTGTGTGTGTGTGTGTGTGTGTGTATGTGTGTGTGCAGTTTACATTAAATGTGTGCGTGCATTTTTTTTTTTCAGGTGGACCAGTCCAAAGTAGAGGTCATCAAGTGGCTTGTGTTTGAAGAATCACAGAGAGCAGAAGCTATCCTACAAGGAAATGCCTTGATGAGGCAGTTCTTGGGTGAGTTGGAGTGTGGCAAGTTGTGTGATATATACATGCATGTATGCATACCAGCTTGAAAAATGGGCTTATAAGAGGGAATTAGGTGACACTATTTAGCAATGCAAAGAAAGTATGGATATTGTCGTAATTAGAGTGGGATGATTTGTTTGATGAAAATATAATACGAGAGCATGATTTCTTACAGTGGAATTAAATTATTGTTGAAGAGGGGAGTACTCACGCACAGTCAACCTCTAGCGAGTCAGGTTGTAAGGCCGGCCTCTTGGTTGATGTCTGAGACTTCCGCTCTCAGCAACAGACTGGGAACGTATACTGGAAATAATTCCCCGCTCCGGACTTCTCGCTAATTAGCTAGGTATTAATTATACAGTATAGCAGTGGCTTGATAAAATTCAAATGTAAAACGGTTTGAATAACGAGAAGTAAAAGAGACCACGGGTAACAAAGGTGATACGTGAATGTGATAGTAATACGCATGTACATAAAAGAAGAATTGAGCATGCTCGGTAAGTGTGAAATGATGCATAAGTAAAAGTGAATGATAATTAGTCAGCTAATAGAGTCCTGTTGAGATTAACTTCTTTGGTCTTCAACATCCTCCCCCACAAAAGAAGAAGACGACGGCTCATCAGAGGTTTTGTAAACATGACCATTGCAGCGCAGATCTACGGTTCTGACATGTCCATCTTTACCAGGATAGGTTTTCACAATAATGGCAAGTGGCCATATACGAAGAGACGGAACATCCTCTTTTTTGAGTGTGTCATCCTTAATTATAACACAGTCTCCAACCTTGAGATTAGTAGTGGACTTTAACCACTTCTGTCTTGCTTGTAAAGTCTGAAGATAGACACGTCTCCATTGTTGCCAGAATAGTTGGGATAAAAATTTGATCTTGACCCATCGCTTTAAAAGTTGTGGACTGTCTCCCGCTGGAGGACGTTGAGGAAAAGAAAGTAAAGATCAGCTAATGATAAAGTGTCCAGGAGTGAGAATGTCTTCATCTCCAGGAGTAGCTGTTTCGTCTCGAATAAGAGGTCGACTATTTAATGTGGCTTCAACATGAGTAAGTATGGTAACAAACTCTTCATACGTAAGGAAATATTCTGGTAGTAGCTTGCGAAGTAAAGTCTTCATTAACTTAACTCAGCTTCCCAAACACCGCCAAAATGAGGTGCTCGAGCTGGTGAAAAATGCCATTCAATCCTCTGAATGGTAGCCAAATGAGAAATTGCCTGCTTGAAATTGTTAGATTGCAATAGAGCGTAGCATTCAGTTAATTCTCGAGCTGCTCCCACCAAGTTTTTGCCATTGTCTGAATGTATAGATGATGGTAAACCACGACGGTCAGTGAATCTTGACAAGGCAGCAAGAAATGTTTCCGTTGTAAGATCCAGACATAATTCCAAATGAATAGCTCGAGTACGAAGACAAACGAATAAACAGATGTACGACTTAACCTTAACTGGACGACGAGTATGACCTTGACGAATGAGAAATGGACCAGCAAAGTCGAGTCCAACACGTTGAAATGGAAAAGGTGAACTGTTGTCTACTCTGTCAGATGGAAGATGGCCCATGAGTTGATGTAGAGTCTTTGAATAACTGCGACGACATGTAACACATTGATATGATATTGATTTTATCAACCTTCTCAAACTTATGATATAATAATCAGTAGAGAGAATAGCAATGAGAGTACCAGGACCTGCATGATGACAATCTTTGTGACGCTGATTAGCTAGAAGACGAGTGAAGTTTGACTTGCCATGAAGTAGAATGGGGTGTTGAGATGAGTATGGCAAATTTGACTGCTGGAGTCGTCCACCCACACGCACTGTTTTTGTTTCATCCAAGAAAAGGTTCAGTGAGGCCAAACGTCTTGGTGGGCTCACTTCGAGAAAATCTCAGGGAATGACTCCTGCTGAGCCAAGGAAATAAATAGAAAATGAGTTTGCTCAATCTCTGACAAGTGCAAAGTTTTACTTATTTCTCTGTCACTAACACATTTTCTAGCATTGGATAGAAACCGTCGAACCCAAGTATAAATTCTGACACAGTGATGGAGAGAGAAAAAATTCTTCCAAGGAAGGTCTGTTGTGGTTCCTGAAATCTGTACAGAATTTGCACTTGCAACTTTCTTTTCTTCAGGAAAGTTGACACAAATACTCTGGGTAGAGACAGGCCATTGTACAGGATGAAGAGAGAGCCATTGAGGACCCTGCCACCACAAGGAGCAGTTAAGAATTTCTGCTGGCATCAATCCCCTGGAGATATGGTCAGCTGGATTGTCTCTAGTAGAGACATGTCTCCACTGTAAAGAGGGAACACTACAGACAAAATCTCACAGACACGTACAGTAACAAATTGTTTCCAATATTTATCAGGTTTACTTAACCAACCTAACACTACCATACTGTCTGTCCAGCAAAACAAGTGTTCAGTCGATATATTGAGGTCTCTTGCAGTGGACTTCAGTAGGCGAACACCTTCCCTTCCAGATAGCTCAAGCTTTGGAATAGTTTGTTTTCGAACAGGAGTGACTCTTGCCTTGGAAGTTAACAGAGTGACAGATATTGATGTGTCCTCATGGATGCTTCTAAGATAGACTACCCCACCATATCCCTTCTCTGAAGCATCAGTAAAGAGATGTAGTTGACGATCTATAATAGGAGATAGAGAAAGAAAAGAGAGGACGAGGAATAGCATGATCAGATAATAAATGTAAGTCACTAGACCACTTATTCCAAACTGTAAGATGTTCTTGAGGAATAGGATCATCCCAAAGATGCTGAAGAAATGCATGGATTGTGAGAATAACTGGTCCAAACCACCCCATAATATCAAAGACTTTAGCTGCTGCAGAAGCCACAGAGCGTTTGGTGGGTACCTCATCTACGGACAGAGTTGGTAGGGAAACATAAAATACGTCACGAAAAATATCCCAGTGAATTCCATTCTTGGTCTTCAGATAGGTAGTGTTCAATATGGCAACTACCACAGCAGAACCAGTGAGGCATTCCCATTCTCCAACTGTCTTCTGATCTCCCTTCATCCACTTATTTGTGTCTTCAGAAGATAGAAGAATGTCTACTTCAGCACTGTATGACAATCAGCATTGGGATATAAATTCAAAGCAGACATAACCTTTCTATGGAGATCCAGGTCAACTCCTTGGTTAACCTTGGGGAGTTCATCAACAACGTGGCATTGGATAGTAACAGGTTTTTCTGATGGGTAATCAATTGACTGCAGCTGAACTTGGGTGATGTAAGTAGATTTGACTGTTCCACCAGCAACTCCTAAGATATCAAGATGCCTGGAAGAGAGTGGAGCACATAGTAATTTAGCCATCTTCTTTGTGATGAGTGTAGCTTCGGACCCTGGATCCAGGAAAAGACGACCAAATCTTGAGGCATGTTCAGATCTGATACCAGTCATAGAAGTTGCTAGAACTCTGGAAGAAAAATCTTTAATAATTACAGCATTATTCCTAGCAGCTTCAGTCACTGGAGCAGGAGATTCCTCATGGAGGAGACTGTGATGAAGACGTCCACAACTGCGACATCTGCCTGGACTACGACACTGAGTGCCGAGTGGCCAGAAGAAAGACAATTAAAACACAAGTGTAATTCCCTTACCACCTGGCTGCGTTGTGTAGGTGTCTTGTCTTTGAAAGTCTGACATTGAAAAGCCTTGTGTCCTTCTCTTTTACAAATGGAACAGATAGACTTGTTTTCTTGAGACCTGGCTTCCTGGGACCGGACTTTATTGTCCCTAGATCTAGTCTGAAAGACTTTAGCTCGTTTAGGTCCAGCAATAGGTTTGCAATTGGTCCCAGAAAATGTATAAGATGATTGATCGTCATCTTCACGACCTGAAAGGCGTAATGAGGATTGCTGAATGAAGTCCACTACTTGACTTAGGACAGGTGGGTTTGTAGATACTCCCTCAAAGCGGTCCCATTGTTCCCTGCACTCCTTTGAAAAACGAGAAGTAAGTAAGAGACCACGGGTAACAAAGGTGATACGTGAATGTGATAGTAATACGCATGTACATAAAAGAAGAATTGAGCATGCTCGGTAAGTGTGAAATGATGCATAAGTAAAAGTGAATGATAATTAGTTAGCTAATAGAGTTCAGTTGAGATTAACTTCTTTGGTAACAATTGTCTTTGGCTTTAGTATTACACAGAAAACCAGATTAATACTCATTGGACAAGAAATTTTACATTGCTATGCCTTGTGAAAATTTTCTCACGCCGCTTGTGCTATTAATCCTGAATACCACAATTTTGTGTGCCTATTATATCTTCATTAATAGTACGGTGCGTAAGTTGCTCATTCAAAAATGTATGGAAAAAATCGCTGTTCAATTGACGCACGGGGAAAGTGAAATAGCACGTAACTAATTGAAATAACTCGGTAACTAAGTGGAAACTAAGTGAAATACCTCGGTAGTTAAGTGAAAGAGTACGGGTAAGTGCGCATGCGTAGAGCGTTAACCTTGAAAACGTACAGTTCCAGTAGTTTCTAGTTGGAGACAATGTCCTTCTTTACCACAGTACCTCTACCCGTATTAGACGAAGTGTTTTACAACAGATTAGGAGGATTGCAATCACTTTTTTTAGTTGTTTTTTTTTTCTTTGTTGTTGTTGTTGTTTGATTTTTATGGTTTGAAGAATAGGTATCCATGAAAATGCCAAGTCCTACTACGTCCCCCCCCCACATTTCCATGCTATGTCTGCCACTGGATCAGATTATCTCCTCAGTCAGTGCAGTACTAACTTCCTTCTGCACTTCACAGAGATGGGATATTGAGAATAATTTGAGTTTGTGTTTACATTTTGCGCCAAGACCGGTGACTGAGTATTTGGTGACTATTTGATAAGATTTTTCTGGCCTTGCAGAGCTGATTATGATTCGCCTTGGGACCTAAATTGTTTGAATGTTTGATTACGTTTTGAACTACCCAATACAGCCCATTGTGAGCAGTCTACATAGTACATAGAGCTTTAAGGGCTTCCTACTTTTCCTGTTTTGGTGCTATTGTTGAGCAACACAAATGGAAACCCTTTCTGACCCCTGACCTCCAGGTTTTCTGCTATTGAGAGTAAATTTAGGGGTGTCCCCCTCATGCAATGCTTGTTAAGTCTCCTGACTTAATTAATTTGACTTCAAAAGGAACTTAAAGCTTTTTTGTTAGAGAAGTCAACTATTGTGATACTCTGTAGAAGCCTTTGGTAGAATAAGAATACTAGATACCTAGAAATTAAATGGTGTTGCACTAATAGTATATCTGGAAAAAAATAATGGATAGATTTTGCCACCAGCAAATAACAGGATCACACACATAAGGTAGATAAAAAATAGAATGGAGCTGCTATAGTCTATTCAACAGATAGTGAACCCTACCTATACTCATTGTATTAGTAATAAGTAAATAAAAGCTTTCCCACACAAATTATATTTGGGGAGAAATTAGATTCACTTAATTTTGGCTTACTACGTATTTTCAGCAAGCTCCACAAAATCGTTGTGGTAGACCAGATAATAAGAAGTGATGAAGTTCATGCATTACAATCAACCAGGTTACAATACAAGGTGAAAGTGTACACAAACTATACTAACATAATTATGAGAAGTTTTACAATCAACCAGGTTACAATACAAGGTGAAAGTGTACACAAAGTATACTGACATAATTATGAGAAGTTTTCTTCAAGGGTAATATGTTAAAATCCAGTTTGTTGTTAGGATATTTCTTTTCCTCAGAGCCGGCTATTTCACTCGCTTTCTTCACGGTCAGTTTGTAGCTTATGCACAAGCTCGAACCGGCCAATGGTGTGGAAGCACTCCAAGAGGAATGTCACGTTCCCTGGAGCAAGCATCTTTTTCTCCTCTAAAATATCGAAGAACTGGTAGCCTTCATTGATGTCCTTGGCTTGTGACTTTGGGACCAAATCTCTACACAAATAACATAGTTTAGCCACCTCCCGACTTGAAAGCTGCTCAGAAATTTGTAACAAGTACTTATGAAAAAAGAAAGTCATTTTGTTGTTTTTTTTATCTCAGAGATCATTCTGAACTCAGACCACAGCCTGAGTTTATATACTTTACCTTAAACCTGGAAGTTCTGTGATTTGTTAGAATTCACCATGGTAACGTGCTCACTGCAGGGTTGGTTTCTGGGAGTGTTTGTGTGGGAAGCCTGAACTGCAACTAAACTGACTCTCTCTCACTTCCTCTTAGAATGACCTCAGTCTGATTCCTTGGTTGGTTATGTTGAAAGGTCATATTGAATTTGACCCAGATAGCTTTCATTTCATTTGTTACAGAGGGGGGGGGGGGGGGGCGTTGAATCTTGCATATCCAATTGTGTGGTTGATGGTGGGGATTTATTTATTTATTTTTATTTATTAGCTTTTTTTATTTATTTATTGTTTTATTTACCATTCATATTTTATTTGCGCTTGTGGTATTTCATTGGTGGTATATCAAGAAACTATGGTCAATTGTTCTATTTAAAGTACCAACTATGCTGGAGGGTAGGATTGAAATGGTGTCCATTGGGAGAGAAATTGATTCTGCAAAATATATCATGCAGCTGCTCGCAAGCTGGATGCCACTAAAGCAGTTCTTGCCCAACTTCCAGAAGATTCTGTAGAAGTCATAAGGAGCAATTGGGAAGCTGAGGTAGGATTATTATTTTATATACATCATTATCATCATCATCATCATCATTATCATCATCATCATCATCATCATCATCATCATCATTATAGTCTTAATACATAATCATGTTCATTCATGGTGTAACCATAAAGCCAAGGTTGTATGGTATAATAGTGTTATTAGGATCTGTGCGCCAGGCCACATAGCTTGTACTATGCAGTTTAGTTTGCTCTACCATACTTGGGCTCAGCTTTTAGAATTCTGTCTTATAATTATTTGACTGACTGATACTTATTTTTTTGTTACATATTATTGTTATTTGGTGTTTTGATTAGAAAGGAGATGCCCCTCTCTCTGTGGTATTGATGAACACTATAAAAGAATTTCACTGCATCCAAGCTTATCTGGTATGTGTTTAGCACTTATCCCAAATACAAGAATTCACACTTGTTGAAGAATAATAAGTTGTGCATGTGTAGACACATTGCAATATCTATATAATAATAAGCTTGTCTGTCAGTAACAATAACAACAACATTGTGTGTATTCATGAATAATTTATGAGCTCAGCCAGGTTTCGTAAGGTATCAGCAGAATGTGTTGGTAAAGGGTCGTTGGTATTGCCGCTGGTGGTGTGTGTGTTCATGAATAAAGCTCAGCCGAGTTGGTGATGGCAATGGAGCATATATAGCTGAGCCATGTTGGTAAAGGGTTGTCAGTAATGATGACTGTGCGTGTTCATGAAATATGAGCCAAGTTGGCGACAACGATGGCTGTGGTGTGTGTATACTTATGTGTCAAGAAAAGTGAGGGGGGGAAAGCGGACTGATGTAACTAAACCAAGTGGCAGGGGGTGAAATAATGGATAACAATACCTTGTACTACTCCATCCCTAATTTACAAAAGTTATTCATCAAGTGACACTATGTGGCGGGGTACTTGCAAGTAATATAATGTTATATTACTGTCAAGTGGACTTTAGCTGAAAGCTTGTATAGTGATTAGCCACTCGTCTGGTTTGGAAGAGATTGAAAATGCTTAACCCATAAAAGATTTTGATATTTTGCATTCAAGCATAACCTTTGATTCTCACTAATAGTGAGCGTACTGACGAAGCTAACTAGTACACTTATAATCTAAAACAAAACGTCTCTCTCCACCATGTGTTTGCAGTAAATGGTAGCACCAACACCCTTCCCCTAAGCTTGAGCTGCTCGATATAATGAAATAATTGTGAATAGTGCATATGCCATTCATTTTATATACTTATCAATGAGGTAAACCTATTCCTATTGATTCCCACAATGAGGTATTTCCCTTGCTATACACTATAGATTCCTTTAACTTGAATCCCATTAACACTGGTTGTAACAATTTTAATTCACCAGTTATATATAGCCTTAAGGCATTATTTTGAATCTTCATCATAATGTAAAGTAAACAATGAAATAAATGAATAAGTATATTATATATATATATATATATATATATATATATATACCTACACTGTGAGCTATGAATATCCTGCACATGCATAATATGATCAGAGACTCATAAAATACAAAGAATTCTTCAAATAGTTGTAAGTTGATGCATGATATTGCATCAGATTACGTATGCCTGCCGCCAACTGGAATACCCCTACTAAAAGTGGAAACCCCAATGCCTCTGACTTAATATAGAACAGCGAGGGATATTGACCAAGTCAGTGAAACTGGTATGAGGTCATAACTGTTATTGTATATAGCCACACCCACCAATTATACACATGTCGTGTTTCTGTAGCCACTTCCAGTAATTCTATTCACATTCAGTTTATTCCAAGTATATTGTTATTAGAAAATATCAACAGCAGCTATATTCACTGTTCTATGACTCATGCTTTTGGGATCTCATCTGCATTCACTCGTACTTGTGTTGTTTTTATTTAAACAAGGTCGGCACCAAACTTTGGCTACCAACTTTTATAATATGTGTAAACACTTTAATCAATAATTAAGCCTACATTTAAAAAAAGAAAAACAGTTCAGGCCAAAAAAATAACATATAAGTGACCATAAAATCAAACTATATGATTAAAATGATTACTTTACCTCACTTGCGTGTGCCGGTAACTTAGTCACACCATGCCACAATGGTGTGACATCAGAAGACTAAAAGTATTAGAAATGGCACTAGCTCATTGTCAATGGAATTTGAACTCTGCTGTTACACTGATATCACTGATTTTATATCTAATAGTACGGTTACTGTGCTATTACTCATACATATACAAGCAGCACTTGACAGCTATAATTGTTCAATGAATGTTCCATTGGTATTTCTAATTGCTTCAGGAGCACAAGATCCAACATACAAATTATTTTATGAATAATATTCAGTTATACTTATTAGTTGTGCTTTTGCTCAATATTCAATAAATACTTAGAAATGTTTCTATGCATTTACTTTTTAGATCACGCATTAAAAAACCTTATTAATCCTTATTATATTAACCTTATTATTGTTGATGACATAATTTTCAAACTCTGAAATACGTAGCAGTGATATTTATGAAGCTTACACCCTTCACTAAAAGTGCCATCCTTTTTGTGTTTTTTTTTCTTCAGCATTTATAAAGTTGATTTTATTAAATTTACAAAGACAAGCATAAAATTAATAGTAATTAGTAACTTTTACATCTATATAATAATACACTTGTCTGTCAGTAGCGATGATGGTGTGTGTATATGAATAATTCGAGCCAGGTCGGTAAAATACGTCAATAACAACACCAAGATTGGTGTGTGTATCCATGAAAAGCTGTGTTGGGTTGGTAAAGCATCATCTCCTAATAATAATGAAGCACCAAAGGTGCGAATCGTCATACGCTAACTAGCTATTAAATCATTTCTTGGCCAATCAGGTATCAATATAGCTGTGCTGTGAAATATTACCACTTGCTTTAGTTATGTCAGTCCACTTTTTCACTTACTTTTATTCACCCATGTATTCATGAATACACTACACCTCCATCGTCATCATCATTGTGACTATGCTTTACCAACTGACTTAACTTTATTCATAAATATACACACGATTATCGTCAGACATCTGCCATGAACCCAGATGATTAAGAGCCAGTAGAGGAATTCAGCTAGAACATATCTACTTTTAGACTTATTCAGTACTGCTGCTGAGACACAAAGTCCCTTTCCTTGTTAGTTTTATTCTTCCCACTGATGTCTAGGCACTCACTGATTTCAAGGCATGTGGCACTTTTGCACGGTGAGGATGGTCCAACACTATACTGTAACCACTTCCTAGGTTTCTCTCAAGGCAACTCAATCCGCTTATTCAATGTCCTCTGCAAATTTTGTTTGTTTATCCTGCATTCAAAATCATATAATCACTATATTAATGAGAGCTGACCATTGATCAGGCTACTATGTGGTTTAAACTATACAATATTATATAGCTGTTTCCAAGTGATGTATTAGTATTGTGTCTCATTTGATTTGTTGAGTTTATGCTAATAGAACCATGAAAAAAAAAAGGAGCTAACTACTATATTCACTTATTGTTTGTTGCTGTTTATTGTTGTTGTTATTATGCTGTGTGTTCAGGCTGCCATCAGTTCATTTGATTCATGGCTGAAACACTACCACCAGAATAGGCCGGTATGTAAAGTTATATTTATATGTGCAGTTTTCAACAGCTGCAGTTTCACAAGACATAGACAGCTGTATATGTACACTACACATTATACATTGAAATTTGGGAGGGAGAGAGAGGGGGGGGGGGGGGGATGGGGTTTCTATTTCCTTGGGAGCAAATGTCCCCATGAAGGATTAAAATAATTTTCAGAAAAGGCAGGATTGAGATCTTCACAAGTTTTCAGATTTAGTTAAATGTTCTTTAGGAGCCTCCCCAGAGGTCTTCTCAGAGTGATTTTAGAGGGAACGTGGAATTTGAGCAAAAGACCAAGGCCTATCACGTAAGTCACCAAGGTTTAGTAGATATTTGTTTAGTTAAATAGAATTCACTTATTAACCCGTGCAAACATACACAAAAAGGTTATAGTATTCATTGTTTGTTTTGACTTTTTTCCCAAAGAGTATTCATATTAGTGATGGCTAGCTCAGCAGTATTCAATTGTATGTATGTACACATATACATCTGTCTATTTATGTATTGATTTTTTTTTTTTTTAATTTGATTTGATTTTTCAGTCAGAGGAAGCATTATGGCAGACTAAGCTCATGGAACTGTCCAAGGTCAGTCATAAAACTGTCTGGTAGTACATAGTGTTTGCAGCAAGATAAAATGTATGTGGAGTGAGATTACTGGCGTATTGATGTAGTGACTGGAAGTTTTTTTCCTTTTATAAAAAAGGTCACAATTTTTTTGTTATTTAAGCATCTTTTCAGGCACTAAGAATTCTTGTTTATAATTCTAGTCTCTCACCTATTTTGTATATGTTATTTTTCATGTTAATGGCTCCATTATATATGATCCAAGCCTAATAGCAAACCAGAATTAACTTGTGTGCAGTTGGCATATATATATTGTATATATTGAGAGAGAGAGAGCATTGCAATAGCATTTGATTGATTGATTGATTGATTGATTGGTTACTAATAGTTGATTGATTGATTGATTGATTGATTGACTGGAGTCATACACTTTCATTGAAGTATTGTATTAAAGTTACATTATATTGGTCACAATAGAAGTTGGATAAATTATTTATTTCATGGTATGGTAGTTGTTCCCATCTGGTGTGATAAAGCATCTCCATTCAGGCACATAATCTTTGTACTCAACTCCAAAGATCCTTTTCTGCTTTAATGTCCCTTTACCTATTATTGTTGTTCATGCATGGTTTTCAGGATGCAGAGACCAGGATGTTGGATATACTGATGTTTGCTGATGGAGGCTGGATGGTGGACTTTCCTCCAACTGTAAGTGCACTTTGAATAGCTTATGTGATGTAGCAACGGAGAGAAGTTGACTGTACACTAGGTGATTACTGCTTAACAAGTGCATGGTGTCAGCATGCATGTCTGTAGCAGTGTGATCCTGGACAGCTGAACCTCATACATATAGGAACCATCTATGAACGCTGGTTTGAAGTTCCTCATGATTCCAACTGCCGCCAAGAAGGGAACGCTCTCTCAGACATGGCAAAAATAATTGCTGACACGGCAAACACCTAGATCACTTGCATTTTTTTTTCCCAGTGAAGTTGTCAGGACAACATGTGAAACACAGCATTGTACTGCAGCATCTAAAATCTAATTGTCCGTTAAACCAGAAGTAATTTCGATCACTGTGCTTCTGCACAAATAGTGATGGTGCTAGCCTAGCTGCATTCCAATAAGAATTTTTAATATAAATATATTTATTCCACCCTAGATATCTTCACAATGATATTTTTAGGTGAAATAACTCACTATGCTGTACTGCTCAAGTTCATTACCCTTGTAGTTATAGCAACCAGCCAAACTTTTCAATTTTCTGGTTTTTACAGCTACCTTCCTCTGGGTGTGTGTGCCCTGCACAACAGGGTTAGAGCAGCTGCTAAAATATCAGCTGGGGGTGGGGGTAGCCCCTACAACCAACTTTACCCTGTGAGTTACCCTACCTCTAGTACTAACTATGGTAGTGAAGATATCTAGTGTGGAATAAACCACTTATTACACGTGTGAGAGTGTTATGGCGAGATATTTCACTCTCAGGCTTTATTTTCACTCGCCTCTGGCTCATGAAAATTCCTGCTCGTGAAATTTCTAGCCATATCACACTCTGACTCATGTAATAAGTATTATATATCTGTATATATATATATATATATATATATATATACTCATCTGTATATATATATCTGTATATATATATATATATATATATATATATACTCATCCTCGATTGCCTAATCAATAGAGATTTTACTTTTTATAATTTTCTTGCATTTTGTTCACGCGACACATACCTTCATTTTCCTTCATCCCCCCTCTTCATACTCCTGGCTACACTCTAGACATACAATAATAAATAATAAATGGGGAGCAAGACTTGTGAAGAAGTTGAGAATCAATATGATAACAACACTAATAACAGTGATAAGAAAATGAGTAATTAAATTATGGCACAGTTTGTGTAAGAGCTATCTATTTTAGATTCCATTTGCTGGAGCATGTTGTAATTAGATAAGAACAAAGCATGAGGAATGTATGATAGTTTTAGTGAGGCAGTCACTCGATCACATACATGCAGAACATCATCTCCACTTAGTGCTAGTTACCATAGGGCTAGAGCACCAGTTGGTATAAACCCTCATGTGTACAGTGTTGTCACTGTTATTACAGTGTTGTTGCTGTTATTATAGTGTTGTTATCAAAGATAATGCTTCTCAACTTCATAGGTCTTGCTTCTGCATTTAATATATGTCAGTTTATTAGAGTGTAGTCCATAAGTTTGCCAGGCTCTATGTTTGTATATGGAAAATTTAGTTTGGGAAGGAGGTTTGGGCAAGTTCTCTGCCCTTTGTTTATAATACTGTACAAGTTAAGAGGCTAAACAGAATATTATTTTTATTTATTAAGATTAATTAGCATGAAATTGTTATGATCTAAAATGCTGAAATTTAGGGTTCAGCCTAATGGGTTAATACACATAGCTTGCGAAATTAGGAGGAGAAGCTAGCTGAGAAATTTGGGGAATGTTGGGGTTGGGGGGGGGATTCAATGAACCGTGGTTTGTGAGTTGTTTGTTATACAATGAGGAGGTCGAGAATTAAGAAGGAGAGTACGAGAATGATTTAGTATATGTATATATCACTGGATTATAGTCTTTTATGGCTGTATTGGGAGAGTTGTTTTTAGTTGTTGTTATTACTGTTGTTTTACAAGACCAAAATCACTTAACTTATTGTGCATATCCTGTTGACCATGAGGCGCTGGTTCTATGTGTTGTGCAGGATTCAGCTGGTGTGGATGAGAACCGGACGAGGCAGATGCGTGTTCTCAAAGAGACGTGCATACCACAAATGGCATTTCTTCTGCACAGCGTTTTGCATTCCACAGATCAGTATTCCAAGGTTTGTATATTCTGTGCCTCCATTGTAAAGGAAGTTTTTGAGTCCTCTAAGGAAGTTGTGCCATTCCCTGAATAAAATATATAAACATGATAATTTTTATCATTAAATTTTCCCCCTCACCCCCACCCCCTTCATACATTTTAGTGCTTGAAATTGGCTGATGTCGTTGCATCGGAGAAGTTCCAACTATATAAGGTAAAATGTGTTGTTAATTTAAAAAATTATAAATTATATTGACATATACATGTACGGGCTAATTTTTCTAGTAAATGATCTAAAACTCCATTGAGCAAATCTGGAATTACAGCTATGCTCTTGCTTATACATTTTCTTATTCCAAATAATTGACCAACCGCATGTGATTATGTGATAATATAATTATATATTTTAGGCACTGTTGCTTGTCACCTAATGTAATCAAAGTACTCGTGTACTTTTGTCCTGCAGTTATTTCGTCAACATGAACTGGAGAAACTTTTGTCTCTCCTTCACAAGTCTGGTTGTGCCATGGTCAACGACACTACCACCAGCTTGGGTTACCCCATATGAAGGAACAGTCTTGATGTTTGTACTGTGCTTTATGCAATCCACTGTTCCAATTGCATTATGTACTCATTAAGATTAACTGAATGAATCTCATCAAATGATTTGTTAGTCAAGCTATATACTCTGAAGTGCACACACATGTACATGTACCATTGTGAAACTCCTCCCTCAAAATGTTGCATACCCCGGAAGTGGCGACCTTTGAACTGCATACTTGAAATATTATCAACGAGCAGTCGTTATTTTTCGAACTGCGAAGGTAGAGACGGTTCCCTGTCTGTCGTCCTATTCCGTGCCCTGGACGAAGTGGTACAATTTCTCTAGTTTCAGTTAGACTGCAGTTGTACAAACTACAAGGTTTTCTAAACTTTATCATGTTTACTAGATAGTAAGACAAGTTTTCGTGCACGCTCGCTTCGGTCGTTCCCTGCTTCATTGAGCGATTCTGTTTCGTATTGGACCAGTACAGTAGAGAAGTATAGGCAGTAAACATGGATTTGGAAAATATTATGCAAGATACTATTGTCATCCAGGCCAGGGCTAGAGAAAAGCAAGGTAGGTATGTTAGTTCCAGGGCTTGGCCCATCACCGTGTTGTGGATATACTGTTAGTTCTCCTCGGGGTTAAAGTTTGTAAGCCTAGAAGTCTAGGTATTAGTGCAATTCCCGTGCCGCTTTGGATTTTTTTCGTCATTAGCAGCTGTTGGCATCAGAAGTGGGCATGGGCAGCCTAAACTTGTGTAATACAATATAGTTTATATGTGAAGGCCCTGTCTGCCGAATATTTGAGGGGGTGAGGGGAGGAGGAAGAGCCTGGAAGTATTTTAGCTATGTTGATTCCTTGGCAGTGCAGAGTGATAATTGGAGTGACTGTGGCACTATAAAGACCTCTGGGACCATTGTTTGCACTCTATTGAGCTGAGTTGCCAGCATTTGTATGGGGAAAGCTGTTTAGCTGGTTTGATAAGAGAGTTGTGTTCAGTTCTTAGATAAGGACAATGGCTATTGAATTGGAAAATATAGTGGCTAACACTGTCATTCTGAAGGCAAGAGCTGGTAAGTTAGTGGGAAGTGATTCATAGTATGATAAGCTTAATCCCCTTCCTATTCCCACTTCTTTTATTATATTATAGAGAATTAGCCTTTAACAATTTACTCCATTGTGTATAGCTTCTGTGATGTGTGTGTTTATTTAGTGAGGTTGTTCTGTAAGATTGTGTACGTCGTGGTGTTGATACAATCCTCCCTCGTTTCCTGCCCTTGTTTCAAGTTGCTAATGCAGTCTTGAGTGAACCATTCTTTATTTGTTATCCTGGGAACCAGTTGGGGTAGTGGGCTATAGTAGTAACAGTGGCCCTGTTGGGCACCATGTGGGAGAGACCTAAGGGAGAATACAAATTCACAACATACTTACAGTAATGGTTCCTCTGGTAACTTTGTACTTATAATTTGTGTTTAAATACTTCTGCAGGCCATTTGTTTTCCTTTGAAATAGCTGCTCAGTTGCCTGAGAGCTTTGATTTACTTTGATTCTCATGTACTACTCCTTCTTAACAGCATAGTGCAATGCAGCTTTATGATAGTATGTCTTGCAATCCCCCTCCCTCCCCCCCTCTCCCCAATGAAAGAAATGACTGAGCTATTTCGTGACTCCAGCAGCCTTCACAACATTTCTGCTATTAGCTGGTATTCTGGTAGAGACTTTACAAAAGTACAACTATGAAAAGATTGTAAATATTTCTTGACCTGAGCAACCACTTGGCTAGCTGTTCTTACACACAGGAGTATTTTCACACTGCAATGATGAAGGACTCTATCTAAGTGTTGCGTCTTCTGGTGGTAATAGCATGCAATCTATTAATTAATTTCTAGAACTGACTGACTATCGCTATCCATTGAAAATAGATCAATTCCGAGTACGTGTGATGGATGGACTTAGGCTTACTCATATTTATGTCCACTTGTCTTGTCTTCCTTAGTTACATGGCATTAGTGGTCCTGTGGAGTGTGTGGCTTACTTATGTACATGTAACATACATGTCTATAACATGCATACACATGGACATGTACTACATACATACTCACATAAATACATACATGCATTGTAGTACTTAGTCGGGGGTTCACTTATAAGGTACAAGTGGAAGGTTTCACGATTAGACTCAAGTATCTGAATGTGTTTTGTGTGGTTAATTTGTGTCGACTTGAAGCCATACCAGTGAAGCTAAAGTTGAGGATTGTCAAAATGAAATTAAAAGAGAGACCTTAAGTCTCTATTGAGATGTATCCTATAATTCAAGAATCTTGCCAAATAGTCCAGCAAAGCCCCATTAGTTTCACAGTAGCATGACAGGACACAGCTGAACAGAGGTAGGAATGGGCCTAATGGATTATGAGGGAGTGCCCCTGTCTGTTAACTTCGTTCAAAGGCACTACTAGTGGTGGGCGGTAATTTATGCACACCAATATGTTTACAATTTTTTTCAAGTATGTTTGCTTACTAGCAAATTAGGAGGGAAAAAAAAGCAAGTGTGAACTACTTGTGCATTAAAAGCGGTCATGCTTGGGAGTGGAATAGAAAGAAAACCATCTTTGTGGTAGTTTTCGTCCTCTCCTCCATTGCACAGAACGGGCAAGCTGCAAGGTATCATTGAAATTGTATTGTGTGTGTGGAATTTTTAAGCACTAGTCCTAATCCATGTAGGATGGTGTGTTGAGGCATGCAAGGAGCTAAGGTGGATTGGAGAGTGTGATTTTCTATTTATGGGCAAACTTACTAAAGTGAGACATTTCTTGCTATAATAGTGCGTGTTTATGGGCAAACTTACTAAAGTGAGACATTTCTTGCTATAATAGTGCGTGTTTATGGGCAAACTTACTAAAGTGAGACATTTCTTGCTATAATAGTGCGTGTTTACTGGTGCAACAAGTGTTTTCACGTGTTAGATGTGTGTTGTCCTGTTTCCTAGCTAGGAAGATTTATGTAGTGAGTCTTCTGAAGTGATTTTTTCCCATGAATAGCTGGAGCTGGGGTTCACTCATCTGGTGCGTGATATTTTCCATCCTAAAATGTTGTTTAAAGGTATATGTTGGGGGTATTGGTGCACAGTAGGTTTGGCTTTTTGGGGGAGGGGGGTTGGAACAATATAGAGATGACTTTAAAAAATGCATTCATGTGTGTGCCAATCAATTGTTCTTTCATGTTGTTCAAATTGGTGCTGTGCTCCATTTAGATTTTATTACTCGGCTGCTCAGATACAGCAGCACATGTTAAATCTTGGCTTTTGATGGCGCATGATTACCATTTATCTAATTACATCAGCATCAGACATGCCTTGTTCCCTTCCCTGCCTAGGAGCAACCAGTGGGTATCCGTGAATCTTCCTTTCACACGAAGCTACTGGTATTCTGAAATTAGATAGGGTTGTGATATTGCTAATGCTGGAATAATAACTGGACCTAATGCCGGATGAAATGTATTGTTTTGGATATCACTTCTCTGTATTGTCATGCAACTGAGCGTCTTCAAAGTGACATTGCCTTTGTGTATTTTGAAGCGGGCGAAACATGGAGAACAAACAATTGTCGTATGTCATAGATTACATGTGTGTGGGGGTGTAGCTGTAAGTAATACCGATGTGTGGAGTTGATTTCTGTGTCTCCTCTCCTCCATTTTCTAGGGAAGTTGTTGCTTACTGCAGCCTGTGCCCGAGGTTTGTAGAATGCTTCCAGTGTGTGCATGACTTCTAGAAATGGGTTGAAAGCAATGTTGGATTGGTTCTTAGAGTGCTGACTCAGAGGTTGTCTTGTTCCACCAGATATTAGATATTATATTGTTTCCCAGCAGTTTCAATAATAGTGACCTATATGGTTCGACTGTAATAGTCTGTCAGTAATTATATACAATACAGTATATAATACATATAGTATTTATTACCTACTTGAAGTTTTTTTTGTTTTTGTTTTCCCCATTTTTTTTAAATACCTTTTAAATTTGAACTACGACTGTTTGCCAAGATGTGGTTCCAAATTTTCCATGGTACAACACAATAGTTTATGGTGTTCATCAGTCCTAATAGGTCAGGGTCTGTATAGCAAGGGGCACATAGTCAGGCACGCGTTTGTTGGGGTAGTCCGTAAAGAAGTGAAAACACAATGATGGATGTCCTTTGTATTGGTTGACACCAAATTAGCATTTCACTTATTGTAAAGTTCATGTTTACATGCTAACATAAGAGGAAGGAATGTTTAGCTATTGCAGCAGCCAGAATCTCAGCTTTGACTGCCTTTGCTTAAATCTTCATGCTATACTTTTGCAAAGAATTGGAGCACATTTTATACCAAACCACACCCCATTCCACCCACCACTTTCTGTCTGGTGTAATATAGCAGTATATTACAAATGTATTTACACTGTAACATTATTATTATTATTATTATTATTATTATTATTATTGTTGTTATTGTTGTTATTATTCATTTAAGTTCCATCTTTAGAACTGATTCTGCAGGTATGTGTTATGGTGCTGCCTAGATTAGAGGGTGTGGCTGGCACATCTATTAGTGATAATGATCTGTTTGAGGTTAGAGTAGCTGTGTCTGTCTCAAGTTATGCGTGTGTATTGCCATGGTGATTGAGTGGCAGGTGCGTGCCCTACTGTCATGTGATCACAAAATGACGGAAGATGGAAATTCTCCTGTGGCATTAATGGTTTGGTAGGAATGTGCAAGCTGCCGTATATGTAGGAACTCAGAAGTCCGAATTCTAGTGCGTGTGTGTGTGTGTGTGTGTGTGCGCGCGCGAAGCTAATGAATGGGTTCCTCTAAATTGGCACTATTTCTGTGTTATTATCTGTATTTGAATGGGTGGAGTTCAACACCCCTGATGCAGTTCCCCTAATACTCCCGGTTTTTGTATTGGTTTCAATGCACAGTGAAGTATTACTAGACTTTTAAATATACTACCTCCCTGCAAGTTTTCTGTAGTTCAGAGGAAAAAACAACAGGCTCAGCTTTTTTGTGGATTTAATATTGTTACTTGGGTTATAATTAATCGCATACTGCGATGTTGAATTTCAGTTCATCGTATTCTATATTCTTGCTCTCCCCGAGCTAGCTCCCTCAATACACTACAATGTCTGATCACACTGTTGTAAGCATCGTAGAGTGGTCCTTCCCCCGACTTGTGCCTCAAGTAGTAGTTACTGATCATTACAATGCCATCATTCCTGGCTGGTTGTGTGGTTGAGAGGCAGTGGAGGAAGAAATTCTGTAATTCAACACTTATGTATCACTTAGAAACCGACAGAAATTGAAGCACAATTGTGTGTGTGTTGTATGGGTGTGTGTTGTGTGTGTGCATGCATGTGTATGTTATGTGTGTGTTGTGTGTGTATGGGTGTGTTCGTGTGTGTTGACACTAATTTTGTGTTGTTGGTATGTGAGGGATTGGGCTAGACACTCTCAAGCAGAACACTATCAACGTAAGGATTAAAAAGCAACAACAACAACTTTGTGGTAAATCACTCCACCAGTTTAATAGTCTTTTTTTTTTCCTTTTTTTCATTACAAATTTGATGACAATCTCCAATATCAGTGTACAATTACCTCCTAAGGAAGGTGTGTGCGTGTGTGTGTGTGTATGTATGTATATATATATATATATATATAGCATGTTTGCATGTAAGAATATATGATAGTGTATTTGTAATTTTATACGCCGAGTTCATTACATTTTGTTTTCCAAACAGAGCATGTATGTCCTACAGGCAAGGTACAATGTGCATGTGTGGGTGGTCTACTTGTGTTACAATCAACAAATTCAAGTTTTACTATCAGGTCTAAACATGGACTACAATTCTCCCCCTCTCTTTGAACACATGTTTTTAATGAAACTAATCAATTTAATAAATTCTCCCACCCCCAAGCAGCGTAACCAGTAAAAATTCATTCCAGATCACGATATGTGTGTTTTGTTTTGTCAGTCACTGTTAGCAAGTGCCCTCCTATTAGATTCTAGTTTGTTAGTAGGCACAGTGAAACCTAATATAGACTTGTAAGGCTCTCTAAAATGTCCAGCTTATAGGGCATTTAGAGATTAAGAATTTTTGGAATACCACACACATAATATAGCGGCACAACGTGACCTGTCTCTCTGCTACGATTCATACGTGGGGCGGGGCTACAATGGAAGATTGATCCTCAGAAATGTACATATGGTAGAACTTCAGTGAGCTCAATTGGCCATATCAATTAAAGAATCGTTAGAGGAGGGGTTAGTTGTGTTAATTACACTTGTCCGTTAAGTGGTGTTGGTGGCACTTTACTTGGCACGTATGTGGTGTGGTGTGCGGGTGATGTGATAGCCACTTGGCAGAGTATTAGGTATGCCACCCACTAGTTCTGTATGTGCGCATGCACGCACGCACAGTAGTAATTAGTGTTCATCTTCGGAGGGAAAAGGGGGGGGGAGATATTTGGTTCTATTATCCTTTGGTCAGTCAAATGAAGAATATTTTCCTGATTCCAATACTTTTTTGATACGTTCTCTCTTCTTCTCTTTCTAATGTTATATCTTGTAATGTATGGTAAACCTGTTATTCTTGCAGGGGACAGAGGTCGTAGTAAGAAGTGGAGGGAGATTCTCAAGTTACCTCCAGTGGCCCAATGCCTGGGACTCAGAGATGAAATAGGTAAGGATGGGTCAATGAATGTGGTTGATTAAAAAATAAAAAAAAAGGAAGTGTCTCTTACACAGTATGGAAAGAGCTGGCTTAAAAGTTTGTGTTGTCTAGTAAGTGATGCATCACAAACAGTAAATGAATTGCTTTAGCGATGCAATTATGCAGTGTAATAGATTCATAAATGATAAGTTTACAAGTCTCATATATAGAGACAGTGCAGTTACAAATTCTGTCCCATGAAAGGCTGCATAATATTGTATATAAGGTGGTGTTATGGTACTGGTGGTTGTGTAGTGTTGGCAATGACTGGAATCTATCACCTGGTAGAGAATGTGAAGATCACTGAGCCAACATTAAACTTTTCCCTCCTTTCCTCCTATGTGGTGACCGTTTAGGCAGGTTATTTAAACGTGACAAAGACAATTTAAGTTCCCTATTGTCTATTACAAAATAGTAAATGTTACTGGAGTTGTGTGTGTGTGTGTGTGTGCATGTGTTTACGTGCATGTGTCTGCTTGCATGCGTGTGTCAGTAATCTCACACATGTGTTTATAAAATGTGGAACTGAAAGCTAGCAGAATGGTGGGTGTCTTTGCTATTATAAGTGAAAGTAACAGTTTTCTTATGCTTTAAGAGGTCAAGAATTAGAAGAAACAAGATAGCTGTACCTATGTCTCAGATGTATTCATGTGAGAGTTGCTTTCCTTGTGAGGCTCAGCTTCATGCAGCTAGCAGTAGCAGTAGTCAGGGCTTCATACAGAGGGGGGGGGGGGGTTGGGTGGCCCGGAAATTTCCCCCCCCCCCCCCAAGAAATCTGAATTTTTAATTATAATTATGAATGGTAACTCGGAGCAAAATTCTTTTTTATTATTAAAAAAAGCACAATTCTTCTACTTTTTTGTTTGAAAATCTCTAGAACTTCATCAAAGTTTACAGCCGAAAGTTCAGGGCCTCAATGACAATTCTTACAAGCTGACGAAGGTTGTAGTCAGTGATACTGCTGCGTATACGGGTCTTAATGAGCTTCATATCTTTCAGCTGATGCTGTTCCAAGGAAGGATGAGGAGTGTGTTCAAAAGTTTAAATGTTTTTGAAAAAAATCCCTGTATACCTCTGAAGTTTAACAGTGGACAAAGCAGCTCATATTAGAAATTAGCGCCCCCCCACCCCCTCGAACTTTGAGGACCCGCACCCTCCACTCTCTGTGGCCTTTTGTTTAGCCACACTTCCTAATGGATAAAAAGCCCGCCCCCCCCCCCCCAGAAAAAAATCCTGTATGAAGCCCCGGTAGTGCTGCACCAGCTTGGTGGCAGATGGGTGAGATGTAATGTCATGATCTAGTAGGAGAAAAAGTGAGAGCTACCTATTTGGTTCTTGAATTTCTATAACTTGATCTTGGATCATTAACTTAAATTAATTATAATCAGGATGATAAACTATCACTATGAAGCTTCATTAGCTGTCATATTATATCCCTCTCACTTATGTCCCTCTGTGGCCTCTACGTTGCAATGTCATGGTTCAGGGATAAGAATGACAAAGTACACTACTATCTTACTGCCTCACTGATTGCCCTAATGAGTCGTTATCTTTGCCACGCAGGTTGTCATGCTTTTTTTTTTTTTCTTTTTTTCTTTTTTTCAGTTTCTTTTTGTGTTCAACTTGAGGCAAGATGTCTTTCATGAGTACTTTTCCTTTTCTGCTATTTTTGTTTTGTTGTTAGTTGTTCCATTGAAACTGTGGGATGGAGTGTTTGTGTGTTTTAATTACACAGTGTTAGCCATGTATTGTATTACAACTATTAGTTTGGTGAAGAATGTGATGAGTTGCTTTGAAACCAGAGATAGTTTTCTAGGAAGAATTTTTCGTGGCACCGTTCATCTCCAAGCCTATCTGTTGCCATTGTTGTCATTGTTCCAGAGAAGTGATGGGTTTTATTTCAAGTGATACGATAGCTATCAAACCTGTACCTTCTGAGAAGTCACTTATTGTTAGTATTTGATGGCTTCCTAGACCACTTCATATGAGTATTGGTAGGCGTGTCTGGAAGTAGTGCCTTCTACTGACTCTGGCTAATGCTGAGCGGTGCTCATTATTAAGAAAGAGAGAGTAATAGTAATTTGTGGAAGGGGAAAGGGGGTTGGAACAGAATGAGTAGGGTGTGCATTTAGTTCAACTGATAGTGGATATTGTAGCTTAGGATATTTTGTACCCCATGCTGATTCAGTGGAGGGGAAATTAATGTCACGATTGTTTCTCCATGTTTATAATTTGTGCATGTGTACATATTCTCTTACATTATAATCCATAATTACACACACACACACACACACACACACACACATTATACCAGTCTGACAGCAAGGCTCGTAAGACCACAGGGTGGGATTGCTAATGGAGGTATGTGTGGGAGGGCAAGGGTTGAGCTTTGACCTCTTCAGCGTCATGGAAACATACCAGTGCCTGCTTGTTCCTTGCAGTGTCACCGAGTACACCTCGTAAAGTTATGTTTGTCTTTCAGTCAAAACTTTGGCGCCTGCCGTGTGTGTGTGTGTTTCATCTCCCTCTCTCCAATATCTAAGTTTGTATAATCATATTTGAAGCAGTCCTTCACTTCAGAAAACTCTGAGCTACAAACATGCAATAAATATTCTCAAAGGTGGCTTAATAAATATTGCTCTAGTCAAGTACTTTTAGTGTATCCTGTCAAAGTATGTGTGTGTGTGCATTTTGTTTCTCTTGCAGATCACAGCTATGAAGGTCTGATAGAGGAACAGCCCATCGGCAAGTGCCTGTTTGAAGAGTTTTGTGGCAAGGATGACACGTTGTCCAAGTGCCACCAATTCATGGCAGCCCTGGATGATTTCTCTCTGGTAGCAGAGGAGAAAAGTGCAACTACTGGTCAGATGATATACCACGACTTCCTGTCACCTGAGGTGTGTATGCATGTGTGTATTATGCATGTATGTATGTGTGTGTGTGTTTTGTGTCGGCGTATATACGTATGTACTAGACATGTATGTGTAATATGTTTGTGTGTATGTATGTAAATTCCTGTGTATATAAATGTGAGGTTGTGATCTTTGAGACATACTCCAATGTTCCTTGTACTACTTATTGGTCCTCACAGGAACCTAAGCGACTCAGTCCTGTTCCCTTGGAGATGGTGGCTGGTATCCCAGAGAAGCTCATGCAACTACCAGTGCCCAAAGATGTCTTTGCTAAATGCAAGCAGTGAGTGGAATAAAAAAAAAAAAATTTTTTTAATTAGGGCAACATTTAGGGGTGGGAGTGCGAAAGGGGCATTTGTTGGAAAAGTCTTTGATTAAGCACTCCAAGGTTTCAATACACAAAAGAATGTGTCTACAATATGTTTACTTTCAATGCCCTGCCTAATATCTAAGAAAGTTGCTTTTGGTCGTAGAGCCCTGCTGATATAGGTATCACTTTTTTTATTGTAAAGTTAGCCAACATCCTTACAATTTTTTTTATAGCTCCACAGTATAATAAGGATTTTAAAACATTTATCATGCTCACAATACTGTGTACTTGCAGCTGTAACTAGTGTCGTATATACATAAGTACCAGTATCAGAATTGCTTAACGGTATAAACAACTGTGTAGGACCATGAGCTGATTAATTAACTTGTGTGCATTTACTTCACTTTAACAAACAAGAAGTAGATTAGGTTGATGGCCCATTCCAAGGTTAAATGTAGTGGCTTATCGCTAAGTTAACTTTCTCGAGCACACAAGTAATATAGGATTAGCGACGGCCTTACGGGTTATAATAACTTCTTCCAAGAAGGACAGCTTGTGGAGTACCCGTGAACTGATAATGTACTTGACAGTATGTTGTTGTTGTTGTTGTTGTTGTTGTTGTTGTTGTTGTTGTTGTTTAGGACTGCGAGGGAGTACCTGAGTGGCCAGCCATTCATAGACTATGTGGAGAGTCAGTATTATTGGAGGTATCTGCAGTGGAAGCACTTGGAGAAGTAAGCAATTACTTGTTTAGGTGGGAGGGGTTTGGATTATGATTATGGGATATTACAAGATTTATAAGTCGGGGTTTTCTGTTCCTGGCATTAACCCATTTATGACCACTTGCTGTGTAGTATGAAAAGTATATGATTTTTTTTTTTCTTAAAAAACATTCATTTGAATTTTTGAAGCATGTTAGAGCCACTATTGTGCAAAAAAAAAAAAAAAAAAAGTATGTTAGTCCACGTAGAGAAGAGCTAGAAATTCTGACTTATCATTAGCGGTACTGGATGAAGCTCAATTTCTGACTATCTCAGAGTTGCTACAGGATTCAGACGGAATGCACGACTTATTCGCCTTCCAGTTGCGGAATTCTAGCTTCAGAATTCCGTATTTTAAAATTATTGGGCGGACATTCCAATAGCCTTTTTTTTTCTTTTCTTTTTTATCATGAAAAAAAAAATTCAGTGCTTTCATTTCAATTTTTATTACAGATCAGAGTGGCATATCAACAGAAATACAGACATAATATTAAATTAATGAATTTATTTTTTAAAAAGCAGAAGACCCTAGAGAGTTGATGAAGTGTAGTAGGGTGAATTACTTGCTTGTGTGAGGTGTATCATTTACTACTGTACCTGGCAACCCACTTTAGCTTATGATGGGTACTATTAATGTAGCTGAAGATAAACTCATGTTCCTATGTCAGCTACAGTTGATCCAGTCACTATGCCTCAGAGCAAACATCTTCACTAACTCAGGAATGGTGGGAAGCTATTTGCAACATTTGCTGGGAAAAACTAATAATTTTACTACCGGTGGGAATTTTTTTGGTACAAAAAAATTGTATCAATAGTCAGCCTTTCTTTAGGGATGCATGCATGCATGTAAGTTCACATATAACACTGGCAACATACTGAAGGACTTTGTGCCAAGTGTATAGCTCAATGTTTCCACATAGCAATGAATAATAATTCATTTTGCTGGACTGTTAAGCCTCGTTTCTCCTCAGCTCCAACTCTGTGGAGAAGTAGTAAAGTAGTGGGTAAAGGGTGGTTGTAATAGGAGGTTGAACGAAGCACAGCTGGTGGGTGAATGTAAGCAAAGTAAATGCAGTTTCCTGTATCCATATTGTTGTTTTGGGGCTTACACTACATGTATGTTTGTGTGTGGCTGTTGTGTGGGTTCTTGAGTGACTGTAGTACATGGTTAGAGGGTGCTTAATTCTGTTGCCATGGAAATGCTGGGTGTGCCACCAGGAATGTAAGAGAGAGAGGTAGTGTCCTTACCACTTTGTGTTTTTATTGAATTCTGAGACAAGCTGACAAATTGTTAATATTACCAAGATTACATGTAGCTGGTTTTTGCTGTTGTTTACATAATAAATATTTTCTCTTTTTTTAGAGCTCCCATAACAAAGAACTCATTTCGTGTGTATCGCGTACTTGGTAAGGGAGGGTTTGGTCTGGTTCACGCCTGCCAAAGTAAACCAACGGGGAAGATGTATGCCCTCAAGAAGCTGGAGAAGAAGAGAGTAAAAAAGAGAAAGGAGAAAAACTGGCTCTCAACGAGAAGGTCATTCTGGAGAAGGTGGACAGCAGATTTGTGGTGAGTAGTGAGTGGCGGCTTGGAGGAAGTGAGAGGGGTGGAGTTTGCGGGGGGGGGGGGGGGGGTAGTTGCTTCAGTCTCTTCTCTACTCTGTGGGTTTATCCATGGAATAGATTGAAGTGCAGGTGTTAGTTAGTGTCCATTTGTGTGTGTGTGTGTTTGCCATTTTAGGTGAGTGTATCATGTCAATTTAGGTGTGTGTATGTGTGTGCAGTTTCAGGTCACTGAGTTCTAATGGACCTTGTTGGCATGAGCTGGTTTAATTGATAGTTCTTGTTTGGGTTGTTGTTGTTTTTTAATGGCCCACAAATCCCCAGTGTTTTTACATAGCATGGCATGTCAGACAGAGGAATGGGGCGATCACATGTACCATTTCATATGTTCTTGTCCATCTTTTTCACACGTGTGCAATATTCATATGCACGCATTCATGTATACTTACACACACACACACACACACACACACATATGTAGACCCCTACAAACACAATGGCAACAGTGTGGATTGGTATCATAGCAGCCCAGCATGCATGCATTGGGTTATCTTTTGGACAGCATGCATGGCTTTTGTTCCACTTGTGTGGCTTACTGAGTATGGATGGTCGGCATTGAGTGGGCGTGAATGTTGGTATGGTTACCCGTCATGCCCACTAAACTGAAACTGAAAGTGCCATAAAATTTAATCCATTCAAGAGCGAGCACAGTACCTGTGTACTATAATTATTCTCCTTGTTGTTTTGTTATTGTTATTACAATGATGAAAATAACTAGCAAGTACCCTGCCACATAGTGGCACTTGACATATTGCAAAGTAAGAATGCAGTAGCATTAATTATCTTACTCAGTTATCATTCTCTACCATTGGTTAAGGTTACATAAGTTTCCCTCTCCTGCTCTCTTTTTTTTTCTGAACTATCTGAGCTTTTCTTATCCCCCACCTTTCCTTTATTCAGCTCTTCTTCTTGAGTCATGGAGTCCCCTTTTCCTTTGTCTATCTCTCCTGCTTCTGAATTTCTGTCCTACTTTGAGAAACTTTTGTCTTCTATTTTGTACTTTAGCCTTTCTTTTGAACACTAAACCCCGCCTTTACTCGTCACCCGCTTTTTAGTTATAATTAATCGCTTGCCTTTTTGCCTTCTCTTCCCTTCCATTTTTAACCTACATCGTCTTACCTCTCTGATTCCATCCACTTTTCAGTTACAATTAATCGCCTTTTACGTACTTTCGCCATCTTTTTTTAAACCTACACCGCCTTCCATCATCTATTGCACCCGCTTTTTAGAAATAACCAGCACGTAACTGACCTACCGTAAAGTGACGATGCTTTACCAGACCGTGCAGAGAAGGTTCTGAAGTTATTTTGTGTGTTAGTCAGATACATGTATGTACACAGCTATATGTTACACATATATTCCTGTGTGTGTGTGTGTGTGTGCAATTACAAGTGTTAAACTTCCTCAATACTACATGTTTTCTTGAGCAGAACCAGCTAGTAATAATCGTTTCAATATAGGATGGTAATGGGTCCATTGTTAAATCATTAATAAAATATTGAGTGCATTTTATTAGAGCAGGTCATGAGTTTGACTTCCGCCACTTTCATTCCATTACATCTACATGCTGCCTACAATGTGTGTGTGTGTGTGTGTGTGTGTGTGTTACAGGTGAACCTAGTCTATGCGTACCAGACTAAGGATGAGTTGTGTATGGTCCTGACTCTCATGAATGGAGGTGATCTTCGTTTCCACATCCACAACATCGGAGTGCCTGGCTTGGACATGGAGAGAACGGTCTTCTATGCGGCCGAGATAGCTGCAGGATTGTCACATCTGCATGCGTGCAGAGTGGCTTATCGGTGAGTCTGGCATGGAGGTTCTCATGTGTGTGTGTGACGTTACACTTGTCATACTAAGACATTTTGGTTGCTTTGTGTTTGTTTTGTTTATAGCATTGTTGTAGCATTAACTGTATGTATATGGCTTTCTTAGTGCAGAGTTTGGTATGTCACTTCTGTTTTATGTAATTCAGCTGTAATGCAACTTGTTCATTTTTTGATTCAATAAACAGCTTGGAGTGGGGGGGGGGGGGTTGAGATTATATCATAAAATTTTCATCACACGGACAATGCTTTATGTTTATTAGCACACTTTTTGCGATTGCCAAAATATATTTAGTGAGTAAGAAAAAAAACTAACTTGATCGACACTTGACCTCTTTTCTTACTAAGAAACCCTCCCCCCCCCAAAAATAATAGCTGAACTCAATTATCTTTAAAAATTTTAAGCATCATCTGAAAAGCAAGAATGCCAGAGACCTTTATCTTTTAATTAAATTATGGTTTGGCGGGCTAGCTCACACCGCGTCATCATAATACCATCAAGTGCACTACTTGTTTCCATGCAACTGTGTGTGTGTGTGTTTGTGTGTGTGTGTGTGTGTGCTTGCTTGCTTTAATTAAAGGAATGCTAACAGTTGCAGATTTCCATCAGTTTGTTACCAGTTCTGCCTTTGTACCACTCAGGCAACATTAACGCTCACAGAGACTTGTCTAACCGCACAACTAGTAAAACTGTAGCAGTAGCAAGTATTCATAAGCTTCTTGGCTTTCACTGACCTGTTCTTAGCGATGCCATCCAATGAATTTCACCTTTGCCTTGAAAACAGTGAGAGGACAGATAAGAAACTGCTTTAGGTTGGAGGAGGTGAAGAAATTGTTTATATGTGCCGAAAGTAATAGCTAAAATAGCTGATTTGGTTTAGCTATGGTCTGGCTGTGCAGATATAAGGCGAGTGAAGACAAAACCAACCACTGGTTATTAGCCCAAGATTTTCAACGATTGCACTCAACAGCTAAACACCCGAACTCAGGGACTCGGCCATCTTGCCCAATAGTTGCACGCTGGAGAAGATAGAGACAAGCTTGTTTGAGGAGGACGTTTCTTATCGTAGTTTCTAAACATCGTGTTACATCTTTATGGTGTGATATTCACACTCAAGCTGTATACTGCAGTATCTATATGTAGATTGCCACATTTAGCACTCCATATTCTGGATATGGAACTTTATGAAGTTTCATGTGAAGTTTTGTGCTCATATTACCATTTTTGGGTCATTAAATAATCAAGAGTAACAGAGGTTTACTCGCAATATACACATACAGTGGGTGTGGTCATTCACTGTCTCTGGCTGGTATGTGTCTTTAGGGATATGAAGCCTGACAACATTCTTCTAGACGACCACGGTAAGTGGTGGAACGTGTGTGTGTGTGTGAACATAATAATCAATGGCAGCTGCTATTTATTTGTTGTTGTTGTTGTTAAAGGTCATGTTAGGATATCAGATCTTGGTCTGGCTGTGCATATTCCTGAGGGCCAGTCAGTGAGAGGACGAGTGGGAACAGTCGGATATATGGGTGAGTTCCTGATAGTGCTAGGGTGTGGCTGCATGTCACTATGAGAGGGTGTGGCTGCATGTCACTATGAGAGGGTGTGGCTGCATGTCACTATGAGAGGGTGTGGCTGCATGTCACTATAAAAGGGTGTGGCAGGGGTGTGTGATGCATGTCAGTAGAGTTGATGAATGTAGACTACTGACTGACTTTTCTTAGCCAGTGTCTCCACTTCTACCCAATAGTCAGACTGTCCTATAAACCCATTTAGGCATGTATATCAGTGACCCTGGTGCTAGGATTTATGTACTAAATTACATTCATTTTTTTATAAATGTTGTTTTACCCCTCCATCTATTTCTAGCCCCTGAGGTAGTTGACAACCATCGCTATACTTTCTCCCCGGACTGGTGGGGCCTGGGCTGTGTAGTGTACGAGATGATCCATGGGGAGTGCCCCTTTCGTAAGAGGAAAGAGCGAGTCTCCAGAGAGATTGTTGAGAAGCGAGTGAGAGAGGACACACCCAAATTTTCTGACAAGTTTTGTGCACATAGCAAGTCATTTTGCTCCATGGTAGGTAGTTATACAGTGGTTTTGTGTATGTGTGTGTGTTAAAACTGTTTGGTCTTTTTCTTTGTAAAAAAAAATTATTTAATTTTTTTTTTAATTTTTTTTTTTTTTTTTTTTTTGCGTTTGTTTTTGGTATTTCTGTATTCTTGACAATAACATTTCTTCTCCAGCTACTGGACAGGTCTCATTCTAGTCGTCTGGGTAGTACAGGGAAAGGATTTGAGGAAATGAAGACTCATCCTTTCTTCAAGGCAATCAACTGGAACCATTTGGGAAAGGGAATTCTAGAGCCTCCATTCAGACCTAATGTACGTTGGTTTCATCTACTCTTCAGTGGTATGCATTCACCTAATTTTACACATGCTTATTTGTTTTGTAGTTTTAATAATGGAGACCAAATATTTTTAATTCTGTATTGTTTAAAAAAAAGTCTGTGAAAGAGAGAGAATACATCTAATTGGTATCTTGTAAGATCCGTAGATTAGTCCTCTAATAGTTACGAAATTATTAACTAGCACATTCCACTATTTACTATTTCATTAAGTCTTTTATAGCTCTATTCTATAACATCCAAATGCTATAATTATGACAAGTCCAAGGAAACCAGCCTGCCTTACCACCTATAGATGCAAAGCATGTTGCACATTAGTTATCTATTGTTACTAAATGTGATCATTGCTTCAAATTTTTGGGTATAGCCTCGGGCTGTGTATGCCAAAGATGTATTGGACATTGATGCCTTCTCCTCCATCAGAGGAGTGGAGATTGTAGAAACAGATGAGGAGTTTGCTTCCAAGTTCTCCACGGGAGCATGCTCTAAGCCATGGCAAGAAGAGGTGAGGAAATGCATCTCCTGAGTGACTTTGTTAATGTTGACTACATCTGCTCTACTAACAATTTTTATTTAAACAAAAAACATAGCTTTTGCCAAACTAGGTTTATGAAACTTAATTTATTGTGAATCTGGGTGCATAGAACCTCAAACTGGGTCCATAAAACCTTGTATAACAGGCTTTATTTCACCTTAGTGATATAACTAGATGTAAAAGTCTTAATTACTGCCAAATCAGGTGTGTAAACTTATTGGATGATTGGATGTGTGAATAGCAGGTACTGAGAACTTCCATTTCAGAAAGTTCCTTAGCACTACTAAACATATGCCTTTAAATAATGAACAAGTGAAACTAAAATGATATACATTATACATACCACAATAACTGTGTTATGTTAGTATGCTGGTATATACATTAAATGTTGTTGTTGTTGTTGTTGTTGTTGTTGGCACATTTCAGATGATTGAGATGAAGTTATTTGCTGATATCAACAAGATGCATCCCATAGAGTCCATGACTCTGGAGGCCAACACTCTGTCTCCAGAGATGGAAACCAAGAAAGGATGGCTCAGGAGACTCTTCAGGTTTAAACGCCAGGTTAGAATATAACACACATATACTTTTTTTCAAAATGTCTAAATAAATCTGACGGTAAAAGGGTTAACAACCTCAAACATAATATTTACATAATTATTTTTGTTGTTGTCATTTATCATTCTTTGTTTTTGTTTGCACCAGGTGAGTGCCCCTCCAGGTACTGTGAAGGATACCAGTACCCAGGGTGCAGTCGGCACATCATCCAACGTCCCTGGTCACTCCAACCCCAAGACAACGAGTGTGTCGGCCATTCCTCCTACCATCAACTCCCAACAGCAGAGGACACAATCACATGGTCTCATTGCTATACCAGAAATAGGAGTATCAGGCTCCACCCCTCCACCTGATGACCATACAAACTCCGCCCCTATTATTCGTAGCCACTCCTCTGCAGCTGCCCCAACTCTGAATGTCTTGAGAAAGAGTGTCTTGCATGCGTCTGAAGAGAACGTGCAAGACCCCAACCCTGACAAGGATGTGCACATGACCATCGTTGAGGCACGCCATCAGGAGGGAGGACAAGCTCTAAACCATGATGCCCCAGTGGAGGCGGAGCATGAACATGAACATGAACACTCTTCAGGATCATCTTCTAGTTCAAAACATGACCCTCCCCCCACTCCTTCCCTAGCCAATAGCAATTGTAATCCCTCAGATTAAAATGGTTTTTATTTTTATTTTATTTTTTTTTAACTGCAATTGTCCAGCACAAGCATCAAGTCTATTTTAGTCTTACTATGATTATATTAATTTATGTTCACAGATATTAGATTAAAAATTTGTGGTTGTCACGCTGCTTAAATGATTTTTTTAATATACATATATTTTGTCTTTGATTGTTTTGTTGATATCAAGCAATTGTCGATATTATACTTGTCAGTAAATTATCCTGTTTGGTCATTCCTAAAATGAGGCCATAATTGAAAGTATGTGTGTGGGAGGAGAAGTATGTGTGTGGGAGGAGAAGCATGTGCAGTGAAAGGGGAGCATGTTGCGACTTTAAAATACACTTGGTAAAGTATGACTACTATTGTGTGGTATAAAGCTTGCCACATATAATCCCTGAATCTAAACGTATGGACTACATGTATTCATAGCATAATTACCACAAGTTGTAATATGTATTGTTGGAAAATCCATTCTGATATTTGTAACTTTACAACCAGTATCAAAAAAAAAATCGTACCTATTTTTTTACTCGAGAGATTTAAATTCCATGATTAAATAATGAGGTGGGCAGTTTTGTAAGTTACTATGCTGCCTTCTCTGGTGTCTTGGCTTCCATCTTCTCTGCCTCCTCCAAAACTCCTTCTTTCTTAATGAGCTCCTTGATCTGGTCAATGTGCTCAGGCTTGATGTCCGTGTCTTCCAGGGCTAGGCTCTCAATCACCTAGGAGACAAAGAAACAAGTCCATTATCACCCAGATGGTAATACAGATCAATCTCATAGGAGACACCTCAATTAGTGACCCAGAAACAAATAAATTAATCGGATTTAAAATATTAAATACTCAAATCAAATAAATTCTTTTTAAAGTAAGACTAATAGCAATGAATAAAAATGCTGAATACTTTTAAAAGATTAGCAGCATTAACCCATTCCTTTAGATAGTGGAGGGGAAAACAGAATGAATCTCAAGTTATTGCTAGACAGCAGAAAGCCTGAGCAAAGACATACAAACAATGTATGGCTTTAGTTCTATTTATACATGACAAAAAAACTCATGGTAAAGATTTATAGCATGTGACATTGAAGCAAATGGCTAAGACTGTAGCTACAGTGAGCACACACTGGGACTGGTGGGCTATGGCTAAGACTGTAGCTGGGACTGGTGGGCTATGGCTAAGACTGTAGCTAGTGAGCACACACTGGGACTGGTGGGCTATGGCTAAGACTGTAGCTGGGACTGGTGGGCTATGGCTAAGACTGTAGCTAGTGAGCACACACTGGGACTGGTGGGCTATGGCTAAGACTGTAGCTAGTGAGCACACACTGGGACTGGTGGGCTGTGGCTAAGACTGTAGCTAGTGAGCACACACTGGGACTGGTGGGCTATGGCTAAGACTGTAGCTGCAGTGAGCACACACTGGGACTGGTGGGCTGTGGCTAAGACTGTAGCTAGTGAGCACACACTGGGACTGGTGGGCTATGGCTAAGACTGTAGCTGCAGTGAGCACACACTGGGACTGGTGGGCTATGGCTAAGACTGTAGCTGCAGTGAGCACACACTGGGACTGGTGGGCTATGGCTAAGACTGTAGCTGCAGTGAGCACACACTGGGACTGGTGGGCTATGGCTAAGACTGTAGCTAGTGAGCACACACTGGGACTGGTGGGCTATGGCTAAGACTGTAGCTAGTGAGCACACACTAAGACTGGTGGGCTATGGCTAAGACTGTAGCTAGTGAGCACACACTGGGACTGGTGGGCTATGGCTAAGACTGTAGCTACAGTGAGCACACACTGAGACTGGTGGGCTATGGCTAAGACTGTAGCTAGTGAGCACACACTGGGACTGGTGGGCTATGGCTAAGACTGTAGCTACAGTGAGCACACACTGGGACTGGTGGGCTATGGCTAAGACTGTAGCTGCAGTGAGCACACACTGGGACTGGTGGGCTATGGCTAAGACTGTAGCTAGTGAGCACACACTGGGACTGGTGGGCTATGGCTAAGACTGTAGCTGCAGTGAGCACACACTGGGACTGGTGGGCTATGGCTAAGACTGTAGCTAGTGAGCACACACTGGGACTGGTGGGCTGTGGCTAAGACTGTAGCTAGTGAGCACA